>ULRP01022969.1_pt1 | contig 29150 bp, 26 predicted proteins | sample 1955521 | NCBI WGS metagenome assembly ULRP01 (sample SAMEA4835685, study PRJEB28245) | human gut metagenome | biome: gut microbiome; material: fecal sample | place: Denmark | collected 2008
GCCAGATAATATCAATGTCGCCTTAAGTTAGTGACATTGCCCATTGGGCTGGCTTTTATCATTTATTAAAGGAAGTAAAGAGCTAATTACTTAGCTTTCTTCTTTCCACCCTTCTTGGCAGGCTTTCTTCCACGGCGGGACAAAGCGGCAGCCTTCTTTTGGGCAGCTTCTTCAGCAACAATAGCCTGAGCGGCAGCAAGACGTGCTCCAGGAACACGGAAAGGTGAGCAGGAGACATAGTCGCATCCAAACTTGTAGAAGTAAGCGATGGAAGCAGGATCTCCTCCAGTCTCACCACAAATTCCACAAAGGAGCTTAGGATTGCTGGCTTTACCTTCCTTGACGGAAAGTTCAATCAATCTTCCAACACCATCAGGATCCAATGTCTTGAAAGGATCGAAGTCGAGCAAGTTCTTGTCGAGATAAGAAGTGATGTAAGTGGAATAATCGTTACGAGAGAATCCATAGGTGAACTGAGTCAAATCGTTGGTTCCATAGGAGAAGTATGCAGCTTCCTTACCGATTTCACCAGCAGTGACAGAGGCACGAGGAGTCTCGATCATAGTTCCAACACGATACTTGAGCTTCTTATCAGAAGACTCGGCAATGATCTTGTCAGCAGTCTCAGTGATAAGTCCCTTGACATAGTTGAATTCACGAACTTCAACAACCTGAGGAACCATCATAGAAGCGAGGATGTGTACAGGCTTGCCATGCTTCTTGGAGAGAGTCTCTTCAGCACGGAGAGCAGCCTTGATGACTGCGGTAGCCTGCATACGACCGATTTCAGGATATACGACGTCCAAACGGCATCCACGAAGTCCCATCATAGGGTTGGACATATGAAGCTCATCGATTCTAGCTTGAATTTGTTCAACAGTCTTTCCAGTAGCTTCGCTTAAAGTCTTGATTTCTTCAGCCTTTCTGGGCAAGTACTCATCAAGAGGGGGATCGAGCAAACGAACATTGAGATTGAGTCCATCCAAAGCGAGATACATTTGGTAGAAATCTTCCTCTTGGAGAGGTTCGAGTTCATCCAAATACTTTTCACGCTCTTCGGTGGTGTTGGAAAGAATCATCTTTTGCATAGAGAGCAAACGTCCGGCATTACGGAACATGTGCTCAGTACGGCAAAGACCGATTCCATCAGCTCCAAACTTGACAGCATTAGCTGCATCGAGAGGAGTATCACCGTTGGCTTCGACTGACATCTTGCCCTTACGGACAGCATCAGACCACTTCATGATGGTTGCAAAGTCACCAGAAAGCTTAGCTTCCTCAGTAGGAATTGAACCTTCATAAACAGCACCTGTAGAACCATCGAGTGAGATAGTATCCTTCTCACCATAGACCTTACCATTGATAGTAAGAGTCTTGTTCTTTTCATCGACTTGAGCGGCACCGCAGCCAGTGACTGCACAACGTCCCATACCACGAGCGACGACAGCAGCGTGAGAAGTCATACCACCACGCATGGTGAGGACACCCTCAGAAGAAACCATACCCTCGAGATCTTCAGGGGCGGTCTCAGCACGGACGAGAATTACCTTCTCTCCTTGATCGTGACGAGCCTTGGCATCTTCAGAAGTGAAGGACAAGTGTCCAACAGCAGATCCAGGAGATGCAGGGTTACCAGTGGCGATAGGCTTGGAATTCTTCAAAGCCTCTTCGACAAAGGTGGGGTGGAGCAATTGATCCAAAGAACGAGCATCGATCTTGGTAAGAGCTTCTTCCTTGGTGCAAATCTTTTCCTTGGCGAGGTCGATAGCGATGTGCAAAGCAGCCTTAGCAGTTCTCTTAGCAGTACGAGTTTGGAGCATGAAGAGATGTCCATCTTGAACTGTGAACTCAAAGTCTTGCATATCCTTGTAGTGGTGCTCAAGCTTGTAAGCATCCTCTACGAGATCCTTGTAGACGTTAGGCATGATTTCCTTGAGCTTGGTGATAGGATCAGGTGTACGAATACCAGCAACGACATCCTCACCTTGAGCATTTTGCAAGAACTCAGCGGAAAGCTTCTTCTCACCAGTGGCAGGACTACGAGTGAATCCGACACCAGTTCCGGAAGTGGGTCCCATGTTACCGAAAGCCATTTGCATGACGGTAACAGCAGTTCCCCAATCTCCAGGGATGTTATTCAAACGACGGAAGAGGATAGCACGAGGGTTGTTCCATGAACGGAAGATAGCCTGAATAGCAGTCATAAGCTGTGCATGAGGATCTTCGGGGAAGTCAACTCCAAACTTTCCTTTATAGTAAACCTTATACTTCTCGATAAGCTCTTTGAGCTCAGGAGCAGTTACTTCATAGTCGTTCTTGTAACCCTTCTTCTCCTTGATTTCATCGAGCATAGCATCCATGTCATCACGAGGAAGTCCCATAGCGATGTTGGTGAACATCAAGATAAAACGACGATAGCAGTCATAAGCGAAACGCTCATTGTTGCTCTCTTTAGCCAAAGCAGCGGCAGTCTTGTCATTCAAACCGAGGTTGAGGATGGTGTCCATCATACCAGGCATGGAGACACGAGCTCCGGAACGGACGGAGAGAAGCAAAGGCTTCTTCTCTGAACCGAGAGTTCTTCCTGTAATCTTCTCGAGTTGTTTGAGCTTGAGATCGATTTCCTTTGCTAAGCTAGCAGGGATAGACTCATGAGATCTATAATAAAGGTTGCATGCATCAGTATCGATGATGAATCCTTGTGGAATATGGATCTTGATAGCATCCATTTCTGCAAGTCCTGCACCTTTTCCTCCAAGGACATTCTTGCCCAATCCATGAGCTTCCTTGAAGAGATAAACATATTGTTTCTTTTCAGCCATTTTTTCCTCCTAAGAATTATTTAGCTGGGACTCAAAACACAAAAAAATGTGCCCTAAGCGATAGAGAGTATAGCACAAGAAATAATTTATATTTTATAAATTTTCGGTTTAGTGATAATTAAATAAAATCTTTTCTTTTGTTTCTTAAAATAAAAATTATAAAAACGATTTTCTCACAAATAAAAATTCTATTTTCCCATAGCTAGGAGAAAATAGTTTTTATTTTTATATAGCCCAATGTCCTTTGTCCATTATCAAATGTTTGGAATTATCATCACCGACACCTACAACACTCAATGTATCAGACATGATAGGGAAATCTAATGAGAGCAAGGATTGATTCAATCCATGGGATTGTAATTCATTTGGAGTGAGGTCATATCCACCTTCAAATCCTCTATATGAAGCACATCCAATCGTGATATGAGATCCTTCTGTCATATTGAGAACATAATTGTCAAAATATTCTTCACTAGAAGCCTCAGGCATCAAATCCCTATCAACTAAAGTGATTCCACCCAATCTGTTGGAATAATCATCTACGGCTATGGCTTTATTCAAAGCTTCTTGTCCTTTAGAAGCAGTAGCTTTAACTATTTTTCCGTTTTCAAATGTCAATGAAACGTCTTCGATAGGTTCACCATCAAAATAGACAACTTTAGTCGAGTTCACCACACCTTTAACCCCGTGAGAATGAGGCACTGTAGAGATGAAGAATCCTGGCATTTCAGTCAAGAATTTTTCATTGAATTCCTCACTGGTTTTTAAAGGAGAATACCAAATATGTTTAATGGGAAGACTAACAGTTAGATTAGTCTTGGTATTGGAATCAGTTATCATTATTTTGGCTAATCTTAATGAATTTAATTTTTGAGAAATATCGAATAATCTGTTGATTCTTTCTCTGTATCCACTCTCAGCAGAAAGTCTTTCTCTCCAAATTCCACTTCTTTCATATACATCTTGCCAAAGTCTATCTTCACCTTGAACTGGCGTGAGTTCTGGATAGATTGAAACTGCCCAATCACGAGTAGGAACTGCAACTCTAACAAATGGCAAAGTTCCTCTTTTATATTTATAGAATGAACTATGACAAGAATTCTCAATAGCTTTTCGATAAGCTTGATGCTTCTCCCTGGGGTTCTTTCTCAATACTTGTGGATCCGTACCTTCGAAAAGAATAATAGAGAAGTTATTTTCCGATGCTTCCTTATAAAAAGAAGCTATGTAGTCAGCTATTGGACTCAGTTTAGTTTCAGGAGTATTCATAAGGTAAAATCTAGTTGCAACTGGATCACGATAAAAAACTCTAACGCTATGAACATGCATCTTGTATAACTCTGCCACAAAATATCCCACAAAAGTGTGCATTTCGGCATTAGCGATAATAACAACGTCTTGTCGAGCTTGAGTATTAAGACCATTTCTGATTATTAAATCAGCATACTTTTTCATCATTTTTACTCTTTGCATACTAAACCTCCTAATCTTTCAACCTATCTATTTTATGAAAGAAATTTGAGTAAATTAAATATAGCAAGCATTTTAGTTTTTTTAAAGATTAAAACCAACTAAATTTGAATTTAAATACCGGTTCTATGTTTTAAAATATGCTTTGGTTTAAAAACTAGAAAAAGGCATGGCACTATGAAAAAAAGAAAGTTTACGTTGGTCAACACTCTCGCAAACGAAATCGAGAAAGCATCTTATCAGAAGGTATCTGTCACAACCATTTGTGATGAGGTAGGATGCTCGCGTCAAAACTTCTACTACTACTTCGACTCTATTGACGAAGCCATCAAAGAACTAGTAGATGTGGACATCAAAGATATCAGTGATTTCCAAATTAAAGCAAACGCTTTGAGAGCTATCTTGACAATCATTCAAAAGAGAAAGGTCTTCTACTCCAAGATGTTTGACACAGCCGAGTCAGAGAACCTTATCTGCAAATTATTCTTAGAAAAGTTAGTCGATCTCTATGACAATTTGGCTAGCTACTTCGTAAGAGGATATTCAAACGAATGCAAAGCATTTACAAGACCTATCTTGATTCAATTTGCAATGGCTGATATAGCTTTGATTAGCGATTGGGTTAAGTCTGGAATGAAAGAACCTGTTGATGCTGTCGAGAGAAAAGCCATCACTTCTAACAGAGATTTCTTTGCTAGAACTATGGAAGAGTACATCGAGAGATACAACGCTGAACACAAAAAGTAATGGTTGATGATACGTCACAAGACATATTAAACAAAATCGTTTTAAATCTCAGTCATTACAAAAATGAGACAATAATGGTCCTTGGAGATTCCAAGGATCCATTTTGTCGTTTCTTGGAAAATAATGGATTTAAACTCTATGTTGAAGATTATTCATTCGTCATAAAGAATAGAGACATTGATATAAATGAATTCAACGATTATTTTTCTAAATTAAACATGAGAAATGACATTGGATTTGTTTTAGCTTTGGATGGTGGAAGATCAGCAAATTTAGCAAAACTAATTTCATTAAAAATGTTCTATAAGGAAAACATTTTGGATTTCTTTAAAAAAGAAGTAGATCCTTATCATGTTCTTCCTTTTGGAATAATTCTAAGTTCATCTTTTAACGGATACGAAACATCTAATCAAGTAGAAATAGAAGATAGAAAGCATCATTTCATTCATACTCTATCAAGCAATGATTTAAATCCTAGTTTTGTTTATGTTAGAAGCAATTCGCAATTAAATTTAGAGGATAGAATAAATCTATATTTAAACTCTGGAAATGAATCTTTTTTAAATAATATTTCTATTAACGAAGCTTTTAAAATCTATAGTTTTAATTCAAATTTCAATCAAAGTTTATCCGTGATAAAAAAGCTGTCAAAGATAATTAGCTCTAAGATTATAGAATCCGGTTTTATAGAATCAGTCTACTCATCTTTAGATTTTATAAAGCCTTGCATAGAAAAAGAAAAATTAATGGATTTGTTGTCAAAATCAATAACTACCAAACTAGAGTTGCCTGAAGTTCTAAAAACCAAGCTTAAAAATAAAGCCTAATTTTTTTTACCCTTATAATGTTTTATTGTCTAAAGTCTAAAACTTTTAAGGAGAAATTAAATGTCAGAAGAAAATAACTTTGAAAAAGAAGAGTCTTCTTCTCAGGCTCAGCCAAGAGAATCTCTTCACGCTGATAAGCCATCTAAAAGAGCTGTTGAGATGGTCGATGAAATTAGAACACCACTTCCTCCACTAAAATTGAAGGATAAGAGCTGGTCTAACGTTTCCTTCGTCATTATTCTAGCCTATATGGTAGGTCTTGCTGTTTGGAAAATATACGGAAGTGGTTACGAAGCAATTCAAAATTCATCGGGAGCACGTATCGGATTCTTGTTAGTCCCTATCTTAGTAGGAAACCTACTTGCAATATCAGCTTGGTTTTTAGGAAAAGTCTTAGTAGGAAAGATGACCGGTTATGAATTAACATTTCTAACTCTATCTGGGCTTTGTTATGAGAAACATAGAGAGTTCAAGAATAAGAACGGAAAAGTTAAAAAATTCTATTTCAATAGTTCGTACATCCTTGAAATGCATGCAAACTTTGCTCCCAAGGATAGAAAAGTAGATGCCAATCCTTCTGGAATGCTCTGGGGAGGAATGGGTGGAATCATAGTGATGGTTGCATTGCTCTTTGCTCTATACTTCGTCATTCCTAACAGTGTCATGTGGTTGAAATGGGGATTCCTATTCTGTGGTATCCACGCTATAGAAACATTGATCTACCAACTCTTCCCGTTTAGACAGGACTATCCTAACGATATGTTCGTATTCATAAAGACGAGAAAAGAAGAAGATCGTAAAGCTTACAATATATATTGTATAGATACTGCTTATGAGTTTGCCGATGTAGATTTAATAGCTCCTGACTTCAACTTTGATCCTACCTCATATTGGAAATCAAAAGCTTTGATTTATAAGTATATCGATAGCTTATATAAAGGTGACTTGGATAATTGCTACACCATATTAAAGCAGTGTCATCAAATTTCACGTTTTCTAACTATTGAAGAGCAAGCTTATATCGCTGGTGAAAGATTATTCATCCTTCTTCTTCTCAACGATAGAGCTGGAGCTGATATGTTGTTCACCGGATTGAAGAGAGATGTAAAAAACGCTGTATTGAAGCCTTATAGATTGTCTACATATAGAAATTCTCTCTTAGTAAAAGGCTTGATTCTCAATCGTGAAGATGATTCCATCGATGTAGCAAACAAATACTACAATTTCGAAATGGGAAGCAATTCAGTTCGTTTCCGTCAAGAAAAGCGTTACTTTGAAACTGCGAAAGCTGCTGTCTTAAAAGCACATCCAAAATTCAAATTACCACAAGCAAAATCAAATTCAGCCAAAGCTGAATAATTGTCAAAAGCCAGATAAAAAATCTGGCTTTTCTTAATCAATTTTATCTACACTATTCATTAAGTACTCCTAATATAAATCCAGACAATAATTCTAAAACCATATAAGAATTTATTTTGAATAATGGATTTTAATAAAAAATATTTGCTATGAGTGTTTATTAAGTAGTATATTAATCTTTGCTTGTGAAATATTGAATACAAGCCAATATTATTTTAATCAAGAGAGGTAAATAGAATATGGGTAGAGCACATGAAGTCAGAGCCAAAAAGATGGCTCAAACAAACGCCGCAAAGTCTGCACTTTACAACCGTGCCAGTAAGGAAATTTACATGGCCGCTAAGAGCGGAGATCCTGACCCGAGTTCTAACCTCGCATTACGTTCAGCAATTGAAAAATATCGTGGAGAAGGTGTAACTCGTGATGTCATCGATCGTGCTATAGCTAAGGCTAAGGGTGGAGATGCCACCACTTATGTCGGTGGACGTTATGAAGGATATGCTCCTGCCGGAGTAGCAATCATCGTCGACACTCTTTCCGACAACGATAAGAGAGCTTATGCATCAGTTCGTGCAATCTTCTCTCATCGTGGTGGAAACCTTGGAGATTCAGGTTGTGTAGATTATCTTTTCACACAAACTGGTGTCTTCGATTTTGAAGGTGAAGAAGACAAGAGTGAAGAAATCGAGATGGGTCTTCTCGATGCCGGAATCGAAGGATTGAGAGGAGTTTCCTTTGAAGATGGAATCATCGAAGTTCAGGTAGAGCCCAAGGACTTCGCAAAGACTAGAGATGCTTTAAAAGATCTTGGAGTAGTTGACTTTGTCACAAACGAAATCACTATGCTTCCTATTCCTGACTATGTCAAACATGATGTAGCAGATGCTGACAAGCAAAAACTTGCAAACTTCGTTCATGCTTTGGATGAATTAGAAGATGTTCAGAACATTTACACAAATGCTGACTTCGATCCTCTTGCAATCCCTGCAGAAGAGAAGTTCCCTAAGAAGTAAACATCTAAAAATAGATTCTTTTTTTGGTAAGAAGGCCATCTCTAGCAGGAGATGGCTTTTTGTTATCGCTTTTATGTTCGATTAAAAATATACCGAAATATAAGACTAGTCAATAAAAATACATATGTTAGATTACTAAAGATAAATAGCTTTTTGAGGTAAATATATGAGAGAAAGAAAGGAAACACAAAGAGTTTCTTATGTTCGAATCTTTAAAATGCTCCTTAAAAGCGTTCGAGAATATAAGAAAAGCTCAATTTTAAGTTTTGTAGCCTTTGGACTACAAGCTTGCTCTGATTGTACTATTCCTTTATTGATGGGATTTATGATCAATGAGATGAACGACTTCCAAACAAATGGTGGAAATGATACACAGACAATTGTGTGCCATGTTGTAATGTATGCAGTATTGCTAGTTGTTTTAGCTTTTTTCTCATTTGGAACATCCTTATGGGGAATGAAGGAATCATCTAAAGCTGCTGCTGGATTTGCTGCCAATTTAAGACAAGATTTATTCTATAAAACTCAAGACTTCTCATTTGAGAACATTGATCAATTTTCAAAAGCTTCATTGGTGACAAGACAAACTACGGATGTGACCAACATCATGCAAGCTTATATGATGATTCTAAGAAACGGAATGATATCGCCGATATACTTTATCTATTCCATAATCGCTTCTATTGTTGTAGCTGCACCAGTGTCTTGGATCTATGCAGTTACCCTTCCTATAGTTGCAGTCATAACTGTAGTCTTGATAGTCTTAGCTTTGAAATTCTTCTCTAAAGCTTTTATGAAATATGACAATTTGAACAAAGCTGTCGAAGAGAACGTTTTAGGAATTAGAACAGTAAAGACTTATTCTAGAGAAGATTTCGAGAAGCAAAAATTCAACAATGCTTCTGAAGATATTAGAAAGATATTGACCAAAGGAGAAATCTCAGGTGCTTTATCCAATCCTTTGATGAATCTTTCAATAAACTTTTCTATGGCTTTAGTAGTAGCTTTTGGAACATTTGCAATTCTTAGAGGTCAAATAAAAGTTGGATATTTTTCAATCCTTACAAACTATGCTATTTGGGTCTTATTTGCCCTTATGATGCTAGCTACTATTATGGTCATGGTCGCCATGAGTTTAGCCTCTATGAAGAGAGTGTATGAAGTGTTGGTTGAGAAATCCACAATCGAAAACAACCCTAACGCCCTAAAAGAAATAAAAAATGGATCGATTGAATTTAGAAATGTCTCATTCAAATATAAAGATGGTAACGGAGATGAAGTCTTAAAAAATATAAATCTCAAAATCAATAGTGGAGAGACAGTTGGAATCATAGGTGGAACAGGTTCTGCTAAATCCACATTAGTCAACTTAATTCCGCGTTTCTATGATGCCAGTGAAGGCGAGATATTAGTTGGAGAAACAAATGTTAAGAGCTACGATAAAAAAGCATTGCGTGACGAAGTTTCAATGGTTCTTCAAAAGAACGTGTTGTTCTCAGGAACAATAGCTGAAAACATTAGATGGGGAAAAGAAGATGCAACCGACGAAGAAATTCAAAAAGTATGTGAGATATCACAAGCTGATGAATTCATTCAGCAAATGCCTGATAAATATCAATCCAAAGTAGACCAAGGTGGTGCTAACTTCTCTGGTGGTCAAAAGCAAAGACTATGTATAGCAAGAGCTCTTATCAAAAAGCCTAAGGTCTTGATATTTGACGACTCTACTTCAGCAGTGGATACAAAAACAGATGAAAAGATTAGAGAAGGCCTTAAAGAAACCCTACCTGGAGTTACAAAAATCATTATCGCTCAACGTATCTCTTCTGTTCTACACGCTGATAAAATCATTGTTTTAGACAATGGAAGAATAGATGGTGAAGGAACTGCTAAAGACCTTTATCATAACAATAACATCTTTAAAAACGTCTGCGATCTTCAAGGTGTAAAGGAGGAACAGTTATGAATCAGAAAAAGAAACGTAATGTCCTTCTCTCTTTGATCAAAGAGATGGCTAGACTACATCCATGGTTATTTGCCTTATCCATCATTTGTATCATCATATCCGCAATTGCTTCTGTTACAGCACCAATAGCAATACAAAGAGTTATTGATGGATTAGAGAATATTCATTCTACAGGTGATGTCGCTGTGTCGGAAGACGTATTTAAGTCATTTGCTGAAGGCACCTTGTATCCTTGTTTGATATTCATGGCTATATCCTATACATTAGGAAACTTAGCTATGGGTACATATGCCGTAGCCTTGGCATACATAGGCCAAGATTTCATGCATAAGACTAGATGCAAAATATTCTCGCATATGGAAGATTTGCCTGTCAGATACTTCGATCAACACCAAAAGGGTGAAATCATGTCCATCTACACTAATGATGTCGATACGATACGTCAATTCACAATACAAACAACTCAGACTTTGTTTTCATCCTTGCTAACATTCATCACTCTATTTGTAATGATGTTGATGTTCTCTGTCTATTTGACAATCATCTTTATCGTTGGTGTCATAGGAATGTTTATAGCTTCTTCAATGATGGGTAAGAAAGCCGAAAAATACTTTGATGATCAGCAAAAATCAATTGGAGAACAAGAAGGTTTAATCGAAGAAATGATGGGTGGATTAAAAGTTGTTAAGTCTTTTAACCACGAAGAAAAAGCTAAAAATGAATTTGATAAGAAAAACAAAAACTTAATGAATTCATCTTATCAAGCAAACTGGATTGCCGGTGCTATAGGTCCTGTCATCATCAATGTCGGTTATATCGTATATGTCATAACAATTATCGTTGGAATCATATGTTTTGCTTTCAACACTCAAAACTATGGATTCCAATTCGGATTAGGAACTATGACTTTAGGAATAACCTTAGGATTTGATCCTTTAGTACAACAAGCTATAGGATTGGTAAACACCATCGGTCAACAATTTGGATTCATCGCGCAAGCAAAAGCTGGTGCTTCAAGAGTCTACAAAATGTTGGATGAAAAGGTCGAAGCCGACGATGGATATGTCGAATTAGTACAAGGCCATTGGGACGGCAATAATTTTGTCGAAGAAGAGCATGCTTCTATTCATTCAGACTGGGCATGGAAACATCCTCACAAAGCCGATAACTCAACCACATACGTTCCTGTTAAAGGTGACATTAAAATGTTTGATGTCGACTTTAGTTATACACCTGGAAAAATCATATTACACGATATAGATTTATATGCTAAACCTGGTCAAAAGATTGCTTTTGTTGGTAGCACTGGTGCTGGTAAAACAACTATTACCAACTTGTTGAATAGATTCTATGATATAGAGGATGGAAAGATTAGATTCGACGATATCAACATCAATAAGATTAAGAAAAAAGATTTGAGAAGATCATTAGGTGTTGTTCTTCAAGACACATCATTATTCAGTGGAACAATAATGGATAACATTCGTTATGGTAGATTGGATGCAACTGATGAAGAATGTATTGAAGCCGCAAAACTTGCTAACGCAGATGGCTTTATTAGAATGCTTCCTAACGGATACAACACCTTCATTGAAGGTGATGGCTCATCTTTGTCGCAAGGTCAATGCCAGCTTCTATCAATTGCTAGAGTCGCTGTATCAGACCCTCCCGTCCTAATATTAGACGAAGCAACTTCTTCAATCGATACCATGACCGAAGCTATCGTCACCAAAGGAATGGACAAATTGATGGAAGGAAGAACCGTCTTTGCTATCGCACATAGACTTTCGACCATTATGAATTCTAATGTCATCATGGTCTTAGATCACGGAAGAATTATTGAAAGAGGAACACACAACCAATTATTAGAGGAAAAAGGTGTTTATTACCAGCTTTATACAGGCACTAAAGAATTATCCTAATGTATATAATTAGAGCTTATTAAAGGAGGTGTGATTATATGGAAATTTATAACTCTAACAATCAAAATGATAGCAGTACAAAGAAGCAATGCCCTTTTTGTGGTTCGATGATGAATGTCAATTGCAATTATTGTCCCAGATGTGGAAGTCCAATGAATATCCATGAAATACAAGAAAACTCATCGAGAAAATCAAATTCAACTAATCCAAATGATAATATTGTTTTCGGTGTATTATCATTAGTATTCGGTGCTTTAGGTGGATTACTTGGACTTATATTTGGATTTTATGGTCTATTCAATAAAAAAAGTGGAAAAATACAAAAATATTGTGTTGGATTGGAATTACTTTATTTTTCCTTTGGATAGTAGCTCTGGTTGTTTTATACATAATCTATTTCAATACGGGTGCAAAGCCTTATATAGCTTTATTCAATTTATTTTGATAGTTAGCCTAGCTCTTGCTAGGCTTTTTAAATATAAAAATTAGTATTTATTATTTTATCTTTTATTGTTATTTAAAGATAAAAGAAAAAAGACTAAACTATTAAAGAACTGAGGATAAAGACATGATAAAAACAAGTATTATGCATGACGAGAAGACTGACTACATAAAAGTTGAAAACGGAAGGTTGACTGTTATTCTTTCTTCGATTGGTGCCGGTGTTTGGGAAGTACTTTGGGATGGGAATTTGATTAATCTCGCTCCTAAGAGAAAGATGTACCCAGAAGATACTCAATTCAACGGAAAGACCTTGGCTAGAACTGCTGGACGTATTCCTTGCAATATAACTATCAATGGTAAAAATTATCATTTGATAGAACAGCAACAAGGATTCTGTATCCATGGTGGAAAAATGAATTCCATGTCATTCAAAATTTTCGATTATTCTATTATTAACGCTGATGGTAAAACTTTAGTAGAATTCACTCTTACTGATAAAGATGGTGAAAATGGATATCCCGGAAATCTAGAAACAAAAATCACTTATGAATTCATCGATAGTAAGAATCAATTCACCATCAGATATCATGCAACTACTGATAAGGGCACTATAGTTTCCTTCTCTAACCATTTATACTGGGACATCAATGGAATTCAAAATATATCTAATGATTCTTTATATATAAATGCCTCTAAATGGGGAACAAACGATGGTAAGAGTCAGTTAGTAACTGGAATCGACAATGTTCCTGAATGCATGGATTTTAGAATCATGTCTGTATTAGGACCTAAGCTCGATGTCATCGAAAAGACAATCTGGGAAAAAACAATAGATCACTTATTCGTCTTCGATAAAGTTCAAGAAGATAAACCTCAAGTCATTTATAAAGGTGGAAAAGTTAAGTTGTCATTGTTCACTGACTTCGAAGCTATAAACATCTACGCTGATGCTTCATGCTCTAAATATGAGTTTGAAAATGCAGAAGGTCTTATCCTTCATAACAGACGTGCTTTGGCTCTAGAGCCTCAGCAAATAGCTTTAGGCTTATCCCATATAACACTCAAAGCCGGTGACTCAGTCGATCATTACGAAACATATTTAATCGAAGATAACGATTAATCAAAAAAGAGATTGCCAAACAAACAGCAATCTCTTTTTTTAAACTTTCTAGCTACAATTTCAAATTGCTTCTATTTGTTTATCGAGTCTTTTATTAATTATCGACTTTACTATAACTATAGCTAAGTAAATAAATAACATGATCAATCCAATAGATAAGATAGGGTCTAAGAAATAAACTGATTCGACCAAGTCACCACTCCGATACTTAGCCTTATATATCAATCCAGGAAAAGTATAAATGTAATTATATTTTATGTCTGGAAGAGCAGCTCCAAAGTAATTCAAACTATATCCAAAGAAAGACCAGGATCCAATTAAGAAAACTAATAATGTTGTCCAATCAAATAAAGTTTTATAACATTTTCTAAATATGGCTTCTCCTAATAGAACTAATGTTATTAAGTCTTGAAATATATATAACATCCAAACACCTAATTCGCCATTTTTATATCCAGTTAAACCTATAATCATATTTATAAGTCCGAAGAATAACATTATCGATATCACAATCAAAGGATAATACTTATCATAGATATTTGCAGAATATTCCTTTTGAATGTCTTTATCTGTTTTTCTTAAACTTAGTTTATATGATTGCTTTGCAGTCAATCCTTTATTTAAAAATTCATAGTAATATGTTCCAGTCGACTTAAAGTATTTCATCACATTATCATGGCTTGCTTCACCATAAGGTCTTAGACTATTCCAAATGTGATACTTAATAAATTTCTCTTTAGCCATATTATCATTAATCAAAACTAAAGTTCCCACAGCCGCAAACACTAACAATAATTGGTGACATTGAAGTGCACACGTTATGTGAACATTTATGCTTTCCTGTATATCGAATTCCAAAATTACCTATAGAAACATATTTACTAATCATCACTTTAGAATATTTTCCCCTCCTAGATTCCATCCCATAAGAACCAAATAATTATTTGCATTGTAGCCCTAGGCAGAACAAATGTCAATTAAAAACAATGATAACAATTAACTAGTAATAATTATAAGCATTAAAAAAACACCAGTTTTACTGGTGCTAAAGTCTAACCTTACAATATGATTAGTCGTTGTCAACGAACGGAAGTAATCCCATGAAACGAGCGTTTTTAATAGCCTTTGCCAACATACGTTGATAACGTGCACTGGTTCCAGTTGTAGCTCTAGGTGTGATCTTTCCGTTAGGTGAGATAAACTTCTTCAAAGTCTCAACATCCTTGTAATCGATGTTCTTGATGTGATTCTTGGTGAAGTAGCATACCTTTTTACGAGTGAATTTCTTTTTCACAAACATAGTTCATGCATCCTTTCTTTAATTATTATCAAATCGAATACTAGAATGGCAAATCATCGTCAGATGTGTCGATTCCTTCCACAGGTGCGTCAGCTTTGGAAGATGAAGAGAAGTCATCACTAGGTTCGCTAGGCTCATTACGTGAAGCACTGTCGCGTTTTGTTTCCAAGAACTGAACAGTATCACATACGACTTCTACAACACTGACTTTCCTATTGTCCTTAGACATATAGGTTCTTTGCTGAAGTCTTCCATCCACAGCGACAAGGCTTCCCTTGTGAGTGAATTTAGCGACATTTTCAGCAGTGTTTCTCCAAGCGACACAAGAGATGAAAGAGACATTTGCCTTTCCATCTCTAGATGGAATTCCATCCACAGCAAGAGTGAATGATACGACGCTAGAATCAGAAGTAGTTTTTCTTAACTCTGGATCTCTAGTAAGTCTTCCGACCAATACGACACGATTTACTGCCATTTAAAATGTTTCCTTTCTAGTTGATTACTAGGCATTAGCCTTAGTGATCAAATAACGGATAACATTTGCGTTGAGACTAGCAAGACGTTGGAATTCCTTAAGAGCTTTGCTCTTGTCGGGATCAGCCTCAATCTCAAGGATGACGTAGTATCCTTTTTTGAAACCTTCCATCTCATAAGCGAAGTCTTTGAGACCCCACTCAGTGGTCTTGTTAACTACTGCACCATTATTGGTGAGGATGTCAGCAAGCTTAGCGATTTCAGCCTTGGTAGCTTCTTCGCCGAGTTCAGGTTTAAGGACATACATGATTTCATACTTTCTCATGTTCTTTTTCCTCCCTTTGGACATGACGGCTATGTACAGCATTTCTGGTGCATAGCAGAGAGCTTTGTTAAATATTCACAAAGCTAAATAATTATAAAGATGTTTTGTCTTAAAGTAAAGAGAAATAAGCATATCACCTAATGTTATCCATAATATATGTGCCTGTTTAATAGTGAAAGAATCAAATTCTTTTTTTAATGTTTAAGACCTAATCAACTATGGAAATAAAAATAGCTCTGCCGAAGCAGAGCTATATCGTTTCAATAGGAACTAATTAGTCAAGAATATCGATGACGGTTCCTGCACCAACGGTGTGGCCACCTTCACGGATAGCGAACTTAGTGTTCTTCTCGATAGCGACCTTCTTGATCAACTCAACGTTGAACTCGACGTGGTCACCAGGCATGACGATCTTGCTTCCTTCTTCCAAAGAGATGACACCAGTGACATCAGTTGTACGGAAGTAGAACTGAGGACGATATCCATCAGCGAAAGCAGTATGACGTCCACCCTCTTCCTTGGTCAAGATGTAAACTTGAGCACGGAACTTTGCATGAGGAACGATGGTTCCAGGCTTGGCGATAACTTGACCACGGACTACTTGGTCACGATCGACACCACGGAGCAACATACCGATGTTGTCTCCAGCCTTTGCATAATCCAAGGTCTTACGGAACATTTCGAGTGAAATGACGGTGGAAGTACGAGTAGGCATCAAACCAACGATTTCAACAGAGTCGTTAGACTTGATTTCACCACGCTCAACACGTCCAGTGGCGACGGTTCCACGTCCAGTGATGGTCATAACATCTTCGACAGCCATCAAGAAAGGCTTCTCGATATCACGGACAGGATCAGGAATAGACTCATCGCAAGCATTCATCAAATCGACGATGCATTGCTCATCAGCAGATCCAGATTCAGCTTCAAGAGCCTTCAAAGCAGATCCACGGATGACAGGGCAGTTCTCTCCGTCAAATCCGTTCTTGCTCAAGAGGTCACGGACATCCATCTCAACGAGATCGATGAGTTCAGGATCATCGACTTGGTCACACTTGTTGAGGAAGACAACGATGTAAGGAACACCGACCTGCTTTGCAAGCAAGACGTGTTCACGGGTCTGAGGCATAACACCATCAGTAGCAGCGACGACGAGGATAGCTCCATCCATCTGAGCAGCACCGGTGATCATGTTCTTGACGTAGTCAGCGTGTCCCGGGCAGTCGACGTGGGTGTAGTGTCTCTTAGCAGTCTCGTATTCAACGTGAGCGGCGTTAATGGTGATACCACGAGCCTTCTCTTCAGGAGCGGCGTCGATTTGGTCATAAGCCATAGCCTTGGCCTCACCCTTCTCGGCGAGAACCTTGGTAATAGCAGCAGTAAGAGTTGTCTTACCGTGGTCGACGTGTCCAATTGTACCGATGTTAACGTTCGGTTTGCTTCTATCGAATTTCTCCTTTGCCATAAGCTTTTATAAGCCTCCTTAAAAATTGGTTTGCCAGCATTGCTATGTAGCCTTATAAATATACATTAGTAAGGCTTTTTTTTCAATAAAGGCCCATAGCTGGTGTAGAGCCATTGAAAGCGTTTTATGTAGGTTTTTAACTAACGAATCAAATTCGACTAATTGCCAGCACCTGTACGGGCTTTGACAATTTGTTCCTGGATAGACTTAGGAACTTCTTGATACTGAGCAAATTCCATAGTGTAGATACCACGGCCTTGAGTCATAGAACGAAGATCGTTGATGTATCCGAACATGTTTGCAAGAGGTACCAAAGCACTAATGACTTGAGCATTACCTTTGGTGCTTGTATCAGTAACTGTTCCACGTCTTGAGGAAATATCTCCTAAAACAGTACCAAGATATTGTTCAGGAGTGGTGATCTCAGCCTTGACAATAGGTTCAAGGATGACAGGGTCACACTTTTGAGCTGCAAGTTTGAAGGCGATTGAAGATGCCATCTTGTAAGCAGCTTCGGAAGAGTCGACAGGGTGTGATGATCCATCCATCAACTCAGCCTTGATGTCAATTGCAGGATATCCAGCAACCAAACCATGGGCAGTAGCTTCTACCAAACCATCGATTGAAGGTTTGATGAATTCCTTAGGAATACGACCACCAGTGACTTCATTCTGTGTTTCGATTCCCTTACCAGGGTTAGGTGAGAACTTGAAGATAACGTGTCCGTATTGTCCGTGTCCACCAGATTGCTTGATGTACTTACCTTCACAGGTAGCAGACTTACGAATAGTTTCCTTGTAAGCAACTTGAGGAGCACCTACGTGTACAGGAATGCCGTAGTCATCTCTCAAACGGGTGCAGTTAACATCGAGTTGGAGTTCTCCGACACCAGCAATGATGGATTGTCCAGTTTCCTTATTTGTGTAGAAGTGGAAGGTAGGATCCTCTTCGCAGAACTTCATAAGGACTACAGCCATCTTATCAGTGTCAGTGTGTTTATCAGCTTCGATAGCCTCAGAGATAAGAGGATCTTGGAACTTGATAGATTCAAGATATGTAGGATTCTCTTCAGTGCAGAGGGTATCACCAGTCTTCGTGGACTTGAGACCGATAATAGCTGCGATTTCTCCAGCTCTGACTTCGGAGACATCCTCTTCAGAGTCAGCGTTCATAAGAACAATTCTGGAGACACGCTCAGTGACATTACGAGTAGCGTTGTACAAGTATGAACCATTCTTCAAGGTACCAGAGTACACACGGAAGAATGTGAGCTTACCAAATTGGTTGGTAGTAATTTTGAATGCGAGTCCAACGAAAGGTGCATTTGAATTAGGCTTGCACTCGACATCATTTCCTTCCTTGTCTTTTCCAACAGCAGCAGGAATATCCAAAGGTGAAGGCAAATAGTCGACAATAGCGTCGAGCAATGTTTGAATACCTTTAGAACGGAATGAAGCTCCAGCGAGAACAGGGTGGAACTTGTGAGAAATGGTTCCACGACGTAAAGCGGCCTGAATTTCTTCGACAGTAGGTTCTTTTCCTTCAAGAACTTCCATCATGATTTCGTCATCGTTGTTGGCCAATTCATCCAACATCATTTGACGCCATTCTTGGGCCTTCTCCATATACTCAGCAGGAATTTCAATTTGAGTAGGAGCAGGAATGGAGTTAGTTCTAGGATCTACTTCATTAACCCACTTCCATCCTATCATCTTGACCAAGTCGATGACACCATAGAATTCCTTCTCAGTTCCCAAAGGATACTGAATAGCAATTGCGGTTGCACCAAGCTTTTCCTTGATTGAGTGGAAAGACATCTCGAAATCAGATCCGATAGAATCCAACTTGTTGACATAAACGATTGAAGGAACGTTGTATTTATCAGCCTGTCTCCAAACAGTTTCAGTTTGAGGCTCAACACCGTTCTTTCCATCCAAAACAGCAACAGCTCCGTCCAAAACACGAAGTGAACGCTCGACTTCAGCTGTAAAGTCGACGTGTCCCGGAGTATCGATCAAGTTAATACGATACTCTTCCTGAGTTGTTCTTTCCTTCCAAAGACAGGTAGTACAAGCGGATTGAATAGTGATACCACGCTCTTGCTCCTGCTTCATGAAGTCGAGTGAAGTATTACCATCATCGATATTACCTATCTTGTGGGTACGTCCGGTATAGAACAAAATACGTTCAGATGTAGTTGTCTTACCAGCATCGATGTGGGCCATAATTCCAATATTACGAACGTGGTCCTCGGCAATAGCTTCAAACGACTGTACGTTTGAGTCTTCCTTATTAGCCATTTTTATGGTTTCCTCTCTATATTTTGAGTCTTAGGACGACTAGTAGCGGTAGTGAGCATAGGCCTTGTTGGCTTCAGCAGTCTTCAAGGTATCTTGCTTCTTCTTTACAGCACCACCGACACCATTTGCAGCGTCGATAATTTCTCCAGCAAGCTTGTCTACCATAGTCTTCTCATTACGGAGGCGAGCATAGTTGACGAGCCAACGGAGTCCAAGAGTAACCTGACGGTCAGCAGAGACTTCGACAGGTACTTGGTAGTTAGCAGCACCGACACGACGAGCCTTGAGCTCGATTTCAGGCATGATGTTTCCAAGAGCGAGTCCGAAGACATCCATGGCGGGTTTGCCAGTTTTCTTCTCTACTTTTTCGAATGACTCATAAAGGATTCTTTGGGCAAGACCTTTCTTACCATCCTTCATGATCTTGTTGATGAGACGAGTAACAAGTTTGCTGTTGTACACAGGATCGGGAAGTACGTCTCTCTTCTCGATTGAACCATTCTTTCTAGGCATTGTTCATTAACTCCTAACTTTACTTCTTTTGGATCTCACCATTCTTCTTGGTTCCGTATTGAGATCTTGATTGCTTACGACCTTCGACACCGAAGCACTCAAGAGCACCACGGATGATGTGGTAACGCACACCAGGGAGGTCACGTACACGGCCACCACGGATCAAAACAACTTTGTGCTCCTGAAGGTTGTGTCCTTCTCCGCCGATGTAAGCAGTGACTTCATAGTTGTTAGTCAAACGAACACGAGCGTACTTACGAAGAGCGGAGTTAGGCTTCTTAGGAGTCATAGTTCCGACACGGGTGCAAACTCCACGCTTTTGAGGAGCTGGAGTGTTGTTCATCTTCTTGTTGAGAGAATCCCATCTCTTGCCCAATGCAGGAGAAAGGGACTTCTTTACGAGCCTGCGTCTCTCATGACGCACAAGCTGGTTAATTGTAGGCATTTATCTTATCCCTCTTAATTTTATGTCCACGATTCCGGGCGTTTCGTACTTGTCGCATAAAAAATACGAACATCTCCCGTTCGTGCGTTGATAATGATATCAGTTCCGGGCGTTTTGTCAAGCCTTTAAAGAGAATTTTTAATAAAAAGTAGTTGAAAAAGCAACATATTGAATGAAAAGCCCTAACATAAAAATGTCTGCGGCAATCCGCAGACATTTTCTTTAAATAATATGTATTTATTTAGAACCTAATTCCGTTTCTTCAATTCAGTAATAAAAGCATTCCTCGACGAACATGGAATAACAGTTCCATCGTTTTCAACAATCAAATAAACGGAAGTACATTCATCAGAAGTACCGTTAAACAAACCACTGATATCTATATCACCGGTTTTATTATCAACATTATTGTAGTCCACCAAAACTAGACTATCATAGTTATAGCCTATTTTTTCACCTGCTTCATTTTTATCAAAAGTAAATCCAGGAGATAATTGCGCTGGAGTACCATCAGGCATTGTTCCATCAGGTCCTTTCCAATTCTTGTAGAAATTAAACTTTTCACCATAATTGTATGAGAAACAAGAAACAGCCTTATTGAAACCAGTCATCTTAAATTTATAAACATAATTGGATGAAATCCAACGTCCAACATCTCGTTTAGCTTCTGCTTCACTCTTAGACCACGTCCATAAGTGATCAAGACCACTGGCCGAATAGTAAACTATGTTCTTATTCTTTGTAAGATCGACATCTTGATCAGTGCTGATTGTAAACTTGCCATTTTCTTTATCAACATTAATATAAATATCAAAGGAAGTAGAATCCTTAGGAGGTAAAGGCAAAGCTAAGTACTCAATGTTTCCACGCTTGTCTTTAGGAGCAAAATCTGTTCCATCTTGCATCTTAAATACAATACCTGTAGGTGCTGTTTGAGGCGTCATGATAAACCCGGATTGTTTTGTGGTGTCATAGAAATCATTGCAAACTTGATGATAAAGAGTCTCATAATTAATATGCACTGATTTATTATAATTCGTGCCATCTTTAGTCACAGAGCAATCCATCAAAGGCAATGAAACTCCGAAATCTGTTCTATCATTCCAAAGCCACACATAATCTAAATTACGCTTTAAATTACTATAATAGTCGTAGCCGTTATAATAAATATTGTAATCACCTACCTTAGGAGGAATTTCAGTATTTCTAGGGACTAAAAATAGTATTCTAGATTTAGAAAAAGAGCATCCTATTTTTTCTCTATAAGCTTCAGATTTAGTAGAAGAATATGATTTAGCATCAAGCGGTTCACCCATGTCACCACCTTCAGAACTAGTGCCATTTTTATTTCTTAATTCAATGTTCTCGTATGTTAAATGATCTACTAACTTATACTTGGAATTTAATAAATCATATAAGTAAATTTCTGTCATGTCTGTCACGCTAGTACCTGAGCCATAAAAGACACTAGAGCGATAAAAGACACTAGATACAAAAGATCTTAAATTTAAAGAAGGAACACTAAATACTTTCTTTGAATATCTATATTTACCATCCTCTCCTTTCTTTCCTCTGAAAGTATTGTCATTATCGGTGAAATTTTCTGAATTATCCAAGAATCCTGATTCGCCTTGCATAGCAAAATCGTCATAATTAGGAATCTTGCCATCTCTACAATCTATGATTTTTAAGTAATTACTTGTATCTTTTTTAAAGTTTTCTTCTATATCATCATGATATATATTAGCGTTAACTTCCTTTGGATTTCCAGAATTAGGGAAGTACCAAAAAGAATAAGCAGTAGAAATAAAAGCGGTCATCAAAAAGATGAAGAGCATCAAAACAATAATAACATTTCTATTTAATAATGTTTTTCTTCTCATCTTATTCAAACCTCCTTTTATCTTTTAATATCCTCTTCACTATAAGGAATATATGTTTGCTTAGTAAAAGTAACAACTATGCAAAGGGATGCTTTATTACCAAATCTTTCCTTCATCAAGGCTTCATATCTATCAGTAAGTCTAAGATCGATTCTATCATAATAAAAGATATATACCATCAACACTATTGCTATAGCAAAGACTGAAATCAATCCCGTACCAGATTGAATATAGATGACTATAGATCCTAATACTTGATTTTGATAGCCATCAAAAACTCCGACTATTCTATCCGATGTGACATTAATTTCACCCGACATAGAGGCTGGGTTTGCATCTCCTCTAAAGGTGAACAATTTATGCCCATCTTTTTCTCCTATAGATATAGAATAGACTCTATGAACTATGATCTTATCGTCCATTCTAAAAGCTACTATGTCATATACTTTTATTTGATCTTCGGATTTGAATTTATCGATTCCGATAAAAGCATACTGAGATATTCTCGTATTCATCTTATCTTTTGAATCTATGCTACCATCTTTCAAATACTTGTTGTTATCGTTGATAGATGCCATAGAAGAAGTCTGAACAACTAAATATGTCTTATCTCCAAAATAAGTAATCTGGTCATTCGACTTCATCACAGTAGCCCAGACAAAGAAACCTATGAGAACGACTAGGAATATCCCTACAATACTATTAGAAATAATATTCCCGACTTTTTTTCTCTTTTTTCTCTTATAGTAAGTATCTATAAAAGATAGTTTTTTATTTTTCTTCTTATCGTACTTCTCAACATCTTTATCTAAAATCTTAATTACTTCGTTATCTTCTAATTTGTTTTCTATACACTTCTTTCTATTAAAGTAATAAAAGGAGAAGATACAAATATAGACAATTGCAAAACACACCAATGATATTGCAGATACAATCAGTACCAATGTTGATAAACCCATATATACCTTCTTTCTTGTTATTATTTATTAAAGGGACACTGAAAAAGTAAAAGAAATCTTTGCATTACTAAAGATTTGAACTACATCATTTAATTTATCAGTAATATTAAAGCCGTTTGGAAATTTAAAAGATAGATTGTCAGAGCAAAAGACAAATGTGTCCTTAGCAACTTCCTTGTCAGCTTCTCTAAGAGTAGAGTCACTCGGACTCACTACTTTATATTGATCATCCTCTTCAACTCTGCCTTCATCGCTTACTGTAAACTGGTTGTAAAGATCTTTAGTAGAATCTTTAGAATTTACTAGTTCAATATCTTGTCGCCACTGAATTCCATTATAAATTACTGTTCTTCTAGTATTATCTGCTGGTGTTGTTACATCTACATCCTTTTCACCAACATTAATAAGATTCCGATCTGAGCTATTATCGTGTGAATAAGGTAAATAGGACACATTCATAATATTTTTGACAGACATTTGGCTGCCAGCTGCATATCCAGAATCAACTGTTAATTGCAAGTTAAATTTAAGTACGTTTCCTGCACTAGAAATTAATGCTCCTTTCGGAAGTAGATAATGTACATAAAACGGATTAATCAAATGGATTCTATCAGATTCAACAATTATTTTAGAATTCAAAGAAGACGAACTAATATCTTCTACACTATTTTTATCATAATTAATGACTATCTTTCCAAAATCAACAACACCTGTTATATCGGTAGAAATAGTTATGTTACCTTCAATCGCACCATTTACAAAGTACCATGTTGAATATCCAACACCAAATAATGATAAAATAGCAAAAAAAGGTACCACAAAACCAAATAACAATGATTTCATGTACCTTTTCATATAAGAACTCCCTTAAAACTAAAAGATTATTAGACTACTTAACAATTACAGCTTCAAAGCTAATTCTAATGGTTTGACCATCTAGAGCGTCATGCATAGTGTCATATTCAGCCGAATTTTTAGGCTCTTTTGCAGTATATGCAACAGTCACCTCAGAAATATTGAAAACATCAAATGTGCTTTGATTTTCGGCTACTACTTTTAATGAATCATCTACTTTTGTAAGAGTTAAGCCATCCTCGGAAGCTGTGCTGCCCTTGAATGTGAAATTAACATATTCAGCAACTTTTGAAGGAATAATAATTTTAGTAGTTGCTATATAAGAAGTTCCTTTAACGAACGTATTAGTAACTCCATCATTTGCTACCAAAGACTCTGTGAAAGTTCCTTCAAAATGAGCACCCTTACGACCAGCAGGCATTCCATCAGTTTTAGTGTAATCTGGTTGATCAAGAACTAGACTAATCTCCCCAGTATGTTGGAACTCAGCACCTACAACCCTCTTTTCTTTAAGTTCTAATGCAATATCATTATTATTAGTAACGACATCACTATTGAAATACCATGTTGCATAACCAGATCCAATCAAAGAAGCGACTGCCAACACAGGAATACCAAAAGCCAAAACAAATTTTTTCATTTTTTCAAAATATCCTTTCATTGCGTAGATTTAGAAAAATCTTTCGTGGTTTTATTTATATAACTTAGCTATATTTAATTCAAGAAATTTCAATATATTGATTTTTTTAGAAAAATTATCTATTTTTTATAATTTTGAATTAGATTAGCAAAAAGAAAAAGGAAAAAATGAACACTTTTATTTTTTGTATTTAATTTTTGCTAAATACTTTTTAATAATTAAATATTTAATCTGTTATCATACCGAGTAAATTAAGCCCAATTATGACTATTTTTTATTAAATATTAGCTTTTATGTAATTCCTTTACAATTAACTTACAATTTGCCCTAATAGATTCTATAACTCCTTAAGTATTAGTCCTCTGATTGTGTCTATTTAATATTTAACACACATATATGAATAGATAATATCAATAACTTAATTTTATAATAGCAACGAATCTTACACAATTCAGCCTTATAAGTGCAATTCAAATTATGTTTCTTCATTTTTTTAAAATTTACTATTGCATTTTTATTTCGACTTGTGTATATTTACTTCCGCTATCTTAAATAGCGATGGACCGTTAGCTCAGTTGGTAGAGCAGCTGACCCTTAATCAGCGGGCCAAAGGTTCGAGTCCTTTACGGTCCACCACCTAGATATTATCACCACTCATAATGAGTGGTTTTTTATTTTATCTTTATTTACTTATATTAGAAGATATAATACTTTTGCTTGCAAAAAGTATAGAAAGAAGGTTAAAAATGAGATTACAAGGAAAAGTTGCAATAGTCACAGCATCTACTAGAGGAATTGGATTTGCTATCGTCAAATCATTTCTAAATGAAGGTGCAAAAGTCTATATGGCTGTTAGAAACATTCAAAGAGCTAACGATTCAATAGCTCAGTTTCCTAAAGAATGGCAGGAAAGAGTATTTCCCGTATTTTGTGATGCATCTAAAGAAGAAAGCTTTTCTTCTTCAGTAGAAGAAGTCGGTAAAAAAGAAGGTCATATAGATATCTTGGTCAACAATTTTGGAACCAGTGACCCTACAAAAGATAGAGACTTAAGAAATACTGATCCAAAAGTATTTATCGATACGATAAGTATCAATCTTAAAAGCGTATTTATAACTTCACAAGCAGCACTAAAGTATATGGATAAAAACGGCGGATCTATCATCAACATCTCTTCTATCGGAGGTAAAGTTCCAGATTTGTCTCAAGTAGCTTATGGAACTTCAAAAGCGGCCATAAACTATTTAACTCAATTGATTTCAGTAACTGAAGCCAGAAACAACATTCGTTGTAATGCTGTTCTACCTGGAATTACAGCAACTGATGCCGTAAAGCAAAACATAAACGAAGCATTCCAAGGAATGTTCTTAAAGCATGTTCCTTTAAATAGAATGGCTTTACCTGAAGAAATAGCCAATGCTGTATTATTCTTCGCCAGCGATGAATCTAAATACATCACAGGCCAAGTTCTAGCAGTTGCAGGTGGATTTGATATAGCGACTCCACTTTATGGAGATTTCATCGGAAAAGATAGATCTAAGTAAAACTAATAGTCAAATCAAATACTTTGAATAAGTGCATGTCAAAAAGATATGCACTTTTCATTTTCATAAATATTTGCATATTTACCAAAAAAGCTGAGATCTGATATTTCAAATTAGGATTTCCTAATTAAGACCCAATTCAAAATAATCTAGTTTTCTATTTATAAAACTTCATTTTTTCTCTTTTCTTCTATCACTTTGTTTTTATGGTATTTCAAAGAATAAGAGTATTGTTTCCACAAGCAATAAAGACTAAATGCAACAACAGGATAACCGACAATTGTAGGAATCATATAATTGAGCAATTCCAAAGTAGCCATATAAGATCCCAAAGCTAATACTAACACTTCTACAATAGTAAATATAATTGAAACTACTAAAGATAGAGCGATATTTATATTGTTCATTCTCTTTTTATGAATTAATAAGAAATATGAGAAGAAAAGACATACTGCAATTAAGATACTTGGAATAATAACAATACAAATTAAATTTCCAGGCTGACCATAGCCATTCAAAACACCATGAGACATATCACCTTCAATATGAAAGAAAGGCTGAGCTATAAAGACCAATAAGAGAGGTGCTAGCAATGAACAAAAAGCACCAATCAAATATAAGAAATGTTTTTTCATACTATTCAAATCCTTTCATCCTCTCAAAACAAAGTATACTACTTTTTATAACTTGTCATGTAAAGCCCACATATTTTTCAACATTTGCAATCTTAACACTAAATTCACTTTGAATATAAAAAGACCACCTTTTAAAAGGTGGTCTAGTTTATTCAAGTGTATTACTTAGACTCTGTTTTCTTGGCAGCTGCAGCCTTACGGTTGAAGCGATCAATACGTCCAGTCTTAGAGTTGAGGTTGACCTTACCAGTGTAGAAAGAGTGGCAGTGTGAACAAGTATCAACATTGATGCTCTTCTTGGTAGATCCAACTACAAATGAAGTTCCGCAAGTGGTGCAGGTGACTGTAGCCTGATAATAGGCTGGGTGAATGTCTTTTTTCATAAATGCTATATCCTCCCGGGTATTCGTTTCCAACGAATCCCTTAGCGGGAAGAATATAGGCTAATTCAGCAAAAAAATCAATAAGAAGACATAAATTTAAAGAAATCTTTTAGCTTCTATGTTTGGATTTAATGCTATTTTCTAATTTCAAAAGAAAACAATGCTTTACCATTCGATTCAAAAATAATAGTTATTCCAAATAAAGACAATCAAGCACTATTAAAAACTAAGTTTTAAATTTTTTATACTCGCAACAAAAGAAACAAAATAATAAAGTTGAATTATATAACCATAAAAAAAATATACTCTAGAACTGAACTCAGAATTGATACTCTATCATTATTAACTTTGATAATAACTTTGATTGTTTCAGGAATATATTCATTTGCTATCGAAATTACAAACCATAACGAAGACTATTGAAAATAAAGCGTAAAAGCAAAGAATAATACAAAGTCAAAATTAGTTTTCTTCATCACTGCTTCCATTATCAATTCTCTGAGCCCTTGTTGGTAGAATCAGTGAACTCTATTGATGGATAATCACTAGCCATTGTATTTTTGAGTGACTCATACACTTCCCTAGTGTTTTTCAAATGGTCGGGAAGGTGTGTTTTCTCATCCTTGGTTTTAATTTGAAGCACAGAGTCATGATTTATTATCTTGATTTCAACTATCTCATCAACATCGATTATATCTTTGCCATCATAATTGTTAATGATAATTTGATCAATAGATAACTCTATAGGTGCTAAGTTTAAATTATGGTTATTCCATCTTGTTTCCTTGACCAACAAAAAGAAAATTACAACTGAAATGATTAAGGTTAATATAATAATGGCAAGACCGAGATATATCCTGTCGATATGCATGTGCTCTATCATCATGAAGAAATCCAAGGCGTATTCTCTCGGCCAGGCTATAACGAATATAGCCAAGGCCAGTCCCACCATCCATATAATCGCTTCGCTTATGATGACCTCTTTTATAACGGATTCTTTCTTCCTTATAGCTTTTATCATATTACTACTCCTTAAATTCACCATTTTTAAAATTGATTACTTATTTTCAAAAGCGGTTTTCTAAGTTTACCATATGCTAGAGGCCAGAACTTTACTTTTTCATTTATATTTTGATACTCGTGATCTATCGACTTAAATACATCAATGGCATACATAAAATTAAATGATATTTATCTTCTTATTACCAGTTTTTTCTTTATTGCTTCTTTATGCTGCGTTTTGTAATGCATGCTTCCTAAATTTCTAGCGGTAACCGCTTATGAAAGTCAATGGATTAATCAAAAGCATTCCAAATGCCAAGAATCCAAAAACTAGGAACATAATCAACAATTAAATAATTATCGCTACAACATTCATATCCAATTCAACCTTCTAATAGATATAGCTTATCTTTAACAATATTAAGAATTAAAGCATTTTATTTTTTAAATAACAAAATTGCTTTCGCTGTCGTTGTTTCCGTAATCGTTACCAATACATATCCATCATTCAACATCTCATTAGCTTTTTATTCGACTTTTTGGACATATTCTCTGCTTTCGGTGAATACTAAATCACAACTGCTTTATATATTTCTTTTACCTCCATAGGTTTAATAATTACTTTATAATAAAGCCATACTTCTTATACCATTTACATTAGCTTATATGCTCACCAAGATCAATTATTGCTTGATTAACGTAAGCGTTAAAGATATCCACTCTTGACGATTCGAACT
>ULRP01039869.1_pt1 | contig 28968 bp, 31 predicted proteins | sample 1955521 | NCBI WGS metagenome assembly ULRP01 (sample SAMEA4835685, study PRJEB28245) | human gut metagenome | biome: gut microbiome; material: fecal sample | place: Denmark | collected 2008
TACCTTGTCGTCAATGACGGCAGATATGCCGCAGGCATCAAAGCAAAGGACAGGTAAGCAAAACTACCATTTACAACCACACAGTTTATGATAAACACACCATATTATATAAGCAGCAGCAAGAGATTCCAGATATATCCATGCCAAATCAGCAAATGGATTTCTGAAGTGAAAACCATAGTTGATAAAAAACAAGTGGATGAGCCACATGTTCATAGACATTTTACCTAAGAAATCAAATCCACGCTTCACCTTATCAGATAAATATCCCTGAATATCAATCAGAAACATAATCATAGCGATAATCAGACCGATATTCAAGATATTCCATTCCAAAACAAAACGGGCAACCAGTAAAGCTGCCACCAAGAGCAATCTACACCATATCCGCTTCTCAGCCAAGAAATCAAACAGAGAGAATTTACGGGCAATCATACCCGAATAAAGCAGAGGGAAATAATGCAGCACATAATGCCCGGCTTCAGAATAATATCTGAGAAACTTAGCCAATGGTTGGAAGCAGACTACAGAAACAATCAGCAAAGGAATCCACACCTTATTATATTGCAGACTTTTGGCAAATAGAGGAAAACAGATTACGTAAATCACGTAGGTCTGCATAAACCACCAATTCCCATTCATATTTCTTGTCAGCAACATCGCATCCGTCACTACCTGAAACCATTTCACTTCATGGATAATCAATAAGAAAGGCGCTACCAGGATGACAATCAACCAAAAGGGCAACAACACCTTCTTCAGTCTCCTCCAAATATGAAAGACATTCCCTGCAGAGCAGTAAGAAGCCATTAGCCCATAGCCAGAGACTAAAAGGAACATGCCCACGCAGATTTTGCCCATCATCCCAATAGACAGCAGCAGATGCCCATACTCTATCGGCTCAAACATAGCAAAATAAGGCCGATGCCATAGATGATGCATAATCATCAATACCAAGGCAAAAGCCTTCAGTTGGCTTGATACGTTCTTATCGAATGAATACTTAGATTTCAGCATTATATATCACATTCATAGATTGCACACAAGCAAATTTCTCCCAATGGCAAAACTCGCCCCTAATCCCTATCAATCCCCATAAAAGTAAATAGCGGATAGATAATATGTTCCAATATCCAAGTCATTTTACGATAATTTTCTTTCATGCTCCTTGATCTCCTCTTCCGTAAATCTCATTTTGAGCAGTTTAGCAGGAATACCGCCGATAATACTATAAGGAGGAAAGGATTTAGTGACAACAGCACCTGCAGCCACTACCGAGCCATGCCCAATAGTGACACCTTTGAGGATGGTAACATTCGCCCCACACCATACATCATCCTCGATGACGACAGGCTGGTCATATACATTCACCCCATCCACAAATTTCTCCTCCACAGTAACGTCCGCGATATATTTTTGCCCAAGATGTCAATACGATGATCACCTGTGATGATTGTAGGTTTAGGACCGAAGAGCACCTTCTTGCCAATAGTACATGCAGCATCCGTACAATAGATAGTACTCCCTTTAGGAATCGAAGTACCATCCCCTACCGAGAGGTTCCACAATCCCTTGAAATCCGAAGACATCGGACGGATATATACTCCCTTTCCACAGTGCTTCATGCACCGCTTCCATACGGGCGCCCACATCTTGTCCCACAGATACGAAGGCACAAGACTTATCTTTTGTAATATCTGAAAAATGTTCATGATTTCTAAAATGAAATAAAGAGCCTAATTGGCAAGATGATAAATCGAATTCAATTTCTCAACATACTTTTCCGGACTGAACTGATTGAAAATAGTTTCTCTGGCAGCCACGCCCAATTTTCTCAAAATACTTCTGTCCTCATCCAGTCGTTTGATGGCAGAAACAATAGAATCGCTGTCATGGTCAGTGATAAACATACCATTCACACCATCTTTCACCACTTGCGGAATACTGCCTACAGGAGTCACAACAGGAGTCACACCATAGCTCATGGTTTCCAAAAGCGACATCGGCAGGCCTTCAAAATATGTCGGAAGCACAAAGGCATCCAGACTTCTCAGAAAGTCGCACTTCGTCTTGCCCGACACCAGTCCTACATACTCGAAGCTGTCGCCGAGTCTCTCCTCGAACAGCGGCAGATACTCGCCTTCCGTCTGTTCTTTTCCTGCTATCACGAGCTTGTACGCCACGCCTTCCTTCTTCAACTGTTGGCAAGCGGCGAGCAGTTCCGTCATTCCCTTGTTCGGCTCGATGCGTCCCAGATAACCGATACGCAACGGCTCCGATTCGTCGCGAGCGGCGTTCTCCTGCGCATACGCTTCCGCATCGCTCAGGTCCACACAGTTTGGCAACACCGCTACACGCTTTGCTCCGAATCGCCTCTGCAGAATGTCCTTCTCCATATCGCTCAGCACGATGAACGGCATGTTCTGCCCGAACACCCACCGCATGATGCGCAGCAGGTAGCCCGGTATATGCGGCGCCGTAAGGAACAAGCCACCGTGCACATGCACCACCATCTTCCTCCCCTGCTTCCACGCATACCTCATAAACCACGGGTCGCGCAGCAACGAAGCCTTCGAGAGCGGAAAGTTATAGTGGACGATTGCATCCGGATGCTCCGCAAGCATTCTCTTCCATTCGCCGTACTTTCTCATCAAAGCCGGCACACGATGCCACCCTCCCCTCTCCTTGTCCTTCTTACCCAGTTCGAAGTGCAGGTAGTGCTGTCCGCCGTTGTTGCTGATGATAAACTGCGCAACAGACGATATGCCGCTCACATTCTCGTTGGGGTTCAAGGACGGAGCTGTTATAATAATGTTATAAGCATTATAACTCATGTCTAAAATTTCAAGATTGTACCTCCCCAACTCAGTCCAACACCAAAGCCAGCAATCATAATGTCCATTCCTTCATGTATGATTTCATTTTCAAGGCATTGTTTTAATCCGATCAAAACCGTTGAAGACACTGTATTTCCAGTTTCCTCCAAATTGACATAAAACTTATCTTTGGGCAATACACATACCTTTCTTATGGTATTAAGCATGAATTTATTAGCTTGATGAAAAACAAAATAGTCAATATTTTCTTTTTCAAGTCCGTTCTTATCCAAGACTTCTTTCATCATAGCTGGTACTGCTTCCAGAGTAAAATTAAATATTCCACCACCATCCATGTATAGATAATCATCATATCTTACATGTCCTTCGTCATCTTCAGAGAACAAACCGGTGTGATTTTTTTGACGAGCTGCACCTGTTTTCAATATTAATTTTTCCGCACCACTACCATCTGTTCCTAAAACAGACGAACCTATTTCAGCTATTCCGTCCTCTGAAATCAAGCAGGCTGCTGCTGCATCACCAAAAATTGAACGATTGCTTTTATCTGACTGGTGAAGATATTTGCTATAGGTCTCAGCAGTTATGAGCAACACGTTTTTTGCAAGACCACTTTCTACAAAACTATTTGCCATAGCAATGCCATAAACACAACCAGAACAACCTAAATTGTAGTCAAATGCCCCTGCATGTGTAGAAATGCCTAATTTACTTTGAAGGACACATGCTGTTGAAGGCAAGAAATAATCAGGACTCTGTGTACAAAGAATCAGGAAATCAATATCTTTCGGATTTATCTTATACTCTGCAAATAGATTAAGAGCCGCTTTTTCAGCCAAATCCCCAGCTGTTTCCTTTTCATCTGCAATATGGCGAGAGTTTACACCAACCTTTTTTGCTACTTTTTCTACACTCCATTCAGGAAACTCCTTGATCAGTTCTTCGTTCGTCAATACCTTTTCAGGCAAATAATAACTAATTGCTTTTATATATGCCATACACTATTTGTTTACATTGTTAATAACCCTTCTCCTCCACCACTCAGGTCCAAAGAAGCACCAGTCATCCAATTAGCTGCGTCTGACAGCAAATAAACGACAAGGTTTGCTACATCTTCAGGTTTACCAAATCGCTTTAGAGGATATTTGAGTTGAGCTTCTTCAAGTTGTTCTTTGTCAAATCCTCCTTTAAATATCAAGTCTGTCCATATCATTCCTGGGCAAACACAATTAACACGAATTTGTCTTGGAGCCAATTCTAATGCTAAACATTTTGAATAACTTATCAACGCACCTTTAGAAGCACTATATGTTGCGTTTCCTAAACTTGGAGAATTGGCTGCACGTGAAGCAATAAACACGATAGAAGCAGATTTCTGTATTTTCTTTTTAGCAAGTATAGCTGCTTGCAATAGCATTGGAGCTTCAACGTTAGCTGAAAAGACGTCGTGAATATCTTCTGAAGATATATTTTTACACAGAGCACGATGACCAATGCCGGCACAATGAATCAAGCCGTCGAGTTTAGGCAAAGAGTCAACCAACAGTTCTATATCTTCTTGTTTTGTTAAATCCGCCTTTATCGCTTGGTGTTCTCCTTTGGGCAATTCTTCCAAAGTCTCATTCAAACGCTTCTTGTTTCTACCTGTTATAACAATCGTAGCTCCCATTTTTGCACAGGCAAGGGCTATAGCCTTGCCTATGCCGGAAGAAGCTCCTGTTACGAGAACCATTTTTCCATTAAGGGAAAAAGGATTGAAATCTTCCATAAGAGATAATTACTTGCTATTAATCAGATTGAAAACATCTTCAACAGTCACGCAATTACGCAATTCCGATCCGGTAATCTGCTTGCCGAATTCTGTTTTTGCGAGTGCAATAACACACATGCCTGTTAACGAGCTCCATTCGTCCAACTCATGAAACTCGGTTGTTGCCAAAATCTCAGAAGCGTCAGTATCATCGAACTGCTCCGCAAACTTCTCTACAAATTCATTTAATTCCATAATTTAATTTTTTGAATTTAACATTTATAATTTTGAAAAAATTTTGATCTCTTTTATTCTACTAATAAAATACTTGTTGTAGTTTTTCTCCAACACGTCTAAAGGCAATCGCATGTTCTCCTCATAAAGAGCTTTCTCATGCTCTATTACTTCTGAAGGGGTGAATCTGAATCCTACAATTTTTGCAGGATTACCAGAAATGATAGCATATGGTGGTGTACTCTTTCTAACAACACTTCCACTACCAACCACACCTCCTCTACCAATATGTACACCCGAAAGGAGTGTTACGCGTGAACCGATCCAACAATCTTCTTCTACAACAATGTCTTTATCCAATTCACGATTAACATCAAGTTGATTCTTCAGTTCGTCTGTAACTTGTTTCAAATTACGACCAACGACCGACATATGGTTACCAGAAACGGCAAGTAAACCAACCGCAGCACCCGACCATTTCTTGAATATAACCTTTGCTCGTGTATTCATAATGATAGCTCCTCGGTCGATGTTGGTTTCTTCTTCCATCACCAAATTTTTCTTTTCATAGACACGTACGTCCATTCCAATATGTACCGAAGAGTGACAATTCGGGTAACGATAAAGTAATATACGCGAACGTAAATAGGAAATAATCTTTTTAATCATGTTCATATGTTTTTTTTGATTATTAGAAACAATACCTATATCAATATTTGTTTGGGTATTGGTATCCAATCGCATTTTTTCTAAGCGAATTAGCATTCAGACAGAGCGCCAGGATCATGAAGTAGCCCATACCCTTACCCGAGAGATACGACGAATCGGCGGTGCTCTCCAAGGCGAGAGCCAAGATAGCCATCAACGCCATACGATAGTAAACCATGTTTTGTATTCGCTTCGTCTCCCACAGTCGACGCTTCCAGAACCACAGGAAGAAGAACAGACCCACGATGCCGAACTCCGCCAGCGTCGGATAGAAGGCATCCGCAAGGAACATCGGGTTCTCAGGAGACAAGCCCCATATCTCATCCATATGATACTTATAGTACAACGGCGAGTACTCCTTTGCCGCTGCTGCCGTACCGAAAGAACCGAGACCACTACCGAACGGTATATAATCGCGGAACATAATCGTCATACCCGTCTCATACGTCGCCGGACGCGCCATAGCCTCAGCATCCTCCTGGAAGCCCTCCACATAGTAAGCATTAAACTTTGTCCACGTGAAGAAGATAACCACAGCACCCAGAACCGCCACCTTAAGCAAGGTAGATACCGACGTATAATTGATTTTGCTCTTCACGAACACCACCAGAGCGATAAACACCACACACTCGCCGAAATACTTCGACTTGCCGGAAATCAAACCAAGCAGTATTATCAGTATAGCGATGTTTCTGTTACGCTTTGTCTGCTTCGAGAACAGATAATAAACCATTGCGCAGCAAAGAGCAATCTGTCCTAAAGCAGCCGACTCTTCGCCTCCAAACGGAGTCACCAACGACGGCTTGAATATGAACGCACCCAAGTAGCCGAAGAACGACAAAAGCATCACCAACTTTATGCGTCTCTTTTGCTTATTCGTGAACTCAGGCGCCATCATCCATGTCAAATAGAACACGGCGTACGGTCGTAGCTGCTGCAAGATATCAAGAAATACGCCTCTTGGCGTCGTCACTTGTATAATAAGCGAATAAGCAAGATAGAAAACCATCAAGAGGATATAAATCGAAATCTCTGTAGTTCTCTGCTTGCTCTTCACCAAATAGCGACGCTTCACCAAAGCATAAGCCAATAGCAAGACTGTCAATATCTCATCACTCCAGTCAAAATTAACTGTAGCAGCAAATGCGATACACATGGGGAAATAAATAATCCAGAACCATGTGTAAAATTTAGTAATAGCTTTCATTTTTATCTAATATTGTTTATTCTTTTACCAATCCCAATTCGTTCCTAAAACCAGATATGAGGGAAAAGCACTCGTAGGATGCGACGAAGCTTGTTTTTGGCTACATTTCTGAACGAGTCGTAATGTTCTTCAAAACAAGCGGCTCCGCCTTGACCTCCAAACTGCACTTGATGGCGATAACGGAAAATAAAGCGATTGTCCTTACGATATTTGCAAGACAAATTATAAAGGTAATCCTCAGCATATTTTCCATACACACTTTCGTCCATTTCTTTATAGCAGTTCATCAGATGATGTTTATAGAAATCTACAGCCACAAGGAAGAACCGGGAGTCACCCCAACGTGAACCATACGAAGTGCCTCTTAGTTTCTCATAGAGTCTAAACTCCTTTATATCACACATCATCGCCTTCTGCTTACCACGTTTCTCCATCTCGCCTAACATCTCACGAATGTTCAGCATCGGATAGCGACCTGTTATCTTCAAGAAATGAGTGCTTTCGCTCAATACTTTAGAACGTTCCAGGGCGAGTTTTATCATTAAATACTCATTATATCCCTTTCCTTTTCTGTTGTCAAACCCATAGTCTTCTGTGTTCTTTGTGGTTTGAGCGTTCTGTAAATCGGTGGGGGTGAACTGAAGAATCTCCAATCGGAGCGAATCTTTAAATTCCTCCTTCCATAGGGTTAAGTCTGCATCAGAATTCTCCACCATAACGATTGGATACTCTCGCCCTATTGTTTTTGCATAATATTGTAGAGTAGACCGATACATCTCCATTCGCTCACTCACCGAAAAGTTACTTCCAATCACCTGTGGACGTACCGTACTCGTCAGCAATATAGCTATTTTCATGCTTGTTTCTATTCTTAATAAGTTTATACTCTTTCTGTAAAAAAGTCTATGCCGCCAATCATTGCTCCTGTCACGGCAAAACCGCTCCATGCGTAAAGCTCAGGAGCATCAATGCGATACACTTTCTTTGCACGGGCTATCATATACAAGTCGACAAAGGTCTTCAATGTTGCATCGTTGTTTCCGCCATAGCTCACATGTCCTACGCTGTCGTGGTCAAGCACCTCAACCTGTATGTCTTCCAACGAATCGAGGAATCTCTTGCTGTCGCTAAACACCAAGACACGGCATCCTGCGTTTTCTTCCTTTATCTTTAGCAGACCTTGCTTGCACCGGTTTATGAGCGCCCCCTTTTCCTCCTCGGTGCGCAAAGCGTTATCCCAGCAAGTCACCTCCTCAAAGTTCTCCAAGGCGTTGACAAACCGCAAGTGAACAGCCACATAACTCCGCTCGTCGTAGCCACATTGGTCTATAGCAGCCTGCAAGCGATCTGAAGGACGGAACAGCTCGGCATACAGCTTGCTCCATTCGTATCCCGACTCTGGGAACACCTTCGGATAGCGATTGCCTACATAACTGTAGCAATGATACTCCTTGTTCTTGCTAAGTTTTGTATGTCCTTTCCACGAGTCTTCCTTCAAGAAATTCAACTCGTTAAAAAATCTCGTACCCATCAAAGAGTAATTCAAGTCTGTGTATTCAGCCACCCAGTCTACAGCGTTCGGCTGCAGGTAGTCTTCCAACCGAAATGGCGTCTTGAACACAATGCGGAAATCATACCCGTTCAGCTTGGCGATATTATAGCAGTCAATCATTGCCTTCATTCTGTCCGCCAAACCCGGATGCTTAATGTTGGGATCTATCACGAAGTAAAACGTGTTCTTCTTGTAAGCCGAACAAAGACGCAAGCGCAAAATATACGGTAAGTTGCGCTGCAGATTCTTCACCCACAAAAATCCACATTTCCTTACAATTTTTCCTGCAATCTTTTTTATAAACTTCAACATATCTATTTGTTTCTATTTTTCCAGTTGATAAGCGATTGAACCCACGCCTCGGGCAGAATGCGCTTTACTAATTCCTTCTGCGAGAATTTCTTGTCGACCCAGGTGCCTGCAAAATGATGAATGGTGCGAGTCTTCTCCTCAACATGGATGCGTCCTGTCGTAACATTGATTGGGCAGAAGTACTCCGATGGATATATATAGCAATCATCTACCTTCTGAATACCTTGGGTGTTTATCAATCCATTCTCAATTAACACCTTAGTAGCTATACACACTATCGTTATTTGGTTTTTCATCACTGCTTCATGCACAAAATGCTGTCCGTCATAAAAGTGCAACATTTGTTCTATGAGCCTGTTGCCTGGGGATACGCCTAAACCGAGCCCTGGATTCACCCACAAAAGACGCTCTGGATTAATATTTATATCATCTTTTGGCTTCGGATCGGTCTCGAATCCCATAAAGTTGCCACGAGCTATGATATCATCAATCGGGCGTATCACCTCAACGTCCGTATCGAAGTAGATGCCGCCATACTTATGCAGAATCCAGAAGCGGGCATAGTCGCTCACGAAAGCATACTTCTTCATGGCGTACGCCTCTGCCGTATACGGAATGATGTTAACATCGAAGTTATCCTCATTCCACTCCTTAATTTCATAATCAGGCAAATACTTCTTCCATGAAGCAATGCATTTCTGTGCAAGCTCAGGCAATGGTCCTCGCCCAAACCAGCAATAATGGATAATTTTTGGTATCATAATTTATACTTATTTCTTTAATCTATAATCTTCTTCTAATTCTCCCATCAGCCATTTCATTCTCACATCCCAACTTCCAAGCCTTTCTGCCGTTTCACGATTTTTATCCACAAGAGGCTGGTAGTCCTCAATATGTTCTATCACATTAGCAATCAGCTCTTCTGCCGAAATTTTATCACTCAACTCTATTACAGGATTATATCCGATAAAGTCAATGAGTTCTTGTGGAGCATACCCCACCATCACCATTCTTGAGAACATACATTCCCAATAGCGCTGCGTAAGAGTTTCTATATCACCAGCAATCTCTGGCTGAGTGATGCTTCGTGGCAAAGCAATAGTTACTTTAGCATTTCCCATCGCATCATATAGCTGCTCATTGGTATAAATGAACTTACCATTCTGCTTCGTACAGACATGATTCAAACCGCGATTCTTGTTATCATAAATAGCCTTCAATTGATTAGCCTTAAATACCTTATCATTAGAACGTCCAAACTCCAACAAATCAATATTTCTGTCTTTTAAAAGCTTTCCTTTCTGATAAACAGAATCATCCACAGCTTCAGGACACCAGATGACTTTTATTTTTTGCCATCTCTTGTTCTTCCCCGAGAAACGTTCTTGCATTTTCTCTGCTGTTTGCCGAGAAGAAAAGATGGCAATCTTCACCTGATGCCTACGCAGCCATTCACAAGTCTTCTCGAAATAGCATGGCCAGCAGTCCCAGAACATAGGGACAATTTCATGTCTTGCATAATCAGGAAATGTATCAAAGAACAAAGACACAGGTTCCACAAATCTGAGCCTTGCCTCCTTCTTACTTTTCCAAATTGTTGGTAATTCCCAACGAAATGCAGCTCCATGCAAGCACTTCGGAGGATAATGACTCTTCGCAACATCCCCTCCTAATCTCTTCCATGACTTGAAAGGAGCAAGTTTGAAATTAAGAAAGCCAGGATGTATATAAGGAGAAACTGCCTTTATATTTTTTTTTCTTTTATTCATACTCGATTAAAACATCATTCAAAATATCATCATATTAAAGCCTTATTTCTAACGTAACGCTCATGACTTCATATATTCCGACTTCTTCCCCAACATAATAGGTATATACCTCTCTATCAGGACAGTTCCCCAATAAGAAACAAAAACGATACATACATAAGCTATCAGGAAGCTAACGATCCAAAACAGGGAAGCCGGCTCAAATACTCGATTCAATATCACTGCTGCCGTATGGCACATTGGTGCATGAAGAAGCATGATTCCTAAAGAATGCTGACCTAAAGATACTAACCACTTCTGATTCTGTAATTTCTCAGATATAAACAAAAAAGGTACAAAGCACAGCAACATCAAACCCAATGCAACAAGATAATAAGGAGCGAAGTTTCCATTAGATTGAGGAACAATGGTAAAAGAAACCAGATGCCATAGGTACAAGCATAATGCAATGACACCAGCAACTAACAATCCTTTATTCTCCATTATTTTCCTGAGATAGGAATAAGCCAACTTACCAGTTACATAAAGAGGCAAAGCTGCACATCCTTCATCGAAAAGAAGAGGCATATTGATATTCATTCCCACATAACCAATTAAAAGACTGGCCCCCCAGAGGACGAACTTAGGTAATTTTATTTTAATCATTCCCCAAGTCAATACCTTCGCATAAAGCAAAGCAAACAAAAACCAGGCAGGTCCATTACCGCCAGTCATGTTATACAAAGAGAAAGGATTCTCTCCCCAACTTCTATCTTTAGCATAACCTAAGATTTTTCCGTAAGCTGTTGCTATCAATATCCAAATGATAGCTGGTAAAATCAGTGTTCTTAAAGACTTTGGAAACCATTGACCAATATTTCTTTCTGCACGATCATAGAAACCGCTCATAAAGAAGAATACTGGTACAGCAATAAACGACAAGGGATAACCAAACTCTCCAAAGACTTCTGTATGAATACTTACAATCAGCAATATGCCTATACCCTTGGCAACATCAACATACGTATCTCTTTTTCTATTCAGTTTAATAATATTTTCCATAAACAAATCTTTCTATTATTTTGCCTTTGTGAAGAATATATCCCACTTCAATAGACTATGCAGTTACCACTACAGACAATCCAACAGTAACAATAAACATAAGCAAAGAATTATCAATACGAAATTTCTCCATTATTACTTTAATGTTTTTATCACCTTACAAGGATTTCCTGCTGCCACGCAATCAGCAGGAATGCTCTTTGTGACAACACTTCCAGCTCCAATAATACTTCTTGCACCAATAGTGACTCCCTTGAGAATGATAGAATGAGCACCTACCCAAACATCATCCTCTATAACAATTGGAGCAGACTTTGTGCCTTCATTGGATGTACGACGAGCCAAATAGTCTAAAGGATGAGCATCCGTATCAGTAATCAGCACACATGCTCCAACCTTCACATTATCACCAATGGTGACACTATCATGAACCCACATGCGAGTGCTACTCATGCCGACATTGTTTCCTATCTTTAGCGATGCACCTTTTTCCAAATAGATTGCTCCCAGAAGATTACTGGCAATAGGATTCACCCCACTTCCTGAGGAGAAATAAAAGTTGTCACCTATTAATACCTTGCCCCCCCCATATCGACCATGAAACCTTTCCTGGAATTTGCACGTTCTTACCCAAGATTGCATCATGAGTCTTTAATATCATGCGATTAATACGAGGATAGAATTTAATACTAAGAGTTGAAGGGAGATTAATAAGTTTTACAATAATTGATTTCATATTATGCACAATCGATGAAAAATAATCTTCTTATAAATGATTTGAAACGAGAAAACTCTGACTTGAAAGATTTAGAAGGAAGTTGAGACAAGAAATAACTTTTAAATACTTTATAAGATTGAACATCCTCTTTAACATCAATATTCCTAAGAATGATTGGAGCATGAGAATTATCAGATAGGAAGGCCTTTACTAAATCCACTCCACAATGCGTTCCTGTTCCATCAAGTCCATCGTTTGTTACCATTGAGCGACCAGGATAAAGAGAAAGTTTATCTTTTAAAAACAATGATGCATAATATCGGAGATACCAAGAGTCTACAAGACCTACTTTCTGACAATACAAATTACCATAGTTGCCAACACCACCGCCTACATCAAACTTTGTCTTTTTAAATCTCAGTCCTTTTAATAATGGGCGCGCATCTGTCTCTAACAAGTCCCAGGCACGTTTCCATGTGGCCCACCCCCAACATTGGAAATATCTCAAGAAAAAAGTTTCTGGAAGTTTATCTTTTATTGGAGGAACAAAGCCTGTAATCGTTCCAACCCTATCATCATCCTTATATTTTTCCAAGCCCTCATTCATGAATTGCAAGAAATAAGGAGATAAAATCAAATCATCCTCTACAACTATTACTTTTCCATACTTGTTGATGACTTCGGTAATACCAGCAATAAGGCTGTTAGCCAATCCCCAGTTTTTCTCACGCTCAATAATACTGATAGACTTGAAACCAGAAATGGTATGGATATACTTACGATTTTCTTCTACCCCAGCTTTCTTCTCTGGGGTTTTAGGTCCATCTGAAAAGATAAAAAGGTCAGAAAACTTTGCCTCGGCATTTTTGAGCAAGGACTCAACCGCTCTTTGGGTATGATCTGCACGATTATATGTAAAAAGTGCTATAGGTGCGTATGTCATAGTTATTTCTTTTGTGGCAATGTAATATGCTTGCCCATTTCTATACAAAATTCTTTAGTTATATCTCCATCATAGCCACCTTCTGAAGTAAAGGTCATTTCGCCAAAGTAGATTTTGCCATGAGTGATATAAAAATCGACACGAACCTGCGGATGTCCCTTTGCTAAAATGGAAGCATACTCCAATAGCAATTTCAGACAATCAGGCTTTGGAATAGCAACATCAGAACCTTTCAGCTTTTCATTGAGAACATTATGCAGCGGATTCCAATCACAATCAAAATATGAGAATGTAGACTGGGCACCATTTCTATCTGTACAAACCAAGATGCAGAAAGGCTTACCATCAAAGCAATAAACTTTATAATCTGCCAAAGCAGTCGTAAAGGTTGCATCATTGTCAAGCAATTCCTCCGCAATAATCATAGGTTTGATTTTCATATAATGGGGCTCGGCAGTGTCATAGCCATATTGTTTCTTCATCCATACATTAAACTGTCGCTTTACGATATTGACATCCATCTTATCTTTATCAAGAACTGGCATTATCGTATGACAACCATGATTCGTTTTCAGTATAAACTTCTTTGGAAGTTTCGAGAAGTCGATTTCATCGGCGCTCCTCCACACTGCGTACAACTTTGGGAGTGCAGTCTCACCTATACGTTCTTTCACGTATTCTCTAACCAAATATTTATCAGCAAGGCGAGTCCATTCTGTTGTGTCAGTATTGAATTTCATCCAATTGATCTTTTCATTCAAAGTTTTAGGATTCTTCCAATCAATATCATATCCAACCAATGCTTTATGCAATTCATTGGCGATTCCCTCTGGATAGAAATGGAATCGGAGCCAAAACTTTGTCCTAGCATAACATAAATGAATGCTATCAGGACATATTTCTTTTAGTAATTTCTTCATTTTATTTTCTCAATTTATTCTTTGCTCGCAAATAATAATTTACAAAAGTGATAACTCTATTCAAGAACCAAAACATCAACTTACTCTCGCGATAAGCTCTACCTATGACAGTATTGAAAGGTGACATCAAAAAATCAAGGTCTTTTCTTCCAATTATCATAGATGGAGAAGTAAATGTATTCTTGCAGTTAAATATTAATTCTGCAATTTCTGGCGTTATTGTCTTGTGCTCCTTAACTTGTTTATAGACAAACTTGCTTGTAAAAGGAGAAAAAGACAAGTCCAGAAAAAAATCATCTTTCATGTGCCAAAAATGCAAGATTTTTGCTTCATGAAAATACTGAATGCTCAAGGCAACCTGACAATTATACGCACCAGGCAAACATTCTATCACATAACCATAGTCATGGTCAACTTTCAGTAATGGACGTTGGTCTGAACTTGCATTCTTTTGAAACGTTGCTACTTTCCATTCTTCATTCCACTTTCTAAAGAATTCATGTGTAAACTCATTGTCACGTACAAACATACAACCTGAGTTGAACCAATAAGGTGCACCTGAGACATCCGTGTCATAAATACGCTTCAACTCATTAGTAATAAATTGATATGTGATATGGTTTTTAAACGGGCCATGCATTTCTGGCACCATGCCAATGTTCTTAACAGGTAAGTTATCCACTTCATCAAGTGATCCGCAGATGACGGTATCGGTATCTATCGTCAAGAAATCTCCATCTATCAAATTTCTTACACTGGTTTTTAGAGTACGCGAGCGTAGCCGACCATCATAATCATCAGGCAAATCTATGATTTTCAAATCTGTTATCATAGATGCCAACTGTGGTCTGTCCCTTACTCTTTCAGCTGTTGGATGGTCTGTCAAGACCACAACTTTATCTTTTGGATGAAATCGGCGAAGAGAAAACAGGGATACCCAAAACTCTTCCAAGAAAAAATCACTTTCTGAACTAATCAGAACATACACTAACTGTAACTTCATCTGTCATTATTATTTTTCAATATTATTATTTAAATCATAAATTCGAGACAAGATCCAACGATGAGACTCACATCTGACACAATTAATAAAATGCGAAGTAGATGGCTGGGGCTGTTTCCTCAGTATCCATCGTTTGAGGTATCCCAAGCAATGTTTAAACGAGAGATGACTATAGCCTCCCATCTCTAACAACATTTCATAATAAGGCTGCATGGACAGGCAATGGGCATCAACAGCATCCATATAGGCTTTTTCATCATCAAATATTTTTTTATCGGCTTCCAAAAACTTATAGACTGCAGCATCATGGCATGTATCCACGATTCTTCTCTCTGCATCAAAATGAACAACGGATAAATTCATCACAACCTGATCTTCTTTAAACTGCAATGTTGAGACAAGACCATCCCTCCATAAAGGTTTGTCACATTCCTCATCAAAACAAAAGTTGCCCAAACTATAAACGATAGTTTTTTTTCTGTAAATTTCCCATGGTTGTGGAACATGAGGATGACCAGCTATCACTGCATCAGCTCCCATGTCTATAAAATGACGATAAAGAGTTCTGATCTCGGGAAGAGGCAGTGTAAAATATTCCAACCCAGCATGAGGCAACACGATTAGGTAGTCACAATACTGTTTAGAGGAAACGATTAATTTATCAATATCAGGATGTCCCATCCATGCAGCCCCCTTCCTGTTTTTACAGAAAGTTATATCATCAAGTATTCCAAATTCATATTGGGTTATCGCCAAAAAACCTATTTTTTGTCCCTTCATTTCAACAACCCTCACTTGATAAGCTTCGTCCCAAGTGCCTGCACCAACTATCGTTTCGTCTGAAAGACTCGACATTGTAGCTTCAAGAGCTTTCTCCCCATAATCCATCGTATGATTATTGGCGAGTGAAAAGATATTGAAATTATTACTTTTTAAAAAATCAATAGACTTAATATCCTGTGATATATTAGGACCACTTTTCTTCATCGGATCAGAAGAAGAAATATGGACAGGACCTTCAAAGTTGACAACATTGAAATCAGCATCATCTAACTGTTTTTGCAATTCATCCCCAAAACGTAATCCCGACAAAGATGGAGAAAAGAAATCGCCAACAATATTAACCTTTATCATGACTTCATGTATTTTTTATACCAATTAATATATGTATATACCGCCCAAAATCTTCGGGCATCCATTTCCCTACCACTCATAAATTCATCACGAAGGGAAATAAATCTTTCCACATCCAACTCAGGCAGCAATTCCCTCACGTTCCGCTCTGTTATAACATCAAGCAATTTGCTTTTCAATGAGCCTCTGAACCAATCATTGGTTGGGGGCATGAAACCTTGCTTTTCACGATTAAACATTTTTTCAGGGACCATATCAAATAAGATACTTTTCAAAATGCTCTTCAATTTCAAGGTAGGAGTGTACATATACTCAAAAGGAATCAAGCGAGAATATTCAGCAATGCGATAGTCCATGATAGGATTTCGCAGTTCTAAACTACATCGCATGGTAGCTCGGTCAACTTTTTGGTTAACAGCATTCATAAAGAACTTCATGTCATAGTCGGAATAAGCCAGAGCACCACGTTCTTTATGAAAAATATCATAATCAGGAAGTAACCTTGCCAACTTCAATCGGTTAAACTTCTCAGCCCCTCCAAAGTCATAGACAAATATACCTTCGCTCCTGAAAACATCCGCATAATCCCGCTGAGTGGCATAAACCATATCTGTATACCCCTTTTTCCATAAAAAATAAGGAGAAGCCAGCTTCCTCAACCAATATGGCTTTTGATACTGACGCAAACGAGCCATAATATACTCATATTTCTCATATCCAAAGAAAAGTTCATCACCACCATCACCACCGAGCACAACTGTGACGTCCTCTCGAGCTTTTTGTGCTACCAATGAACTTGGTATCATAGAAGGGTCACAGAACGGTTCATCAAAATAATTGATGTAGTCATCAAAAATCTGCTGTTGGTCTTCTCCTACACACATACTTACCTTGATTGGAATCCCCAAGGACTTAGCTACGTTCTTGGCATATTGGCTCTCATCATAACGAGCATTGTCAAAGCCAATCGTATAAGCACAGATGTTATGGTTAATTTTTGAGACAATTGCCGATGTCAAGGAAGAATCAATACCGCCAGAAAGGAAGATACCTACAGGAACGTCTGCACGCAGTCTCTTCTTTACAGAATCAAAAAGCAAATCACGGACAGTTTCCTTAGCTTCTTCAAAACTTTTTGGAGCAGTAAATCCACAAGTGTTATCAAAGATGTTCCAATAATTGCTAATTTTAAGTTCGTTACTATCCAAATAATAAACAAACTGTTCACCAGCACGCAATTTATTTACACCTTTAAATATGCAATATGGATCAGGTATGTACCCTTGTAATACATAGAATTTACGAGCAAGTTCGTCAATTTGCAGGTCATTACCATACTTGATAACCTTTATTTGCGAAGCAAATTCAAAGCCTTCTTTTGTATGCCAATAATAAAATGGCTTTTTCCCGAGGCGATCTCTTGCACCAGTTAGAATATTCTTGTCTTTGTCATAAATGACATAAGCAAACATACCATTAAGATAGTTCACACAATCTTTTCCGAATTTCTCATACATAGCACAGATTACCTCCGTGTCACTTGTTGTACGGAAAGTAAAATCCGAAAGATACTGCTCTGCCAGTTCCTTATAATTATATACCTCTCCATTAAAAACAATACTTATGGAGTCGTTATATACAAATGGTTGATTGGATCTAGCGTCCAAATCAAGAATGGATAAACGAACATGGCCCAGTGTCAATTTTAAATCAGGATAGGCATCAAATTCTTTAATGCCAGTATGATTTGGACCTCGGAAATTCATTTGTTCCAATTTCTGTTTTACGACGCTACGTTCGTAACGGCGCGTCGTTCCGAATATTCCACACATATTACTTCAATCTAAGTTTAAACCAATTCTTTAATATCGTTAAGTTCGGGCGCAGACGTTTCATGTATCCACGTTTCCTAAACTTATAATAATAGATTATCATTTTTACAAATGATAATCTAGGCATATGGAATTGTTCAATTCCAACAGCAAAATCTTCATACGGATAAAGTTGATGATAAATTTGCTTGTACCAATCCAAAAACATCAGATTGGCTAAAACGCCCTTTTCTGTATTCTTTGAATAATTTTTTGCACAAGATAGGTTTTCGTTAGAAATGCGGAAAGTAAATAGTATTTCCTTTGTTGTTGCAATTCCATTTTTACTCAAATAGATTGCAGCTGCACTATCACTAAAAGCTGCTGTAGGAAAATCAGGAAAGCATTTCATTCTTTTCAAAGCATTGGTTTTGAAAACATAGTTAGCTAAACAGAGTACCATTTCTTTAACACCAAAATATTGCAAAAAATCGGATTGGTTCTGCATTTCTGGTATTGCCTCATCTGTCAATACTTGTTTCCCGTTCTCCACACGCCTTGCTTTTGCCCGCAGAATATCTACCTTAGGATATTTCTCAACGAGGGCGTCTATCTCTTCCAAGAATTTTGGTTCGTAGACATCATCGTCACTTGCCATGATAATATATTCGGTATCACACAAATCAACCAAGAGGTTCCAGTGTGACACAAGGCTTTTGCCACCCATATTTGCCTCGTTACGACGAAAAGCGAAACGTGGGTCGTTGCCGCAAACCTTTTCATAGATTGGCTTGAGATTCTCGGGTGAGCAATCGTCTGAAACCAACACTTTAAAGTCGGTGTATGTCTGATTTTTGATGCTCTCCAGGGCTTCCTCCAAAAAGGATACCTTGTAGGAGGGCACAAGAAACGTGTATCTCGTTTTGTTCATAATTCAATATATGTGTTAATGCCTTATTTCGAAAAGATGTTTCGTATCCATTTCAATGGCGACAATAAAACATGTCCCAATTTATACGTTGGCGATTTGAGTAAGGCAAGATAAGAACCTTTATAATGCAACAATTCATTATGCCATTCGATCATATCTCCCAAGAAGGGTGTGTAAACATCCAAGTGATTCAGCACCAACTGGCGGTTTGTCTCTGAAAGTCGTTTGATTGTACCGTCAATCATCGAGACTCCGTGTTTTCTATAATAGAATTGAACATCAGGGATACGATATACTTTGTCGTTTGGCGACAAGAGCGAAAGCCAGAAATCCCAATCTTCATGACCATGTTTCATGTTGGGATTATAACCTGTTGTCTTATCATAATCGAAGCGGCGATATACACAAGCTGGGAAAAAGACATTTTGCCATAATATCGTCTGATAGCTATAGTCTGGCAATTTTCTAAACCCATTTATATCGCCAAAGAAATGGCATAGACAGTAAACAAGCTTTGTGTCAGAGTGGGTCTCCAAATAATTGACAGCATATTCCAAATACTTCTCTCCTATTTTGTCATCAGAATCAAGAGGTAGAATATACTTGCCATGAGAGTTTCTTATACCTACATTGCGAGCATTTGCCAAACCACCATTAGAGATGTCTACAACCAAGAAGCGATTGTCTTTCTGCTCGTATTCCTTTGCTATAGAAAGCGTCTCGTCTTGAGAGCCATCATTCACTATCACACATTCCCACTCTTTTAGGGTGGAATTGATGACGCTGTCAAGAGCGTCGCACATGTACTTTGCTTGATTATAGCAAGGTACGATTATAGAAATAATCGGGGGCATAATACATTAAGGATGATAAGTTAATTTATAATCTGGATTCTTAGAGATTTTGTTCAATACAGATTCTACAGAAACTTTAGATTTGTACATACAAGGACATGTTGTTTTAAGCATGCGTAAACATTCTTTAAACCATTTGTATCTATATCGTTTATTTGCTATCGGATATATTGGATGTAGATAATCGTCCAAATTACTAGAAAGTAATCGTTCCCACTCCATAGCAATTTGGCTCTCAGAAAAGTTATTTTTTATATAAGATAATGTATCTTCGTACTCCTTAGGAGAATTATTAAGTAACAAACTTACAATGTTATCTTCAAGTTGCTTTCTGTTATGTGATATTATCCCATTATATATCGTATCATAATATCCAGGAGCTTCCATTGCTGTTACAGAGCATCCCATAGCTTGCATTTCAACAGCACAAATACAAAAAGTTTCCGACCTTCCAGTCGGGTTTGGCACACCAACTTTAGCTTTTAATAATATATCATTCTTTTCCTCTCCAAGTGATCCCATAAAATGTACAGATTCGAACACCTTTTTATCGCTTGTAAGATAAGGCATAAAAACATCTTCATAGGATTCCTCTGCTATTCCATATTTGCCTAACTTCGTTTTGTCACCATATACCTTACCACTACCAATAACATATAGTTGTGCATCAGGAACACGTCTCAAAACCCTTGGCCACATTTCTGCTAACACATGGAATGTCTTTAAAGGTACCAAACTACCCATATAAACAACTATATGACTTCTATTTTTATTGGGAGATTGTTTTGCTTGTAAAATTCTTCTTTCATCCAAGTGTACACAATTAAAGATGTAATCAGACTTTAAGAAGCTAATATCATCACGCATCAAATCGTTTGTCTCTTTACCGACATATACGATTCTTCCTAAGTTTGGATTTTTGCACATAATATGCAATTCACGTGTAAAGGCAAAACAATGACACCAAGGTATTAGCTTTAACTTCGGTGATAGTCCTTGAAAAGGATTTTTATACCAACTGATTCTTTTGTGATCGAAAACAAACCGTTCAAAGCCATCCTTGGAAGCATGTTGTGCTGCAGATTCCATATCACCTATAGCTATTATTTCCATTGCAGGATGGAAAATTCCTTTTTTTGAAGTATATAATCTTACCTGAATTCCATTATTGCGTATTGTCAGCAAATATGAAATAAGAAGTATCATGTACTCAGATCCTCCAATACCAGGATTACCTCCTAGTATGTCACTAAAGTCACGATCGCTATTGAAGTCTTCATTATTGAGAAAAAAAGCCACCTTTAGCATATTGATTTTAAATATTTTAAGGATTCAACACGTAGTTTATCTAACTCGCTTTCTACTTTTGTATAATCTATTTTCTTATTCAACAAATCAAGTACCCCCTCATATTCTATCTTGTCTAAATCCACAAGCCTATCCATTAAGCCCAAAATACCTAATAAACTTTCAAATCGGGCAGAACCTCGTTCTGCATTATTCAGGCAGATGAAAGGCTTGTTGAATATTATAGAAAAAACAGTACCATGAAAAGAATCTGTTATCACAAACTGAGAATTGGCTATATTAGCAAGCCATTGATAAACAGTTGGCATACGCATTGACTTATGCATTAATTGCTGCTTGAAACGAACAGTTTGTGCATAATTATCTATTCGTTCTGTTCTCATTGATATTTTTAACCTATTGATAAGTGATTCTTTTTTTAAAGACGTGTCTAATAAATAGGTACAGAAATACGGCATAGCTGGTTTCTTTATATGGCGAAAGAGTTCCTTATATTTATCAACAGATAATAATAAGGTCGGGTCTAGATGCTGACTAGCTGTCATACCAAATTCATCTTTACAAATTCTTATGCCAGAATACTCTCTAACAGAAATAGCTTTATATTGTGAAAGTAAATCACGTATAATTAACTTTTCAGATGTGTTCGTACAAAAGCAATCTTTTCCAAAACTAGCTGCATAGGAATATTTAGGAATGCTGGAATCCACCCAATCTAGAAAGAAATAATACTGCATATATTTTATCGTGTCAACATTCCAAATTTGATCACTACCAGCAATCACAGCATCCAAACTATTAGAAATATTTTTTAAATCATCAGCAGAGAGTATTGGTTTGGACATTCTCAACTCTTTTCTTACGAAATCATCAAATGGATAATTAATCAGTGTTTTTTTCAAGAATTGAGGGAATGAATAATGAAAGTTCCATACCAAATGACCATAGTCCCCCCATCCTCTATTAATAGCAATGACTTCATGCCCAAGACCTTGGAGTATTTCTTGCAATGCATACCCTTGGAGTATTGCACCATAATTTCTACTATAATAAGAAACTAATCCGATTTTCATAATTCATAATATTTTATCTAAATAACAAATGTTTCAGCATGGACATTTTTGATGTGCACAAACATATGCTAACAGCCTTGTTAAACTTCATATGATTCAACAATTTGAAAAACCATCTTTGATTGGGGTGTATAGGTGTACTTTTAGATAATCCTTCATTGAATCTCATTGATTCATTTATGTTTATCTCCTGAGATTTTAATGATAATTTATCTAACAGTTGTTGTCCTTTAAGAGAATACGTAATAACAATATTCATTCCCTTTTCATCATAAAAATCAGGGCATATAGTTTCAGCTCCCCAGCAATCTCCAAGTTCAATGTCAGCATGACTTTTACCGCCTTTGAACAGACATGAAGAACATGAAGGTCTGGTAGACAAATTCTTTAGCATCGCATCCATATACTGCTTTTTTGCAATTATGTTTTGTTCATGTCCATTAACATATTTAACTTTAAAAGAATAATTCTGCCATCCATTTGATTTATCTCGAAAATTAAATGAAGAAATCATGCTCTCATTACAATTTTCATTTAAGAACTTACGCCATACTTTAGGACTGGGAACGCTATGACATAAACAACTTATTGTTATAAGGTTAGAATAATCTTTTTTTAAGAAATGTTTGAGACCTGAAACTTGACAAGGTAAGCCTGTAAATAAAACAATACGATCTTGTCTTAAGTATGAAAGCACTTTCTTAAAGACTCCATTTGGATATGCCTGCACATATTTGCTACTAGAGAACAAGTGTAAATCAGAAAGTTTTTCTGTAAAGTCCATTACAACATCCCAATCAGAATTGAACCTAGCTCCCAAAACAACTCCTCCTTGTTGAATTACATGCTTAGCAACTAATGTATTTATACCACCAGAAGAACAAGTCTGCCTATCGACTTCATCTGAATAGGCAGCAGAACAAGAATTACGGGGTTTCTTATCATATGGATTCAGAACAGGACAAACTAATGAACATAACCCACAATCAATGCATGCATCTTGATTTGAAAAAACTGGGTAATAGAATCCTTGACTATCTGTTTGCATCTCTAAACATTGTTTGGGACAACTCACAGAACAAGCCTCACAACCACAACATTGGGTGTTACCATATCCTTTTAATATACCTATTAAATCGTTTACTTTACTCATTATATTTTAAACTTTTTTGATAGGAATCCTTTGACCATCATACGTTCCTTATTATTCATTCCTATAAATAACAAAATAAAAGAAGAACTGATAACACTTACAATCCCTAATATTATGAAACCATGAAAATCATTTTCCAAACCAATGACTTCTGATACATAAAATGGAACAAAGAACATCAAGACTGCCAATAATATATTGTTCAAGTACACCCTAAAAATATAATTCTTTATAGAAAACTTATCGCCAACATATTTTTTTACTAAAAAAATTCTCACAAGAGGAACAATAGCCCAAGGACAAATGTTAAACATCAAAACAATCTCTGAACTAAATCCTAAAGTAAATAAAATATAGCTCATTGGTAATACCATTAATAGAATTGGGGCTATCACAATATTTAATATTTTCATTCGTCCTGTAGCATGCATAGCGACGACTGTCGCATTTCCCATTGTCCTAAAGAATGCTTCAATCATAGCTATACGCATAAAAGCGACTGTATGTTGTGGGCACTGCCCAAGCCACATATTCAAGACCCATTCTATTTTAATAAATAATGGTATTCCTAAAAAAAGTAGTAAATAACATCCTAACCTAGATCCATTTATAACCAAATTACACATTCTTTCAATGTCACCAGATGCATAACTCTTTATGATTTGTGGATTTAATGCGACCATAAAATTATTAACGAACTTCATTATCCATCCATTTGCTTGTATGGCGATTCCTCTTGCACCGTTTACAATAGTTCCACAAAATGAATTTAATATTAATTCCATACCAGACCCTTGGCTCATTCCAACAAGACTTCCAAAAGTGTTCCAGCCTGAAAATCCTATCATCTTATGAAATATCTCCTTGTCATAGCCACAACGAAATGCACACTCGTAAAAATGCTTTCTGCAATAATAATTATAAATGAAAGTTGGAGTAAAACATACAACAAATAATAATGTACTATATGTAATGACTTTGTCCCAAGGAGTTAGTTGTATGAGATAAGCTATAAGTAATCTTCCTGCTGCATCAAATATACTCATGTATGCATAAACTCCAATTTTCTCATGAGCAACTAAAGCTGATTGAAAAGGTATTTGTACAATACCTATTAATACAGAAATTAGTGACAACTGATAACACCACAATGCTGCATTGAATCTTCCTGGTTCTATCACAAGTTTGTTGTACACATACCATAAGCCAATGGTTTCTCCTAAAATAAAAATGAGAGTTGCTATCAACACATGAATTGTAAATGCACACCTAAAGGTCTTCTTTAATTTTTCAGGATTGCCTTCACCTATGGCAAAAGACAAAAAACGTTGAGTTCCACTTACAAATGTTTCATTTATAAATGAAAACATTCCCAAAACAGAACCTGCAACATTCATCAAGCCCAAGTCTGATATTCCTAAAGCATTTAATACAACCCTACTTGTATAAAAGCCAATGAACATCATTATTAACATACGTACGTACATTAGTAATGTGTTTTTAGCTATTCTTTTATTTGATGATATTTCTTCCACTAAATTGTTACTTTTAATAAAAATAATTACAGCAGTCCAAAGAAAAAATCTCAGACATACTTTAAATTAACCACTTTAAATGAATTATATTAAGCAAATAAGGTTCCTACGAGTCCGCCGACATAATCACCATATTGTCCCCATAGGCTTCCATCAATAGACATAGAACAATCATAATCTCTATGTAATAAAAAAAAGACCATGCCAACAAGCAAGATTAAAATTGCAAAAATCTCATAAACATAATTAAGAAAGAAATCACAATATTTCTTCTTCTTAGATTTGGACGTTTTCTCTATCTTACTACCCATGACTGTAACTTTTCTACATTTCTATTCTCATTTGAAGTTATCTCAGTATAAAAATCCGGATAGTCATCACCTTTCTTTCGATTGTTTTTCCAATGAAGAGTATTAAGATTAGCGATATCATCTGAACCTCCATTAGATATTGGACGAAGATGATCAATCTCCCATCCAAAATTCATTGTTGTACCATAAGCATCACGACAAATCCATGCATTAGCGAAATCTTGACGCCATAGATTGGGATTATAACCATCTACGACTTTAGCTTTCTCCCACACTTGTTGAATTATTTGTTCATTAAACATAATCTATTGATTTAATTAACATTAAATGTTGCACTATGAATGTTTCATACACTTGATAAAAAGTGTATCATTCTAAAACTAATATTTTTTGAGATTGTCTACTAATTATAGATTATTTCTAATCTCTTCTAAATATATCTCGTGTGTAAACCTTATCCTTTACATCGTCCAGACATGCGTCATAGCGGTTAGCGATAATTGCATGGCTTTCCGTCTTGAAGGCATCCAAATCGTTAACAACCTTGCTACCGAAGAAAGTGCTGCCGTCTTCAAGGGTCGGCTCGTAGATGATAACCTCTGCTCCCTTTGCCTTGATGCGTTTCATGATTCCCTGAATGGCAGACTGGCGGAAGTTGTCGGAGTTGGACTTCATCGTGAGGCGATAGACGCCTATCACACAGTTGTGCTCTTTGGCGGTGTCAAAGCTATTGTCGGCTGCATAGCTATAATAACCAGCTCGCTTCAATACGGCATCTGCTATATAGTCCTTACGAGTACGGTTGCTTTCCACAATGGCTTCTATCAGGTTCTCTGGGACATCGGCATAGTTTGCCAAGAGTTGCTTGGTATCCTTTGGCAAGCAATAACCGCCATAACCGAAGCTTGGGTTGTTATAGTGTGTACCGATACGTGGATCGAGGCCTACTCCATCAATGATAGCCTTGGTATCGAGTCCCTTCATCTCAGCGTATGTATCAAGCTCATTGAAATAGCTTACTCGAAGGGCGAGATAGGTGTTGGCGAAGAGCTTCACTGCCTCGGCTTCCTTCATTCCCATAAAGAGTGTATCAATATTCTCCTTGATGGCACCTTCCTGGAGCAGAGCGGCGAAGGTCTTGGCTGCTTCTTTCAGCATCTCTACATCTGTTACTGCATTGATAGCCTCATTCTCTTCTGCAAACTCAGGGCGGTCGATAATCTTAGGATAGCCTACGATAATACGGCTTGGATAAAGATTATCATAGAGCGCCTTACTTTCACGAAGAAACTCTGGTGAGAAAAGGAGGTTGAATTTCTTGACACCCTTCTTGGCATACTTCAGGTAAAGGCTGCGGGTATAGCCTACAGGGATAGTACTCTTAATAACCATTACTGCATCTGGATTTACTTCTAAAACCAGGTCGATAACTTCTTCTACATGGGTTGTATCGAAGTAATTCTTTACTGGGTCATAGTTGGTTGGTGCTGCTATCACAACGAAGTCAGCATCCTTATAGGCTGTCTTGCCATCAAGAGTTACTGTCAAGTTCAGTGGCTTTTCTGCCAAATACTTCTCAATATAATCATCCTGGATGGGAGAAATCTTATTATTGAGTTTCTCCACCTTCTCAGGAATTACATCCACTGCTGTAACGTGATGGTGCTGAGACAACAGGGTTGCTATACTCAGACCAACGTAGCCTGTACCTGCTACTGCTATTTTAATGTCTTTGAAATTATTCATTGATTCTATGATTATGTTTATTTTTTTTAAAATCAACCCGTCCTTCTTTACCATTAAAAAAGGCTTTTTTCGAAAACCTACCCGTCCTTCCTTAACGTTAAGGAAGGCTCCACCTTTCTCACCAAGCCTCTCTTCCCTCAGGGACGAGAGGATGTAACCGCCCTCCGGTGCTATTTATGCCCCACCTGTCCCTCCCCAGCGGGAGGGGCCTTAATCCTAAACCAAGCCTTTCCCTTAACCATTAAGGGAAAGGATGTAGCTGGCTCTGCTATAGCGCCGCCAGAGTTTTGGTATCGTCAGCGAAGCTTGTGCCCACAAGGGGCTGCCGATGAGTGCCTACGCAACAGAGTTGCGATTGTTTGTCGTCTAGCGCATCTTCAAGATTCTATCAATCTGCCGCTCTCACGCAAACGTTTCTTGAAACCTTGCATCACTTTATCTGCCCATTCATGAAGGTTTTCTTTCATCAACTGCTTTTGCTTTTCATCAAAACTAGAATAGGCAATCTGTTGCTCCATACATGTCTGAGCCGTTTCCTTAGCTAAGTCCAGTGTACGTTCTGTCACTTTACCATTGGTAAGTCTCTCGCCTAATTGGGCGTAGAAGTAGCCTTCACAAAAGGCTATACAATATTCTTTTGCCGTCATAACGCTTTTCCTTTACATTATTAAACTCGGAACAAAATCAACTTCAGTATATCAATCTTTCTCTAATTGACTTCATAGGAAAAATTCTCCCAATCGTCATAATGCATCAAATAAGCCTTATCACCATCATTATTCCATATATGAGACAGAACACCCCAATATAACTTATGGGTTGTGGTGCCACTGGTATTAGTATGAGTTCCATACACACCTGGCTTAGTATAAAGCCAAACAAAATCTCCTTTTTCCACTACTAAATCAGGAAAAATAAAAATGTGACGATACTTATTAGACACAATACCTTTTTCATCATAAGTCGTATCAAATAATATATAACTATTGATATTACACTTTGACAGAGCCTTTATAACTACACGTTCATCGTCTGTCTGAGCATCTTTAATTTTTATCATCTTCAGTTCCATCGTTCTTATCCCCCTCTTGTTGATTTGCATTTAAAAATAAAGAATCTATATATTGATCTAAGCCGCCTAATGCAGAGGTTAATTTTCTTTCTTTCAACTGATTTGATAATTTAGAATTAACAGAAGAATTTATGAAAGAAAACGTAACCTCTGTAAAAGAATTCTCGCAAGCATTATAGTCTAACAACCCAAATGAAGATAAAATTACTAAGCAGGCAAATAAGTACATACCAAAGCTATCTTCTCTTTTACCTCCGTTTATAGCAAAAGCCAAATTCTTTAGATTAACAATAGGTGGATCAACATGATATTTATTAACATTTTCACAATACCGTGAAATCATATACAGTAAAGAAATACTTGCATTGGATGTAGAGGACAGAAAATTTTCTATCATCGGTTCAGAAATTTCGCTAGGCTCATTTTGAGTTCCTTCTTTTCTTCCAACAAAGCGTTCATCAATAGCTTTCAGCGTGGTTTGCTGATGCTGTTTTAACTGATCTGATATGTGATGTTCGATTTCTGCCATTTTAGTATCAAAAAACTCATTCAGTTTTTCCAAATTTTTATTATTTGCCTCTGTCGCTGTATCCAAGTCTTCCGTCGATTTTTGCATTTTATCTATTGTCTCATTGACTGCCTGTTTAACATCATTCGGAATAGTTCCTAAACCAATCAAACTATCACGTAATTTATTCATTGATTCTCCCGAAAGTACCGTCATGAAAATAGCCAACACAGAAAGTATCAATGAAGACAACGTGGAGGCAAATGATATATTGTCCATAATGTTTTGGGCATCCGCATTACCTACAACTATAAAAGTTATGAGCTCGACTATCACAAATGTGGCGATTCCACAAATATACCACACATGTATGTTCTTACTCATACCATTAGTTGGTTTATTCTTTACACCAATATAGAACAAAGCAACTATTGCCAACAATATGCTCATTAGTTTCACAAAATCAGAATTGATTAACTCTACCATAATCTCAATAATATGAGCCCACTTTAAAAAGGGGCATATTTTGAATCCAGTC
>ULRP01050012.1_pt1 | contig 28866 bp, 36 predicted proteins | sample 1955521 | NCBI WGS metagenome assembly ULRP01 (sample SAMEA4835685, study PRJEB28245) | human gut metagenome | biome: gut microbiome; material: fecal sample | place: Denmark | collected 2008
TACAAAAAATTTTACAAAAAAAAGAGCATTTCATGGAAATCCTCGATGGAGGGGTTCGTAAAATGCTCTTTTTTTGTATATAGACATGGGACAATTTTGCAGGGAATCTGCACAGAAAAAAGACCGTGCATGATGAAACCATCATACACGATCCCGTTAATCAGTTTCTGGCCCGAAATCCCAAAATCCGGTTCCCGTTTCCGGATCATATTTCCGCCGAATTCGTCCGCCAAGGACGGGCCGTAGTTCGATTTCAGCCGTGTACAGAACTTCAATCGACTTGATATGCCCTGCCGCAATATGATGTTCGCCATCTTTTTTATAAGAAAAAGCCGCGTGGGTGTGATGGAAATAGGCACCCGCATCATCAGTAACAACATTCCCAGTCAGCGAGACTAGCTCCAGCATCCCTTTCAGCTCTTGGACCTCAAAACTCCCCGTTTCCGGAATGAACGTCTGGATTTCGGCCGAACGGCAGCCGCCAATACCCGAAAAAATAGCCGATTCAATCTGTTCTTTCTGACAAATCCCTAAAATCGAACTGATGATTTCATCCCCCTTGTCCATCCGGACATAATAAGTTTCACCAAATTTACGATAATCCATATGTCATGCCTCCTTGTAGCACACTGACCTACTGCCATTGTAAAGCCGGCACCAGAAAAGAGTCAAGGCAAGCACCATGGCGGTATTTTGGTAATTGCTCCTAAATCAATTTATTTTGTTTAGCAAGTTCCTTGATGATGGAAAGTGATAATTTGGTATACTTTGCGACTTTGTCTAAATCCACACCATCCTTGAGCATTTCCAAAGCTGATTCCAATTTTCCCTTCATCAGACCATCTTCATACAATCCTTCTCCTAAGTTGCACATGAGCTTCAAATCCCCCTCTCCTTCTTGTGTCAAATCAATCCCAAAATCATTATGCAGGGCCGTAATCTTTTCGTTGGCATTCTTTGACGATTTGAACATCAAATCAAGCAGATTTATCAGCTGGTCTTTGACTTTGCTGTTTCCCAGATAGACAAAAATGATGCCCATGAGGTCATAATTCTGACACGGTTCTTTATAGCGGTGCAGCAAATGCTGTTCTTTCAGCTGATAGCGGTTGATAGCGCTTTTTCCCTGCGGGGCTTCCATGCAAATCCAAATGGTATAGACCTTCTTTATTTTATCGTAGTCGCTATTGGTAAATTCGGTTCCTTTTTGCGAAGAAATCAAACGGCTGGCATAATAGACAGCTCTTTTTAATAAAGGATAGGTATCTCCCGTTTTCTTTTTCGGGTTCAATCGTTTTTGTGCTTCCACATTGATAATCAGCGTAATAAGCTCATTCGTTTCCGGTGCCTTCGCCCGAAACAAGATATCAAAGACGATGGAGCCTTCCGTTATGCTGTTATCTTCATTCTGTGCCCCTTTGATTTTCGGTGTATCCTGTCGCTCTAAGGCATGGCGGACCGCGTTGGTTTTGTCCTTAGAAACCGGAACCGTACTGACTTCCGGCGTTCCTTCGATGTAGATATTGGCAATATCATCGAGGCTGGCCGATTCAAATTCGGGAACCGTCCGTTTCAAGATATAAGCCAGCACCTTTTTCTGTGATAAAACGCCTTTAGCTGCTTGATCGTAATCCAATGCGCCCACCAGCTGTTCCTTTACATCCTGCATTATCTCCTCATTCATCGGCTACACCTCCCTTTTTCTTTATTGTATCAAATCCAAACTCTTTATACAATCAGGGAGCCCCTCGAAAAGCAATGGTCCGTAGTCCGTAAAGGCTCTCCATAATGTCAGAACCAGATGTTGTTAAATATCACAGCGGGCCGCCCTAACCGGGACGGCCCCTACGCACAAGGCCATTGGCCGTGTATTTTTGTAGCCAGTAAACAGAGTTTCCATTTATCGCCTGGCTGCGATACCGTAGGGGACGGCCAAAGGGCGTCCCGCCATGAATCCTGTGCATAGCCGGAATTTATGACGAATGGCACATGGTCGTAAGACAATCGTGAGTTTGTCGCGGCGAAGCCGCATAGAGTCCGAAAAAAGTGACGTGGCTCGTGGTTAGTGATTCGTGACTCGTAAAAACCTGCCATTATAGCATAATGGGCTGTGGCCGCATCTCACAACGGGCCGCCCTATTCGGGCGTCCCCTATGCACAAAACCGTTGGCCGTGTATATGTTCAGATTGCAAATCTACGTGTCCTTTGTAACCAAGTCTATTCCATATGTATAAAAATGCACATTTTTTGTTCGAGAAACTTGGAAAAAATAGGCCCTAAAATAAGTTTTTTAAAATTTTTTGGTACACTTTTGGAACTTTTGAAAAAAAGAAAGCCTCACAAACGGCTTGGTTAAGCGATTTGTGAGGCTTGTTGCAACTATTCCCATTCGATGCTCTACTGAATTTCGCTAAACAAAAATGGCTTAATTATCGCATTTCTGGTTCATCCTTTTCGTAAAAGCAGGCCTATATTCGTGTTTTATACTAAATCTTGGTACAATTTTGGTACACTTCATCTCTGAAAAATCTCCTCACCAGAACATAGCCAAAAACAACATAAAAATTCAGACAGCTTGCCCCTTAGTCATAAAAGGATCTATTTTCCTCAAAAGAAAATTTCATGCCAGATTCTTCAAAAGTAAGCATACCTATCCTCCCAACGACCAATCCACTTCTTGCTGGTATAATCGGATGGATTCATCAATAATAGAATTATCGGGCATCCCGTCTTCCATATCATCATAAGATGGCTTCCCATCGGCTGTTAAAGACAATACCGGAATGGACAGGCTATGCATTTTAGCTAAAAGATACAATTTTTTTACGACGAAATATGAATGAGTCGCAATAAAGAACTGAATCCCCGCTTGAGACAATTCAAAAATCATATCTAAATAATCGGAAATGGCCTTCGGGTGAAGCGCCGATTCCAGTTCATCAATAAAGATAACTGCGTGGTTATCCAAATAACGATTAGAGAGCAATCGATTGAAAATAGCAATTTTTTTTACCCCTTCTGAGGTCATCCCAATCGTAAAGCGCGCATTTCCTCGTTTATAGTACCATTCATTCTTTTGATCATCGTATTCTATCTTCCCCTTGATGACCCGTTCCAACTTCTTCCGTCCATCAGCAAAAGCATCAAAATTTCGACCCCGCTGTGGAGCAATTTGCAGTGCCTTAACCAAATCAAGATACGTATCGTCAAATCCAAATAACGAATCTTGATCTCGCGATTTCAAGATAATATTAAAAAGCGATAAGACTTCCTTAGCAGGAATAAAAACAGATTTATTCTGACGCGGTGTATCAAAGGTATTTTGAATTTTGCCGATTTTCATATTCGTATCTTTTCCGAAAGTAAAACAAAACTCGGCCGAATCCTCAACCATAGAAAAATTCAACGCATTTTTCCCTTTTTCAACCAAGTCTCCCAGAGCTTCTACTTGAAAAGTCCAGTACAATTTTTCGGCTAAAATATCTGCCAATTCACGCTTATCATTCCCTTTACCATACTGCTCCAAAGTGCGTAAAGCAGCATAAAGCGCTTTCAATAAAATCGTCTTGCCACTACTATTTTCACCAATAATTAAATTTATATTCTGCAATGATGTCCATTGCAAATTTTCATGCTGACAAAAATTTTCCAGCTGTATCTTCTGAAGCACTGGCCTCGCCTCTTTCTTGATAACTTTAGTACCATCATACCGAATTCCAAGAAATAATACAATGCCGCTTTCCAGCTTAATCCGTTTCTGACCCGAAATCTCAAAAGCAGTTCCTGTTTCTGGATCATATTTCCGCTGAATCCGTCCCCCTTGTCCATCCAGACATGATAAGTTTCACCAAATTTACGATAATCCATATGTCATGCTCCCTGTAACATCATAACCTACTGTCATTGTAAAGCCGTCACCAGAAAAGAGACTTGCTAGTTCGTTTTTAGAGTATCCTCTCTATTGATCCATATACGCTGTAATCGAAACGATTTTACCATTCTCCACACCAAAGCTCAATCCACACATTCCCGAAGGATGAGTGAAATATTGATAGCATTGTTTGCCATTAATCCAAGGCCTTGCGTCTTCTTTACCATATACCTTCTGCAAGATGGATTTATCCATGCCAACCGTTACCCCTGCCGGTGTTGCCCAGCCATTATTGGCAGTCGTATAAATATCAAAAATGACTTTACCACCTATCGAAAAAATAGAGACGCTGTCACCATATTTATACGTATATTTGCTGAACGCAGGAAGACTGCATGGTTCATATTTTTCTAAAGTAGGTTCGCCGTAGATACTTTCCATGTATTCTAGTGTATATCCCGGCCGTAAACCACCGAGTCCGACAGCATCATTAGGAACCAATGCATAGGAATCAGTGGTACCTCCCATGGCGAAAATCAAGGCGCTGACAGACATCATAGCTGCAATAATTTTTCTGAACATAAAACATACCTCCCATTATTCTGTGAGTACAAAGGTCTGAGCAGAATTATCCCACGCTAAATAGCCAGTTTTGTCAACTACCTTTTTCGCTTGAGCATGGGACATGTTCCCATCCCAATATTCATACGCGTATTCCAAATACAATTTTCCATCTTCAAGATTGCGGTTCAGATAATGCGACGGCGCATATCCGGGCGGATTTTGTTCACGGTTATCGAAAGGCATGCCAAATGCTGCCATTTCATCGTCCGTGACAGCAGTCGTAAGCTTACCGCCTTTATCCATAAATACATAGAAACCGCTGATGACCCCGGAGTTAGCAGCCGCCCGATCAGAGATAACTACCCAGAGATTGATGTCTGGTTCGGAAGTGGTCATCTTATAGACCCGGAAATACGCAGCATATCGAGGCTGATTCATATACACAAAATCTTTCTTTTTCTTATTTTCTCCCAGGATGAAGAAGCCAACCTTTCCCGAACGCATTGAACCGTAAGAATGGATTACATAAGGTGTCCCATTCATTGTTTTGAAGTAAAAAGAGGTCTTTTCATGTATTTTCCCATTGGAATTTCGATACATATTTTCAACGACGTCCCTGGGGAACACACGGTCTTCTCGTTGCGTCATGTCTTCGATGCCGGTGATACGTACATCAGTATAAATTTTTTGTGCTTTTGTCGGCAATTTAGCGTAAGCAATTGACCCAGTGTTGCAGAATACAGCCGGGGAAAGCAACAAAGCCCCCACAATCACCCCTATAAGTAATTTCTTCATAATAACTCCCTTCCCGTTTCACAAGCGCTTACAATTTCCCAAGAGTCTTCAACGCATAAAAACCGCAACTAGCCAATTGTTCCATGTGAGATTGTTGTGTACCGAATTCCCATTGATGCCACTGATCTTCGCTTTCAAGTTTCCAAAAGCCTAAGTCTGAATGTGGCCTATTGTCATAAACAAAAGTATACGCCGTGCCGTCATCATCAATAACGTTGATTGCCGAACGGCTATAGGATTGAACCATCCCAAGATTAACAGCAGAACTTTCATCTGCATAAAAGGCAAACACTGTATTTCCTATCAATAAAGTTCCAGTAAGTAGCAACATACTTACAATCCGTTTCATCATATGCCTCATCCTCCTTAAAAAGACTTGCCTATCAATTCCAATATATGCTATATAGATTCTACAAAAAACTTACAAAATCCTGCAAAGGAAGTTTGTAAATTCAGAATTAATGACACAGCATGTGATTCGTGATTCGTAAAGTCCTACCACTATATCAGAACAGGCTATGGTTAAATCTCTCTAGCGGGCCGCCCTGTTCGGGTCGGCCCCTACGCACAAGGCCGTTGGCCGTGTATTTTTTTAGCCGGTAAACGTTGTTTCTATTTATCGCCTGGCTGCGATTCCGTAGGGGACCTCCTGAACAAGGCGTCCAGCTACAGCTGTCCGTTTTGACAACCGCCCTGCGCCTTCCTCTGTTCGGCACCTGACGGGCCAAAAAGGCCGCGTGAATCATGTGCATAGCCGGAATTTATGACGAGTAGCACTCGGTTGTAATATAATCATGAGTTTATCGCGGCGGAGCCGCATATGAGTCCGAGGTGAAGCCTATTGTATTTTGGGACACTTTGGGAACTTAAAAAAAGCCTCACAAACGGCTTGATTAAGCGATTTATGAGACAATTTACAACTATTTCTATTCTATGCTCTACTGAATTTCGCCAAACTAAAATGGCTTAATTATCGCATTCCTGGTCCATCCATTTCGTAAAAGCAGGCCTATATTCGTGTTTTGTACTAAATCTTGGTACAATTTTGGTACACTTCATCTCTGAAAAAGCTCCTCACCAGAACACGGGCAAAAATAAAATAAAAATTAAAACGGCTTAGGCACTGGTCATTTTTCACAAAAAAGTTCCGGCTCTGTTTCGCATAAAATCTCTGTCAATACTTTATAATCCAAATATTGGATTCCTTCTTTTCCCTGATGTATTTTATCGGCCAACTGACTATGATAGTAGATGTCCATTGCCTGCTGTAAAGTAATGTGTTTAACTTTCGCTAAATAGGCAATGATTTTTTCTTCAAGATTTTCTTGATAATATCTTTCCAACACTTCCCCATCCATAATCACGTCGTCCCATATTTAAAAATACTCATACAGCAACCTCTCTTTCTTTTAGATATGTTGCCACATCTGCTACAATATAGTCTGTGCTCTGCGTATGTAGTATATCATAATAAGGGATTAGGTAATTATCCAAACAGCCACTTTGTTTTAATGCCTGGTACACTTTAGACGGAGACGTCTTCCATTGATTCGCACATGCATGGATTATATAAATGATGAAAGAGAAGCAATCTTGACTCATCATTCCACCCCCATTCTACCTAAGTCACGAGTCGATTCAACAATCATTATAAGCTGATTTCTACAGCTGTCAGAAAAACTGTTGTTTATATTATATCATATTCATTCTCTGGCATGCTTTAGAATACGTTCCATAGTTTCTGCTGGTAAAACATCTTTAAAGATTTTACGGAAACAATCTTCGCAAAGAGACCTATCTAGGCTTTTCGCAGCATCACAGCCCTCATACCACCAAAAACGTCCCAGATGATCTTCAGCCGTAATGCATTCATTAGCTTCATAGGCGTAATGAAAAATTCATGATCAGCATATGCCTTCAAACAACAGCTGCAATGCGTATCCGTTATGTATTCGAGGGCTTCGTAGTCATTCCCATCGTACCCGCACACGACATAGACTGCCTTGTTAATCAATGTCTTGGCCGTATCCACAGAATAAGCACCTTCATCGTATAAATCTAAGATTGTCTCAATCACTTGATCCATTGCATGTCCAATGTCATGGTTACTCATTTTTCATCGCTCCTTTTTACGAACATATTTTCCATATATGCATTATATCATAGCACCGAACAAATGTACAGCAAAAAAAATATCATAAGCCCCAACGAACAACGAATAGTTTTTCTTTCAAAACGTCAGCCTATTTCTTGTTTTGAGGCAATCCAGTATAATAAAGACAAACGGAGGTGATTGAATGATTTATATTACCGGCGACATTCATGCCAATCCGGAAAGGCTGGGTATGGATGCATTGGCCCAGCGCGGGATTCATATGAATCCCGCGGATTATGTCATCGTTTGCGGCGATTTCGGGATTCCCTGGGTCGGGGAATCAGATGAAACAGATCATAAGTGGCTGAAATGGCTGGCCCAGCTGCCGTATACAGTCCTGTTCGTCGACGGGAACCATGAGAACTTCGACCAGCTCTGCCGCTATCCAGTGAAAAACTGGTCCGGCGGCCGGGTCCATGAACTGCGGCCTAATCTCTATCACCTGCTGCGCGGCGAAGTCTTCACCCTTGAAGACCAGACCGTCTTCACCTTCGGCGGGGCCAAGTCGACGGACAAGGCACAGCGCTGGCCTGGTGTGTCCTGGTGGCCCCAGGAAGAGGCGTCGGCCGAAAACTTCGACAATGCCGCCAAGAACCTGACGGCCCACGATTTCACCGTCGATTACGTCATCACCCATACGGCGCCGGCCCGCTTTGTCGACCAAGTCGCGGACATGGCCCAGTGGATCGAAGGCTGCAAGACCTCCCAGCTCCTGAGCGGCCTGGAAGAGCTGATGACCTATAAGAAATGGTATTTCGGCCATTTCCATGTCGACTACATCCGGGACGACTCCGTGGCCGCCTGGATGTATCAGGACGTCGTACCGATTGAGAAAAAATGATGCCCTGAAAGGACGTGATAGGATGGATGACGTCATGGATGAACGACTTCCGGATCAGGAAATGTGGGTCAAAGCCATCGTTGCAAGGCAAAATGAAGCTCGATGGAAGGTAACCGATGGGAACAATACCTTTGAAATCCACGTCGAACAAGATGTCCTGGACCGACTCGAACAGGAAAACCTCAAGATTACCCGCGGAAATATTTTCCGTATCCGCTACTATATCCGGCAAAGCGTGAAGAATCATGACTTGTCGAGCCAGTATGTCGTTACGGAAATACTCGAAATCAAGAAGAGAATGAAGCAAATCGAAATGCCCTGGACCATCTAGTCTGATAAGCACTGAGGGAGGTGATTCTATGATTTTACAAGAAGCCTTACGGCAGGCTGATGTACAGAAATTGGCGGCGGCGACGTATGAATATCATCGCGCTGCTGATTCGGGCCCGACCGTGTATGATGAAAAGCGATGTCATGGGGTTACGAAAGCCTATTCCGATTTCATCCAACGGCTGCTGACATTATCCCCCAAAAAGGAAGACGAGCAATGCTTGCTGCCGGATAACGATGGGCCTTTCATGACCGCTGCATTATATTTGTATAGTGATGTGCGGGCCGCTCTAGCCCAATGGCAGCTGGAAAAGTGCTACACGAAAGCGGAATTACAGCACTTTTCGATGGCTGAACTCAAAGCCATCCGTCAAACACAGCAACAGCATCAGCCAGATAGTTATGCCTATACGTTTGAACCTTGGGAAAATATGCTGGCTGTTGATATTTGCTGGCCGTGCGATTTTTCAGAGGATGAAAAATTGAAATTTTTAGCCGCCGTGTTATACGAAATATCTTTTTGCGGCGTTACCTTGGAAGAGCATCACCGAGCCCTGGCAGAAATGGAAGACGAATGGCAAGCCGTGAAGGACGCACAAACCTATCCGTTCGACGAATTCCGTCGTGAAATGGGCTGGGACGCCCTGCCCAAACGGGCTGTAACGGAAAAACGCGAAGACATCATCAACACGATTCTTGCCATTCAGCAGACGTATAAGATGTTCCAGCGGGTCTTTACGATTTTGTAAGAGCGAATTTTAATAGTACTACACATACACATGTGTATGTGTAATTGTGAGCCCCGTCTACGCCGTCTTTCCGCTCTTGTCTTTCCATAGCGATTGTGCTATCGTTCAAATAGAACAACGAGGAGGTGTTCGCATGAGTCGGGAATTGGAACAATGGCTACTAGAGGAGCGAAGAGAAGGATTCAAGGAAGGTTTCAAGGAAGAATACAAGAAAGGACTGGAGGAAGGCGAAGACCGAGTGGCAGCCTTGTTTAAACGGATGAAAGCAGACGGCCGCTTGCAGGACTTCTCTGACGCCCTCAAAGATAAGAATGCCAGAGAAAAATTATATAAAGAATACGGTATCGAATGACCGGAAAGCCCCGTGCAGAACGCGCGGGGCTTTTTTCTTCTAGATTAATCACTCTTATCGTATCAAGACGGAAGAGATATCTGTCTAGACTTTTATGCTTATTTTATCTATAATATAAGCATGAAAGTTGGTGATTCCTATGAAGCAAACTTCCGATTTCATTGATACCTCCGGTATGTTGCTAACCAAAAATGCGATACAGGGAGGCATCAAAAAAGATGAATTCTATCGTTTTATTGCAGCCAATCATTTTGAAAAGGCAGCCCACGGTATATATCTTTCTCCGGAAGCCTGGGAAGATGAGTCTTTCGTGCTTCATCAACGCTGTCCGCAAGCTGTCTTTTCCCATGATGAAGCCTTGTTTTACCATGGACTGACCGATCGTGAACCTATGCAACAGACTCTCACGATTTATTCTGACTACAATACCCAGAAACTGAAAGAATCTGGCATCAAGGTTTTCACAGTAAAAAAAGAATTATTGAATGTAGGAAAGATTATAGTTGAAAATTCCTATGGGCACAAAATTCCGGTTTATGATTTGGAGAGAACCATCTGTGATTTGATGCGAAGTCGCCGTTATTTTGAAATCCAGGATTTTCAGACAGCCATAAAGACCTACGTAAAACGCCAGGATAAAGATTTGAACAAACTTATGACTTATGCCCCTCTTTTCCGTGTTGAAAAACGAATCCGCCAATATATGGAGGTACTTTTGTAATGAAACTGACTCAGGCTCAATTGAAAGGCCGCCTTAAAAGCCTTGCACAGAAAAATCACGCAGACGCCCGGATTCTCATTCGTATTTATATGATGGAACGGTCCCTGATGAGATGGAATACCCTGGTATTCGCATTACCCTGAATGCTTACCTTGGCAAAATGCCGGTTCCTATGAAAATTGATGTTTCCACGGGAGATATCATTACACCTGGGGAAATCCAATATCAGTATAAACTGCTGTTGGAAGACCGTTCAATTCCATTGTGGTCCTATAACTTGGAAACATTGCTGTCTGAGAAGCTGCAAACTGTTCTGGCAAGAGGAATCTTGAATACTAGAATGAGAGACTTCTACGATTTATATGAGCTGACCAGTGTCTATAAAGATAAAATCGACCAGTTGCTATTGAAAGATGCTTTTCATGCCACCTGCACGAAGCGCGGTTCCCTGCTGCTTTTGACTACGGGTCCTCAGATTATCTCTACCCTTCAGCAGGATTCCCATTTAATGGAAATGTGGAAATCTTATCAACAGAAGTATTCTTATGCCAATGAGATTTCTTACATAGACATCATGCAGTGTACCCAAAACCTCTATGAGGTTGTTTCCCGCATGTAGAAAGGAAAAGCAGCGTGACAAGGCATCTATCCAACCAATATCATAAAACTGAAGGAGGTGTTCACCATGAGTTTGGAATTGGAACAGTGGTTATTGGAGGAGTACAAAGAAGGCTTGAAGGAAGGTGAAGACCGAGTGGCGGCCTTATTTAAACGGATGAAAGCCGACGGCCGTTTGCAGGACTTCGATAACGCACTCGAAGATAAGAATGCCAGAGAAAAACTATATAAAGAATACGGTATCGAATGACCAAAAGGCCCCGTGCAGAATGCACTGGGCTTTTGTTTTTTTGTGCTTAAAGAGTCCTAACGGAGAAAAAACAGACCTAACTTTTAGGGGTTGCTTTGGGCGCAAAATACATTTACTTGACCTTACAGTTACTGCCGACCGAGAAAGAACGCGAAGCGTTGCAAATGACCTGGGACAACTACAAAAAAGCATGCAATACTTTTTCACGAATTAAGTATTTGAAACTGGCAAAAGGAAAACATATGGATGTTTCTGCCTGCAAAAAAGAATACCTGAAATCAGCCCGCGCATTAGCCCAAAGATTGCTTCATGCGGTTTACGAAAATAGCATCAAGTACACAGTGGAAGAAGCTTTTAAATTTTTAGTACACTTTGGGAACTAAAAAAACTCGTAAATGTCTTGGTTAAGCTATTTATGGATGGTGTAAAATAATTGTGGGGAAACTTTAATGCATTAAAGAAAATATAAAAAGAGAAGGAGCTCCTTGTTGTATAATAAGTTTAGACCAAACCAATACGAAAGGAGTCCTTCTCATGTTTAGTATACAACAATGTTTGGGTACATTTTTTTAATGAAGACGGTGTCAACATATAGTATCCGCTTGACGAAGATAAATAAATGACGTTATAATAGACATGAAAAGAGGTCCTGCCGATAGACGGTTGGCCCCGATAAGTCAACAAAAATAGTCGCTTAAGATGGGGGTCTCTGGCGGCTATTTTTGTGTTTTATTTGAACTCTGACCTAGGGCATAACCGATTGCAAATGCGGCCATACCGAAAGATAGTATGCTGATAAACAGATCCACCGTTAAAGTCATTGTCCTCCCCTCCTTTCCATTTGGATTGGAGGGGCACACAAAGTCCCTCCTGGAAAAGCAAGGAACCAACCGCCTACCGTTTTAGGCAGAACCTCGGATTTAGTATATCACAGGCAAACATTGCCGTCTACTTGAAAAATTCAATCATCAAAAATCTAGTATAACAGGCGCTGTCACGCGAAGACAGCGCCCGTTTGCTTTGTCTATTTCAAAATCATCCGATTGCGGTTTCGTGATTCGTAAAGGCCTGCCACTATATCAGAACAGGCTATGGTTAAATTTTTTGGTACACTTTTGGAACTTTTGAAAAAAAGGAAGCCTCACAAACGGCTTAGTTAAGCGATTTGTGAGGCTTGTTGCAACTATTCCCATTCGATGGTAGCAGGTGGTTTACTGGTGATGTCGTACACGATGCGGTTGATATGGTCTACTTCGTTTACGATGCGGCTGGAAATCTTATCGAGGACATCGTACGGAATACGTGCCCAGTCAGCCGTCATGAAGTCGGTCGTAGTGACACCGCGCAGGGCCAAGGTGTAGTCATAGGTGCGGAAGTCGCCCATGACGCCGACAGAGAGATTGTTGGTCAGGACGGCGAAGTACTGGTTGATATCGCGCTGCATGCCGGCATTGGCGATTTCTTCGCGGAAGATGGCATCGGCATCGCGGAGGATAGCCAGTTTTTCTTTGGTGATTTCACCCATGACGCGGATAGCCAGGCCCGGTCCCGGGAAAGGCTGGCGCCATACGAGGTATTCCGGCAGGCCCAATTCGGCACCGAGTTCGCGGACTTCGTCTTTGAAGAGGTTGCGGAGCGGTTCGATGAGGCCCTTGAAATCGACGACAGCCGGAAGGCCGCCTACGTTGTGATGGCTCTTGATGACGGCAGCATCGCCGGCACCGGATTCAATGACGTCGGGATAAATCGTCCCTTGAGCCAGGAAATCGACGGAACCGATTTTACGGCCTTCGTCTTCGAAGACGCGGATAAATTCTTCGCCAATGATTTTCCGTTTCCGTTCAGGATCGCTGACGCCTTCGAGTTTCTTGAGGAAGCGTTCCGACGCATCGACGCGGATGAAGTTCATGCCGCTGTCCTTGAAGGCCGCTTCGACTTCGTCGCCTTCGTTCTTGCGGAGCAGGCCATGATCAACGAAGATACAGGTCAGCTGACTGCCGACGGCTTTGGAGATGAGGGCTGCCGCTACGGAGCTGTCGACGCCGCCTGAGAGGGCCAGGACGACTTTGCCGTCGCCGACGGTTTCTTTGATGTTGGCAATGGCCGTCTTGGCATAGTTGGCCATGGTCCACGAGCCGGTGCAGCCGCAGACTTCAAAGAGGAAGTTATGGAGCATTTCCTTGCCGTGTTCCGAATGGAGTACTTCCGGATGATACTGCATGGCATAGAGTTTCTTTTCCGGGTTCTGCATGGCAGCGACCGGGCAATTGGCCGTATGAGCGACGATTTCAAAGCCTTCCGGGATGGAAGCGACGTAGTCCTGATGGCTCATCCAGACGATTTCTTTTTCCTGCAGGCCCTTGAACAAAGGCGATGCCGTATTGACATCGATTTCGGTCTTGCCAAATTCGCGCATGTCGGCGTGTTTGACTTCGCCGCCTAAGGTCTGTGCCATGAACTGCATGCCATAGCAAAGGCCGAGGACCGGGATGCCGAGATGGAAGACTTCTGCTTCGATCTTCGGCGCATTGTCTTCATAGACGCTGCCAGGACCACCGGTGAAGATGATGCCCTGGGGCTGAAGTTCTTTGATTTTAGCAACGGCTTTGTGATACGGGTATACTTCACAGTATACGTGGTTTTCACGGACGCGCCGTGCAATGAGCTGGTTATACTGACCACCAAAATCGACAACGATGACGAGTTCTTTGGTATCCATTAAGTGCCTCCTCGTGAAATACTTTCTTTGACAGCGGCGGCTGCCTAAATCATTCGATTATCATATTATAACACACGAAGATGAGAGTGACTAGTCACAAAGGGGCTAATTACGTCCATTCCCGGTACAAATCTTTGAGGATGCACGCCCGGGTGATCATACCGACGACACGCTTATTGTCCACGACGGGAAGGACTTTCAAATGTTCCAGGATCATGACGGCCGCTACCTGTTCGACGTCAGCTTTGGGCGTAGCAATCATGACGTTCTTGGTCATCAGTTTCGAGCAGGGCTGGTCGAGGAGGTTCTTGAACTCCTTGGCATATTTGCCGACGCGGCTGGTATAAATCTTGGTGCCGATGAAGGGCAGGCGCGGGATGTGCGGCTTCGAGCTGCGGTACATGAGGTCGGCACTGGAGATGAGGCCGATGAGATGGTCTTCTTCATCGACGACGGGCACGGCCAGCAGGCGGTGCTTGATGAAAATGCGGAAGACGTCGCGGATGGGAATATCCGGCGTTACCGAGACGAAAACCTTTTCCATGACATCTTTCACGCGGACAATTGGTTTTTCTTTCATTTCTTCAGCCATGGTACGTCCCCTCCCCTTAGTCATCGCCGTATTCGCGATACAATTCATCGAGGATGTTGCCGCGGGTAACGATGCCGACGATATGTTTTTCCTTGACAATCGGAATGACTTTCAGATGTTCTGCAACCATGACGCCGGCAATCTGTTCGACTTCCGCATCAGGCGCAGCGATGATGACGTCTTTGGTCATCATGTCCTTGGCCGTGCAGGCCATGAGTTTCTTGAAGCCCTTGTCGTATTCACTGATGCCGTTATAATAAATGCTGGCTCCCAAAAGATTGACATAGTGCGGGACATGAGGCTTTACCTTCTTGTAGAGCAAATCGGCGTCGGTAACGATGCCGGCGAGCTCTTCCTTTTCATTGATGATAGGAATGGCCGTAATGTGATTCTTGACGAACATGTTGACTAAATCAAAAACAGACGTTTCCGGCGAAGCCGTAACGAAATTCTTTTCCATAATATCTGAAGCTGTACGTTTAGACATAGTTATCACTCCTTTTCTTATATTATAAGTATTAGACACAAAGGCCCTGATTTCCTGCTTGGGAGGTAAAAAAAGGTCCTGTCGTATAACGACAAGACCTTTTAAGTGGCTAGTTGTTAGTGGTTAGCGGATGGTTTTAAATTTAAGGCACAGCGGGCCGCCTACGAACAACGAGCCACTAAATACAGCTTATTTTCCGCAATAGGCGATGACTTCGACTTCTACGAAGACGTCTTTCGGGAGGCGGCTGATTTCGACGCACGAACGGGCCGGCAAGGTCTTCTGAAAGTATTTGCCGTAGACTTCATTGACAGCGCCGAAGAAGTTGATGTCCGTCAGGTAAACCGTCGTCTTGACGACGTCATCATAAGAAAGACCGGCTTCTTCGAGGATAGCGCCGACGTTCTTCATGCACTGTTCGGCCTGTTCGACGACGCCGCCGGAAACGATTTTGCCTTTTTCCGGGTTGATGGCGATCTGGCCGGAAGCAAAGAGGAAATCACCGGCTTTGATAGCCTGAGAATACGGGCCTACTGCGCCCGGAGCTTTCGTAGTACTGATAACATTGACTGCCATGATAATGCATCTCCTTAATTTTAATCTAACTGTATTATACCTCGCAGGTCCTGGGAAAACCATAGGCATGCGGCAATAATCACGATTCTGATTTAGCGTCAGCCCCTTCGATGAGGTGCCCTTCCCTGTCATACTGCTTCTTGTTCAAACCGCAGGCGAACCAGGCGGCGATGACAGCGGCGATGAAAACCCACGACGAGAAGATGGACATGCGCGTGTCAGGGTTGTAAATCATGCCGATAGTGACGAGGATCAGGAAGATGATGCAGAAGTAATTGGAATAGGGATAGAGGGGCGATTTGAAAGGATGTTTCGCCATGACTTCCGGTCCCCAGGACTTGCGGAAATTTTTCTGGGCATAGGCCAGGACGAACCAGGCGACCATGCCCGGAAAAACGGAGGCACTGTATAAGTAAAGGAATAATTTGGAGTCCGGCACGAGGTAGTTGAGGATGACACCGATAGCCAGGACAACGACGGTGACGGCAATGCTGTTGCGCGGCACGCCACTCGGCGACAATTTGGCAAAAATCTTGGGAGCCTGGCCGTTCTGGGCCAGCGTATAGAGCATACGGCCTGAGCTGTACATACCGCTGTTGCAGCCGGACAAGGCCGCCGTGAGGACGACAAAATTGATGATGCCTGCTGCTGCCGAGATGCCGACTTTAGCGAAGGTCATGACAAAGGGGCTGCCGATATAGCTGACTTCATTCCAAGGGTAAATACAGAGGATAACGAAAATCGAGCCGATGTAGAAGATGAGGATACGCCAGACGATATTGTTGACGGCCTTCTTCAAAGTGTGTTTCGGGTCCTGAGCTTCGCCAGCTGTAATACCGATGAGTTCAACGCCCTGGAAAGACGCGGCGACGACGCACATGGCTGCCAGCATACCGCCCCAGCCATTGGGCATGAATCCGCCGTGGTCCCAGAGATTGCTGATACCGACGGGGACGCCGCCATTGCCGAAGCCAAAGAGGATGACCGCAGCCCCGACGATGAGCATGACGATGATAGTGACGACTTTAATCAAGGCGAACCAAAATTCAAATTCACCGTAGTATTTGACGGCTGCCATATTAGCCGCTGCGACGATGGCCATGCCGGCCAGGGCCGAGATCCATTGCGGCAACAGTGGGAACCAGTAGTGGACGTAAATGCCGACAGCTGTGATTTCCGACAAACCGACGACGACCCACAGGAACCAATAGGAGCAGGCAGTGAGGTAGCCGACGAAAGGACTGATATACTTATGCCCATAGGTGGCAAAGGAGCCGGTAACGGGTTCCTGATAAAGCATTTCCCCCATGATGCGCATGATGAAAAACATGACGACGCCCGTCACGGCATAACAGAGCAATACCGACGGTCCTGCCATCTGGATGGTGTTGGCCGATCCCATGAACAGGCCGACACCAATCGTCCCCCCAAGAGCGATCATCTCTACGTGGCGCGGTTTCAGGCCGCGTTCCATTTTCTGCTGTTCCATGATCTGCCCTCCATTACTTCAAGGTAACAAAATAATGATGGTCTTTGAGCATGGTCATCAGTTTTTCAACGTGCTTTTCGTTGGCCGTTTCCAGTTCCAGGGAGACGGCGGTCATGCCCATGTCGATGCCGTGCTGGCTGCGTTCATGGGTGATGGAAAGGACGTTGGCATTGGTGCCGGCAATAAGGGTCAGGAGCTTGACCAGTTCGCCCGGGACGTCGGGGATGACGGTCTGGAAGAAGATCTTGCGCTGGGACTTGATCAGGCCCTGGTTGATGACGCGGGTCATATTGTTGACGTCGATGTTGCCGCCGCTGACGAGGGCTGCGACTTTCTTGTTGCGGATGCCGGAAATCTTGCCGCTCATGAGAGCTGCGACCGGTACGGCACCGGCCCCTTCGGCAACGGTCTTGCCCCGTTCCAGGAGAATCAGGATAGCGCTGGCGATTTCCGATTCATCGACGGTGACGATTTCATCGACGTATTTCTTACAGATATCATAGGTCAAGTCGCCCGGTGTCTTGACGGCGATGCCATCGGCCAGAGTAGCCTTGCCGTTGTAGGTAATGACCTGTCCTTTTTCGATGGATTCCTTCATGGACGGCATGTTTTCCGTCTGGACGCCGATGACTTTGATCTTAGGGTTGACATTCTTAGCGGCTACGGCCAGGCCGGAAATGAGGCCGCCGCCGCCAATCGGTGCGACGATAGCATCGACTTCGGGAAGCTGTTCGATGATTTCCAGGGCAATCGTCCCCTGGCCGGCAATGACTTCCGGGTCGTTGAAGGGATGGACGAAAGTATAGCCATGTTCCGTCGTCAATTCAACGGCTTTGGCTGCGGCTTCATCGAAGAAATCCCCGTAGAGGACGACATTGGCACCGTAGCCGCGGGTCGCCGTAATCTTACTCAAGGGAGCGTGTTTCGGCATGCAGATGACGGACTGGCAGCCATATTCGCTGGCTGCCAGGGCTACGCCTTGGGCATGATTTCCAGCCGAAGCGGCGATGACGCCTTTTTCCCGTTCTTCCGGGGTCAGGGAAGCGACTTTGTTATAGGCCCCGCGCAGTTTAAAGGAGCCTGTCCGCTGGAGGTTTTCCAGTTTCAAATAGACTTCGCAGCCAGCCAAATCGCTGACGGAATTACTGTACGACAAGCCAGTCTTCTGGGCGACGCCCTTTAAACGTTCCTGGGCCTCTTTGATCATTTGTAAGGTAACTCTTTCTTCACTCATGTTGCATGCTGCCAAACGGCAGCGTCCCTCCTTCGTTAGTTAGAATAAATACGGTTTGATTATGCTTTTACTATACGCCTTTGATTGTCCATTGTCAATAGAGTATTTGGCTATTTGTATTTTATCAGTAGACTTATGTTTACTAAAGCGGAAATCATCATTGCTTATTTCGCATAATTTGGTGTTGAACGATGCGAAAAGAAGAAGCTGCCTTATACAGCAGCTTCTTCGTGGCTAGCAGTTAGTGGCTCGTAAGCGCTTTACTAACTACAAATAATAAAAGGGACTGTCACACGAAGGCTTATGCCATCATGCGGAGTCCCGTTGCTTCATAGTTTGTAGTACAGAATTTATGGTTTGCAGAAAAGACCTTTAAATTTAAAGCCATCTGCTAACCCCTAACAACTAGCCACTAACAACTGAAAAAGGCTTGTCGTCGTACGACAAGCCTTTTTCATATGGTGACCCCTACGGGATTTGAACCCATGTTCTCGCCGTGAAAGGGCGATGTCTTAGACCGCTTGACCAAGGGGCCATGGCTCCTCAAGTAGGACTCGAACCTACGACAAATCGGTTAACAGCCGATTGCTCTACCAACTGAGCTATTGAGGAATATCACTTCAAGCTCGTTCCGAATCGGAACAATTAATATTATACTTGAAGGGATAGAAAAATGCAAGTCTTTTTTACGATTTTTTTTAATGACTTTCTCCTGCCCTGCCGAGGAAATGGAAATAGGCCGTAAAACAATACACGGCAGCGACTAAGCCGATGGCTGCACCGGCATAGCCGATATACGGCAACAGGCCATGAGCCGTGACCTGCCCGCCAATCCAGGTACCACCGCCGATGCCGACATTGAAGATGCCCGAAAAGATGGACATAGCCACCGGTGCCGCCCCCATCGGGACATGGCGGATGAGTTCGGCCTGGAAGGTGACGTTGAACAACGTCGAAGCACAGCCGACGACCAGGCAAGCAGCGACCATCGTCCCTGCCCCGCCAGCAGCAGCCTTCCACAAGAGGAACGGAATGACCAGCCCCAGCAGTCCGGCCCGGATGATGCCATAGCGGAAATGATTGTAAAAACGGGAAAAGACAAAACTCCCTACAAGGCCGCTGACGCCGAGAAGCATGAGCGTCGACGTGATTCCCTGGTCGCTAAAGGCAGCGACGATTTTGAGAAAGGGTTCGATATAGCTGTACGCCGTGAAATAGGCCGTCGCAAACAGGACAGACAAGATATAGACACTGACGACGACGGGATTCCTGAGCAGCTTAGGCAGGTCATCGCGGGAAAAAGAGGCGTCACTGGCCAGTTTCGGAAAAACGAAGGCCAAATAAAGGAGCACGGCTAAGGCTGTTGCCGTAATGGTCAAGAAAGTCATGCGCCAGCCGGCATAGAGGCCAATGATCCGCCCCAAGGGCAGACCGAATATCATGGCGACAGCCGAGCCGGTGACGATCATACTCAAAGCCAAAGGGCGATGAGTCCGCGTGACCAGGCGTGTCGCTATCGGAGCTGCAATGGACCAGAAAATAGAATGAGCGCAGGCGACGCTGATACGGGCTGCCATGAGCATGGGAAAATTCAAGGCCAGCCCCGACGCCAGCTGTCCCAAGACAAAGAGACCCATAGTCCCTAACAAGAGGCGCCGCATCTCCATCTGGCAGACGAGTAGCATGAGCGGCAAGGACAACAAGGCTACGACCCAGGCGTAGACAGTGATCATAATGCCCGTCTGGGACTCAGTCATTGCGAAGGACTGAGAAATGTCCATGAGCAGACCGATAGGCATGAATTCCGATGTATTGAAAATAAACGCCGACACGGTCAAGCCCAGGAGAGGTAATACATACTTCAAGGGAATAGAACGAAACATGATAAATTCTTCCTTTGCATAAAATTGGGCCCCTCTATCGTACTCGCCATGAAGGGAAAAGTCAATAAGCGGGCCGCCGATTATGGCGGCCCCTACGCGGCTTCGGCAAACGAACCACAAAAAGGGCTGCCGCCTAAGCGACAGCCCTTTTTCGGGTAGTCTTTATTCTATTTCATTACTAGTAAGCCTTACTGAGTCTTACATCATGCCGGGCATACCGCCGCCCATGCCAGCCGGGGCTGCCGGAGCTGCCGGAGCCGGTTCCGGTTTGTCAGCGACCAAGGTTTCCGTCGTGAGGACGAGGGCTGCGATGGAAGCTGCGTTCTGGAGAGCTGTACGGGTTACTTTAGCCGGGTCGACGATACCAGCTTTTACCATATCGACATATTCTTCTTTGAGGGCGTTGAAGCCTACACCGTCTTCAGAAGCTTTGACTTTAGCAACGATGACCGAGCCTTCGAGGCCAGCGTTTTCAGCAATCTGGCGGAGCGGAGCTTCGATAGCGCGTTTGACCAGGTTGATACCCGTCTGTACGTCGCCGTCTTCATTGAATTCGTCGAGAGCCGGGAGGATGTCGATGAGGGTCGTGCCGCCGCCGGCTACGATACCTTCTTCAACAGCTGCACGGGTAGCGTTGAGGGCATCTTCGAGACGATATTTCTTATCTTTCAATTCGACTTCTGTAGCAGCGCCGACTTCGATGACAGCTACGCCGCCGGACATCTTAGCCAAACGTTCCTGCAATTTTTCTTTATCGAAATCAGACGTCGTTTCAGCAATCTGGGCTTTGATCTGAGCAACGCGGTCTTTGATGGCCTGAGGATCGCCGTGGCCTTCAACGATGGTCGTTTCGTCTTTGGTTACGCGGACCTGACGAGCTGTGCCGAGGTCTTCCATGGTAACGCTGTCGAGTTTACGGCCTACATCTTCTGTAATAACCGTAGCGCCCGTCAAGGTTGCGATATCCTGGAGCATTGCTTTGCGGCGGTCACCGAAGCCCGGAGCTTTGACAGCGACGGCTTTGAAGGTACCACGGAGTTTGTTGACGACCAAGGTTGCCAAGGCTTCACCTTCGACGTCTTCAGCGATGATGAGGAGTTCTTTACCAGCCTGGACGACTTTTTCGAGAACCGGGAGCATTTCCTGGATAGAAGCGATTTTGCGGTCCGTAATGAGGATGTACGGTTCGCTCATGACAGCTTCCATTTTATCCGGATCCGTTACCATGTACGGGGAAATGTAGCCGCGGTCGAACTGCATGCCTTCGACGACGGAGAGCTGCGTGCCCATGGTCTTCGATTCTTCAACCGTAATGACACCATCTTTGCCGACTTTTTCCATAGCGTCTGCGATGAGGCCGCCGACTTCTTCGTCACCAGCCGAGATAGAAGCTACCTGAGCGATAGAAGCTTTGTCAGAAACAGCGATAGAACGTTTCTTGATTTCTTCGACGAGTTTAGCGACAGCTTTTTCAATGCCCCGTTTGAGAATCATCGGGTTAGCACCGGCTGCGACGTTGCGCATGCCTTCCTGGATCATAGCCTGTGCCAGGATGGTAGCTGTCGTCGTACCGTCACCAGCGACGTCGTTAGTCTTGGTTGCGACTTCTTTGACGAGCTGTGCGCCCATGTTTTCAAAGGGATCTTCCAATTCGATATCGCGGGCGATGGTAACACCATCGTTAGTGATGGTCGGTGCGCCGAATTTCTTGTCAAGAACGACGTTGCGGCCTTTAGGCCCTAAAGTAACTTTTACGGCATTTGCCAAAGCGTCTACGCCTTTGCCGAGAGCGCGGCGTGCATCTTCGTTGAACAAAATCTGTTTAGCCATGTTGAACACACTCCTATGTGAAAGTTAAGTAGTTTTAAATTGATGATTTATTAGATGATAGCCAAGATGTCGCGTTCGCTGACGATCAAATATTTGGTGCCTTCGAACTTGACTTCTGTGCCGGCATATTTGGAGAAAATAATCTTGTCGCCTACTTTGACATCCAAAGCAACGCGTTTACCGTCGTCCTGTACTTTGCCCGGACCTACGGCTACGACTTCGCCCTGGCTCGGTTTTTCTTTAGCAGTGTCCGGTAAAAAAATACCGCTTGCAGTTTTTTCTTCCTGTTCCAATACACGGATAACTACGCGATCTCCTAACGGTTTTAACATTTTATATTCCTCCTTAAAAGTAAGTTGCTACTCTTTATTAGCACTCCATACTTCCGAGTGCTAACTTACAATATATATATTAGCCATTAAAGGTAAAAAAGTCAAGGCCTTAGCCCTGACTTTTTCCTGAAACGTTTTATTTTTTTTGACTTTTTATCTTTTCCGCACTGGCGACGACCGCATCGGCCACGGCTTTCAAGGATTTCCGGTTCTTCATGCTGTACTGCTGCAACCGGCGGTAAGCTTCGTGTTCGGATATATGATATAAGTCCATGAGGCAGCCTTTGGCCCGGTCGACGGCTTTGCGCGTCTCGATGCGTTCGTTCATATCATCGAGCTGCTGGGCCACTTCGCGCTGGTGGCGGAACTGGGAAATAGCAATTTCGATGGCCGGGAAGAGATTCACCGGGCTGACCGGTTTGACCAGATAGCCGAGGACCCCGGAGTCCTTGGCCTTGTCGACGATATCCTGCTGGCTGTATGCCGTGAGCAGCAGGACCGGTGCCAGGCCTTCGTGGCCAATCATGCGGGCCGCGTGGATGCCGTCCAGGCGGGGCATCTTGATGTCCAGGAGGACGATGTCCGGCTTCTCCTTGCGTACTAAATCGAGGGCCTCGACGCCATCAGCCGCTTCCCCGACGACGGTATGGCCGGCATCTTCCAGCATTTCACATAAATCCATACGGATGATCGATTCGTCATCCCCTATTACAACGCGATATCCCATTGGTTATTCTCCCCTCTCTGGTAATGGAAAACGGATTGTGACGACCGTCCCTTCCGGCACACCGTCATCGAAAGCAATCGCCCCTTGTAAATCTTTCTCGATCAGCGTCCGCACGATGGCCATGCCCAGATGCTTGCGGCCCGTATCGACCGGCGCCTGGGCCATGCCGACGCCGTCATCACAGACCAGGATGAGACCGGTATCCCCGTCCCGGCGGATCGTGATAGACAGGGTCCCCTGGCTGCGCCCTTCAAAACCGTGGATGATAGCATTGGTAATGAGTTCGTTCAGGACCAGCGCCAGCGACGTCGCAGCATCGGACGGCAGAGGCAATATTTCCCCGGAAAATTCCGTCTCTACATGGCAGTCCTTGCTGACCAGGCTGTGAGCCAGGAGGCCCAGCAGTTTCTGGGCCACGTCGGAAATATCAATGTTCTCTTCATCGTGGTGGGACAACGTCTCGTGGACCAAAGAAATGCTGAGAATCCGGTTCAGGCTTTCTTTGAGGACGTCCCGCGCTTCTTCACTGGTCGTGCGCCGCATCTGCATGCGCAGCAGACTGGCGATGGTCTGCAAGTTGTTCTTGACGCGGTGGTGGATTTCCTTGATGACCGACGTCTTGACCATGAGTTCTTCTTCCTTGCGGTGCAATTCTGTCCGCTCGGTCAGGATGGAAATGACCCGGCGGACTTTGCCGCGCTGCAGGATAGGAATGACCCGGCGGGAAACGACGGCTTCACCGAGCGTCACGTCGTCGGTCAGCCCCGTCGCCTGGGACAGGGCTTTCTTGGCCCCGGTCAGGTCGAGGCGGGTATTGTAGATATTGGTCCCCGTAATGGCGCCGCGCTGGCCGCACATGTGCAGGATGCTGTCGGCCATGTCGTCGGCATAGATGACGACGCCGTTGCAGTTGACCAGGACGACGCCATCCTGGATGGACAAGGGCCGGTACATGGAATGGAAATCCATGGGCACCTGCAAGGACAAAAAGGCCGTTTCCGTCAAGATTTCCCGATTGTCTTCGACGGCTCCGACAAAGGCAATGACGGCAATCGTCCCGCCGCCGTTATCGACGAAGGGATAGGACACGATCGGCGCCATGCGGCCGTATTCGATTTCCCTTTCGCCCTGCAAGGCCTGCCCGGTCTGGAAGACCTGATAGTTGAAGGGTTCTTCATACCGGGAAAAGACAGCGCCCGGATCGGTCGTCTCGGTCTGCCGTCCTTTTTGCAGGAGCGGCGTCCGGTGGGCGGCCAGGACCAGGGTCCCCGCGTCTTTTCCCGGCACGTAGACGAAGAGTTCCCGGTGCGACAAGTCGCTGGCGAACTGCAATAATTCTTCACTGTTCTGTAAAATATGGATCTGCACGGGCGACAACGTGCTCTGAGTCCGGCAGACCGCTTCAAGTGTAGCCATAGAAGATTCCCCCATCTCTTCACAGGATTAGTCCGATGTAATCGGCAGGGCCGGCTTGGCGTTGAGCGTCAAATCGGCAAAACGGCCGTCCAAGGCCATATAATAGGCCCGGCAGCCGATCATGGCGCCGTTATCGGTGCAGAGGATCGGATCTGGCCGGTAAAAGGCATAGCCCTTGTCGGCACAGGCCGCACTCATGGCCGCTGCCAGGCCGCTGTTGGCCGAGACGCCGCCGGCGACGGCAATTTTTTTAGCCCCACAGTAAGAGGCGGCGTCCATGGTCTTTTCGACGAGCGTTTCGACGACGGTCTTCTGGAAGCTGGCCGCGACATCGGCGGCATTATAGGACTGGCCGCGCTGTTCTTGCGTGTGCAGGTAGTTGAGGACAGCCGACTTGAGGCCGCTGAAGCTGAACTCGAAGTTATGCTTTTCATGGAGGGCTTTCGGGAAGGCGATGGCATCGGGATTACCTTCCTTGGCCAATTTGTCGATCTGCGGACCACCCGGATAGGGATAGCCCATGACGCGGGCAATCTTGTCGAAGGCTTCACCGGCGGCATCGTCCCGGGTCTGGCCCATGAGTTTGAACGAATTATAGCCATTAATCTGGACCAGCTGCGTATGGCCGCCGGAAACGACGAGGGCCAGGAACGGCGGTTCCAGTTGGGGATGGCTGAGGAAGTTGGCAAAAATATGACCTTCCATGTGGTTGACGCCGACCAGGGGCTTGTCGGCAGCGAAACTGATGGCCTTGGCAGCGGCGACGCCGACCAGCAGGGCGCCGACCAGGCCGGGCCCATAAGTAACACCGATATGGTCGATATCGGCTAAGGTGACCTGTGCCGTATCGAGAGCTTCCTTGATGATAGGCAGGACGTATTCGATATGCTGGCGCGAGGCGATTTCCGGTACGACACCGCCGAATTTGCGGTGAATCGGTACCTGTGTCGATATGATGTTGGAGCGGATATGGCGGCCGTCTTCGATGACAGCAGCCGACGTTTCGTCACAACTCGTTTCTAAAGCTAAGGTATACATAGATTTCATCCTTTTTATCGTGAATGGCTGAACCATTGGTAATTTTCTTTCTGACACTGCATGATGCAGGCATCTTCTACAGGCTGGGAATAGTAATCCTTACGGACGGCAACGCCTTCGTAGCCCAGCTTGCGGTACAAGCCCTGGGCCGGTGCATTGGACTGGCGGACTTCCAGGAACATACTCGTACAGCCGTCCTGGAACAGGGCTTCCATAGCCGTGCGCAGGAGGGTCTCGCCATAACCGTGGCCCCGGGCGGACGGGTGGATGGCGATGTTGGCCAGCTGGCCTTCATCGGCGATGAGCCAGACGTCAGCGTACCCGAGGACCTGACCTGTTTCCCCTTCCAGGACGTAATACTTAGCGACAGGATTGTCCAGTTCCGCTGCCAGGGACTGATGGGACCAGGGCACGGAAAAGGAGGCCTCTTCGATGGCGATGATGGCCGGCAGATCTTCCCGGCCAGCCTGACGGACCGTTACCGGCATGATGCACCGCCGTGGCGTTTTTCCCAGAGCACTTCCGCTTCGCTGCGGCGCAGGTACGACGGCGTCAAGGTCATGCAGTCGTCGTAGTCACCGGCAGCAAAGCGGACATTGGCCGCCAGGGCTACGCTGCCGGCGCGGGGAATGACCATCGTCGGCGGCGCCATGCGGAACAAGGGACTGCGCCCTTCGATGTCCTTACGCCCTTTGAGGGAGCCGTCGCCGCAGAAGACGACGGGCTGACCTTCCTGTTCCAGCGTATCCAGGACTTCCGTCCGCGGGGCGATATAGATTTCTTTTTCCGTCGTCAGCGTCGTCCGGTCCCAGCGATAGACGCCGGCATAGACGTTGCCTTTCTGGGCGTCGATGAGGGTACAGATACGGTCGGAGACGCCGACGAAATTCCAGGCCAGGCTGACTGGGGTCGTCACGCCGACAATGGGGACGTTCCAGGCAAAGGACAGGCCTTTGCCTGTGGCCAGGCCGATGCGCAGGCCCGTAAAGGAACCGGGGCCGACGGCTACGGCGACGCCGTCAATCTGGCTTTTCTTGACCGACGCCTTGTCGAGCATGTCGGCAATGTGGGGCATGAGCTGTTCCGAATGGGTCAGCCGTGCCTGGATAGTGAGTTCGGCCCGCAGCGTGTCTTCATGGAGTAAGGCGACACTCGATACGAGGCTCGATGTTTCAATGGCTAAGAGCATATTTTTTTACCTCATTTTCTACAGCCTTCCAGCGGCTGCCGCGGAAATCAAAATGAAACAGCCGGTCTGTAGGACTCGTCTTTTCGATAGTGACAATGGCGGCATCATCAGGCAGGCGGTCTGGGAATTTTTCCGACCATTCGATGACGGTCACACCGCTTTCGAGATAGTCGTCGAATCCCAGGTCATCTAATTCATATTCTTCTTCCAGCCGATAAAAATCGAAATGCTGGAGAGGAATGGTATTTTCATAATAATTCAGAATGGTGAACGTCGGGCTGACGACGACATCGTCGATGCCCATGCCCTGGGCAATGCCCTGGACGAAATGGGTCTTGCCGGCACCGAGGTCACCGCGCAAGGCCAGGACATCACCGTCGCTGAGGACCGGACCCAGGGCTTTGCCTAAGGCTATCGTTCCGGCTTCTGAATGGGTAGCTACATCAAAGGTCATAATTTTCTCCTTTTAAAAATGGGTCCAGCCCGTCGGCGGCAGGACCTGTTCTCCCCCATCGTGGCGGAGCAGGACCCGGCCCGGTCCCGGACGGACGGTCCCGATGGCGGTCACGGCCGGATAATCGGCCTGCAGGGCCTGGAAATCAGCGGGGGCCATGGTGAAGACCAGTTCATAGTCTTCGCCGCCGTTGAAGACGAATTTCCAGATATCCTTGCCCGATGACGCCGCCCAGGCTTTTAGCCCGTCACTCGTCGGCACCTTATCCCGGTCGATGACCAGTTCGACACCGCTGGCCTTGGCGATTTCATTGGACTCGCTGGCCAAACCATCGCTGATGTCGTTCAAGCTATGGCAATGATGCTGTACCAATAACCGGCCCAAGGAAATCTGCGGTTCCGGGTACTGGTGGGCTTTCTTCAAAGCTTCATAACCGTCCTGCCCAGCCAGGAGCACATCCAGGCCACCGGCAGAATCGCCGATCGTATGGGATACGGCAATGACATCGCCAGCCTGGGCGCCGCTGCGCAGCAGGGCTTTCCCGGCTTCGATTTCGCCAAAGGCGGCCACGGTGATGACGACGCCTTCTTTAGACATGACCGTATCGCCGCCGAGGATATTGACCTCATAGGCCCGGCAGATATCCTTGATGCCGCGATACATTTCAACGACGTCGTCGACTTCCATCTGCGGCGCCAACGCCGTCGACAAGACGATATGCGTCGGTACGGCCCCCATGGCTGCGATGTCGCTGAGGTTCGAAGCGACGGCTTTAAAGCCGACATCATGCCAGGTTGCCGTCTGGCCGACGATGAAATGGCTGTTCTGGACCATCGTATCGATGACAGCGACCTGCTGCCAGCCTGGCGTCGTCGTATAGACGGCACCGTCATCTCCGATGCCGACGACGACGTTCTCTTTATGGTAGAGCGTATCCGCTTTGATGGCATCGATGAATCCAAATTCACCGATATCTGAAATTTTCATGATCGAGCCTCCGCAACGTTATTCTTCATAAGCGACATGGTTGTCTTCGCACCATTTCTTGGCAATCTTGCGAAATTCCATGCGCTGGAAAGTATACCAGAACTGGACCAGGCCCATGTCCTTCAATTCCCGTTCCAACTGGGTTACGGTCTTGCCGGCTTCGATGGACTGCTGGAAGGCGGCCCGCTGCTTGGGGTCCTTCATCATGGGGACGAAGCCCTTGATCATTTCCGGCAGGTCCAGGTCGGCCTGGGTCGGCAGCTTGATATAGGCATCGAGATGGGCCGTCACTTCGTTTTCCGCCTTGTCATCTCCGGGGATTTCCGTGACCAGGGCCATATGGCCGTCATTTTTATTCAAATAAAATTTAAGATACGGGTTGTTCAATTCAAAAGCTTTCAATAGCTCTTCGATTTGGACTGTCATAGCTTACACTTCCTTTTCACAATTTGCGATGACTCTATTATAGCATGGATAGGGCCGCGCCTAAAGTAGGCGTGAGTTTGAAGTTGAAAGTTTGATGTTTGATGTGGATGGGATAAAATTTAAAAGCCATCGCATCCAACATCATACATCAAACCTCAAACACAACAAAAAAGCTCACGCATTTTGCGTGAGCTTTTTCCTATGGTGACCCGGTAGGGATTCGAACCCTAGACCTACTGA
>ULRP01011563.1_pt1 | contig 28520 bp, 18 predicted proteins | sample 1955521 | NCBI WGS metagenome assembly ULRP01 (sample SAMEA4835685, study PRJEB28245) | human gut metagenome | biome: gut microbiome; material: fecal sample | place: Denmark | collected 2008
CCGTCATCTCGAGCGTAGCCGAGAGATCTTTCTTGCAGACAAGGTGTGAGGAAATCTGTAGCACAGCCTCAGCAAGACGTCATTTCCCTATCACCGCATGCATGCCGATAACCGTTGTGCAATAAAGATCCCTCCACTTCGGTCGGGATGACGATACGGAAAAAAATGTCTCTCAGTCTCCTAGTCTCATCCCACCAAGCAAAAAGCCCAGTGAGCCCCGGGGCTCCTGCTCTTTCGAGACGAACCACCGAAACCCGCCGGGCTTTTCCCATAATAGGTGAGTGAAAGAAACGCTTATGCGATCGCAGTCTCGGCGTCTCCCCAAGAGATGCCATAGATCCAAAAGCGGCGCCTCTATGGTATGCTACGCCTCACGCCCCCTGCAGGACCCGCAGCACAGTCTTACTTATTCTTCTTCTCCAGCAGCAGTGCTTTTCTGGAAAGATTGATACGGCCCTTGTCATCGATCTCCGTGACCTTGACCATGATCTCATCCCCTTCGTGGACGATGTCTTCCGGCTTCTCGACTCTCTGGAGAGCGAGCTGAGAGACATGGACAAGACCTTCCTTACCCGGCAGGATCTCTACAAAAGCGCCGAACTTCATGAGACGGGTGACACGGCCGAGATACGTCTCGCCGACTTCGACTTCCTTCACGAGAGACTCGACCATCGCTTTTGCCTTCTGGGCAGCTGCTTCATCTTCAGAAGCGATATATACGCGGCCGTCCTCTTCGACGTCGAGTTTCGCACCGGTTTCAGAGATGATCTTATTGATGGTCTTTCCGCCGCTGCCGATGACGACACGGATCTTATCGACCGGGATCGTGAGAGAAATGATCTTCGGTGCATACTTGGAAAGATGTTCTGCCGGCTTATCGATGCATTCTGCCATCTTGCCCAGGATATAGAGACGGCCTTCATGCGCCTGCTTCAGTGCAGTCAGCAGGATATCTCTGGAAATGCCATGGACTTTGATATCCATCTGGATGGCATTGACGCCCTTTGCCGTACCTGCGACCTTGAAGTCCATATCGCCCAGTGCATCTTCCATGCCCTGAATATCAGAAAGGATGGAGAATTTGCCGCCATCTTCGATGAGACCCATCGCGATGCCTGCGACCGGTGCCTTGATCGGTACGCCTGCATTCATGAGAGACATGGTGCTGCCGCAGACAGAAGCCTGCGAGGAAGAACCATTGGATTCCAGGATCTCAGAAACGACGCGGATCGCATACGGGAATTCATCAACACTCGGGATGACCGGGAGGAGCGCACGTTCTGCGAGCGCACCATGACCGATCTCACGGCGTCCCGGGCCACGGGAGCCCTTCGTCTCGCCGACGCAGTAGGACGGGAAATTGTACTGATGAATGTATCTCTTCTCGGTGACCGGGGTGAGGTCATCGATGATCTGGGTCTCCGACATCGGAGCCAGCGTGGTAATGGAGAGCGCCTGGGTCTGGCCGCGGGTGAAAAGCGCCGAGCCGTGAACACGCGGGAGCAGTCCCACTTCACAGGTGATCGGACGGATCTCCGTCAGCTTTCTGCCATCCGGACGGATGCCTTCATTCGTGATGGTGTGACGGACGATTTCCTTCGTCAGATGGTCGAGCGCATCCGCCACATCCGAGAGATGATCCGGGTAGATGTCAGCGAAATGCTCCATTGCCGCCTTCTTCGCAGCAGCGATATTGCCATCACGGCGCAGCTTATCCGCATCGAAGATCGCCTTCTTCAGGGACTCGGTCGCAAACGCTTCGACATCCTTTTCGATCTCTGCCGGGACTTCCGGGAAGGTCAGCACGCGCTTTTCCTTGCCGACTTCTTCGATGATCTTTTTCTGGAAGCGGCAGATCTCCTTGATCGTCTCATGGCCGAACATGATCGCATCGAGGACTTCTTCCTCCGGTGCTTCCTTAGCGCCGCCTTCGACCATCATGATCGCCTCTTCCGAGCCGGCGACCGTCACATTCATCGTGGACGCTGCCATCTCTTCCTGTGTCGGGTTGATGACATACTTGCCATCCACGCGGCCTACGCGGACACCGGCGATCGGACCGTCCCACGGGATATCGGAAATACCGATGGATGCGGACGCGCCGATCATGCCGCACAGCTCCGGTGCATTGTCATAATCGACAGATAGCACCGTCGCTACGACATGGATATCATTTCTGCATCTTTTATCAAACAGAGGACGGATCGGACGGTCGATCAGACGCGCACAGAGGATCGCCGAATTTCCCGGACGGCCTTCACGACGAAGGAATCCCCCCGGCATCTTGCCGACAGCATACATCTTCTCTTCATAGTCGACAGTCAGCGGGAAGAAATCCGTGCCTTCGCGAGGCTCCTTGCTCGCCGTCGTAGCGACGAGGACCGCGGTATCCCCATATCTTACCAGTACAGCGCCATTCGCCTGCTTGGCCATTTTACCAGTCTCAATGATCAGTGGACGACCGGCCAGTTCCATTTCAAATGTTTTGAACAATTCCTGTTCCTCCTTAGTAAATGCTTCTTTATTAGTAAATGCTTCTTTATACGACTATTTATTATATAATACAACTTTCATCTTTCACAAGGGGGGAATGAGAGGAAATCGGGTGAAGGGTTGTGGGTTCAGGGTTCAGGGTTGTGGTGGCGGCTTCGCCGAGATCGAGGGCTCAGGTCGCAGCTGTTCTGGCATTCGTTATCTCTCATACGACGTTTCTCGCCGCTCAGGATGACGAAACGGGGCGATGCCCGAAGGTCTCTTGATGACAGGTTAGCCCACGGGGCGTGCCGTCCCTTGATTGGGAATGAAAGCTCTGCTCACCAGTGAGGATCCACCGCTTTCCGAAAGCATAACGATGTGAAGAATACGGAAATCTCACAAAGCAAAAAGCCTCCTTCCACAAGGAATGAGGCTCACATAGAAACACCTCTCACGGGATCTGTCTCAATAGCGGGCTATGTAAGGCGGCTTATGGCGAAGCGTTGTATGAAAATACATGTGAAATCGAATTCTGCGATTGAATCAGCGTTTCCTTTACATATCGTTCTGGGATGACTCTGTATCTCCTCTAAAGAAATAGCCCAAGAGTAAAATAGCATGATGACCATACATTTTTGCATTGTCTTCTTATGTCACCTATGCTAAAAGATCAGGTAGAGAATGAATCCCACAATTCCTGCTAGGCCAATCCAGAACCAGCATCCTTCTTTGCGAAATACAGGAAGCGCATTGAGCATTTCAAACTCCCCCTGTAAACGAGAAATGAAGAAATTACGCAGTTCTGGCAAAGGATGATATTCTGAAAGCGCCTCCAAATCAGCATCGCATCGATTCATAATTTCCCTCGCTGAATTATCTGCCACAAAAAGAGCCTCAAACTTCTCCGAAGGAAAGGCTTCTATCATGGCAGAGAATATATGAGAAGTTCCTTCAGGAATGAATCCAGTCCCCTCTATCAAAGACCGTATAGCAACATCCATGTAATCGGCATCCTCTTTTTTGTAGGCACGATGCAGCCAAAGAGACGCACATCGATACCGGATGCCTAATATCCCACTAAAATATGCCAGAAACGAATCACCGAAATACTGCGGAATCTGTTCGGCTGACCACCCTTGCTTTCCACCCCAATCAAACGTTGCCTTGATCAAAGGATTCATCTCTTCTACAGGACGTCCCACATAATAGGAACGGCTATCTCCACAAACAATCCGCATGACCGCGTTCGCTATGGCGACTTGCTGATTTAAATCCATATATTCTCCCCCATTTCCAATTACCGCTGCATCGACATGGCTTTCATCATCGCGATCTGCTCTTCCGGCGTCATCTCCACCTCATAGAGGACCCCATTGGCAGAAAGTGCCTGATCCCCCATAAACTCCACGATGGGAATATTCATATACTGTCCTCTCATTTCATCAAAAAACATGCCACCCCCTGCATATTGATACCGTTCTCCAGTCTGATAAGATACGAGCCAAAAGGCATCCACACTTTGAAACAAGGGACATAGCAAAAGCAATACCAGTAATAACCATTTTCTCATCATATCTCACCGTCACTTTTCTCTCGTATCGTCATTTCGAGCGAAGCGAGTAATCTTTGTCATTCGCAGTCAAGCGGACGATGTCAGGAAACCTGTTATCCCGCCTTCCTTCGGGCACCGCCATCTATACTCTGCGGCGCTTCTAATTTTATGCGCCGCACCACCATTTCTCATTTCTCATCCAAAAAAGCGGCGCGCCTCACGAGGCTAACCCTAATCCCTAGTCACCAGTTACTAGTATTGCGTTTTGTCAACTTCTGGACTTAGTTAGAAGAGAGAAGTGTGAAGTGAGAAGTGGTGGAAGGGGTGCACAATTCATATAGTGCCCCAATACCCCTCATTATATAAAACAACTTGTTTGTTATTTACATAAAACTCCACGGCGCTTCCAAATTTTATGCGCCGTACCTTCACTCCTCACTCCTAACTCCTAACTTAATTCGGAAGTTGACTTAAATACCAGTTATTTAGAAAACGCTATACTAGTCATCAGTCGCCCCCATTATTTCCTTCCCCGTCTCTTGAAGTCCTCCTCTATTCCTTTCTTCCAGTCTACCGAGATCGGTTCTACGAAATGGTCACAGAAGTCATCCACTGCCTCAAAATTTTTCTGAATCCCTTCCTCATCACATAAAAATTCTGCCGCACGATCTTCTTGGATGCCAAGATCAGCCGCCGCTTCAATGGCATTCATATTGGCGCCCAAGAAAATAAACTCCCAGCCATATTTCGACTTTTCTCTTTCGACCATATGCCTCACGTCTTCGTAGTCATAGAAGCGGCTCGCGTTTTCTTCCCCATCCGTAATGATGACCACGAGGGTATGGGCCGGCACGTCCTCTGGTCGGGCATATTTATGGACAGTGCCAAAGCGATGAATGGTACTTCCTATCGCATCCAGAAGGGCGGTGCAGCCACCGGCCACATAGTCTTCCTCTGTCATAGGACGCACGCTTTTCAGGGGCAGCCGGTCATGAAGGACGTCGATTTCTGTATCAAAGAGGACGGTGGTGACCAATGCATTTCCTTCTCCCTTTTTCTGCTTTTCCATCATAGAATTGAACCCGCCCAGGGTATCTTTCTCCAGCCCGTGCATAGAACCACTGCGATCCAGAATGAAAACAAGTTCGGTCAGTTGGGTATTCATAGTTGTCCTCCTTGGGAATAAGCGGTGACTAGTCACTGATGCAAAAAAAGACTGCCAGATATCACTTCGTCAGTGACTCTTTTGCAGTCTTAGTATATCCCTTTATTCTTTTGAAATGGTCGCTTGGAAAGCGACAAATGAATCTTCTGATGGCTAGTATTACGTTTTCTATATAACTGGTCTTTAACTCGATTTGAGAATTAAATTAGGAGTTAGGAGTTAGGAGTTAGGAGTGAAGGTACGGCGCACAAAATCAGGAAGCGCCGTGGAGTTTTATATAAGTGATGAACAAGTCGTTTTATATAATGAGGGATATTGGGGCACTATATGAATTGTGTGCCCCTTCCAGCACTTCTCAATCCTCACTTCTAATTAAGTCCAGAAGTTGACAAATCGCAATACCAGTTACTGGTGACTGGTAAAATAACGGTTCTCCATCAGCGTGTCATAGGACAATGTCATATTTCCTAAAAAGGCGGCGCTTTCAAATATCGCACCGCTACTTCTCACTATATAAGCGGTTCCTCGAAATAAGCGGTTCCTCGAAATCAAACAGCACCTGATTGATCTGATAAATATCATAGATTCCCTTTTTGACGAAATACTCTACAATCAGGTCCCCTTTTCGGGCATGAGACAAGGTATACCCTGCCTTTCCCAAAAGCTCCTGCAATTCAGCGAGGGGGAGTTCCAAGGCGATCCCCAGAGCGAGCGCCGTTGCCCGAGAGGGTTGGTAATCCTCATGGGACCGAATCTTAGAAAAAAGCTTCCGATCCAAATTGGCTTTCTTATAACACTCCGGATCCGTCATTCCCTTCTCATCGATTTTACGCAGTAGCATATGAGAAAAACTTTCTTCTATCTCTAACTCAGAGAAAAATTCAGCAGACTGCCCCTCTCCCGTCGAGTCTACACAGAAATCACCAAGATGTCTCGATTCTTCATCTTCATATGGATCAGGAGAAAAGCCGTCATCCGGATAGGGGTACTCTAGGTACAAACTTTCCAATTCACGAGACACGAAGTCCAGAAGCTCTTCCTCACGGGCATGCGGATCCCCTTTTCCCTTCCACGCCTCTTTCAGGAAAGCAGAAATATCTTCCACAAGCCCTTTCGAAAGCTGATAATCAGACTTTTGGAAAATCACCAAGTACACATCCAAATCATGATCCTTCAGGAAGGCTCTGATGGTATCCACCGCCACCTCAAGCGCTTCCTCTTTCGGATATCCGTAGGCCCCGGAAGAAATCAGCGGGAAGGCGATGGACTCCAAACCATACTCCACCGCCAGTGCCAAAGATTTGCTGTAGCAAGAGGCTAGAAGCTCCCGTTCCCCATGGCTGCCGCCATGCCAGACAGGCCCTACGGTATGAATCACCCATTTGCAAGGTAGAAGATAGCCCTTTGTGATCTTCGCTTCCCCCGTCTGGCAGCCATGGAGCGTCCGACACTCCGCGAGGAGCTCCGGCCCCGCTGCCTGATGGATCGCGCCATCCACCCCGCCCCCGCCCAAAAGTGTCGGGCAGGCGGCATTCACGATGGCATCGACTTTCATTTTTGTAATATCGTTTCGAATGATTTGAAATGGCATGGGTTTCATCCTTTCTGGTCACGGTTTTGGCATAGGTAAGGAGGGTTATGACGAAGCATGGAATGAAAACGCATGCCAAATCGGACTCTGCGATTTTATCAGCGTTTCCTTCCTATCATTCGCCTGCCTTTGCTCTTAGTATACTGAGCATCGGCTATTTCCTCAACCGCAAAAGGAAATAAGGTGTGATATGTTACCGCGCTTGTAGAAATCATACCCCGTTCTCACCGGAAGATACGCCACATGGCAGCGCTTTTGATGACGATACCAGAAACCGTAAAAGTCTCATGTCTCCTAGTCTCATGTCTGACACCACCCCAAAAGCGCAAGTGGATATCCACTTGCGCTTTTGGGTAATGGTGACCAGTGACTGGTGCCGAAGAATTTTAAATTCTAATCCAAATGCAAAAATTCCACCAGTGATGGATCGCTCTATCACTGGCGAAATTTTTATTTTCCTTTTAGAAGCTCCAGCGAATCCCTGCATTCCACTGCCATGGGATAGCAATATCACCGCCAAAGGTCTTCTCTATATCAAAATAGAAATGTGCTATGTCGCTCAAATTGAGATTGGTGCCGATTCCCACTTCCCACCAACCTCCACCGAGATCCTGCTTCAATGTTCTTAGACTCCCGCCGTCGGTAAAGTGTACAGACGTATCGCCATCAAAATCATACAGATAAGAAGCTCGGGCATATATATTCCCTTTCTTGATGTTTTTACCCAAGGAGAATCCCAAGCGTCCCACCAAACTATTAATACCATCCTGATCGACAGAAATATCGCCCAAATGGTAGGACATAGAGGAAACGCGTCCGTAGGTCAACTCTGCCTGTGGTTCCACCCAAAAACCGGTATCCTGTGTGAATCGTTTCCCATATTCCGCACTGACACTGAATCCATTGGCATCACCACTGCCATTACCCCAAATGGTCTTATAATCATCATCCAAACGAGCATACTTGGCAATCAAATCAAGGAAGCTGCCATCCCCATTGAGCTTACTGCCATAGAGAGCGAATCCGGTATGTTTATTTTCCGCACTGCCAGCACCATAAGCAGAATCCCCTTCTGTATAGGTCACTGCACCGCCGAGGGTCCATGTATTTTCAGTACCAAGGGTGCGGTCATAACCTAACTGATACTGGTTGTACTGATTGCTTACGCTACCATATTCGGTTCTTCCCCGTACCATGCGAGCCCAAATGCCGTGTTCTCCTTTGGAGTCACGCAATTCACCCATACGTTTATTCATATCATTCATTTCTGCTCGCCAAGTCATGAGGCTTAGTGCATCGGTATCGCTGACACCATAAGCGAATGGATTCTTCTTTACTGTCAATTGACCCACAGCCGCTGTACCATTTTCTTTGATTTCTACCACCCCACTGGCTTCATCAAAGATACGGCTCGCTTCCTGTGTGACTTTGACACCGCTTGCCGTTTTGCTGGTATTCTCCATGTCGTCTGCTGTCTGTTTAGTGACTTTTACTACATTACTGATAGCCTGTAAATCTTTGGTCGCATTACCGGTATTATTGCTTCCATCAGCTACTACAGCCACATGACTTGGCTGTTTCAGAATGTTACTCTTGCCGGAGATATATACCACATTGTTACTAGATGCGTCTGCAATATGGACCGTCAACGAATCAGCTGCTACATTAATTTTGTCCGGCTTCCATTTATCCGCAATCTTTTTAGGCTTACGCATACCACCAAAATCAATTTTTGCGCCCTTATCCAAGTAGGCCTGAATTTGGCCTGTAATTTCAGCTGGAGAATTGGCTCCATATACGCACATTTCAAAAGAAGCATTTTCTCCTACATGGATATTTTGTAATTTATAGGAACCCTTTTGGGTTTCACTCCCATTGGTTTGTAAAACCATTCGTCCCTGCTGGGCATCAATACTATCCAGCTTTACCGAGCCTGTACCATTGACTTGCACTAACCCCTTGGCAGCCTTACTGGTAAGCTGATCAATTTGTACCGACTTTCCATCATTGATTTCAATACGTGCGTCAGTCTTTCCCTCTCCGTTGGGAGTCCCTGTTAATTCAATATTTGAAGTTACATGGACATCACCATCAAAGACAAGGCCGGTTCTCGTATTATCATTGGACTCTATAATGATTTTATCCACATCTTTTAAAACATTATCACCGCTTATTTTAAAACCGGTTTGATTTTTGTTTCCTTGTATATGTAAAACCGGTGTATGAATCGAAGCAGTTACTTCACGCGTAAGAAGGTTTCCAGCAACTCCCTTATATAAAAACTCCTTGTCAGCATGAATCTCTCCCGCTATTGTACTTTTGTCATAGACATTACTAGAAATAGTCAATGTACCAGTCTTTAGCGTACCGGTATTTTCAAAACTGCTCCCAGCAACAGTAATACTATCTGCCGTGACAGTCGCCCCCGTATCGACTTTCATAGAGGACTTGTCTTTCAGCGTAATGGTCTCCGCTGTTACCTTCGAGCCGGTCTGCGCTACCAGACTGCCGTTTTTCTCAGGCAATGGAACTTTTTTCGTACTGCCATCGGTATCTACTACCGAAAGAGTCCCCGACTGGCTGGAAAGCTCTACCTTTTTCAGATTCAAAGTGGCTCCATCAGATACGGAGATTTTCGCATCTCCGGCAAGCGACTGATTGATATTCATGGTCCCTTCTTTGACATTGAGATCCCCATGATAGTCCTTCATCTGTCCATTGACAGTCAGCGTGCCTTTGCCATTTTTATTAATCGCATTTTCCGAGTAGGTCTGGCCTGTCTTTTTAATGGAGCTTGCAATGCTGTCTATATTATCATTTGTTTCGTTCTCTTTACCGATGGTTAAAGTCGCCCCTTCATCGATATTGAAGTTAGCCGTAGTTCCGCGATCCATATACAAGAACCCACCAGAGGTCGTGGCGATGTTCCCCCAGGTATCAGAATATTTGGAGGCCCCGGTTACTTTATTTCCAGTGTATGCCATGTCCTTGCTAACATTGAAAGTCACACTAGCATCATAATTGTGATGGTTTCTCGTCGAATCCACAAAGACAGCACCGCCATTGGAAAGAGCGCCACTCTCGCTCGTCACTGTGTTTCCTGTGAATCCTACATCATTAAAAGTAACATCAGACCCTTTAATAAACACAGCGGCGCCGCCACTAGTATCACCAGTTTTTGCAGTCGTTCCTGTATTTTTTACCGTATTATTGGTAAAGTTCATATGGGAGAATGTTACCTTTGTCTGCGGTCTAGCTGTCTCAGTCACAGCATAGTCGCCATTCGTCTTTATCCAATACCGACCTACTGCGCCGTCTCCTGAGTTTTTATTATTAACTACATCGGTGGTATACTCCTCCGATGGTGTCGAATATACAACAGTATACTCGGCAGCTGCCATCTGCACCCCCGAAAGCAACGCTGCCGCTGCCATCATGGCAGCCATTTTCTTAGATAATTTCATATCTAACACCTCCGCAAAAATAAATATGCCTGTAAATTCCTTTTTTAATGTAAATCAACTCTTAATGTGAGTATATTCCCCCCCCCGATCATATTGTCAAATTTCTATACGTCTATGAGTTTCAGGAATGTAAGTGCGTAATTTTCCAGAACTCCCCCAAAGCGAATCCCCATTCCCCTGCCGATATCCCATAATAAAAGCGGCGAGCTTTTCAGCTCGCCGCCACGTACCATTTTCGTTCAGACGAATATTCCTGCTTCCCGTCCCACCTCTTTCACATAAGAGATCGTACTGTCAGTCGCTTTTGCGATGGAATGACGATACGAGAAACCGCAGATGTCTGATGTCTCCAAGTCTATCCGTCTGACACCATACAAAAAGCGCAAGTGGATATCCACTTGCGCTTTCACTAGGATCGATCACTCACGCTTTCAGCGTGCCGACGATCTCATTGACGTCTTTGACGCCATTCTTATCACACCATGCATCGAGTTCACGGGCGATGCGTGCCATGGCGGTCGGGTCAGCGAGGTTTGCCGTGCCGACCTGGACGGTCTTCGCACCCGCCATCATGAATTCGACGACGTCCTCGCCGGTCATGACGCCGCCCAGCCCACAGACGGGGATATTGACGGCTTTCGCGACCTGCCAGACCATACGAAGAGCCACGGGCTTGATCGCCGGACCGGAGAGGCCGCCGGTAACGTTGCCGAGGATCGGGGTTCTCGTTCTGGTATCGATAGCGATGCCGAGGAGGGTATTGATGAGAGAGATGGCATCAGCGCCTGCCGCTTCGACGGCTTTGGCGATAGTGACTACGTCAGTCACATTCGGAGAGAGCTTCACGATGACAGGAAGATCTGTCGCATCCTTCACGGCTCTGGTGACTGCCGCTGCCTGCTCGGGGTCAGTGCCGAAGGCTGCACCGCCGACCTTGACATTCGGGCAGGAGATATTGACTTCGAGCGCCGAGATGCCGGGGACGGAGAGGAGCTTCGCGCATTCGGCGTATTCTTCGACGGATTTGCCGACCATGTTCGCGATGTAGGGGCAGCCGAGTTTCTTCACTTCCGGAAGGTAGTGCTCGAGGAAGTACGGCGCACCCGGATTTTCCAGACCGATGCAGTTCAGCATGCCGGAGGTGGTTTCCGCGATGCGGGTACCGTTATTGCCATTCCATGGCGTCGGTGCAAGACCCTTGCCGGAAATGGCACCGATCTCCTTCATATCGATGAACTTGGCAAGCTCAAGACCGAAGCCGACGGTGCCGGAGGCACCGATCAACGGACTTGCCATCGGGATGCCTAGGAAATTCACAGCTAAAGAGCTCATAATACGACCTCCTCTGCTTTGAATACGGGGCCATCCACGCAGACTTTGTAGTGACCTTTGCCATCGGCTCTGTCACATACGCAGCCAAGGCAGGTGCCGATGCCGCAGCCCATGCGGCGCTCCATGGAGACTTCGCAGGGGACGTTTGCTTCTTTCGCCATCTGCGCGGTGATACGCATCATGATGCCGGGGCCGCAGACGCAGGCTTCATCGACATTGCCATTCTTAAAGAGTTCGGGGAGGACGGAGACAGAGAATCCTTTGATCCCATAGGAGCCATCATCGGTGGTGACGATGAGCTCTTTCAGAGTCTTGGGGAAAAGGTCTTTCCAGAAGACTTCTTCCTTATTGCGTCCGCCGATGACGACGGTCATCTGCCCTGGCTTTGCTTTCCTTGCCATGAAGAGGATCGGCGCGATGCCGACGCCGCCGCCGATACCGACGATATGATTTTTATCCATATCGAAAGCGGTGCCAAGCGGCCCTAAGCAGTCGACCACATCTCCTGCTTTCAGGTGGGACATGGCTTCGGTACCTTTGCCGACGATGCGGTAAATGATCTCAAGGATGCCCTTCCCCGGTTCTGTGCCGGCGATAGAGATCGGGCGGCGCAGGATGCAGGTGGGATCATTCACCTTCACATGGATGAACTGACCGGGCTTTGCGTCTTTTGCGATGAGCGGAAGCTCGAGGCGCATGCGCCAGATCGAGGGGCCGACCAGCTCATGGGTGAGGATGCGGCCTTTTTCTACATAGCCTGCCATATCAATTCTCCTTCACATAGTCCTGAATGGCTTCGACATGCGGTTCGCTCGAAGAAGCTGCCATGACGCGCAGGACTTCCTTCGCGGTATCGAGGGAGGTGATGCAGGGGATCGCAAGCTCGACAGCGATGCGGCGCAGGTCATAGCCTTCCTGCTCGATCTGGCTGCCATAGGAAATGGTATTCACGAGCATATCGACACGGCCGGACTTCAGGTACTTTTCACAGTTCTCGCCCTTTTCGTGGATCTTCTTGATGATCTCGACCGGGATGCCGAGTTTTTCAAAATAAGCGCCGGTGCCGGAGGTGCAGATGAGGTGGTAGCCCAGCTCTACGAAGCCTTTGGCAAGTTCGGCAGTTTCCGGCTTATCTCTGTCGGAGACGGTGATGAGGACATTACCGCCTGCCGGTACGGTGAGATGAGCGGCTACGACAGCCTTGTAGAGGGCTTCCTGATAGGTGTGGCCGATGCCCATGACTTCACCGGTGGACTTCATTTCCGGTCCCAGTTTGATCTCTACGAGGCCGAGCTTCGAGAAGGAGAAGACCGGTGCTTTGATCGCGACATAGCCTTTATCCGGGACGAGGCCGAGCGGAAGGCCGGTATCCTTGAGGCTTTCGCCGAGCGCGATACGGGTCGCGTATTCGACCATATTGATGCCGGTGATCTTGCTCATGAATGGTACGGTACGGCTGGCTCTCGGATTGACTTCGATGACATAGACTTTGTCTTTGACCACGATGAACTGGATATTCACAAGGCCCTTGACGTTCATGGCTTTGGCGATCTCTCTGGTGTAATCGGTCAGTGTCTCGATGATCTCTTGCGAGAGGTGCTGCGGCGGGTAAACCGCGATGGAGTCGCCGGAGTGGACGCCGGAGCGTTCGATCTGTTCCATGATGCCCGGGATGCAGACGTCATTGCCATCGGAAATGGCATCGACTTCGACTTCACGGCCGACCATGTACTGGTCGATGAGGACAGGATGTTCATGGGATGCAACAACGGCTTCTTTCAGGTACTGGCGAAGTTCTGCCTGATCGTAAACGATCTGCATCGCGCGGCCGCCAAGGACGTAGCTCGGGCGGACGATGAGCGGGTATTCCAGCTCTTCTGTCTTTGCCATCGCTTCTTCGACGGACTCGACGAGGCAGCCCTTCGGGCGCGCGATACCGAGCTGTCCCATCAGGGTATCGAAGCGTTCGCGGTCTTCGGCCATATCGATGGATTCATTCGAGGAACCGATGATGCGGATGCCGCGCTTGGCCATCGGGGTCGCCAGGTTGATGGCGGTCTGTCCGCCGAACTGGCAGATGACGCCTTCCGGTTTTTCTTTGTCGATGATCTCGAGGACGTCCTGCTCGGTCAGCGGTTCGAAGTAGAGAGAGTCGGAGGTATCGAAGTCGGTGGATACGGTTTCCGGATTGTTGTTGATGACGATGGATTTCTTCCCTGCCTTGCGCAGCGCCCAGGAGGCATGGACGGAGCAGTAGTCGAATTCGATGCCCTGACCGATGCGGATCGGGCCGGAGCCGAAGACAACGACAGAGCCATTGCCCTGCGGCTTCACTTCGTCTTCTGCGCCGTAGGTGGAGTAGTAGTACGGGGTGTGCGCTTCAAATTCTGCCGCACAGGTATCGACCATCTTGAAGTCCGGATGGAAATCCATTTTCTTCTTGAAGTTTTCGACGTCTTTCGGGGTGACTTCGGCGAAGTGTGCAATGGCTTCATCCGGCATCTGGATGCGTTTCGCCGCTTTCAGTGTCTCTTCGGTGAGGCCTTCCTTCATGAGGCGGCGTTCCATCTTGATGATGTTCTGGATCTTGTAGATAAAGAAGAGGTCGATCTTGGTGATGCGATTGATCTCTTCCGGTTCGATGCCGCGGCGAAGGGCTTCGGCAAGGACGAAGATCCTTTCGTTATCGATGCGGGAGAGCAGGCAGCGGATATCATAGAGGGACTGTCCGTCGAGTTTCTTCAGGTGCAGGTAGCCTTCCCCGACTTCCAGCGAGCGGAGGGCTTTCAGGAGCGAGCCTTCGAGCGTGCGGTCGAGTGCCATGACTTCGCCGGTCGCTTTCATCTGGGTACCGATGGCACGATCTGCGAGGGTGAATTTTTCGAATGGCCAGCGCGGGAATTTGCATACGACATAGTCGATGGATGGTTCGAAGCAGGCTTTCGTATTGCCGGTGATGGCATTGGTGATCTCATCGAGGTGCAGGCCGAGGGCGATCTTCGCTGCGACTTTCGCGATCGGGTAGCCGGTGGCTTTCGATGCGAGTGCGGAGGAACGGCTGACACGCGGATTGACTTCGATGACATAGTACTGGTTCGTCTTGGTGTCAAGGCCGTACTGGACATTGCAGCCGCCTTCGATCTTGAGGTAGCGGATGATGTCGAGAGATGCGGTACGGAGCATCTGATACTGGCCGTCGGTCAGCGTCTGGGTCGGAGCGACGACGATGGAGTCGCCGGTATGGACACCGACAGGATCGATGTTTTCCATGGCGCAGACGATGATGCAGTTATCCGCACTGTCTCGCATGACTTCGAATTCGACTTCTTTCCAGCCGGCGATGCTGCGTTCTACGAGGATCTGATTGATCGGGGAGAGCTTGATGCCACGGTTCGCGATTTCTTCCATTTCGTAGCGATCATGTGCGATGCCGCCGCCGGTACCGCCTAAGGTATATGCCGGACGGATGATGACCGGATAGCCGATCTTATCCGCAAAGGCGATGGCAGGTTCCAGTTCTTCGAAAATATCAGATTCCGGGACCGGCTGATGGATCTCTTCCATCGCAGCCTTGAAGAGTTCACGGTCTTCCGCATGCTTGATCGCATGGAGAGAAGAGCCCAAGAGCTTCACGCCGTACTGGTCGAGGACACCGGCATCCGAGAGCTGGACAGCCATGTTGAGGCCGACCTGCCCGCCCAGTGTCGCGAGCAGTGCGTCCGGGCGTTCCTTCTTGATAACTTCTGTCACGAATGGCAGAGTGATCGGTTCGATATAGACACGGTCAGCGATATCCACGTCTGTCATGATGGTGGACGGATTGCTGTTCACCAGGACGACTTCGACGCCCTCTTCACGAAGGGAGCGGCAGGCCTGGGTACCGGCATAGTCAAATTCCGCAGCCTGTCCGATGACGATCGGGCCGCTGCCGATGACGAGGACTTTCTTCACGTCTTTATTGATCATTTTTTGAATTCCTCCATGGCCTTGGTAAATTCGGTGAAGAGATAGAAATTATCCTTCGGTCCCGGGGAGGCTTCCGGATGGTACTGGACAGCCTGGATCGGAAGGGTCTTGTGACGGATGCCTTCGATGGTGCCGTCATTGACGCTTCTGTGGGTGACTTCGATGCATTCCGGAAGGTCGTCATTGGAGATCGCATAGCCATGGTTCTGGCTGGTGATATAGACGCGGCCCGTGCGAAGATCCTTGACCGGGTGGTTCGCTCCGCGGTGGCCGAAGGGCAGCTTGAAGGTGTGACCACCGAGTGCTGTCGCGAGCATCTGGATACCAAGGCAGATACCGAAGATCGGTTTCTTTCCGATGAGCTTCTTGACGGTCTCTACGACGAATGGCACATCCTGCGGGTCCCCCGGTCCAGGAGAGAGGAAGATGCCGTCCGGATTTCCTGCCAGCAGCTCTTCCGCAGACGTATGCGCCGGGAAGACATGGACGGTGCAGTCATTGGCCGCAAGCGAGACGAGGATATTCTTTTTCAGGCCGCAATCGAGCAGGGAGACCTGATATTTCCCATCGCCATAGGTATAGGGATAGTCGGTCGTCACGCGCTCTACCTGATCTCTGTGGAGCGGCTTTGCGAGTTCTTCGGCGATGAATTCATCACTTCTGTCTGCCGAAACGATGATCGCTTTCATGACGCCCTGGGTACGGACCATGCGTGTCACGGCACGGGTATCGACATTGTAAAGGCAGGGTACATGGTATCTTTCGATGAAATCGGTGATCTTTTCCTTGCATTCCCAGTTCGACGGATGCTCTGCAATCTGGTCAAGGACGAAGCCTGCTGCTGCCGGCTTTCTATTCTGCATGAAAAGATCATTCGCGCCATAGTTACCGATGAGCGGGTAGGTCAGGGTGAGGATCTGCCCTTCATAGGACGGATCTGTGAAACATTCCTGATAGCCTGTCATGCCGGTATTGAAGACCAGTTCCCCCAGCCCTTCGACAGAGCCTAAGAGGTCGCCTTCGAAGCGGGCGCCGTTTTCCAAAATCAAGAGGCCTTTCATTTGAGCACCTTTCCTTCTTTCATGACAATCTCTCCATCCACGATGGTCATGACCGCTTTGCCTTTCAGCGTCAGTCCTTCATAAGGAGTGAAGAGGGATTTCGTATATAGATCCTGTCCGTGGACAGTCCATTCTTTATCCGGATCGATCAGCGTAATATCTGCCGGAGCGCCTTCTGTCAGGACGCCGCCTTCGATGCCGAGGAGCTTTGCCGGGTTCACACTCATCAGCTCGACGATCTTGTCGATGGTGAAGCCCTCCTGATGGTAGAGCACCGTCAGCGTCGAGGCAAGAGAGGTCTCAAGACCTGCGATGCCGTTCGGCGCACAGTTGAAGGGAACATCCTTTTCTTCATTGCAGTGCGGAGCATGGTCCGTCATGATGGCATCGATGGTGCCATCCTTCAGCCCTTCGATCAGCGCTTTTCTGTCTTCGTCCGTGCGCAGCGGCGGCGCCATTTTGAAAGCCGCTTCATAGTGCTTCAGCCATTCGTCGGTGAAATAGAGGTGCTGCGCGGTGACTTCTGTCGAGCAGTTCACACCCTTCGCCTTAGCCTGGCGGATAAGATCGACGGCCTTGCCGCTCGATACATGCGCGATGTGGATATGACAGCCGGTCAGCTCCGAAAGGAGCAGGTCGCGAGCGACTGCGATATTTTCCCCTGCCGCCGGACGTCCGGTGACGCCCATCGCATAGGAGACCTTGCCTTCATTCATGAAGCCGTGTCCGCACATCGTCATATCTTCTGCATGGTCGATGACCATCTTGCCGAGCTGATCCGCATACTCCATGGCGCGGCGCATGAAATTGGCACTCTCTACATAGTGTCCGTCATCCGAGAAAGCGACAGCGCCATCCGCTGCCATATCCCCCATTTCCGAGAGCTGCTTGCCTTCGAGATCCTTGGAGATCGAACCGATCACGGAAACCTTCACGACACCAGTCTCAGCTATGCGGTGCTTCACATCACGCAAAACCGCCGCATTGTCGATGACAGGCTTCGTATTCGCCATAGTCGCGACATGGGTCACGCCGCCGGCAGCCGCTGCCTGTGTGCCTGTATAAATATCTTCCTTGGCTTCCTGTCCCGGTTCACGCAGATGGACATGCATATCGATGAGGCCCGGTGTGACGAAAAGTCCCTTCGCATCGATTTCTTCTACCTCTTTGCCAGCCGCGCTGACATTCTGGCCGATTTCCTTGATCTTTCCATCTTCCACCAGGATATTTGTCACTTCATGCTGGTGCTTGGCCGGGTTTACGATGGTACCATTATTAATTAAGAGCATCAATGTCTTTCCCCTCCGTCAGTGTCAAATATTCCAAAGCCATACGTACAGCTACGCCATTTCTGACTTCTTCCTGAATCCAGGATGCTTCATCGTAGGCTACATCATAACCGATTTCAATGCCTCTGTTCATCGGGCCCGGATGGATCACTGCCACATCCGGCTTGCAAAGTGCAAGGCGCTTCTGATTGATACCGAAAAGGCGTGCATATTCACGGGTCGTCGGGATGAATCCGCCAGCCGCTCTTTCGAGCTGGATACGGAGAATATTGATCGCATCCGCATCTTTCAAAGCCGTCTCCAGATCATCATCCACGATGCAGCCCATCGCTTCCAGTTCCTTCGGGACCAGTGTACGCGGTCCCACCAGATGCACTTCGGCTCCCAGCTTTGTGAAACCTATGATATCGCTTCTTGCGACACGGGAATGCAGCACATCACCGATGATGACATACTTCATCCCTTTGATCTTCTTCCCTGCTTCCTTCATGGTGAAGAGCTCCAGAAGTGCCTGGCTCGGATGCGCATGGGCGCCATCGCCTGCATTCAGCACGACCGGCACCTTCACCTTAGGGCTCATGACCTTGGACGCAAAAAGAGCAGCCCCTTCAGACGAATCACGAATGACCACTGCATCCACTCCCATAGCGGAAACGGTCAGCAATGTGTCTCGCATACTTTCACCCTTCGTCATCGAGCTGCCACTCTTTGTAATATTGATCACGTCGGCTCCCAAATACTTACCGGCAAGCTCGAAAGAACTACGAGTTCTGGTAGATGCTTCGGAAAACACTGTTACGATAGATTTGCCTTTCAGGAAATCTTTTTTCTTATTGTCAGATAACACAATTTTTTTCATCTGTGCTGCTACTTCTAAGATCCGCTCAATCTCTTCGGCTGTGAAATCAGCTAGCCCAAGAACACTGCGGCCTTGTAGTGAAATCGTGCTCATGCCGGCCTCCTTGAATCAACGCATAGAATGGGATTCTATGATAAATAGTTATCCCTATAATCATAAAGGGTAATTCACACTTTTTCAATAGCATAAGGGTATTAAATTTTTATTATGAAAAGAGCTTGAAGCTTAAGAAAGCACTGACTCGATCGCTCCTCCCGATCAGCGTTTCCCTAAGCACATATCGTAAAGTTTGAAAGCAGGGATAAGTGACTGGTGACTGGTGGCTAGGGATTAGGCTGGCGATACGAGAAAACCGCTAGTTCAAAATCTCCACGGCGCTTCCATATTTTTATGCGCCGCACCACCCCCGCTGAACCCTCTGAACCTGTAGAACCCGCTCCCCCCTCTTTCGCACGCCATCAAGGGACGGCACGCCCCAAGGACTTTCCCTTACCTCTCACTCGCTCCCACCGCCGCCAGAATCACTTTAACGAAAGCGGGCGGGATGAAATCCTTTCCCAAATGGTCGGCGAGCGAACGCCCGATGATGACGCCTTTATTCCCATAAAGCCATGCAAAATAATAAAACTCCAGCGCTTTCTCATCTCTGGGATTGATATTCGACAATTTCCTTGGCGGATAGTAGCCCTTTGGGATGGCGAGCTTTGCGCCTGCCTTTTTGACAAGCGCTGAACTCACGAGATTTCCCCCCTCCGTAATATCTGCGATGACCGCATCTAAAAGACGTCGGCCATTCCGGAAAAGGCATGCCTTCACGACATCCATTTCATAGCAGATATAGTCCGTATAGAAGACACCCGCACTCTTTTTGTGTTCCCCCATCACATCACGATCATAGAGCGAGACGACAGGCACATGGAAGCGGCGGATGAGGGAAGCGATCTTCGAGATCGAGCTTTCGCCCCTCGCATTGATGAGGCAGATGCCATAGTGGTCGAAGCGGATTCCCAGCGTCTTTGCAAATCCAGCAAAGGAACCATACTCTGTCTCGCCCTCGACAAGAACCGCCGCCCTCGCATAGAGTGCTTCCTTCACCTCCGGGAAATGCATGATGAGGTGCTTCTCGATTTCCCTGTCAAAATGAAATGAGGCACCGCAGGCGGCCTGCACCAGCTTCTTCTCATCCCAGTAGAGGCGGATGATCTGCCGGTAATCATTCACCAGCGCATCTGTCGAATGCGTCACGACAAAGAGCTGCCCCGAAAGCCCATCGACACCCAGAAGCGTCTGCACAAGCTTCAAAAAAAACGGCTCCTCATTCGACAGGATCATGTGACAGAAAGAAAGCATCGCCCGCTGCAGGTAAGGGTGGAGATGGAGCTCCGGCTCATCTACACTGACGAGCAGCGATAAAAAGCGCCGCCCCTTCGCATCCGTAGTCACCATGTGTTCGAAGGAAATGGCGCGGCTTGCCTTTTTCTTCATCATCTGCATCAGCAGGACAAGCGCCGTCCGCGCCATCAGACAAGCCGTACGCTGGTACGAAGAACCATCTCCCCTTTCCCCAAACAGCGTCTCAAGCAGTGAGAGTGCCGCCTGCGATGGATGCTCCTTCGGCAGGGAAATCCCGATCCCCTTCTCTCTAAACATCGTCTCCACCTCAGAAATAACCGCCGGGGACTCCGTGAAATAATGCTGCAAAAGAGAAAGCAGCTCTCCCATCGATGCATGAGCCATCATCCTGCGCGGCATCTCGCACAGGGAAAAATCAATATAAAAAAGGCATCGCAGGTACTCCAAGGGCAGCTGCCGCCCGCTCGCCCGATCAAAGAGACGTGGCACCACTTCCTGCACCGCCTGCACCAGATAGAGCTCTGCGGTCTCCCCTCCCGCCTCTTCGGCAAGCGCCAGCCGTATCTCGATGGGATGGTCTGCATCAAGGAAATCGCCTTCACGGAATCCATACCCATGGCTGATCCATTTCAAGAGGCAAAGGAAATTGCTCTTACCGATATTGTTATCCCCCACCATATAGTTCACCTGTCTGTCAAATTGAAAGACGACATGGCGGAAGGTGCGGTAGTTATCAATGGTCATGGATGAAATATGCATGATCTCCTCCTCAGAAATGCGTTCATGTGCATGCTCTTACCTATATTATATGCATACTGCCAGCAGACTGCAAAAAGCAAAATACGCCGCGAAAAGATGCACCAACTTGAACGGCTTAAAACAGGCATGAAGAAGATGGATCAAGTACCTTATAAAGCCGTATTCTTCGATCCAATCTGTGTTTCACCGATTTTCTCACGCAAAAACGGGCAGCAAAGCTTCTCTACTTTGCTGCCCGTTCATCAAAACGAATAAGTCATCTGCTCCGTGAACCTTGAGAGGATCTTCACAGGCTTTCGTGCATGGCTTACTTGCTCTTTTTGCTTCTGAAATACTGCATAGCGAAGACGCCGCCCAGTACGCCAATGCCGATGATGTCGGTCAGGATGGTCGGATCGATGAGGCAGAGACCGCCCGCCAGAAGGAGAAGACGCTCCAGAATATTCGCCTTGCAATAGAGCTGCCCGATCATGGCACCAGAGACGCCGACCATACCGATAAGCGCGGTAATCGTGGTTTCCATGACGGAGAAGAGTGTCGCATTGATGCCCAGAATTTCAGGGGAAAGGACAAAGACATATGGGATAATGAAGGCCGCAATGCCGAGCTTCGACGCATTGACACCCGTCTTCAAGGGGTCACCGCCGGAGATCGCAGAGCCTGCGAAAGCAGCCAGCGCAACCGGCGGGGTGATATCGGCGATGATGCCGAAGTAGAAAACAAACATATGCGCCGCCAAGATCGGTACACCGAGGGAGATCAGAGCCGGGGCAGCGATGGTCGAAGTAATGACGTAGTTCGCCGTGGTCGGTACGCCCATACCGAGGATCAGCGAAGTGATCATGGTGCAGAAGAGAAGCAGGATGAAGTTGCCTGCTGCGATATCGACAAGAGCCGAAGCCAGCTTCAGACCGACACCTGTCTTGGTGACGATGCCGATGATCATACCTGCGGACGAGCACGCGATCAGGACGCCGAGCGCACCGCGGGCACCTTTGATCAGGCCGTCAATGATATCAGGGATGCTCATGCGGGTATTCGCACGAAGCATGGCAGAAGCGATGGAAATGAAGATACCGGCAAGCGCCGCTTTCATCGGGGTGTAGCCGGAAGCCAAAAGACCGATGATAGCGATCAGAGGAATGGCCAGATGCCCTTCCTCTTTCAGGATCTTGCCCCATGGCGGGAGCTCGCTTCTCGGTGTGCCCTGCAGGTTATTCTTTTTCGCTTCGAAATGTACCCCGAGGAAAACACCAATGAAGTAGAGAATGGCAGGAACGATGGCAGCTTTGACGACTTCCATATAGGGGATACCGACGAATTCCGCCATCAGGAAAGCTGCTGCGCCCATGATCGGCGGCATCAGCTGGCCACCGGTAGAAGCGGCTGCTTCTACGGCACCGGCGAAATTCTTGTGATAGCCCAGTTTCTTCATCATCGGGATGGTGAAGGAGCCGGAGCCTACGACGTTCGCTACCGAGGAACCGGAGATCGTACCCTGCAGAGCCGAGGAAATGACAGCAACCTTAGCTGGTCCGCCGGATGCCCAGCCAGCGATGGCATTGGCGATATCGATGAAGAATTTCCCAAGACCTGTCTTTTCCAGATACGCACCGAAAAGGATGAAGAGGAAAATGAAGGTGGAGGAAACACCCATCGGGATACCAAAGACGCCCTCTGTCGTGAAGAAGAGGTGTCCGACCATCTGCTTGATGGTGAGCCCGCGATGTGCGAGCGGCCCGGGGAGGTACGGTCCGAAGAACCCATACGCAAGGAAGCAGCAGACAACAATGACGATCGGAAGACCTACGATACGACGAGCCGCTTCGATGATCATCACGATGCCAAGCACCCCGATCACGGTATCCGTCGGAGTGACGGTGCCGGCGCGCAGGATGAGCTGCTGGTAGTTCACAAGAATGTAAATGGGGGGGATCATCGCAAGGACGGCAAGTGCCACGTCGATCGGATGGAAACGCCCCTCCTTGACCCAGGCTTTCTTCGTCGGGCAGAGAAGATAGACGAGGCAGATACCGAAGGACAAGTGGACGCAGCGCTGGATCATCGCATCCAGTGCGCCGAAAAACCCGGTATAGATCTGGAAGAGCGAGAAGCAAATACAGATGACTGCGATGACTTTGGCACAGATGCCTTTGTATTCCGCTGTATTTGACTCTTTATCCAGCTCTTTTAACTTCTTCTGCAGCTCCTCAGACATTTCTCCATTTTCAGAAACGCCTTCAACCTGCACGTTCTTTTTCTCTAAATCAGCCAATTGTATCAACTCCTAATTTCTTTTTTCTTATACAGCACCTGGTACAGCGGTGCTACATACAGATGAAGTTCCTTTCCCAAAGGCATAAGGCTTGCCAGGTCATACTCCGTATCTCCGACATAGACCTTTTCTTCATTCGTCACGCCGTTACGGATCGACAGCTCCGGATAGGGACGGTTCATGTTATCCAGAATAAACCAGCCGTCTTCTTCGCGGAAATCGCCATCTTCTTTGGAGAAAGGAAGTCCTACCCCCATGGATTGGTATTTGGTAGACTTCAGTACGAGCCCCGTCGCCATGTCATTGACTTCAAGGTACTCGTGAATCATCGTCTTCTGGACCGAGTGCCTGTACACCAGTGTCACCGGTGTACCCGGACGCACCCGCTGCCTGATGATGAATCCGTCTGCTGTCTGTCCGAAAAGATAGTCCTGACGAACAAACCAGCCTCCCACGGTCACTATCACACAGACGATCATCCCGAAAACGATAAGTATGGTTTCTAATTTCCCGTTTTTCTTTTTCTTCATGAAATGAAAGTGAGAACGGACTCCTTAGATGAGCCCGTTCTCCCTCCTTCCTATAAGGGAAAGCGCTGATCAGATCAGTGTTTCGATATGGATAACAAGTGGTTCAGGGTTCAGGTTGATAGGTTCAGGGTTGCTTCGGAGCCGCCAGTTCCGCTCCGAAGGAAATGCTGATTCAAGCAGCATTTTCATGTATCATCAAGGGGGTACGCCCCACAGGCTACCTCTGAATCTTATTCTCTTTACCTGACCATGTTACAAAAGTGACTTCCCACTATTATTTCGCTTTCAGATACTTTTCAGCGCCGGCATTCATCTTGATGGACATGCCTTCCAGAGCGGTATCCTTGGTGATGTACTTGCCGACAGCATGAGCAGCTTTCATGCGGTCAAGGTGTTCGTAGATGGCTTTGACGATCTGTTCGCCGAGATCATCAGAGAGTTTATCGGTGGTAACGATGACGCATTTCACGGCTACGGTGCTGACATCTTCTTCCTGTCCAGGATAGGTGCCCTTCGGTACGGTGATCTTGGTGAAGTATGGATACTGCTTCATCAGCTTGTCAGCATGTTCTGCATCGATATTGACCAGTGCTGCGGATTTATTGGCAGCCAGATCCTGGATCGCTGCGGTCGGGAAGCCTGCGACGACGACACCGACATCGACATTGCCATCCTTCAGTGCATCAGCAGCTTCACCGAAGGAAAGATACTGTACATCGATATCATCATAGGTCAGACCATATGCACCGAGGATCTGACGAGCATTGGCTTCTGCGCCGGAGCCGGAAGCACCGACAGCGACCTTTTTGCCCTTGAGGTCAGCGATGGATTTGATGCCTTTGTCAGCGGTGGTGACGAACTGGACAGTTTCCGGATAGAGTGCAGCGATACCGCGGATGTTTTCTACCTTGTTGTCCTTGAACATTTCCTTGCCGTTGGCTGCATAGTAAGCGATATCATTCTGGATGAAAGCGATGTCGACGGAGCCGTCTTTCAGCATATTGACATTGGCTACAGATGCACCGGTAGACTGTGCGGATGCATTCATACCTTTGATATTCTGGTTCAGCAGTTCAGCAAGCGCACCGCCCAGTGGGTAATAAGTACCAGCAGTACCACCGGTAGCGATGTTCAGGAACTGTTTTCCGCCGCCTGCAGAAGAACCGGAATCGCCGCAGCCTGCAATCAGAGCTGCACCTGCGATGCAAAGAGCACCTGCCATGATCATTTTCTTCATTGCTTTTTTCATAATAGTCGACCTCCTACGTCTCCCCCAAGTGGAAAGCATGTCCTCCATGAGATGAATTCCACTCTTCTGCTTTCCTAAAAAACAGGACGCCTTCCGAGACTCCATCCGCAAAATGAAATAATATTCAAAAAAATGCAAATACCTTGAACTCTCAAAAGCACTCCCGCACCGAAGCAAAGTACAAAAAAAGCAGCAGACAAAGAGAAAACTCTCCTGTCATGCTGCAGCTTCTTTGCTCCAAGTGTTATTAAGTTGGTATTATCATACTACTTTTCAAAGTCTTTGTAAAGTAGGCTTGGCTGAATTCCTTTATTATTCTGATATTTTCCGCTGTCATATCGGTCTGCCTCCCCCAAAACGGTATGGAAATAGATCTGGCAGATCTCTACCCCCGCATAGATGCGGATCGGCTGTACGCAGAACATTTCCAGCGTCCAGTACCCTGAAAAGCCTACATCTCCAAAGCCTGCCGTTACATGGATGAAAAGACCCAGACGCCCGATGGATGAGCGTCCCTCGAGCATCGGTACGAAGCATCTCGTTTTTGTATATTCATGCGTCCGTCCCAGGTAGAGCTTATTCGGCTGCAGCACATAGCCCTCCTCGGGGATATGGAGCAACGTGCCTTCATTTCTCTTCTTCATGTCGAGCTCATAGTTATCATACACCATCAGCTCATCAGCCAGAGTGAGGTTGTAGCTGTTCGGATTCACCCTCTCCGGATCAAAGGGATCGATGATGATTTCTTCCCCCATATGTCGCACAATTTCTTTGCCGGATAAAATCATTTCAGTTTTCTTCCTTCCTCTGTAAAAATTTTTCGATGCGTAAGCATCCGCCTGCGGCTGAAAGGTGCCTTCGCCTTCTCTCCCGCGATAAGACCATAGAGCTTCCTTTCTCTTTCAGAGATCCGAGGAGATACCAGAAGCTCGCCCGCATCTGAAAAAGAGATGAGATGCGCGGAGAAAAGCGCCGCATGGGTCGGACAAAGCATGAGCCCCTTTTGTGACTCGCCGTGCGTCCCATAAGGGACCGCATGGAGAAGAGAGATCCGATCTGCCCCGCACACGATGCAGCAGGGGTGCGCCCCCATCGATTTTCTTTTGAATTCCGCATTTTTTGAAAACCGCTTGCGGATCTCATCGACCGTATGCGAAGACGAGTGGGAAAAGAGGCTCCCCTCGCACCCATAGGCCGTCTCATCGCTCTCAAGCAGCTGGCGAATATCATCCAGATGCCAGATATCCGCATCCATGATCTCTCGGTACGCTCTTACGGCCTCAGGCTTCAGCACCCAGAAATAGGTACCGTTATCGTCCTCACTCCCATCGAAAACATACTCCCATGGCGAGCGGCGGACACGAGAGGCGGGCGTTTCGGAAAGACGAAATTCTCCCGTCTCTTCCTCTCTTGGCGTCTCGTCCTTCTTCTCGCTCGCATGATAGGTCAAAAGACTTCCCGACTCATACATTTCACGGATCTTATTCCCCGCCCAGCCGACACCTGCATTCAGTGCCCGATACTCTAGATGGAGTGCCTTCGCTATATTCTTTGCGTTATCCATATAGTCTTCGGAGTGATAGAGCCGCGAGAAGATCTGCATCATCAGCGCACTCATGACCGTCTTGTCCGCCATCAGCGAGAGCCATCCCTCTGTCGTGATCTCGTCCCACCGCTTCAGCCCTTTCCGTCTGGCCATCTCGTCGCCTCCCTGCTCTCACTCTATTGTCGTCACAAAATTATTTTTCATTATAGCATCTTTCCTCATGAAAATGTAGATATACCGGCATAAAATAGGGACTGTCGGACAGGATTAACCCACGGGTCGCCCTTTGCTTGTTTGCGAAAGAGGGAGCGCGGGGTCTATGGGGAAGACGGGTTCTACCGGTTCAACGGGGGGCGTCGCATAATCATTGAAAGCGCCGCAGAGTTTTGATAGCGCTTCGCGCCGTCGTCATCCCGAGCGTAGCCGAGGGATCTCTATGGCACTACGATCAGTATCACATAGGCACTGATACGGAAACGATGCCTTGGTGCTGCGTATTTCTGCGTTCACACATACATCGTTTCCCGGTCTGCAAGAAAGATTTCTCGCTTGCGCTCGAAATGACGATACGAGAGAGTATGATGTCTCCCAGTCACCAGTCACTCATCCCTGCTTTCAAACTTCAGGGTTCAGGGTTCAGGGTTCAGGGTTGTGGTGGCGGCTTCGCCGCAATATAAATAGGGCGATGCCCGAAGGTTTCTTGCATAGCAGGTTTCCCGCTTCGGATTTCCAAACAGCGACCGCTGGTCGCGAATGACAAAGATTTCTCGCTTCGCTCGAAATGACGATACGAGAGTCTGACGTCTCCTAGTCTCTTAGTTACAAGTCGCTTGAGATTTCTAATCCCCAATCCCTAATCCCTAGCCACTCATTCCTGCTTTCAAACTTAGCCAGCAGGACAGATCGTCCGAATGAAAAATTAGAAATGCGAAATGCGATGCGTCGCATAAAATTATGGAAGCGCCGCGGAGATTTGAAGCTAGCCATTTTCTCGTATCGCAAACCTGGTCCCTAGCTACCAGTCACCAGTCACCAGCCACTCATCCCTGTTTTCAAGCGCGAGGAGGCCCGGATCAGTTGCAAATGCTTCTCAAAACTCATGCCAGACTTGCTCACATCTGCTATAATAGGTAGAAGTGTAATTTATAAAATGTAGAGAAACGCTGAGGCAATGAGCAAGGGAAACACTGATTCAATCGTTGTCTGATTTCATCCTTGGATTTTTATACAGAGCAAGGAATCATCTGACGCGAATAGCGAGCTATGTAAGGAAGATGATGACGAAGCTATGTATAAAAATCCATATGAAATCCGGCTCTGCGATTGAATCAGCGTTTCCCTAGATGCGGATCCGTCTCTGCATCTGTCAATTCCTCACAAAAGGTGAATACTATGGATAATTTTATCGGAAAACATCTGCTGGTCGACTGCTATGGCTGTGTGCAGGAAGAGATCACTTCTTCCAAGGAGCTGATCTCTGTCATGAATCAGGCGGCCAAGAATCTGGGTATCGAAGTCGAAGACACCTTCTTCCATGAGGACGAGGAAGAGATCACACTCGCTGCTTATGGAAAGAAAGCCCATGTTTGCATCCACGCATATCCGCAGCTCGGCTATGCCGCTGTAGACATCTACAGCTTTGACTGCGACATCCTCCCCGCCCGTGCGATGGCCTTCCTTCGCAGTGCTTTGGAGCCGGAGAAGATCCGTGCCACCTCCGTCAAGAGAGGGAATATTGATCCAGACATGAAGCCGCATATCCGCTCCCGCTCGACAGCGATGCACAAATTCAAAAACACAGGACATCACATGACCCAGGCCGGTAAGAAGGTCGCCAATTTCATGGTGCATAGAAACGAGAAAAGAGACACGCTGGGACCGGAGTAAGATTATGAGGGAGCAGGGAAGCGCTGATTGAGCAGCTCGATTTCATGAGAAGGCATTTCCCATGAAATCGAGCGCCTGTTTTGCCATCCGCCAGCACGCCCTCTCATCTCTAATTCCTAGTAAAAAACAACAAAAAAGGAGCTGTGAAGAAATGAATCCTCATTTCT
>ULRP01048317.1_pt1 | contig 28465 bp, 20 predicted proteins | sample 1955521 | NCBI WGS metagenome assembly ULRP01 (sample SAMEA4835685, study PRJEB28245) | human gut metagenome | biome: gut microbiome; material: fecal sample | place: Denmark | collected 2008
GTCCTGAACAAATTCAGCAAGTTTATCAACACTCTTGATGTCGTCCACCTTGACAGTGCAGCCGAATGGCAGAGCATCTTCTGCACCATCCTTAAGCAAGTCTTCATAAGAATCTATAATTTTTCTTTTGTATATTTCAATTGCTTTAAGCAACCCTTCTTTACCGACAACGTAAGGAGAATAATCATACATACTCTTCCACACTTCAGCATCTTGAAACATCGGATAACCCATACTTTCTATCTGAGAAATTGTGTCATCCCAATACAGTTTTCCAAATTCAAAAACTTCTTTCAGGTTTAAAAACTTTGGATCGAGTATCCATACGTAATTATCTTCAACTTCAGCTCCTCTGTCAGAAGCAAAAGATAGCAGGCTGCTCTGACTCATGTCCTTAACTGTTTCAACAAGAGATTTATCAACCAGATAAAAATAATTTCTGTATCCCATTTACTGTTCCTCCGTAATTAAGTATGTCTAATAGGGTTATTCGGCAGTGATTTCCAATGAGAAGGAGCTGTATCACAATCTGTGTAATATCCAGCATCAACATAGGCACACCAGTGTTGTCCTTCGTCGGACACTTCTTTAAGAAATCCTACTGCCATGTTAATAAGATCTTCTCCAGTATCAAAACAAAGGAGAACGTCTTCTTCAACTTCAGGCAGTTTATTCTTACACTTAACCCAATTCTTCTGTTTCATTTTCTTTCTCCTCCCCTCTCACAACCTCTTATTCCATGCTTCTATTGCATCCTCAGCGGTGTCGTATATATGGACTCCGATAGTTCCTTCATCTTCCTCATATTCTGCTATCGGGCATTCAGGGTTCAATTCATGCGTGTGACGAAGCTTGTACCCAACACCACTGTACGGATTAAAAAGATAGTCGTCATCATGAAGGTTGCCTTCATCGTCACAAATAACTACTGCAACTTTTCCACCACAGAAAGGACACGGTTTAGGTTTTATCATATTTGTTACTCCACTCAATAAATAGTTATCTTACTCAAAAATACTACTAAATACATTATTGTTATTACAAACTTCGTAAATTTTATCCCATTTACGAGCCTCATCCAGTTGTGGGCGCTCGTAGTCGTTATACATTTTTATCAATTCGTTTTGCGGGATTATTCGTTTACGACTTGAATTATTTTTCAAACATAATTCAATAGGGGCGTATATATAAATCATATAGTTTTCCGTGAACATATGACCAAACCAATTATATATTTCGTCCCTATTGGAGATGGTTGGTGCGTTGGTGTCAATAATGATATCAACATTATCTCGCGAAGCTAGTTCAATGGCACGATAAAACATCATCCACACATCAAATTCGTGTTTATGCATATTTTCATCGCCAAAAGTAGCATAATAAAAATTGTCAATATTAAGACAACGAAGATTATTCTTTTCAGCAAATGCTTTGGCAAAAGTGGTCTTACCTGAGCCACTAACGCCCGTCATCAAGTACAATTTACTCATTGCTACTTCCACCGATCCATATACCTTTATCGGTTTCCCAACTATTGTAAACCATTCCGTCGCTTCTAAAAATAAGATAACGCCTCGTAGCGTTTTGGCAAGTGGTGTCAAGACGAATAGAAAATTTACTGCCGTTACGGGAATCGACAATATCTTTGAATTGGTCAAGTTCAATCGTATTCTCATCAATCCATTTGTTTATTTTTTCGTCTTCGCCATAGTTGAGAGATTTAAAAGTAACTTGGTCAAAACCCATACGACAGAAGTTTTTTCTATTTAAAAAATTCAATTCTTTGGTAAGAATAATTACCACACGAGAAATTGCATTACCATGATAGCTGTTTATGCACTGCCAAGAAGAAAGGTACTCGCGTGCATTAGTGATAGAATAACTAACTACATCAACAAAATCAAGTTGTTCGATTCTCATTGAGAGATTATGTGTCTGTATCTCTGTTCGTACTCCACACGATTTGGCAACCTCTGCAACTTTGCGTGCCCATCGCATATTCTGAGTCGGGTCGCATTCGCCTGTGATAATAACGGTGTCAATATTACAAGTTTTAATTGTTCGCTTTAGTGCGTTAAAATAATCTTGATTAAGACCGTCTTTATAAATATCTTTAAAGTGATACTTATGCTTATGCGCACGAGCAACACAAAACGGGCAATTATAAACACACTCTTGATGTGGAGCACAAACTTGAAGATTCATTGAGTAGTTCTCCTTTTATTCTGTTTACAAAGTATATTTAATAAGTGTCATGTCATATCCGCTACGGATAAATTCAATGGTTTTCGGGTGGTTTATACAATTCCCTAATTTTTGATATATGATTGCAATATCTTCTGGCGTAAACTCAGTTCCTAAAAAAGAATTTATCCCGTCAAGGTGATATCTATGGACCTCTTCGTTCTTCTTATCAGTTTGGTAATGTGTGCTCTTGTAAGCATCACGAGAAAGCCATTCAAGCACTTTTGCTTGAACACCTTCTTCAGAGTTACAGTTTAATAAACAGAAATAAGAATTAACTCGAGGGTTAACATCTGCAACAAATTCAAGAGAATGATTTATTACAGAATTGGGAAATGCTCTAAACAGCTTCTGAAGTACATCTGTTTCTACCATATGTGAAAACTCCATTATTCTTATATTAAACTGAGGAGGTGTAGTTGTTACATCTCCTCAGAAGTGATTTCATGCTCGCCGTTCATCGGAACAATGCCGATAACAACTTCGTCCCAGAACCCGTCCTTGTACAGCGGCTTCTTGATGAAGTCCTCATGCTGTTTCATGTAAGCCGCCAACCCGATCTTAGCACCACGAAGGGTGGAGTACCCCTCATACATAGGCTGCCCAGACATCCAACCGTTTCTTCCGATATAATGATAAAGTGTCATAGGACCCTCAGTGTTATAACGGGGATTCGTGGATCTCATCGTATTCTGTACTTTAATGGCGTAGGTCGTCATCTGGAACAACGCCTTTATTTATTTTACACTCTTATTTTATAATAAGAGCTAGCATAAATCAACTAATATCATACAGTAAGACCCTGTATGTATTTTCGGAGGCTGTCGATGCTTCGTTCCTCTATCTTATCATCAATAATGTAATCGCTGATTGCTCCTTTGTCATGGACTAACTCATCAACTCTCTGGTCAATGGTGTTATTGCTAATAAGATAATGAATGAAAACGGGCTTCTTTGAACCAATTCTGTGAATACGGTCTTCACATTGCTGACAATCTGCTGCCGTCCAAGGGTTACTAACAAAGATTGCATGTGTTGCTCTGTTTAGTGTAACACCCGTACCCATCTTGCTAGTTGTACAGAGCATTACCATGTGTTCATTGTCATTTTGAAATTTCTCGATGTTTTCATTTATGATAACATCTGGAACATCACCTGTACAAAGTAGCGGTTTATACTGTTTAAGGTCTTCCTTTAGCGTATTTAAAGTATCTTTAAATGTACTGAATACAACAACTTTTTCGTCGCCTGACACAATCTGTTCTACGAGATCCTCTGCAACAGAAACTTTTTCAGACTTTATATTTTCTGTTGTAAGAACAGAGGGACATTCTGTAGCCTGCCGTAACCGAGCCACCATCGACAAAATGTTTGCTGTAGACATATCTACTTTGTCGACCTGGTCAACAATACCTGCTTGAATGTTGGAGTAGAATGTTTCCTGTGTGGGGTTCATTTCTACAATCTGTGTAATTATCGTCTTTTCTGGAAGGTCAAGAAGGTCTTTTGTTCTTCTTAGTGAACACTCGTTAAGCTGTTCCTTTAACGTATCAACATTTCTGTATCCTACAAAATCGTTATTAAAAAATCCCGTGTAGTTACAATAGTAATACTTAAAGTTACTAAAACTGCAATGTTCCTTGCCAATCCATTTCAAGGGAATATAGGCATCAAGAGGGCTATTAAGAAGTAACGTTCCCGTTAAAGCTACTCGATACTTTGCGGAAGTTAACTTTAGAAAATTCTTTGACTGAACAGCTGTAGGATTCTTACAACGATGGACTTCATCAATGATAATTAGGTCAAACTTGTTTGCGCCTTTATTGATTCCCTTTACAACATCTGCATCCCTTAAAGTTTCGATGTTTGTTACAACAAAGAATTCATCAATTTTTCTGTTCAGGTCAGCAACTCTGTCATTAACACTTCCGATTGTGAATTTACCGGATTTTGTAATACGTTGCCCTAATATGTAACAACTTTCCTTGGTATGTTTTTCAATCTCTCTTTTCCAGTTGAATTTAAGGTTGTTAACACCACAAATAATTAAACAGTGCTCAATCCCCTCACGCTTTTTCAGTTCAAGAGCTAAGTAAAGCATTTGCAACGTCTTGCCAAGGCCCGGCGCGTCCAGAAGTAGCCATTTATCATGAGACAGTCCAAATTTTATCCCGTCGGCTTGATATGGAAACGGAGTTGTTTTGAACTCGCTAAGTTGAACATCTTTGACAAGGTGCTTCTTCTCGTCAGGCTTCAACTTTAACTCAATGTCGTCAAAAACATTAACACTATTTATAATTGAAGCAAGGTCAGTAACAGGGACTTCCCACACCTTACTTTTCTTGTCATAGTTAGCTACAGTAACACTGTTTTTAAGTGCTTCTATAATGTCTTTGTTATAATCAAAGCTAACATACAAAGAAGAAGTGCCGGGAACCTTGCTATTTAATTTTTCTTCAATCGTTATCAAACAATTTATCTCCTTTTATAAGGGGTATATGAGAAAGGTAGCTGACAAAGGTAACCTAACCTTTCTGATAGAAGAAAATGTCAGCTACCCCCGTTGCGTCGTCAAACATTAACTGATACGCCATTTATAGTCGTAATATTTCCGATGAAGGTTTCCTTTAGATTTAGTTTCCTCGAAATCAATTCTCCGAACACACTTATGAGACATCTTCTTGTGGTACGGGCTACCATAGTAATACTGTTTAAGATACTTTCTGTTGTAATAGTTGTTCCACCAAACAGCTACAGACGGGGAATCACTGAGCAACCTTTTAAGTTTCTGCTGGTATACCTCTTCACGAAAACGACGGTATTCTGAAGTCCTGTTCAAAAATATTACCCCTTTCTTTATTTCGGGACATGTTTTGCTATCCAACTTACACATCTGATACCAATAATAATTAGGCAGAGATAAGAAACAATTTCATTCCCTACTAGTGCCATCAGTATAATCAGAAGAAGGTTGAATAACATTTTAAACACTCCTTAAAAATAATGATATATCAATCTTCTGGGAGTAGAATTTTATCCGTAGCTAATATCGTTGTATAATCTTCGTTGAAATTATGGTCTGTATCTTCTTTAGCACTAAAACTAATCTTTGCGCTTATTCTGAATGGAGTATCACAATAGTTACATGTATAACATTCTTCTGTGTCTATATCTGTTCCGTAAACTTCCAAAATCTTATGCGTGTCTCCGGACCTTTCAATATAGTTAGCCTTTCCAAAAAAAGCTGTTGGTAAATAGATTTCTTGGGCTAAATATTCTGCGCCACAACGTGGGCAAGTTATAACTGTTCTTTTCATTCTATAAGCTCCTGTTTTCTACACTAATATTCTATTATATATAGATACTGAAATCAACTTGAAATTTCTTAATTTCAAAATATATAATTTAATACTATTATTTGTTAATTTTATATTGTTATTATTTGTCCTAACTTAGTTAAGAACAGGCTGTTAACTTAGTTAAGAACAAGCCGTTTACTTAGTTAAGAACTTATGTTTACTTTCTATACAACAAAATGAGGACATCTATTACAGATGCCCTCAAGTAGCGTGTGTATTTTAGTTATTCAATAACTCCGCCGTCAATAACTGACAGGTCAAGTGAGTCTTTTGAGAACCGAATTTTACTTTCTTCGGGAACTTTCCAACTCCCGTCGTTATCTAGTTGTGCCAACTTAAGGGTCTTTACAACACCTGAATGTTGTGCTGTATAATCAAGAGCGTTGTCAATTACAAGGCCTGTGTAGAGATTGTTGTCGTCTTGTCCCCACAGCTCGTGATATACGATACCATCGTCTGCCGTTGCTGAAACTAGTTCTATATGAGCATATACACTACCAGAGGTGTAGGTGGTTCCAAGCCCAATAGAACTTACAGGGTCTTCAATACTGAAGTAGTATCCAAACAGATTAAATTCCAGAGGTGCATCGTCTGTTAGTACATCTACATCTGATATGACGAAACCTTCTAAATCAATTAGTCTATTTGTAATACCAACAAGCGCTTGTTCTGACATCAGCTTAGCGAGAGGTTTACTCCCACCACGTCTTGTTGCTGGAAATACATTTATTTTACTTGAATTTATTGTTGCCATCTATTTCTCCTTAGCCTTCATCTGGGTTTGTCATTCTCATTGCCCATTCAATTATAGCATTTACACCAGGGACAATTCTTGACAACTGTTCTGCTGGAATTTCTAGTCTTGCCAAATCTCTTTTTCCTGTTTTATCCTCTGTGTCAGTCACTAGATATAGCATAAACACATCTGTGGAATCAACAGGAACAGCAGCGTATAACATATCGCTTGAGATGACCGCTGTAAAGTTAGCAACAAATCTTCCTTGATTGTCTACTTTCCAGCTTGCCCCTGTTAACGGAAGTCTATTTATTGTTAGATAAGACAAGAAGTCATTCGTTGTTCCTGGGACTAGCTTTCTGACGTCAATGTACTTTGGAATGTCACAATCTCCTCGATAGTTTCCGCTCATTATTCGTGCAAAAGACTCAAACAAGGCAGGCAGTCCTTCATTGTGAGACTGAAAGGAGAATACTCGGTCCTTTATTTTTAACTTTACATTAACGTTTCCATTGTACCAAGTTTCAGTTAAATTTTTCACTTCGTTCTCCGATCTGGATCTTTTAATCCGTGGGCTTGTAGTATATATCTTGCAAAGTTACACTCTTCCCATACACCGTTTAACTGTAAGTAGTATTTTCCCTCACAGTATACCAGAGGAATCTGTGAGAGGTCTAGTTGTGTTTTTCGTTCAACTATTTTTTTACGAGAAGTCCTTCTTGAACGAGGAATTGACGGGACAGTTCCTCTAAAATCAATTCTTCTAAATTCTAAGTTTCCATTCTCAGCATCTACTCCAGTTACAATAACAGGCTCGCCTATATCGTTAGCATCGTTTACTACTGCTACGGTATACAACTTTTCTGTAAGAGTATTTATGTAATTTTCTGCGTCCTCCAGTTCGGTGTAGTATCCAACAAATCTTGGGCTGTTGTAACTTGTTGTAGAAATAACTGGAGCAGTGTTTGCTGCGCCTACACGGTATTTAGTTTCCGCATTTGACATTCCTTGAGGAGTTCCTCTGACTTCAGCATTCAAGTTATCCGAAACAAAGATTAACTCTGCGGAGTCTACATTATACAATACAATATCGGGAAGTTCGACGTTCTTATCAAATTCTATGTAGTAATTTATACCGGCAGGTAGAATATAGCGAAAAATTTCTTCTAGTACTGTAATGTCGGGTTTTGTTGAAAATGAGTGTATTTTTACTACTAAGCTGTTGTTTTCTGGAAACTTTCCATTTGCTAGCACACAAGGCATTGCTTCAGAAAAAGGTTCACTGTATGGGGTTTTTAAGTAGTAAACTTCTAAATCAGAGGAAACGGAATACATTCTTAAGAACAAGTACAACGTTTCTTTTATTGCTTTTAACGACCCTTTATTCTTTACTAATATCGGAAAACACTCTAGGACTTTACGAAGTTTTTCGTCATCTATTTTCTTTTCAGTAAAGAAGCCTAATTTAGTTTGTAGTAGTTGTAATACACTAGTTCTACACTGTTGTGTATCTATCAATTCTACAATTGAATCCGTATCGAATTTCATTCCGTTAAATACACAATCATATAAACGGGACAACAGCTGAAAGTCCCTTGACTCCTCAGTGTAGATCTGAGGAGTCATTTCTTGTACATTTATTATACTCATTATCTCTTACCTGCTATGTAGATTGAAGTTTTGTCAGAAGAGTCGAACTGGCAGATTGTAAACTTGTTATAGATGTGATTCGTATTTAGGAAGGAGGCAGCTTCAAGGGGATTTGCAATCAACTCATCGTCATCTACTTGATATGTGTAGTTGAATATGTTGTCTACATCGAATCTAGGAATCAACGTTAACATACGTTCAAAATACTCTTCGCTAATACTGTCAGGATGTGTATACAAGAACGGGTTTTGTAGCGTTATTGTAACTTCTTCTGTTGACATTGTTCTGGTAACGGTTAACTGATGATTGCTCGTAATAGTATCATCTGTAACTTCAAATGTTAAGTAATATGTACGTTGTCCCTTCAAATCAGTTTGTGTTGAGTTAAGAGAAGTTAGATTTTCTCCATCAAACTGTATTGTCAATGAATCATTGTCAGGGAACTTGTTTGTATTACTAAACGGAATTAAGTATCTTCCCTTAGGAAGAATGAACTGAATTGTAGCTGTTTTTCCGGAAGCTCCCGCAACCAATTTAATCTTAACATCGTCTTTTCCATATACAACAGTATCTGTAGACAGTTGCTTCTGGTAGACAAGAAGATTCATATAACGTCTATTTCCTTCACTGTCTACAATATAGGTAGGAAGTTTATCTGAACTACCATCAGAGTCAATAGACATTGAAGAGATAAGAGCTGTTTGATAATAGTTATTAGACTCTTTATCTGTACCCGTTATTACATAAGAAGAAAATTCAGAAGCATTTGCTGTTTGGAATTCAATGGTCTGATTCGAGAGGAGTACTCTTTCTGTGTCCGGACCAACTTTCAGATTTAACAATGACTGTGCATTCCAAGATACAACATTTCCGCTACTATTCTGAAGCTCCATCTGAGGTAGAAATACCCAAGCATTATCTTCTGGGCTCTGGTATCCTATTGTAAATCCCTGTAATGTCAACGAAGTTGGGTCAGTTGTATTCTCTGCGTAAGTGTACGTAACAACAACAGTTGCACCATTTGGAATAACACCTGTATCGACTGTGCAGGTTTGAGCTCCTTGATTGAAGGTGTAGTTAGTAACTGTTACAGCACCTTCTCCTGTTGTCGTATAAACAACAGACACAATTCCTGTAACGCTTGTTTGAGTAAATGTTATTGTATTACTTGTCCCATCGACCCAGGAATTAACAGTTTTAGATGTTGTGTGTGGAGTTACATTTGATCCTGACTTTACACCGCCTCTATTGAACACTCGAGACCAAGATGCAAGATTGTCATTCACAAGCCTGAACTTTGTTCCTGCATTCAATGTGTATATCTTATTCTCTGTTAGCTCTACATATCCATTTGTTGGAATTTCTTTCCAATAGTTAGCAAGAGCAGATGCGCCAGAGTTTAAGATAACAGAAGAATCTAGAACTTTAACTCTCCACATATTTATTTCTGTATTAGGCTCTACAACGTGAACTCTTGTTCCGGAACCCAGGATTGACATTTCACTTAGGTCAGCATTTGAATAGATGAAATACTCTCCAGCATCTAATAGCCTGTCGTGTGTCGTGTCATTTCCGTGGTTTACGGGAAATTCATAATACTGTAAATCTTCAGTTGTCTCATTTAGTATCCAGTAACAATAACAACCATCAGAAGAGTTGATAGTAACTTCATTTATTTTCTTAATAACAACGGTTTTTGTGCCCGATAAGATATTTGCAGCAGAATTTAAGTTGAGACCAACTGCACTTGAAAGATCTGCTAGATATCCCATGTTATCCGTACTAGTATAATTATTCGGGCTTAAGTCTGTTTCTGACTGTAAGAAAGCACCACCAACAGACGTATTACTAGAAGTTAGTTCAAATGTAGGACAGACAATGTGACCTTTGCCATAACTAGCAAATCTGTAATAAGCATCTTTGTTATCGCTGTCTTTCCAATACAGGAACAGATATTCATTCGGGAGTAGCTGATAGTTTGTATTAGCGTTTATTACTTTACTAGAAGCATTGGGTGTGTAGAACTCAAACTTAACATAGTTTGAATAACTTGTTGCATCTATCAGGTTTGGTGAGTAAAACTGAATGCTTTCATTGTCTCTGAGTGTATACTCATTTGAAGTGTTACTCACAGCTATGTCAACATTAGTTCTTACATATTTAACATCGTTTACTTCATATTTGTCCTGTGCTTCATTGTTTGGACGGTTGCTGTTGTAAGTCTGGTCAAAACGATGTGTGTATTTATTTCCTGAAATGATTAACGAAGTTTTTCCAGCAAGTATGGATTTAGCATAGATTTCATCCTCAAACTGTGTCTTGTAAGAAATACGTGCCGTAATCTTGTCCCCAGTTACAATATTTGAACCTTCAGTCGACCAATAAGTAATGACGACAGGAACTCCAGTAGATGAGGGTGACGGTAAAGTAACAACTTTATTACTAAAGATTGATCCTGACAACTCAACTCTACTACGGGTGACACTCTCTATACGATTTACTGCGTGAGCTACAGTGAACTGTGTTTGATTTGCTGTTGCAATAAATGTCTCTTCATATTTGAAGTAGATACCATAATCTGTTAGATTAACATTTGTTGTATTTAGTTTCCAGTTTGGACTACTGTAAACAAATGTGATAGGCTCGTAGTTTGTTTCTCCTGCTTTCCGCATAAACACTTGAGGGTCAGCAATAGGAACAGACTCGTTTGTAAACTGATATGATATATCAACTTTATCCTCTGGAGTATTGATTGCTACTTCAACAAATGGGTATCCCGTATCAACTAAATTCTTATCGTAATACACAGCATATGTAGTAAACTCTATATTTGCCATGTTTACATCTTTTATTCTTGCATCAGAAGCTTGAATAATTTCTTTTACTTTTTCCAGTGTTACTTCTGCACCAAAATCAAGCTCTTTTGAACTCAACTTATTGTACAGGGCGGATTTTATCGTGCCCATCATGTCAGAAGCTTCAACAGAACTTAATGGATACTGTGTTGTAATACGACAATCAATCGGAAACTTATTCTTGAAAAAGCAGAAGTGAGAAGATACGCTACTTGGAGATTCAAGATTTTTAAAATCGTGCTGTAAAGACTTGACGTCTTGCAAATAATCTTTAACAGTATCCTGTTGGTTGTTACTTAACATATTAAATGTTAAACTGTGTGCAGCAGCTGTTGTAACCGATGGCATATACTGTAAAAGATATAACTTTAATGAAAAAGCATCAAAGTTTGGTGTTGAAGAAACTTCGTCAAATGCTCCTTTAACAAGATTATATACTTTACCCGAGTCGAGGTCATAACAATAAGATGTTCCTATCTGCTCCGCTGTATATGCGTTGTAGTATATTGTTCCTACTTTTCCTGCATAAAATGTTGTTCCTGACAGATACCCGGGAATAGCATCTTTCTCAATAACATGAACAGATGATAGAATACTATCTTTAAGTGTAACTATGTTATAGGTATTTTGTAAATCGTTTGTTCTGTCGCAAACAAAACCATTAGAAACAAGTTCAGAATTGAGTAAGTAATTCAGATAATCCCTTAATGTTACAAGGGTGTCAAATGTCCCTATAGTTCTCTTGTAATGTTTGTATCCATCTTCAATGGTTTCCGGGTCTTTCCCGTCAACTGCACTGTAGATATTCATTACCTTTACTCTGTCTGCATTGATAGTTACAGAGGTGTCTTCAACGGGAGCAAAGGAGTAATAGAAGTCAGTAAGTACATTTGCCGCAACATTTCCTGCAAGGCCATCTGTTCTGAGATATGTTATATTGATACCGTTTTTAAATAGTAGCTCTGCATCCTCAGGAAACTCTAAGTAGCAATATGCACCATCTGATGTTGTTCCGAAACGATAAATAGTCTGTCCCGGCTCTTCTACTAACAGATTATCCTTCTTTACCCACTCATTGTAATTGGTGTTGTCAGAATTTGTTATAAATATTCCGTTTTCTGCTATCATGTTGGTATCAAAATACAACCTATTTTTCGTATCCAGATGTGAAACATTGATGTTTGTTTCGCCATTTATTGAATACGTTGTAGCAACACCCTCCATAACAACTGCAGAAGAAATTGTTCCGTCAGTTAAAAGATGAACATCACTAACGCTCCGGTCTATTTCTTGCGTGCCAGACGTTCCGATAATGGAATAAATGATTTCACGTTCGCTGTCTGTTACCATAGTAAACTTAGGAATTGTATAAGAAGGTACTTCTGTTGTATCTCCTATGTACTTCATAGATATAATGGTAGAAGCAGAACGGTACCATTTCATGAAATAGCCCAACTGTGCAAATAGTTGTCGGGCATTGGACAGCTGCGAAACGGTTTCTGGAAAACATTCAAGAATGTTATTGTCGATGTTATAGTTTATCTTGTCTGCTATTAAAGCATTCAGTTTAAGCAGAATAACCCCGGGGTCAGATTCATTTGACACTGAGGGGTCCCACTTATATGTTAATTTCTTAACTAGGTCTAGTAACTCTACGTACACACTTTCAAAATCTTTGTTTGTGTAACTAAGAGGTCCTAATGGATTTTGTACACTCATCTACATTCTCCAATTCTACTGCTTAGATTTCTTCTGTGTCTGTCAGTTGTATTCTATATAAATCTAAAGTATAATCAGTTGCACTAACAGCTTTTATTTCAGCATACAACTTATCATCTTCAGCAATAATCGAAATGTCTTTTCTTTCAACAAGCATCTGCGGCATATAATTCTTAATTGCCGTGTATATTTCGTCAATAACTAAGTCTCTTAATACAAAATCATTCTGAGAATATATTGTTTGCATAAGTCTTGTTCCGTATCCGGGGTCTCCGAATAAAGAAGTAGCTTCTGTTGCAAGTAGGAGCTTTAGATTTGTTAGTGTAGCTTGTTTATCTTTGTATAAGTTAACGCTTTCACTAGAAAACATATTAGGAAAAGCTAAAGAATATAACGCCATAAATACACTCCTAATATACTATTGTTGTTTATTGATACAATGTTTTGCTATCCACATCGTTTCCAGGTTCCGCCTACATTCAACCAGATAGTAACTCTCTTCCAAGTTCCACCAACATTCAGCCACGGCTGAACTCTCTTCCAGGTTCCTCCAACATTCAGCCACGTTCCTCCAAGCAGTGTATAATCGCACGTAACCGTAACATATGTGATTTCATTAACACCATAATACACATTCCCATTAGTGTTTAATTCAACACGCATATAATGGGCTTGTCCTGATGTTAACCCTTGTGTGGGGGACCATTGTATGTAACCAGTCTGCCCAGAAGAAAAAGAAGTCTCGTTGGACAAAACATATGCAGTTCTATCCCAGAACCTTAACGGGTTCGTATTGTAACCATTAGTATATTTGTTAGAAACTCCGCAAGTTATAGTAACACTGTTTATACGAGCATTGCTTGGAAGAACAAAATAGAAGTCGTAATAATATATGTACCCATTACCTAACACATCGTTCCAAGGATACCCCGAATGACCCACCGCCGGATGATTATTTCCAGGGTAATTAGCATTGGCAGCCGCCATTGTAACTACAATCTCGTCTGTAACTGTCAGATTAACTGTCGGCATAAGTTGTTCTCCTTAAGAATACTGGAAATATAATTTTCCACTTGCCCCACCAGAAGGCTCTGCAGTGCCTGAACTGGGGACAAGATTTTCTATAATAATTCCGCCGTCTTTTACATTCACGTAGTTTGCGCTAACTGAGCTAGCATAAACGACGTTACTTGCGTTAATGTTACTACTAAATACGGTTGTAGGGACATACATGTCCCCTAACTGAGTCATGCAAAATGTTTTTGTCACATTATTATTATTATTAAAGTCAGTATCTGATGCAAAACTAAAATAATAGGCATCGGCTAAAGTTCCAACATCCCATGTTCCTGTAGATGATTTGCAAGATGTAATAGGATAGAATGTGTTGCCGGCGGTACATGTTGTGTTGCGGACTAATGCAGCAGATCGTCCGCCAATCCACCACGTTCCTACCCCTTCTCTGATGACGCCGTTTTTCACTGCAATAGTTCCTTCTCGACAGTCTATGCCCACTGTTATGCCTTTTTCACTGCACCCATCAACAAAGCCTACACTGTACCAAGATTTTATTGCTAAGTTACATACACTCTTATCAGAATTCCCTAGGACTAATCCGTTTCCGTCTCCGTTTCCTTTATATATACCGTTGTTATCCCCTCTTGATATTCCGCCTACTGGCATCAACAGCGCACCGTCAGTACTTCCTGCAGTAAAGTTTACTCCGTCGACAGGCGGAGTAACTCCTAATCTTCCAAAGACTGTCAACTCTTTGTCTCTTGAAGACAGGCCAAAGAATGCAGCTCCAAGTCCATTGGACTTTAAATTAAGAGTTGCAGCAACACTTGTATTTGTTAAGGTACGTGTTTGAGTAGAATTTTGCCCAAAAGAGTCAATAGCCAGTACTTCAATCAGATACGAGGCTGTTGTTGCAATGTTTCCTCCCCCAACAGGATCTGATTTCACATTATTCTGTATGTCGGTATAACCGCTGTACGAACCTCCAAACACTTGCCAACGAGTCTTTATCATCAGCCAGTTATTTCCACCGTATGAAGTATGTGAAACTGACGGAGTTACTGCATAGTAAGTTCCTGAAGATGATTCGTTACCTGAAGCGTCACACCGTATTACAGAGAGGCTGTTAAATGATGGAGGGTAGTACGCTTCACCGACAATCGTTTTAGTATAAGTTGTGCCCAACCCTCGAGAGTCATATGCTGTTATAGTTACAATATTGTTACCAGTAATTGCTTTTCCAAGATTAAATGTTCCCGATGTAGTTACGCTAGTATTAAATGAATTACAGCTTATTCTAACTTCTCTTAGTGTGGAGCCATAGTTACATCTTATAAGATTTGTATCAAGAGTTGCTTTTACTTCGCTGAATCCTGCTACACAGGTTCCTGCTTTAACTTCATAATTAGCAGATGCCCAACCGTTAGTACACGTTGGAAGTCTATTGGAAGTAGGAATACTAAGGCTGAAGTCTGCGGAAGTTGTTCCTACTTTTGTTCCGCTGCTGTTATAAGATTCTACATAGATTTTTAATGTCCCAGAAATTGAAGTTGGTATTGCTGCAGCGAATGCATCGGAACTGACAGTACACTGGGTATTGTTTGACGGAGTTCTTTGTACAACTTGATGCTGCGCTTCGTGGTTAACAAACGAATACGTAACTGTATACGTATACCCAGAAGTATATGGCGACCAACTGATTTGAAACGGTTGGTCCATATACAGTGTTGTAGAAACACTAACAGATGTTGCAGGAGTTTCCGGCTTTATTTCACTCAGCGAACAAGAGATGTTTGTTGACCCTCGCATAAATGAGGCTAAAGGATCGCCGCTGTCCGTTGTTAAAAACAGGTAGTAGTCGTGCGTAGAAGTTATGTCAACGTCTACACTTACTACAATTTCTGATGTTCCGGAATCACCATCGATATACGTATAAGAAGATCCGCTCCAAGTAGGAGGTGCAGGAGCGGTGTTATTTGAAAAAGAATCTTGCGGGTCGTAAGAATATATAACCGCATACACATTTGTGAAATCACGTGCACGTCCTGAAATATTTTGGATCGTGAATGTAAGTTTCTTTACAATATATCCCGCAGTTACTGAAACGGGCATCCGATATAGAACACCCTGGTCAACATAGTTTGGTTGTAAATAACCCATAACTACCGGGTTTACAACCAGGTTGTTGTACCAGCCATACCCTTGTCTAGCTTTATAATATGATAATGAAACAGTACTCATATTTTATTCCTCTTTTGTAGTTTAGATATGTTTTATTATCAATCCACTTGACGAATCAAATGTTATAACCCATTGTTCGTCTAGAGATAATTTGTTATTCACAGTAGCATTGTTTATATACAATTCTTGGTTAGAAATATAGGCTACCTCTGTAGACCCTTCCATGAAACTATTCTTTGTAGGAGACATCTGCTGTTTGAAGTTGCCTTTACCAAGTGTCATTGTGCTGTTTTCAACATCAAACTGCATGAATGAATCTATGTTTTCTTTGTATGGCGTGAAGGTTACTGTATCTAGCTTTGCAGCTAATACACCGTCTATAGCAGTTAATGTTTGCTGGACATGTTGTATATTTTCTGCATTCTGGTGTGTACCGTCTAGAGCGTCATTTGCAGTATTCTGTGCATTGTCAGCAGAGGATTGAGCGTTGTCAGCGGCATCTTTTGCTTCTTGTGCCTGTAACCAACTTACTACACCAGCATCAAATGCAGCAGATCTCTCAACAGTTCCTGCAGTACAGCTGTTATCAGAGAAAATAATCATCTGGAAAGTATAGCACAATTTACTAACTGTATTGCTGTTTACTACAGGAGCAGAGTCTTGCCACGTAAACGATACTGTTGCTTCTTCAGTATCACCAACTTTGTGTTTGTATTCACCTGTAGGAACAACAGAAGAGTCATTTTCGTCATATACAACTGATGGGGCGGAGACTGACGTTACGTTATCAACAGTTAACATGTACCAACTCTTTAATGAGCTAGCATCGTTCAAATCTTTAATTGTAACTTCGGATAGTGCTAATGTTTTTGAAGACGATACAACTTTACAGATTATTACAACTTGACCTCTAACATCAGTCCTGGTTACTGTAACTTTATCCGACGTAGATGTGAGATATTGAATTAGTATTATACTTTCATTTGCAGGAGCTGTGTTAAATTTGATTGTGTCTTTATCAACAACTGTAAATTCTGTAGTAGTAGTTCCGTTTATTGTAATTTCTACTTTAGGACTTGTCGTTGCATTTAAAATGTCAAGACCTAGATCAAATGTTGTTGATGTTCCATTTCCAGTAAACCGTTCTTTAGCAAACCAGTTTAACTGTCCTATTGTTGTAGCCCCGTCTTTTACAATACCTGTAGCACTTACTGTCAACTGTTTAACTCCAAGGTAAACATCTGCGCTCAATGTTGTAGACGTAGCTTTAGCATTGAATAACGTTCCGTTATCTGCTTGTATTTCTACAGAAAGAACGCTATCTCCATATACGCCGATGATTAGCGCATCTGTTACCGAACCAGACGTGTCGTCGTTTGTATAAGTTATTACAGAGTAGTTCCACAAGTATCTATTGGTGGCATCCATTGACGGAAGGTTTGTAGACCACCCCGTTGTCGGACGAGTTGTTGTAGTACTAAGCGCATAATACTCAACAATGCTAGTTATTCCAACACCAGCAGAACCCTGTTCGCCCTGTGCGCCATAAGTGCCAATAATGCACGGGTCTGTATATGTTGATAAAGTATTGCTGTACTTAACTTCTTCATAATTCCATAAGTAAGGTTTTTCCGAACTTATTGTCTGAATATCTGTTGTCCAGCCCTCCGTTTGTCTTGTTACGTCTGCACTTAAGTTAGTTGCTAAGTAATAATTTACGACTGCTGTAATGCTCACACCGTCTGTTCCGTCTGTGCCGTCCTGACCATTCTGCGCTAGAATTACAGGAGTTGCCCATTCGTCGGGGGTAATTGTGTCTATATTTTCTGCAGAGGCTGCTGTTGCAGCTGTAACATATAACGGGTCTGTTCCGGAGGGGATTGTAGAACTCCATCCTGTGGGAACTGTACCAAGCTTCTTTGTCGTAAAGTTGTAAGTTAAGGTAGTAGTCCAGTCAATAGTTGCAGCAGCTGCGTCACGTTTGTACAAGTATACAATAGCAGTATTAACGCCATTAGTACCATCCGTACCGTCTTTACCATCCGTGCCATTTTGGCCCGGTGCGCCGTCTTCAACAAGTTTAATTATCTCACTCCATTCAGAAGGTTCGATAATATCTGTACTACCTGTTCCAATAGCAGTAGCCTGTATCATGAAACAAGGATTACCATCAGATCCCGGAATGGTTTGTGACCATCCAGCCAATGTTCCAGACAAGACACCTGTTTCAAATGTGTATGTCAGATTTGTTGTAGGCTTTGTTATAGAGGTGGAATTTGCACCACGTTTGTACAGAAATACTGTTGCTGCACTAGAGCCGGACGTTCCAGGATCGCCGGGCTTACCGTCTTGACCGTCTGTGCCGTTCTTTGCTAAAAGTATAGGAGCTGCCCACTCATCTTTTGTAATTGTATCGGTAAGTGTTATTGAACTGGCTGTAGCGGCAGTCATATAGATGGGGTCAGTTCCGTCTGGGATACTTTCATGCCAACCTGTTGGAACACTTTGTAATTTATTTGTTGTAAAACTATATGTGAGTGTTTGTGTCCAGTTTATTGTTGCTGCACTAGGTGAACGTTTGTAAAGATACACAATAGCTGTGTTTAGTCCATTTGTTCCGTCAGTGCCGTCAATACCATTAGTACCATTTCGGCTTACTGAGTATGAGGTAGAGCTTGTATCGTCTGTGTATTCAATGACTGTTCGTGTCCATAAGTATTGACCCGACCCCGTGGCATCAATTGTGTCCTTCCAACCTATTTGCGGGATGTCGGTTCCACTATCCGAAACAACATATGAAATTGTTGTCTGTTTTATGCCTACACCGTCAGCACCCGGACTACCGTCAATACCATTTACGCCATTCTTACTTACAGAATAAGATACGGAGGATGTGTTATTTGTATACTCAATGGTTGTCCTTGTCCATAAGAACTTACCTTGAGCAACTTCTGGGATGTCCGCCTGCCAACCCGATTGAGGAAACTGAACACCATTGTCGGAAACAGCGTACTCGATGGTAGTTGTTTTAATTCCAGTGCCTGCTTCGCCATCTTTACCGTCTGTACCATTTTTACCATCTGAAACTAGCTCGGTAATACTGCTCCACTCAGACGGAGAAATTGTATCTGTCTCGCCCGTGCCAATGGCTGTCGCCTGTATAACAAAACAAGGATTTCCGTTTGATGCAGGAATTGATTGTTTCCAATCACCAAGTTGTCCTGACAAGGTTCCTGTTGCGAATGTATAGGTTAGTGTTCCTGTAGGCTTTGTAATACTACTAGCAGATGTAGCTCGCTGATAAAGAAAAACAGCAGCTGCACTTAATCCAGGAGCACCCTCCTCGCCAGGTGCAGAATACATCGAGATTACTGTAGGAGTTGTTTCTTTACTGTCTCCTGTTGTGTAGTGAATAATCTCATACTTCCACAAATACTTATTCTGTGCTGTAGGAGTAATAGGGATATCTCCCCAAACTGCCGAACCTTTGGCGGGAGGATTTTCGGGGTCGTTGTTCAAGGCGAACTTGTCTTCTACGTCTTGAATACCTTTTCCCGTTTCTGCAAAGGTTGTTATGATATGGGGACTTGTTTTTATATATCCGGATATAGTATAATGTGTAACCTCTGCATTCCACAAGTATTTATTGCTTGCAGAAAGTTCAAGAGAACTCATATCCTGAGTCCAGCCAAGACCCGTCCACTCGGTTTCTACTTCAATGTCCGCTGTAGGAGAAGTTGGAATATTAGTATTGTTTGTTACAATATACCAATCTACCACAGGCTGGTCAATATAATCAGAGTTACCATCTTTAGCTAACACTGTCGGAGCGGACCAAGCATTCTTTTGAATCGTATAAGTATCTCCATATCCGATAGCTGTTGCTTGTGTCACATAACAAGGATTACCGTCTGTAGTAGGAATTGTTAACGACCAGCCGTCGGGAGCGGCAGGTTGAATAGCCCCGATACTGAATGTATAGGTCACTGCAGTTGAAGGAGTTGCAGGAGTACTTCCATAACGCTTGTATAACAAAACCGTTTTGGAATTAAGACCACTGGTACTAAATAAGGTAGGAACTGACCATTCTGCCGGAGGAATAGTCGCTTGAGCTGTTATAGAGCTTGCAGTTGCCGCTGTGACGTATAAAGGCTCTGAGCCCGACGGGATTTCTTCGCTCCAGCCTGATGGTGCTGCAGTTAATTTTCTATTATCAAAATCGTATGTAAGATTCTCCGTCCAATCAATTGCTGTAATCTCATTGATAGAACGTTTATATAGATATACTATTGCTGAGTTTGTACTTACACGAGAAACACCAAATGCGCTATTTGTTTTGCCGTCTGAGAATCTGGTGTACGTCCATGACCATAAGTAAGGGTTAACGTCTGTTGTTTTGGGAGGATTAGGAAACCATATTCCGCTTTGTGTAATATCCGGAGGAGTTGTGCCATTACTACTTATAGCATACTTAACATACGTTTCTTCAATTGTAGCACCTGAACCTGCAGAACCTTGTGCCCCTTGTATACAGGTCATACTACGCATGATAGTTCCATCTTCATATGTGACAGTAGTTCTTTGCCACATAAACTTTCCGGGCCAATACTGAGGTGCTTGCTCTGACCAATTACTAAAACTGTCGTAGTGATCTTGATAGTTAGACAGTGAGTATTGAATTGAAATTGCTTTTACGTTGTTAGAATACTTATCATTCAGCTTTTTCAGAGAGTCAGGAGTGACTTCACCTATCAGAGTATTTTCAGAAAGATTTGTATTTACATTTACTACAAGAGAGTCTGCTGTGATATCTGTTGACCCTTGAGGCATATGTTCACGATAAAGTAATCCAATTATGATTGGGAATGAAAGATCGTCATTCTCAAAATCAACAATAACAACATCGCCCTCTTGATAGTTAGGGCTACAACCGGGTAAGGTTTGGATTGTAGCTGTGTATAATTCATTTGTAGGGGTAGCTGTAGGATCGGACTTTACTTTATTATATACGGGTATCCGAACCTTCATGGAATACTTATCTAATTTCTTTTCAATGATTGCTTTCTGTAACATCTATGCTAGCCCTCTCTTTAAAATGTCCTTACTTTAATTGTGTTACTGTTAATAAAGAAGGTTCCCGTTCCTATTGAAACTTTTCCGTAGTAAGTGTTTATCTGTTGACATGCTGTGTCAGAACTTAACTGCCCTGCAAATCTTGTCAGATTTGAATCAAAGTAATACGGAGTGAAAGCAGGGCAGTATACATAATCTATTATTTTATTCTTATTTTGAAGTATTGTTGTAATACGTTGCGTATTTATAACTTTTACGCTCAACTACATCACCTCTTAGTTGGAAGTGGTAAAGGTTAAGGTATTATCACCTGTAACTCTTGTTAGCGAAAGAATTGTTCTGTAACCACTTGCATCTACAATATCTTGTTGCTTTGTTATTACATACAATCCGCTAGACACGTGACGTTGACCATAGAATAACGAGTTTATTCTAACATAGCTCATTAACATAGCAGGACGTAATAGACCCTTAAGTGTTAACTTAGCTGTGACGGGGAATTGTGTCATCTGTGTCCACCAAGTTTTCTGTGCCTGCGTAGTTTTATGATATCTGCTGGAAGTTGTTGAGTTAGGTGAGTATTGCGTTGTAACATTTCCTGCGTTGTCTATGTTGTACACATAATCTTCTGTAGGAATCTGTTGAGAATATTTGTATAGTATACTCCACGAATCATCATTTTCTATCTGGAAATTCATAACATAGTTACTTGGTGTGTCTCCTACGTATCCAGAATATCCAACATCTACTTCATATACATCAGAGCCACTTAACGATTCAGCAGAAGCGTCTGCTGTAACTTTTACAACTCTAAAATAGGGTCCATTGTACTCGTTTGTTATATCATCAACAATGGTTAGGTGATATGTGGACTTTCCTAAAGACGTAGTTTGGTCACCAGAAGGGGACATTTCCGATACAAGATAGTTTAGGTATGTTATCGGGCTCATTCCTTCTTTAGGTTCTAGATGTGTTTCTCTGTCGTCACCGGCTATAAGTCTTCTAGCAATGGTCTTATTCTTCATTCCAGTGAAGACTTGTCGCAAGCCATATTTTTCAGAGAACAGAATTTCTATTATCTTGTCACTGGGCTTACAAACAACTCCCGGGAAGTTATAGGAACGAGATGCTAACTGTAAAGCGTTACTAGTACAGAACAGAGTATATGTTATTCTTGAAGAAGAAAAATCAATGTTTGAAGTCAATTTAGTTATGATAGCTTCTTCTTCCCTAAATATGAATGACGGCGAGCTGTAATCACCGTAGCTTATTTTTATTTTACCATAGCCAACACTACTAAATATCTTGTCAAGTAGATTTGGGTCTTGGCCAGGTTCAATCTGATATACCATATTGATTGTATACTGATTTACTGTGCCGTTTACTTTTACTATATTGATACTTTGCATATAGTTAGGATAATCAACCTTAACGGTATTTTCAGACTTTCTATATTTATATGTACCAAATGTATAGTTTCCTATTTGTAAGATGATAAACGGGCTTTCAACAAATGTCCCTACACTAAGTAGTCCTGTTGAACGCTGTGTTGAAATATTTGTAGGAGTTTCATTTATTGTGACTCTTTTTACAACTTCTGCTTCGTCTACGGGTCCAGCACTTCTTAACTTACGCTGTGCTTCAACATATTCTGCATAAGAAGAGTATTTTTTATTTAAATCAGTGTCATTATCAAATTGCTGTTTGCTGACAATGTTGGAGATTATTTTCTTCCAGTTGTCAATGGCTCCGCTTATTGCGTTGCCTAACTTATTAACACCTTCATTGAAAGCATTTTCAATAGAGGAGCCTGTTGACTCAGAATTCTCTGGTCCTATAACTCCTGTAGCTGCATCTCTGTAACGAAGAACAACTTGCCAAGAACATTCTCTATAGTAATTTCTAGTTGCTATTCCAGTTGGAGTACATTCGACCATTCTGCCATTGCCAATAAACATTGCAGTATGCCCGTTAGCTCCTGCACCAGATGTGCCCGTAGCATTCCAGACAAGGACGTCTCCGGCTCGCATTCCGGTTCCGTTATCAATATTTACCATGGAACGAACATCAGTAAACCCATTCGCTACAAAACAACGTTTCATGTCGCCTGTATACGAAGCGCCTGTTTGAACGCCCGCTTTGTTCCATGCAGAAATAATAAATGCAGAACAGTCATATGAGGTAGGTCCCCATCTGTTTGTCATGCTGTACGTGTAACCCTTGTTGCACTGAGCAACTGCCCACTGTATTGCTCTGTCTGTTGCAGTTGGTTGACTTGTTCCGTATAATGAATTTGTTGACGATGTATACGGAGCAGTGTATCCACTGTACTTGTTATAGAAAGCATATGCATGAGATCTACGAACATCGTAATTATAAACAGCAGGACGTTCATATTGCTCAAGGACTAAGTCACAAGCAGCACGAACGTCCGTAGCTCTCTTTAATTGATTTCCCCAAGATGCATTACTAAAGGCATTGTCAGCAAAGGTTAACTGTGTGTCAAGATTTCCAACTGAAGTGCCACGTTGTTTTGCAAGCTCATAAAGGTCTCTTTTATATGTCCACCAAGTCCATTGAGCAAGTCCATATCCTATAGAATCGTGAACAAATTTATCTTTGGAGTATGCTCCACTATCTACCTGTTGAGTATAGTCAGTATCAGACCAACCATATCCGTTTTGAACATTGTTTGCAATAAGTGCACTTTCTGCTTGGAAGTTGCCCATAATACCAGCGATGCCTTCCGAGCTGTACCCTTTAGACCGGAAGAATGACCATATCTGTTGTTCAACTGTTTGATTTGTTCTGTTTACAGCGTTAGCTCTTAGTCCGCCGCCCTCAATGTCTTGATATACTTGCATAGGCTAATCCTCACTGAAATTCAATACTCGACAGAATTGGAATATTTAATGTACTTCCTTCAACAGGCTTTTCAAATGGGTCTGATATGTTATTAAAATCACATATTGCCCAAAAGTATACAGGAGAGTTATAAAAAGCAAGAGACAGGGAGTCATATGTGTCATTCTTTTTTACGACATATGCTGTATACGGAGTTGTTTTGTCAAGGTGTCTTGTAGTTCCGTAGATATATTTTCCATCTGATTTGTTATAGTAATAAGGAAATGAGCTATATCTAGAAACTCTTTTATAACTCTTATAAGTTTTGTTAGTTAATTTATCCATACATCTCTACCTCATCTCGGATTAGAATAAGCAGAAAAGGGCTGTGCTGCTACGTACAGATTTCTTGCAAGAGATGTATTTAGCCCTCTGGAGCTACCCATCTGTGCAGCTATAAGGGCATCGTAAGGTTCTGTTTCGGTTACTCCGAAGGCGACATCAACTAATGCATACTTACCATCGCTTAAAATGGGATAACGATAAGTAACACCTACGGAACCTGTTATAACACCTTTTATAAACAAATCTTGACCCAGTCTTAAAGCAACCTGAGGAGGATTTACCATCTTCTTTGCTACTTCATATGTAGGAAGAGCAGCTGCTTGAATATACTTAATCAAAAGGTCTGTGTAGTCGTCATTGCTGTTGTTTTCAATCATTGCCGTGCTAACACCGTAGTTGATCTGCTTCATCATATCTCTGTGTAGATTAAATGACACCTGTAAGGTACGAGGACCTGAACTGGAATAAGAATAGATTGGGGCAGACCTTGCAAGGGGTGTAGACGAGTTGAAGTTAACATTCTGGGTATCAGTTACTGAGTCAGCGTAAGCCGGCAGCAAAATACATACACCCATTGTACCTTTGTTATTTGGCACATGATATAGATACAGATAGTTGTCTGGCATGACATATCTACTATATCTATTGTTATATGTTACAGCCATTACATGTATCCTTTCATTATTGCATTTTCGACATCTTTATCAACATATCCGGTGATGTCAATCTTTCTTGTGTGCTTACTTAAAAGATAGTCTCTATAAACAGCTCTTCGTAGATTATTATCCCAAACACCTGTTTGTGTCATTCTATTTCGTTGAGCAATCTTTATGTCGAGAGAACATTCATCTCTTGGATTAATCACATTGTTAAGTAGATACTCAATTAGTCTATTTGAAAACGGACGTTGCTCTTTGTTACTGAATTGTAGTAAATCGAGTTCGGTCAGCATCATCTTGTCCAATTCAGGAGGGGAAATATCATTCTTTTCCTGCTTTACTTTATCGTCATACGATACGTCTAACACAGGCTCAAAGTTGTAAATTTCATTACAGGAGAGGTTTGTATAGTCTCCTTCAAGCACCATAAGGCTAGTCTCTACAGTAGACATAAACTGAATTAGAAGATACAAGAATTTTTCATTACGTTGATGTACCTTTGCGTTTCTGTCTCCTTCATGATTCTTAACCTCTATAGTGAATGGACGTTTGAAAGAGCAAGACAACTCTTTGTGAACATTAACGTACTCATTACGAGAGCAAAGGTCACTTGTCAAGTCAAATGACACAGAACCCGACCAGGCGGGAACAAGCTGATTATTTTCTTGATATATTGGGGCAATCATTACAGCGGAACTAGAGTCAGCTGCGATTGTATATTTTCGGTTAAACTTTATGGGAACCATTGCCACTTTATATGACGAGTTATCACCTTGTACAACTCCCGTTGAGTCAATATAGTAATTAGAAATGTACTGTTTTCCCCAACAGTTGTAAAACGGCATTAAGTCTATATTAAAACAATCTCGAATAGTTCGTAGATAATTTCCTAATTGACGATGTGTTTTTACATCGTAGTACAGATTGTCTGATTTGAAACGCTCTGTAAACTTTGGATAATAGTCTCCAAAAGAGTAGTGCTGTAATACTTGAACTTCCGCATCTTCAGCGAATCGTCCGCTCTTTGTACATTTAAATATGTTACATCTATTTATGTAGATAAAGGGAGAAAGAATATAGTCTCCCTCCCGTACTGTGTCGCAAATCGGAAGAGGAGTATTACTGAGTAAGTTTTTTATCAGTTTACTCTCAATGGTGTTAGTATAGTACTCACTCATAATTATAATCTCCTAACTGTGTCAAGTATCTGCATCATATAGGTTGCACTATTGTCATTTGTTGAAATTGTATTCTGAATCTGTTGTAAGAGGATCTTCATTCCTTCAGGATCTAGTTGAAGTATTAAGTTACTGATCTGGTCAAATGAAGATTTTTCTAATTCTGCCAACTTTACTCGAATCGGATTTGATTGTGTTTCAAATAGCTCTTTATAGATGTCATTGGCACCTGTATTTATCTGCTCGCTCATTCCTGTAATTGCTGTTGTTGCATTTGCAAGGTTTGTAGCATTGGTTACCAAGTTATTTATTGTGCTACTTGCTCCTGTTGTATTGTAGTAAGCACTTGAGCTAAGTCCTTCTACGACAGGTGCTTCATATCCGAATGTAGACCCAGTAATGACAACATCATTATAACTCTGTTGTGCAGATCTGTAGCTACCGGTTAGTCCTCCAACACCTCCAGAGTATGTAACTCCTCTAATACCCTGTGTATAGTCGGTTCCTCTCATCGTGAACGGATCCCAGTCAAATCCCATAAGAGATTTATTCTGGCCTGCCATCGTGTCAAACATATTACCGACAGCCGAACCTAATGCACTGGCAATATTAAATATAGTTCCTAGAGGGCCGAGGATACCCATTATGCCTCCGCCGCTCGTGTTGAAATCAAAACTAGTGTTAGAAATATCACCAAGGGTTTCAGACAAGCTCAAAAGCATCGGAAGAGCACTAATAACCTTAGTAATCATACCAACTGTACTGTTCTGTAATCCTACAGCACCTAACAATTGGTCTACAAACTGTGTAGCGTACCACGTCATGTATTGGGCGTCATTCTGTGCCATGTTCATTCCCCAGTTAAACATGAAGTTATCTGCCATGGTTTTTACTCTTTCAGAGGCAGCAGTTCTTCCCACTACTGTTTGAAGTTGATTTTTCGTTTCATTTACCGACTGGTCATATGTAGTATTTGACCTATATATAGCAGAAATGTCATTGTTTGTAAGGTTACTAACAGCTCTTAGATCTGTTAATGTTATTCCTAAAACATCAGACCATTGTGAACGTAACACCTGATTGTCTGTTGTATTTTCTGCGATTGTTCCTAAGTAGTCAACCATCGAACGCATTAAATCATTAACATTGGAAGCATTCAATCCTTGCGTTAACAAATCAGAATATGACAGACCAGCATTCGTCGCTGACATATTCATCAAAACTGATAATGGTTGATTGCCATTTAAGGTATTTATATTACCAGATGCAAGCGCGTTGATGCCGGATGCAATCGAGGCAACAGCCTGGTCTGATAATCCTACACTATACAAAGATGCAAGCCATTTTTGCACCGCGTATGTAAATGATGTAGCACTGTTCTTGTCCATACTTGAGATGGAATCTGTTAAAGCAGCCAACACGCTGTCATACATCGTGTTAAGATATGATGTATCTTCAAACTGGCTGTTTAAGAATTTTGTTAACTGAGCTTCTGAACCTAACTGTGACATTGTAAGGTCTGCTTGTTGAATTCGAATCATACGTTGCAAAGTATTGTCAAGAACATCAAAGGTTGTCACCATTTTGTCTGACAACGTAGCTAACATAGCTCTTTGTTCTATGTTGTAAGCAATGCCATTTTCAGTTAACTTTGCAACATTTTGTAATAATTCTTTCTGAGAAACAAATCTGCTTGCACCAATTGTATTCTGAACATCGTCTGTTATCTGTTTAAAGAATCCTGTTTGAGCTTCTTCACTCTGCAACCGAGCATCAACTTTACCCATATATTGGTTCTGGAAATTTGCTGCTTGAGTAAAGTTCTGCGACATCTTTTTGCTAATACCAGACACAACGTCAAGAATCTTACCAAAGGTCGAAAGCCCTTCTGCGGAACTTGCAGAGGAGAATCCGGACTCTGCTAATGCCGATGCATTTCTACTATCGTTGTCCTTTTGTTCTTGAGCAATACGTTCTCTTGCAGCAGCTCTTTCTTCTTCAGTACTAGCAGTGTCTTCAATGATTGCTTGGTTTTCACGAAGGATACGTTGATGAAGTTTTTGATTTTCTTTCTGTTTCTCTACAAACTTGTTAGCTCTTTGTTGTGCATTAGCAAAGCGTTCAGCTCTTGTTGCATTCTCCTGCGCGCCTTTTGCTATATGTTCATCTATTTTTACTTGGCGTTTCTTTGCATTTTCAAGTAGTGTCTGTGTACTAAGAGACTCTTGGTCTAATAGTTTTAGTTTCTCAGTTATTTCAACACGTTGGGTTTCATCTTGTGCCTGATCTCTTTGCAACTTTAGCATATACTCTTTTGTCTGTTGCTGTCTTTTCTGGTTTTCTAGATACTCTATATTTTGTTTATTTATTGCAGCCTGTTGATTTAGCTCAAGGTTTGCCATCTGATAACGTTGACGAGCTCTAACAGCACGCTCTATTTCAAACTTCTGGGTATCAGTCAACGTTTTACCAATCTTTTCTTGTAGCTTTGCCTGTTCTGCTAATGCTTCGTTAATTACTTGTTGTGTCTTAGCTTCTGAAGCAAAATCAGCAGCTTTTCGTTGATTGGAGGCTTCTACTTGAGCCATCAAATCGTCTACACTAA
>ULRP01055700.1_pt1 | contig 28303 bp, 18 predicted proteins | sample 1955521 | NCBI WGS metagenome assembly ULRP01 (sample SAMEA4835685, study PRJEB28245) | human gut metagenome | biome: gut microbiome; material: fecal sample | place: Denmark | collected 2008
AGTCAATTCCAATTACTTTTCCCATGATTATATCTTTTTTTATTTTTATCGTTATTAATAATGTTTATCATGTGAACGCTGTTTCCGGAAAGTCTGCCGAAGATATGCATCTATCAGGAACTCTCCCCAACGGTCACGCAAACATAGTTAACAAAGCGTGTGCCAAGGAAAAGACAGAAGGGGCACAACTGACAAAAGAGCGAGAAATGTCAGAAAAGAGCATAAAAGAAATGACAAGATGGCAGATTTCGTATGCCATAAGCGCATTTTTCCAGATAATTACTTGGCATTATCAAGGATTATCTGTAATTTTGCAGAGAATTATTCATAAGATTATTATAACATCAGTTTTTTAATGGGAAGAAACAAATACTCCGCAGGAGAAATCAAGGAAATCGGCAAATTGCTCCGATTGAAAAACGCTGGTAACAGACTCCAGCAGAAGCAGATTCGCCATGACCTTCGTGTAGATTACGAATTTAATATATCCGACTTCAACGAACCCGGCAAGGCTTTCGGCGAAGAGGAACTTCAGGCTGCCATCAAGCGTGGTGCCATCCAGATTCTTGATGATACTACCATCGAGGCGATGAAAGCTAAGCGTGCCCGTGACAAGGCCCGCGACGAGGCTGAAAAACAGAAGGAAGCTGTTGCAAGCGGAGAGCAAACCGACTGGAAGGAAGCCATGAAAGAATGGAAGGAATATTATGAAAGGGAAAAAGGTAAAAAAAAAGGCTGAATAACTGAAGACTGAAGGGATGAAGACTGAAGGTTATAAAGGCCCCAACTAAAGAAAACTATACAGATAATTAAATATTATGGCAAAAGTATTGATTAAGACTTCTGAAGGCGATATCAAAGTACGCCTTTATAATGAGACTCCTCAACATCGCGACAACTTTATCAAGTTGGCTAAAGAGGGATATTTCGACGGCACTCTCTTTCATCGTGTCATCAAGGATTTCATGATTCAGGGCGGTGATCCGGAGAGTAAGAATGCTCCTAAGGGCAAAATGTTAGGAACAGGTGGTCCTGACTACACGATTCCTGCAGAATTTGTTTATCCTCAACTTTTCCATAAGCGTGGCGCACTGAGCGCTGCGAGATTGGGAGATGAGGTAAATCCTGAGCGCGAAAGCAGCGGAAGCCAGTTCTATATCGTATGGGGAAAAACCTATAAGATGAATGAACTCAAGCAGATGGAGAAACAGATGGGCATGCAGATGGAGCAAAACATATTCAACCAGCTTGCCAAAGAACACCACGATGAGATCATGAACTTCCGTCGCAACCGCGACCGCCAGGGATTGATGGAATTGCAGGATCAGCTGGTGGCTGAAACCAAGAAACGCTGCAAGGAGGAAGGTTACCCTAAATTTACCGATGAACAGGTGAAAACCTACACCGAGATGGGCGGTACTCCTTTCCTTGACAACCAATATACTGTATTCGGCGAAGTAGAAGAAGGTCTCGACGTCGTGGAGAAAATCCAGAATTGCGAGACGCTCAGAGGTGATCGTCCGAAAGAGGATATCAGTATGGAAGTTTCCCTTATCGAGGAATAATCCTAAAGAAATATTGGCAACAGAAAATATTGTCTCTTTGTCTGTATCGGCAACTATTCATTCGTATTATATATAATAATGTACGTAACGAAGCAAGTTCGACACGTAAGAAAACAAAATTAATAATAACTAACAAATCAGAAACAATGATGACAAAAACCAACATGATGAAGAGTGTCATGATGCTCTTGGCGATAGCCGGTTCCAACTACAGCTATGCCCAGCAAGCAACTGTGGTAGTAAGCAACACAACTGCTGCCCAGCGAATGGAACTCGTAGAAGTAAGCATGGCTGATGTGAAAGCTAAGCTATCAAATGCAACTCCTGGCAAAGGCCAGGCTTATGTGGTAAAGAATACCCGCGGACAGCAAATCGGTTCACAGATTACCCACGATGGTAAGTTGCTCATCGACGCCAGTGTGCGCCCTCATAGCGCAGCTACCTTTTATATCAGCATAGAGAAGCCATATCCTCAGAATGTATGGACTACAGGCGCTCTCTATAAGATGAGAAAGGACGACCTGGCTTGGGAGAACGACCGATGCGCCTACCGTGTTTACGGACCAGCATTACAGCGTTCTGGCGAGCGCTCTTTCGGTACGGATGTTTGGGTAAAGAACACACCTGATACGGTGGTTAACATCCGATACATCAAGAACCAGAAAGCCTGGGAAAACATGTGCAGAGTGGATGCAAAGAAAAAGGCAATAGAAAAGCAGCTTAAGACGGAGAAAAATCCTGCAAGAATTGCCAAACTCAAAGCTCAGATCAAGGCAGTAGAAGCAGAAGGAAAAGAAGTTAATATCCGCAACTCATTCCATCTCGACCAGGGCAACGGACTCGACCCATATCGCGTAGGTGCAACCTTGGGTCTCGGTGCACCAAGTCTTATGATTGGTAACGAACAGATATTACCTTACTGCTATAAGGATTACAAGATCTTAGACAATGGTCCTCTCAGATTTACCGTTGAACTGACCTACAATCCTTCTACCGTGGGCGACCAGAAGAACGTAGTAGAACATCGTATCATCTCTCTCGACAAGGGCAGCAACTTCAACAAGATGACAGTCTGGTATGATGGCCTCACCCACCCTACCGACTTTGCTACAGGTTTCCCAATCCATGAGGAAGATACCGAGACTAAAACTTTCGCAAAAGACTACGTAAGTTACGCAGACCCTACCGACAATATGGAAGGTAACCAGTCTCAGGTATATGTAGGTGTACTCTTCCCTTATGGCATTGACAATACCTACTACCAGCTTTTCGATAAGAAGCACGACGGTGCTACCGGTCATGCGTTAGGCATCAAGACTGGCTTGAAGGACGGAGAAAAGTTCAGCTATTACTTCGGAGCTGCATGGAGCAAATATGATGTTCGCAGCTATACAGAATGGCAGATTCGCATCAAGGATTATCTTGAAGCATTGAAAACTCCGCTTAAAGTCGAAATCAAGTAAAAAGGAAACTTTAAAGCGAAAGAGATAAAACGTCCCCTTAGTGAAAGCCTGCTTCAGGCTATCTCTAAGGGGATTTTTCTGCTATATAAATAATAGCAATATAATCATTACTATATAATATCTCAATAGATGAATGAGAAATTACTTACTCATCTCAAAACCTACACGTACTCCATCATAATTCTTGGTGATATTGCCGATAATGCCAAGTGTAGAATTACCGCTGAGAGCTGTCAATGTCTGAACCAAGGTAAGGAGTTTCTTGGATTCAAAAAGAAGGCTGACACCATTGGTTGTCTGGGTGGCATAGCCGGAAACGCTGAGCAGGAGTCCCTTCATTGTGATGGCATGTGTCTTCTCATCAAAAGTATAAGTACCTTTCCATGACTTGCCATCTATTTTTGACTCAAAACTTCCATCCGTATTAAACTTGAAGTAAGTGTTTGAGCCGGAGAAACCTGCTTTCTTGTAATAACCTTCCAACTGCTCCTCTATCTTATTAGCTGCAATTTCGCCGCCTGCTTTGGCAAGCAGATTCTCTGAAGTAAAAGCACAACCAGGCTTGCTGTATTTCCATGTATGAGCGCAAAGACTCTCTTTACTGAAAGAACCAGATCCGATTACATTGTTCAGAATTCCATTGATAATGGTTCCTGCAGTACTGCCTGTGCTACCAGATGTGCCTCCACCAAGCAATCCACCGAGGATACCAGCTATTGCTGAACCAGCTGAGGTAGAAGTAGCAGAAGTTGCCGTCGTAGGAGTTGTTGTTTCTGTTTTTGTTGTTGCAGAAGTACTGGTGGCAGAGGTTGCCGCAGTAGAAGTTTTAGTAGAAGACTTAGTGGAGCTTGTCTTCTTGCTTGTTGTTTTCTTTGTTGCCTTCTTTGTTGTTTTCTTTGTTGCCTTCTTTGTAGTTTTCTTAACAGGAGTACTGATCAACTCCGAAAGAGAGCACTCGCTGAGTTCATTTGCCATACTGCCAGTAGTGCAAGCCAGCACCAAAGCAGTCAATAGAATTACTTTTTTCATACCTTTATTATTTTATATATACCTATATTCCTATGGAATTCTTCATTTCCTTCTCTCTATTTATGCATGGAATTATCCCTGGAAGAAAACAATCTCTTTTAGAAGAAGAATCCATTTTCGGCTGCAAAGTTCGCAAAAAAAAATGAGATTTCAGAAGGATTTCCCCATTTTCTCATAGTAATATCCCTATAAATACTACGAATCGTATGAATATAACATGAAAATTGGGATACAAAAGGCTTTAAAATTGACGTAAATCAAAAAATCGACTAAAAGTAATGCATTTTAATAGGATTTTCTTTCATCTTTTATCAGAATGCTCTATCTTTGCAACGTATTCAAATCACAATAGGTTTATCAAAACACAAAAGGTTATGAACGATTGTTTAGTAAAGGTTAACGAAGAGAATCAGAATCAGGCTATCAGCAGATGCCAGAGCATTCTTCGTGATCGCCGCGAGGCTCTTGCCTCTAAGGCTAAAAGCAGAAATTAAAGAGATTATCTTTTAAGAGAGATTCTCGTGTGCAGCTTTGTTTTTCTTCCAGAGGGAAGGCACTCGTATGTGGTAAATTCCATTGATAAGGAAGAAGGTTATGCTGTAAGATTATGATCTTTATCCCCCGCTCGATAGAGAGTCGAGGACATCACGAAAAAAGTCCCGCTGTAAGGAATTTCATCCTAACAGCGGGACTTTTTTGGTTTCTGAAGGCAAGTTTACATTTGCGGCTGCAAAGTTACATATTTTTCTAAAACAGCCAAATATTTTTGCAATGATTTGCCCATCTCTGTCATTATCTCAATTAATTAGCGAGAAATTTGCCAATTTCCTTGATGGTAGCATTGGCAATTATTCCCAAATATTGCTTTGCTTTTCTTCCTCTTCCTCGTCGTCAAAGTTCCAAGTGTCAAATTGCTTGGCTTGCATATCCTCGCCACCAGCACCTAGAGAATCATTTCCGATTCCTGCGCCTTCTTCCAGGACAGAAGAGGAAAGGTTGAGCTTGATAGTCTCAGCCATGGGTGCTATATATGTTCTTTTCATTTTTTTACTTTTTTATTTGATTATTATCTTCTTACCATTGATGATGTAGATACCTTTCTGGGTAGGACTTGTTACTTTTCTTCCATCCAAGGTGTAATAGGTTTTGTCACTGGTGACCTGTGATGGAGCAGTCACGCCATGGATACCTGTGGTATCGCCAAACCAGTCCAAATAAATGACGGTCTTGGCTGCAGTGGCATTGCTGCTTGGATTCTTCAGCTGCAAGTATGCGAAGTTGCGCTTGGCATCGCCTCTTACCCATTTATAGAAACACTGTTGGGTGCCATCTATCACATCGCCCGACTGATTCTCATTCTTGTCCAAGTGGAAATACTTGGTGGTCAAGATGTAGTTCTGGCAGCCCTCTTTCTTCGCATCATCAAATTTAGTCTCTTCGTCACCTGTTCCTACCAAGGCATTACTTGTGAGCCTTTTGGGAGTAGTGTTGACATCCGTGGTGAAGATAGGATGTTTCTCGCCTAAGTTGCCGGAAGTCTTCAAGATGACACCTTCGCCAGAATCGGATTGGTTGTTCGGTAATTCCGTGAAATTCACAGAGGTGGCATTCGACTGATAGTCGGTAGAGACACTGTAGGCAGTGACTGCCGTTCCGTTGAGCCTCTCGTTCAAGCTGTAATCTACAGGGTAGCTCTGGCTATATGTGGCATACTTGATGTAATCTTTGTCGGCACTTCCTATAGTCTTGTTGTCCTTGACGATGGCTATGCGGTATAGTTTGCAGTTCTGTACACAGAAAGTTAAGTCCTTGGTCGTATTCCCGAGTTGATAGACTGAAACGCAATTATTACTGTTTGTAATTGTTTTGATGCTCTTGACGCCTAATGTATTCAGATTGAACATCTCATTGCCATTGTGTTCTATGTAAACCATTGCCTTGGCAGGAACCGATTGAATGGTGACGTAATGTGTTCCACCATTGAGGTACAGATAGGTGTCACCTTTGGCTTCAGACCCATTTTCACATACTATTTGGAATCTGTTGCTATAGTTTTTCACTAAGTTGAACAGCAAGCCTTTTAGTTCTGGCAGAGTGGTATTGCTTGCACCTGCTTTTATCTCTTGTCCTTGTGCAAATGTTCTGCTGTTTGATGCATTGCCACTTCCGTATGCTTGGTCCTTTTCGTCAAATCCCCAATAGGTCTTTTTCCCATCTACGCTTTCTTTGATTTTAGTGAAAGTGGAGTCTGAGATATTGGTGAAATCCCAGGTATAAACATCTTTTCTAGCACGAGAGTCAGAGGCCTCTGCAGACTTAGGGGTCTCGAAATAGAACTTGAAGTTTTTCTCCATTGGCTGCCCGCCATTTCCTACAATGGCGTATGTAGGAATTGTCACCTCATAGCGCATGCCATAGAATAAGTTCTGGTCAGAGTACTCAAACCACAATTTGTTTCCTTCGACATGAATCTTATTGTACTGATTGTAATTGTTGCTTCTTGCGCTGTAGTATTCTAGAGATTGATAGCTTTCGCTACCACCCATAGGGCGACAGAAAATCAAGGCACCATCCAAAAGTTGGATGTCTTCATTGAATGTTATTTTTATCTTCTTGGGTGTATTCGGAGTCGGCTGAACATCTTCCACTGGTATGGTAGATTCTGCTGCAGGGGACGTAGATTCTACTATTGGTGCGTTACCTATCACTTTGGCTGTTGTAAATACAAAGGTATCATCTTCAAACTTTCCGCCTACTACATTTTGAAGTTCTGCCTTTTCTTTCAAATGTAAAGTATAGGTATAGTTGGGACGAAGCTGCTGACCTTCTTTGGGCGTAAATACAAGTTTGTTGCCATTTGCGATACCCTCCACAATTCCTATGTCGTGGGTCTGGTTTCCGTCTGCGCTTTTTCCCACGAGAGTCGCTTCTACACTGTTCTTGATTAATGTATTGGCAGACAAGATGATACGTGTGGTGAGAGGAGCCTCGTCCTGATTGTATGGGGTGGTCATACTCAGGTTTATACCCTCCAAGGAACTAATCAAGTGCAATACAATCTGATTGTTCTTCAAGGTAGAGCCTGCTTTAGCCTCTTTCAAGCTACCGGCAGTAACCTTGATGGAGTAATACTTACCTGCTTTTAATTTAACTGACACGTAAAGTGCCCTGTAATCATCGCTAATGACGCATTCTTTAGAATCCTTGGTATATGTATTTACTGTCGTACCGTCGGATACGATAACTTTGAAGTCGTCTGTTTTCTCAATTTCTTCTTTGAAAGCAAACGCCACTCGGTTGTTGTCGAGTATGGAAACTGAATCTGGATTAGCTTCAATTTTTTCTCTTCCATTGTATGCTCCCAAATAGTTTAATCCCTTGGTTGAGAATGTGAAGCTGCAGTTCTTGTTGCCCGTACCCGAAGTCTCCATGATCACATTTTCAGGAATATTCAAGGTATATGTGGTAGCTGACTCCAACTGCTTGCCTTGGGGTAGTATAAAGTTGAGTTTTTTCACGCCAGTTTCATCTGCGGTAAAAGTGGCAGTTACTTCCATGTTGTTGGCTTCGTCGTCAGAGGTCAATGTGGCGTTGATGGTTTTCTCCGTAGGAGTCTTGGTTCCATTGACATCGTAAGCCCACAATGGTTTTTCAGAAGTCACCGTGATGGATCTGAGGTTAGGATCGACTTCTGTTGCTTTGTTCGCAGGTGTTGTCATGGTAAGAACAGGTGCGGCATCAAGTACAGAGATTTGCGAAATCCATGCTCCATAATCTGCTCCGTTCGGGTCAATGGTTAGGATGGCATCACCATCTTGAGTCACTTTGTATATTTCTATATTGTCCTTTCTTTCTTGAGAAACTTTCAGGTTGGTCGTCGGAAGAATGCCTACACCCCTATAAGTAAAAATCTTTACCTTCTGTCCTTTATGAAGAGAAGGAATTTTGATGGTGGCATTTTTTAGAAGGAAAACGCATTTGTTTTTTCTATCTGCGCATACGTGACCTGTGAAGCGAAGACCACGAAGTAAGTCAACATCATAACCTGTGGCAACAGTAGGTTCGTGACCAGTGTTTCGCCATTCATTGGCTTCATCGGCAGTGTTATATGTCCAAATTTCAGATACGAATTGGCTTTCTGAATTTTTCCATAGGCTCTCGTCTCTGAAATTCCATGTGTAAGGGTAAGCCTGTACCGTATTGTCCAAGCCACCTGTTTTATAAGTGATGTCAATGGATGTGATGTAGGCTTTATTTTTTTTATTATTATTGGTAAGGGATACAGAACTTGCACCTTTCTCCAATGACCAGGTTTGTGTGGTGACATAACTTGTGGCTTCCGTTGGGTCTAAAGTGCCGCCTGTAGTTGAGCTTTCAGTAAAGTACCCTTTATTTTTATTATGGTCTTCAAAATGGAATACAATTTTTGTAATCTTCATTTCTGCTGATGAGCTTGAAATCGTGATGTTGGCACCTGTCGCTAGCCCAATCGTTTGTCCATGGTTAGAACCAGCAACGGCAGTGTTCCAACTGGCACCGGCACCGCTTACTGCAGTGATTGTCAAAGTAATGCCTCCATTTTCAATCGATTGGGATTTTCCTTCGAGAACGTTCAGTTGGGTTAGGTTACAATCGCTTGTCGGATATGTGGCACTGAATGTCATCGTCTTGTCCGCCCAAGCATTGCTTCCCCAGAATACCATCAGGAGAAGCAAGCAAAAGTCAATCAATCTTTTCATTTTACTTACATTTATATTTATAATGTTTTTTGTTTTATTTAATCATCGCTTTCTTGTTGCCTATATCTATTGAATGTGATTTATCAAAACAAAGAATGAATCTCTGTATTGCACTCAAATGTTTTTCAGATACGGTTTGACAAGTTCATTTTATTATTATATTTTATTATTATATTGCAAAATTACTTTTTCCCATATAGATAAAGGTGCAATATTGAAATTTTATAGTGGACAATAATGAAAGTATATTCGAATCCGATTCATAAACTACATTTTTTCTTCTCTTTTCGTGTATTTCCACCAATTTCTATTCGAAAATCCACCATGCCGATTCTTTTTTGTTGTAGTTTGCCATCACAGAAAAAATAGTTCTATATAATTATTCACTGAGCCCACTTAAAAAAAAGGGCTCAGTTTATTACTTTTCTACTTTGCAGCCGGCATTGCGGAGCAACTGGAGAAGACCATTTTCACCACCTAAATTGGCAGCATCAACAACAAAGAAGGTTGGCTTCTCTGCCATCACAGTCTGCACCTTTGCAGCCCAAGCCTCAAGAGTTGGTTGAGAAACATGAGCGCCAGTAGCCTTGAAAGCAGCATCTACGTCCTGTGCCTTGAAAGCACCTACAGCCTTATTCAACTTGGCCAACTCTGTAGGCTCATTCTCCAGAAACTCTACCAAGCGTGCCACCTGCTGCTTCAGGTCACTCTTATAAGTATCGTTGATATAAGCATCCACATCACTTAAACCGCCTACAGTCTCATTGTTTGCCTTTGCCTGTGCTTCAAAATACTGGTCGAAAGTATGAGTAGGATCATACATACCCATGTGGTTGGCCACAAAGAGCAACTGCTCCATATCTTCCATCAAGGCAGCAGGAGTCAGGTTACCATACTTTTTCTGCACATAGGAACTACGGAAATCCACCTCCATGTATTTCTTGAGGAAAGCATTAAGCTTTGTCTGCTGAGCCGGAGTAAGCAAACTGAGAAGAGTCTTGCCGTCAGCCAGTTTCTTAGCGTCATTGATGGTCTCTTGATAAGCCGCCTTGTTTACCTCGAAATACATCTGATCGGTATTAGTAAGTGCTTCCTTCAACTCACCACTCAGACTGACAACACCCATAGGATTCATGAGTCGGTTGGACGCCATGATATAGGAAGGCTTCAGATTGGTACTGTCCTTACTGATCTTGTAAAGAAGCTGTGCCTGTACACTCACCATGCTTACACTTATCAGCATAAGCGCTAAAACAATTCGCTTCATCGAATTGAAATTCATTGTCTTGAAAATCATTTGCTTTAAATTCATTTACTTTTAAATTAAAATATGAAACTTACCTTTCACAAAACTCTCTAATTTGTGGACAAAGGAACAAAAAAATCCCGATACAACAACAATTGTATCGGGATTTCATATATTTATGTGACATTTTTCTTGTTACTTAGCCTCACCAGACTTTGTTGCATGCATGATAACCTCTACGTGGTTGCCATCCTTCATCACTACATTCTTGAGGAAATCGCTCACTGCCTTTGCATCTACAGAGCTTACCTCCTTCTTGTAATTGGTATGAGTATCAATACCATAAAGCAAATACTCAGAGATAACACCCATCCAATAGCCATTTTGCTTACAGTTTACATCAGCCTGCTTCAGAAGGATTTCCTTCACCTTCTGGAGGTCATCCAGATTAGGCTGCTCCATCGCATCCTTCAAGCCAGAATAGAAGTAAGGAATAGCATCCTTAGACTTGTCTGGGTTCATCATTGCATTACCAGTAAAGCCTACACGCATGGTCTTGCCATCAAGTTTTACACTTTCCATAGCATCAGCACCTGCATAATAAGCAGCACTCAACTTCTCACGGATATTACGGTTGTAATCCATATTGATAACACGGGCTGCGATATCAGCAAGAACTGAGTTGCGCAATGTATAAGGAGCCTCTGAGCACCAGATTTCAACAGCTACATCCTGTGGATTCTCCATCGCCTTGGTAAACTTGTTGACAACTTCACCCTTCACTGGCAATGTCTCTACGTTCTTAAATTTCTTTCCGTTGCTTGGCAAAGAAGCGATATACTGCTCGATAAGAGGAAGAATCTTAGCCTCATCGAAGTTGCCGACAAAGAAGAAAGTATAATCCTTCGCATTACCGAAAAGCTGCTTACCGAGTTCAAGTGCGCGATCGTAGTTTACACTCTTCACCTCATCCACTGTCATTGTGCGGAATACTGGATTACCAGGATAGAGAGTACTGGTCAATGAATCCTGGAATACAGCCTGAGGATTGTTGCTACGATTAGCGAGTGCTGTTACCTGATTGTTGATCAGGTTGTTGACAGCCTTCTCGTCCTTAGTCAGATTAGTGAGCTTCAAATAGATGAGCTGCATCAAAGTCTCCAAATCCTTTGGAGTTGAGCCACCAGCCAAACCATGACGGTATTTTGAAACACTGAATCCGCAAGAAGCAATCTTACCAGCCAAAATCTTCTCGAGATCATTATTGGTAAAGCCACGCAAACCACTTGAGTTCATCAAGGCACCCATCATCTTCACCTCGTTGAGATCCTTTGTTCCGAAAGCAGAAGTACCACCATTTGCTGTAGCAGCAAACTGTACCTCGTCGTTCTTGAAGTCAGTCTTCTTGAGCACTACTTTGGCACCATTAGAGAGGGTAAGCATCTTGTAACCGAAGAGCTTATTCTCTGTAGTCTTCTTGATTTTACCAGCCTTAGGAAGCTCTGTCATCAATGGCTCCTGCTTTACATTATCAACGTAAGCTTCGAGCTTTTCACCACGCACCTGCTTTACGACGTCAGCCAACTGCTGCTGTGTTGGATAAACAGCACCCTCAGCATCACGCATCATCAGAAGTGTTACGAAGTTGGTATCAGTCTCGCAAATCAACTCCTTGGCATAAGCATTGATAGCCTCAACAGGAATACTTGGAACCAGCATCTTATAGATCTGATATTCATCCTCTACAGAAGGGATTGGCTCATTAGAGATGAAATGATCTACATACTGAGAAGTAAACTGCTCATTCTTCATCTTATCACGGTTAGAATACATCTTATCCAAACCGCTCATGAAATCCTCTTTATAGCGAACGTACTCTGTAGCCGTGAAGCCGAAGTCCTTAGCACGCTTAGCCTCACGGAGAACAGCTGCATAAGCCTCAAGCATCTTGCCAGGCTTGGCAACTGCAGTAAGACTGAAAGCATCCTTTGTGCGGGAAACCAAGTAGCTGCCATTATCACAACCAGCCTGGAGATATGGACAGTCAGCCTCCAATGACTTTTCGCCCAAACGAGAGCTAAGCATGCTGGCAATTGCACTCTGAACATAAGAAGTAGCGAAGTAATTGAGACTACTCTTCAAAGAGTCAGGTGTAGCATCGTGCTTCATGCTGATCATAGCCACATCGTAGTTCTGCTCCTTGTCCTTGTCAACTACATAGATAGCTGTATCATTGTCAGGAACCAACTCAGGGATTACCTTTGCTGCATTAGCAGGAACCTTGATGCCGCTGAAGAGTTTCTTGATCTGTGCCTCTATGTGATCAACATCTATATCACCTACTATGATGATAGCCTGATTGTCCGGACGATACCATTTGCGATAGTAAGCACGGAGAGTTTCAGGATCGCAACCATCAATGATACTCATCAGACCGATTGGCATACGATAACCGTACTTGCTGCCAGGATAAAGTGCAGGAAGTGAACGCTCCATGATACGCTGCTGACCTACCATACGCATACGGTACTCATTGTGTACAACGTCACGCTCATCGTCGATAGCCTTTTGGGTAAGAGAGATACCATTGCTCCAATCCTTGAGGATGAGCATACAAGAATCTACGGCTGTAGTACGAGTAGTTGGTACGTCGGTAAAATAGTAAACGGTCTTGTCGATACTTGTGTAAGCATTCAAATTCTTACCATACTCCACACCAATGCTCTGAAGATAGTTCTGAAGGCTATTGCCCTGGAAATGCTCAGAACCATTGAAAGCCAAGTGCTCCAAGAGGTGAGCCAAACCACGCTGGTCGTCATTCTCATTAATAGAACCAACCTTCTGTGCAATGTAGAAACTTGCTACATGCTCAGGAAAATTGTTGTGACGAATGTAGTAGGTAAGGCCGTTGTCAAGGTGACCGATTCTCACATCCTTGTCAACAGGAACCTGAGGCATCTGCTGTGCCACCATTGAGCCTGTAGCCAGCAGCATCACTGCCGCTACAAAAAACTGCTTTAATCTCATGTTTTATTATAATGTTAGAATTATTACTTACATTTTATTATTTAATCTATACACATACATATTATAGAAAATGGATATTTTCTGAATATACATTTATAGTATAAAACGAAATCCCCCACGCCTTTGGGTAGCTTTCAGAATGCAAAAATAACATAATTAAAGGGAGAAAACAAATATTTTGTAGCTTTTTTACTCTTTATCCCTCATTTTCACGCTTTTATCGCTATTTTCACACTTTAGCCTGGAAAATTATGCACTAACTCAATGAATCGGAAGTCCTTTATCCATGCACCTGAAAGCTCTTCATCCAAGAACCGCGGAAAAGGCGTATGAGGAAGAGAACTCCACGGAAAGTAAGTTCCGTAGCCATCGCAATCCACACACCTTCCAATCCGTAGCTTTTGGATAAGGCGTAGGCAAGAGTGAGTCGCACGAGCCACATGGTACCGAGATTGATAGCAGCAGGCTTGAATGTATCACCTGCTCCCACACAGACACAATAGGTCACGATGCTCGCAGCAAAGAACGGTTCGGCAAATGCTTCGATGCGCAGACAGGTAGTACCCAACTGTCGGATGGACTCCACAGGAGAAAGCACTCCTATCATTTCTGGCGCAAAGACATACATGATGACTCCCATCAATGCCATCACCAACATACCAAGGCCAACGGTCATATAAGCAAAGTTCCTGCACAGGTCTATGCGCCCCGCCCCATGAGTCTGTCCTACCAGAGTAGTAGCAGCATCACCGATACCATAACCAGGCATATAGCAAAGACTTTCTGCAGTAATCGCAAAAGAATGGGCAGCAATGGCTATGTTGCCCAATGGTGCCACAATCATGGTGCTCACAATCTGTGCTCCACTCATCAGAATATTCTGTATGGCGATAGGGATGCTGATCTTGCAGGCTCTCTGCACATATTCCTTTACCCAATGAAAACGCACATGGTCCTGACGGAGATTAAGCATCCGGTTCTTACAAGCCGACAGATAGAGATTGGGTAGTGAAATACAGATATATGCCAAGGCTGTACCCATAGCTGCACCCACAACCCCGAGTTTGCAGATATAAATGAAAATATAATTGAAAATTACATCACAAATACACACCAGTATAGCCATCACGCTCGGCGTATGCATGTTACCTGCCGACTTAAGCATCATCTCGGAAGTATGATAAAGATACACGAAGGGAAGCACTAAGGAATATATCAGGAAATAACCAGAAGATGCTGAAGCGATATCAGCACCACCACCCAACCAGTATGGAAGATGTGAATGTATTCCCACTCCTATGAGCGAGAGGAACACACTGAAAGCCAGTCCACAAATCAAGGCATGGCGAAAGACCTGACGCGCCTTCACAAAATCATTGGCTCCGATAAAATGAGCTACCTGCACTGAGAATCCTGTGGCAGCCGCACTCAGCAAACTGCCAACCAACCATGTGGTAGATTCTATCAGACCGATACTGGCTGAAGCCTCAGCACCCAGATGACCAACCATAGAGGCATCAATAAAAAACATCAGGACGGTGGAAATCTGTGCCAACATAGACGGGATACTCAATCCCACAATCAGATTGAGTTTCTCGCTACGTGCCATCGTTCTACCCGAACGAATCGACTCCATCAGATATTCTGTTTTCTTACTATATAGCATATTTCTTATTTATATTTTCTATCTATTCTTTTATCGATTTACGTCAAAACAAAATACACGGAAAATGGCGACTCCATGTTGAGGAACCGCCATTTCTTATTAACATAAATAATTATTACTTTCAATCAATATTCCTAAAATACATACTTTCACCTTTATGAAAACTAACCTAACCTATTTGTCGTCCTTGAATAAACAATCTTTATTTACCTTTTCTTCTAATACCTGTCGTCCTTGAATTACAATCTTAATAACCTACCTTTTAAAAAACCAAACCTAGAACAATTTATTACCTAACTAAAAACCTAAAACTTATATTTCTGATGCAAAGGTACTACATTTCTTGGAACCCACAATATTTTTATGAATAAATTTGCAGCTTTCTAACATTTTTTTGATATACATCAAAGGATTGTGTACGAACACAAACACTAATTTAGCCTTCGCAACATATTTTTAGAATTGAAAATCATGGAATCATAAAGGAGGAAAAAGAGGGGAAATTCCGTGAGTAATCGTATGAGCAAGAAAACTCCGTGAAATCCGATGAAAAAAAATAACTTCGTGAAATCCGATGAAAAAAGAAAGCCTTGAAAGTATCACTACTCCCAAGGCTAAAATATCATCATATCTTTCAACAGTCATTATATGCGAGTATATTGCTATACATATAAAGCATATTACTGCCTGATATTATTATTCCATTATCCAGCTACCTTTACCTCGCTTATAGGCAGTCAATGCCATTTCGAAGCGAAGCATAGAATAAGCAGGGATGGTTGATTTAACGCCACTGCCATAAGCGAGATTAGCAGGAATGAATACCTGCCAGTGGTCTCCGACATGCATGCCCAAAAGGGCTGTGGTGAAACCATCTATCCAACCATAATTAATAGTCGTCTTTGTTGGCTTAGCCGTTTCCGGACTATACGCATCAGCAACAAAAGTCTGGTCAAAAACATAACCATTGGCATAAGAATCGGATGGAATCAATCTACCACGATAACTCAACTGGATAGAATCGGTATAGAGCAGATTAGCATCGCTATTACCCTCCTTCAGTATATGCACCACGATATAATCATCGTCATTATACTTTAGGGTAGAAGCAGCACCTTGTCCTTCCGTAGTGGATGTCTGGTTCTGAAGTGTCCAGCTACGTATCACCTTCCACTCCGAACTTCCATTGGCAATCTGCTGTCGGGCTTTAGCTAATGTATCAGCAAAAGCCTTATCATTACGCTCCTGCCAATTTCTAAACTCAGAATTCGACTCGTCCTCATTCGTCTCACTGCATGATGACAGTACGAAAACCGTCATCAGCAGAAAGAACAAATATTTAATATTCTTAAAGTTCATCTAAATCTTTTGTTTTGCTATATCATATACCTTATTATATATATGCATATCACTCAGACTACACAAATCATACAGGTATATCCCGAAATACTGGGGCAATTAGAAATTCTTGATTTCCTTGCCAAGCTTTTTCAATACGCTTGTGATGCTCACACGCTCCTCGATGATACTGCGCAAGTCGCTGATAGCAACACGCTCCTGCTCCATAGTATCACGATAACGGAGAGTTACCTTATGATCATTTGGTGTCTCGTGGTCAACGGTGATACAGAATGGAGTACCAATAGCATCCTGACGACGATAACGCTTACCGATAGAATCCTTAGGATCGCCATAGTGAGTATTGAAATGGAACTTCAACTCATCTACAATCTCGTGAGCCAACTCTGGGAGACCATACTTCTTATCCAATGGGAATACGGCGCACTTCACTGGAGCCAAAGCCTCAGGCAAACGCAATACAACACGTGTCTCACCATTCTCCAACTTCTCCTCGCAGTAAGAGTGGCACATTACGCTGAGGAACATACGGTCAACACCGATAGAAGTCTCTACATCGTAAGGCACATAGCTCTCGTTCTTTTCTGGATCGAAGTACTTGATAGAACGGCCGCTGAACTTCTCATGCTGAGAAAGGTCGAAATCGGTACGGCTGTGAATACCCTCTACCTCCTTGAAGCCGAAAGGCATCTTAAACTCGATATCTGTAGCAGCGTTAGCATAGTGAGCCAACTTCTCGTGGTCGTGGTAGCGATAGTTCTCATTACCCATGCCGAGAGCCTCGTGCCATGCCAGACGAACCTTCTTCCAATACTCAAACCACTTCATTTCTGTACCTGGCTGGCAGAAGAACTGCATCTCCATCTGCTCGAACTCACGCATACGGAATACAAACTGACGGGCAACAACCTCATTACGGAAAGCCTTACCAATCTGACAGATACCGAATGGCAACTTCATACGACCAGTCTTCTGAACACTCAAGTAATCTACGAAGATACCCTGAGCAGTCTCAGGACGGAGATAAACCTTGCTGGTAGCATCGCTGGCAGCACCCATCTGGGTAGAGAACATCAGATTGAACTGGCGAACATCAGTCCAGTTCTTGGTACCGCTGATAGGGCAAACGATACCCTCATCCTCGATAATCTGCTTCAGCATCTCCAGGTTAGGACCCTGCATAGCCTCAGTATAGCGGGCATGGAGATCATCAAACTTCTTCTGGTTTTCGAGAACACGAGGATTGGTAGCACGGAACTGAGCCTCATCAAAGCTGTCGCCGAAACGCTTCTTTGCCTTAGCAATCTCCTTAGCAATCTTCTCTTCGTATTTAGCCATGTGATCCTCGATGAGCACATCAGCACGATAACGCTTCTTAGAGTCGCGGTTATCAATCAATGGGTCATTGAAAGCATCTACGTGACCGGAAGCCTTCCAAACAGTAGGGTGCATGAAGATAGAAGCATCAAGACCAACAATGTTCTCGTGCAGCAATACCATGCTCTGCCACCAATACTGCTTGATATTATTTTTCAGCTCAACACCATTCTGTCCATAATCATAAACAGCTGCCAAGCCATCATAAATTTCACTACTTGGGAATACAAAGCCATATTCTTTGCAATGGCTTACGATTTTCTTAAAAACATCTTCCTGTGCCATGATAAAAACTTATTTTTTTCAAATTTTCGGCAAAGATACGCTTTTTTCTCGAAATTTTGTTGTATTTTTGCCATAAATTATCAAAATAAGTATTAAAAGCTATCTATGAGCGACGAAATTAAAGATAAAGACGGAATAGAAGGTCAAAATCCTGACAACTTGCAAGATTCTCAAAATAACGACCTACAGAACACCTCTAAAGACGATTTGGGGGATTCGCAAAAGGACGACTTAGAGGATTCGTCAAAGGATGATTTGAAAAATCAGACCGAACAGCATTCCGATTATAAGCCGGTGAACCGATTCGACGCATCCGCTGTACACCATCTCAGCGGTATGTACCAGAACTGGTTCCTCGACTATGCCTCGTACGTAATTCTGGAGCGTGCCGTGCCTCACATCGAGGACGGATTGAAGCCTGTACAGCGACGCATTCTCCACTCCATGAAACGTATGGATGATGGCAGATACAACAAGGTGGCTAATATCGTGGGCCACACCATGCAGTTTCATCCTCACGGTGACGCCTCCATCGGTGATGCCCTGGTACAGATGGGACAGAAAGACCTGCTCATCGACACACAGGGTAACTGGGGAAACATTCTCACTGGCGACCGTGCGGCAGCTCCCCGCTATATCGAGGCACGACTTTCCAAGTTTGCACTCGACGTAGTATTCAACCCGAAGACTACCGACTGGCAGCTCTCATACGACGGCCGCAATAAAGAGCCTATCACCCTGCCTGCCAAATTTCCTCTGCTCCTTGCACAAGGTGCAGAAGGTATCGCCGTAGGCTTGAGCAGCAAGGTGCTGCCCCACAACTTCAATGATCTCTGCGATGCAGCCATTCACTATCTGAAGGGCGAACCATTCACGCTTTATCCTGATTTCCCTACAGGTGGTGCCATTGATGTAAGCAAATACAATGATGGCCAGCGGGGCGGTGTGCTGAAAGTTCGTGCCAAGATAGACAAACTCGACAACAAGACTCTTATCATCAGCGAGATTCCATACAGTAAGACTACAGGAAGCCTCATCGAATCTATCACCAAGGCTGTAGAAAAAGGTAAAATCAAGGCCAGAAAGGTGGATGATGTGACTTCTGCCAACGTGGAGATTCTCGTCCATCTGACTCCTGGCACGTCGTCAGACAAGACGATGGATGCCCTCTATGCCTTCAGCGACTGCGAAATCAATATTTCACCCAACTGCTGCGTCATCGAGGACAACAAGCCAAAGTTCCTCACCGTCAGCGATGTGCTCAAGCATAGCGTAGATTGCACGATGGGACTGCTCCGCAAGGAACTCATGATCCGCAAGGGCGAATTGGAAGAACAGCTCTTCTTCTCCTCTCTGGAGCGCATTTTCATCGAGGAGCGCATCTACAAGGAGCGCAAGTTTGAGCAGAGTAAGAGTCAGGATGAGGTAGTGGCATTCATCGACTCAAAGTTGGAACCTTTCAAGGACAAGCTCTTTACTGCCGAGGTGGATGGCAAGGGAATGGTACAGTATGCTTTCCATCGCGAAATCACCCGGGATGACATTCTCAAACTGCTCGAAATCAAGATGCAGCGTATTCTTAAATATAATAAGGATAAGGCGGATGATCTCCTGATGAAGATTAAGGCGGAACTGGCTGAGATAGAAAACGACCTTGCCCATATGACCGATGTGACCATCAACTGGTTTGAATACCTCAAAGGCAAATACGGCAAGTTACATCCTCGCAAAACCGAGATACGCAACTTCGACACTATCGAGGTGACCAAGGTGGTAGAAGCCAACCAGAAATTGTTTATCAACCGACAGGAAGGATTCGTAGGAACCGGACTCAAGAAGGATGAATTCGTATGCAACTGTTCCGACCTCGACGACATCATCGTCTTCTATAAAGACGGAAAATTTAAGGTCATAAAGGTGGCCGACAAGATATTCGTAGGAAAGAACATCCTCCACGTACAGGTATTCAAGAAAAACGACAAGCGCACCATCTACAACTGCGTTTATCGCGACGGAAAACAAGGTGATTATTTCATCAAGCGATTCAACGTGACGGCGATGACCCGCGACAAACTGTACGACATCACCCAGGGTACTCCTGGCAGCCGCATCATCTACTTCACCGCCAACCCTAATGGCGAAGCGGAAATCATCAAGGTAACTATGGAGCCAGACCTGTCGAAGAAACGACAGAGCATCTTCCTGGAGAAGGATTTCTCCGAAATACTCATCAAGGGACGTGCTGCCAAGGGAAATCTCCTGACCAAGCGTACCATCAAACGCATCGGACTGAAGAGTCACGGTCACAGCACCTTGGGAGGAAGAAAGGTTTGGTTTGACCCAGACGTAAACCGCATCAACTATGATGAGAACGGAAGATTCCTCGGTGAATTCAATGACGACGAAAGCATCCTGGTAGTACTCGACGATGGCGATTTCTACATCACCAACTTCGACCCGAACAACCACTACGAGGACAACATCCTCCGTCTGGAAAAATGGGACGAGCACAAGATCTGGACCGCCATTCTCTACGATGCCGACAATCAGGGCTATCCTTATATTAAACGCTTCACGATGGATGCCATCAAGCGCCATCAGAACTTCATGGGTGAAAATCCTAACTGCAAGCTGATTCTGCTCACCGACACGGTTTATCCGAGAATCAAGGTTACCTATGGCGGCGTGGATGCGATCCGACCTGCCGAGGAAATCGATGCAGAACAGTTTATCGGACAGAAGAGTTTCAAGGCAAAGGGCAAGCGTCTCACTACCTGGAAGATAGAAAGCATCGAAGAACTGGAGCCAACGAGATTCCCTGAACCAACTGGTGAGGAGGAAGAAGGTTCTGTAGATGATTCTTTTAAGGGTACTCAAAGTGGCGGGAACGATGGCAATTCTTCAGGAAACACCACTATGGAACCACGTGAGAATCTTGATCCTGATGCAGGCAAGAGTGAACAGCAGGTTATCGACGAGTTGACAGGACAGACAAGCCTTTTCGATGACAAAAGATTCACAGAAGAGAATGAGAAAGATAAAGACTGGTTGAAAAAACAATAGAATGAATGTTGAAGAACAAAGAAAAAAGTAGTCGTGCTATCAAGCTGTTGCTACTATAGTAAAAAATTAAAAGCCGCCCCTGAGGAATTTATTTTTCCTTTTTGAGGCGGCTTTTTGTATAAAAGGTTTACATAATTTAAGTTCCCTGTTACTGAGGACTTTACTCTACAGTAATCTGAACTCTGCGACACTTTATGTCTGGGCAGCCATTGCTGTCTCCCACTGCTTTCTCCAACTTGATGGAGAAGTCCTCTATGCCTTTCTTCTTGAGATAATCTACGACATTGTTCAGACGCCCCTCACTGAGCTTGAAGTTCTTGGAAGAAGGACCATCTGATGATGCTTCACCGATGATGGTCAACTTATAGTTCTTCTGCTCCTTCAGAGAAGCAATGAAATCATTTAGGCGAATGCGTTCCTGCTCGATAATTTTGGTCTTGTTGACTGGGAAATAGACATCATGACCATTTACCTTCGCATTAGCATTTTGGCAATCCTCCACCAACGCCTTCAAGTCGGCATTCTCCTGTTGGCTCTTGCGCAGCTTGCTTTGCAAACCGTCATTCTCACGTTGCTTATCCTGCAGTTGTCGCTCGTAAGCGTCCTTCATCTCCTGCTGTTCAGCAAGCGTGTTGTAATAGAGTGCCTTGTTGGTTGGCATACGTTTGCCCACAAAGTTGTAGCGAAGAACCAATCCACCACTAACTATGCCCTTAGGCGTGAGGTCGTTGTCGAGAGGTAAGTATTTGTACTGTCCTATCAAACCGATGGTCCAACGAGGCGTGATGTCGTACTCGAAGCTCAGGGAAACTGGGATGTACAAGGCATTCACCTGCTTTTTCTCCACATCTGAGGTCAGGTAGTCGTGGCTATAGACATTATAATATCCCTCGCCCTTCGCTACTGCCAACTCCCTATAGGAAGTAGTGGCAGAGAATCGGTTCCAGCCATGTAGGTAACCCGCTCCCACTCCTAACCACAAGTTGAACTTCTGTGCCTTGCGATTGTGCCAAAACTCCATGATATTGAAATCGAAGTTGAGGTCGGCCATCGCATAGTGCATATTGTAGCGGTTCTGTATGCGGTCAATCTTTGTCTCCAATGGCGCAGGGTAAGTTTTGCCTGTAGAAGGGTCTGTTATCACAAAGTCATTCTTGGTGATAGTAGAGGAAGCCACATGCTTGCCAGTAGCTTTTAGCATGGTGTATTCCAAGTTCAGGCCAATTCTCACCCATGGCTTGATGTTATACTTCAAGCCTACCGCTGCGTCGGGCGAAATAGGTCTTCTCGAATCCGAGACATCCGCTCCTCGCATACCATGATAGTAGCTTACACCCCCCTGTCCGTAGATGGACCAGGTGTGGGTTCGCACCGTATCATTGTAGGTCTGGGCTTGAAGTGTGGTAGCCGTCGCTATGACGGCCGCCACTATAGTTAAACGTTTCATTTTCATAATCTCCAAGCTTTAAGTTTCTACTCTGGCCAAGTATATTCTGGTATGCTGGTTACAGTCGCATTTGGCTCAAGATAAATGTTGCACTTCACAAGAGAGGTGATAATGCCATTAGCGTATGTTGTGAATGTCTTTGTTACCTCCGTATCATAAGAATTCATTGCTAATTTTCCATTAGAATCAATGTAATTTATCCTCACGATCTTTTTGTCAGAAGAAGTAAAACGATATGTTATATAAGGAATAACCTTAGTCACTCGTATTACCTGCTTGCCATTGGCCAAATCCATTGGTTGGAGAGTTCCAGCAGCTAATGTAGCAGGACCATTTCCTGTTTTTTCTGCCCAAACCATGGTGGATACATTCTCCAATTCATTATCACGTATAGCGTATGCGGCAGAATAGGTAAGAGATGGTTCTTCTGCTACAGTCAGCATTTTGGCAATGACTTCACGGAGATCACCATCTTGGATTGCCTCCCACAAACGTGGATCTACATAGATGGAAGAGTTGTCGCCTGGATTCTTATAGATACCATTGTCAGCCAGCATCTTTTTCAAGAGGTCAATCTGCGTCTTGGCGTTTGCGTCCTGCTTACTCTCCAGTGACTTGATGGCTTTTTCGATAGCAGTCTTCAATTCACCATTGGAAGCAACCACGGAAGCAGTACCATCTTTTATAGCCTTGTTGAGGTCTGCGGTTTGCTTTGTGATAGCATCTACGACACCAACAATCGCCAGACTGATTTGTTCGGTATTGTTGCTGATGGCATCCTTGATAGCACCACCTTGGGTTGTAATGGCCGTGCTGATAACATTGCCGTTCTTGTCGATAGCAGCAGCAACTACTTTGCCGTTCTTGTCGATAGCGGTAACGATATCGCCTCCCTGCTTATCTACAGCGTCCTTCAGGCTCTTGAGATTATTCTTCATGCTGCCTTCCATATTGACGATAGCAGTCGTGTTGTCGGCAAGTTTGACAGACAATTCACCAGACATCTTATTGATGCTATTCCCCACCGTCTTGAAGCCAGATACTAAGTTCTTGTTGAGCTTCTTTAAGGTGGTGTTCAGTGTCTTCAACTGAGCGTTTGCGTTTTGCAACTCAGTGTTGGTACCTTTCAACTGGGTGTCGATGGCAGTTAAGCGCAAGTCGAGCGTCCTGTTGATCCTCCTTTCCTGTGCTGTCACCTTTGCCAAACCACTTGAGATGGCGGTGTTGATAGCATCCAACTTAGATTCCAACAAGGCATTCTGACTCTCAAGAGTTGCATTCAATGTATCGATGCTACCTACAATCTCTGCTGCTATCAGTTTACCAGACTTCGTGATAGTCATGCGCAGCAACTTACCTTGCTTCTTGATAGCTTCTGTTTGTGTACCGATGGCATCAGTTTGTGTACCGATGGCTGTGACAATCTTGTTGCCCTTGTCGTCCACGGTCTCGTTCAATTTGTTGAAGCCATTCAAAATAGTCGTATTGAGAGTACCCAAACTTGCTTGTGTATTTGTATCTAAGGTCTTGATGGCACCTGTGTTCTTGTCAATCTCCAACATGATACCTACCAAACCTGTAGAAAGAGCAATGGTGAGTGCTTTAAATCGGCTACTCAAAGATGCTGTCTGATCGTTGATAGCCTTGGCGAGCTTGTTAGTTTGAGTCACGATTGTTGCACTGAGAAGTTTCTGCTGCTTGTCAAGTTCCAGACGGAGCAAGTTGCCGTTCTTGTCCAATGCAGTGATGATATTACCACCTGTGGTAGAAATCTCTGTCTTGATAGCCTGGAATCCAGAAATCAAAGTTCCGTCAATCTTACCCAAGGACATGTTGATACCATTGAGGCTTACCTGTGTATTCTTGTCGAGCAACGTGATGGCACCTGTGTTCTTATCTACGCTGACCACTACATTCTTCAGACCAGTCTCCACTACGGTACTCAAGGCTTTAATGCGCTTGTCCAAAGTGCTGGTTTGGTCATTGATGGCAGCGATGAGCTTGGTTGTCTGACCTACGATGGTGGCACTGAGAGCCTCCTGCTGCTTGCCCAATTCAACACGGAGCAAGTTGCCGTTGTTGTCCAATGCGTAGATGACATCATTGCCTGTCGTAGAAATCTGCTCTTTGAGCAACTTAAAGCCATCTGTTAACGAACCGTTAATCTTTTCAAGGCTTGCGTTTGTATTCTTATCCAACAAGGTGATGGCGCCTGTATTCTTATCTACGCTGACCTTCACATCGGTAAAGCCAGCCTTCAAGGAAGCGTCCAAGATGGCGAAGCGCTCCTCCAACGACTTTGTCTGGTCGTTGATGGCCTTCACGATGGCATCCGTTGAGTTCAACAAAGAGGTAGAGAGCAACTTGCCTGTCTCGTCAATCTGGAGACGCAGCAACTCACCGTTGTTGTTCATGGCAACAACAATGCTCTTGCCCTGTTCGTCAATTTTGCCTGAAAGGGTGGTGAATCCATTGAATATGGAGGTGTTCACGTCCTTCAATCCTTGCTCTGTCTTCTCGCTGAGAACTTTGATGGCACCCGTGTTGGAGTCAATGGCAAGTTTGATATCTACCATATTGCTCTTCAGCAGTTGATTGAGAGCATCAAAACGCTCTTGTAAAGTCTTGTTTAGGTTGTTCACAGCATCGACCAACGCTGAATAGTCGTTGATGAATGTGTTTCCACCATAGTCCACGTTAGGTTCTAAAACCTCCGTACATGCCGACAGGCTCAAGGCTGCGACAAATAGCATTGGATAAATTTTCTTTTTCATAATCTTTTAGGTTTAAAACTTCTTTATTTTACTTATACCTTATATAAACATAAAATAACTCACAATTACATTCACATTACCAATATAAAGCAATCAGAAGCAAAGTTAATAATCTTTTACTTTTTTGTTGATGACCTTGTCGTGTCATAGTCAACGCTTGCAAATTTATGAAAATAATCTCAAAGTGTGGTGAACGTGAGTTTTTTCTCGTGAATATCAGTTTTTCCACGTGAACGTGCGTTGGATTATACATCTTTTAACTAAATCCGCCTCATATTCACAGAAAAAGCACATTGAAATGTAAGTATTGGTGTAATTTTTAGTGGTGAGAAGTAGCAAAACAACAAAAAAAAGGTGCGGAGAACACCACACCTTTGTACAAGCAAAATAGTTTGTCAAATATCTTTATGAAACATATTCTTCTATCAAACTATAGTCAAAACCTTCCAAACGCTTGCGAGCGTTAGAAAGTGCCCAACGGTTCTTGAATCCACACAGCTCTGCAGCCATGTCCTGACTCAGATTTGAGTTGGATGTCTCCATCAATCTCTCATAATGTCGAACACGAAAGGCATTTACTAACTTGTAAAAACCCACCTGGGTAATGAAAGTGCCAGCCAGGGTATGTTTCATCAGGGTAACATCACGAATGACGTCCACTCGCTTCAGACTTGGCTCTAAGTAGCGACGGCTCACGATGGTAAGTACCTCTTTCTTTACGGCTTCCCAATCCTTCTCTGCCATCTGCTTTAGCAGGGCTTCCTTGTCGATGCCACCCTCCACATCTAAAACTACCTTTTGGCAAGAACTTACTTTTTCGTCTGTTTCGGACGAGGCAGAATTTTCAAGTTTAAAATCCTCGTTTCGCCGCATTATATTTTCAAGGCATTCCTTTTCCATACATTCCAGTTCCTCTTTCACCAAAGGAGAGCGTATGGCTTTGTTGGGATGGAGAATCTGACAAAGAAAAAACACCATGAACACAGCCATGAGGATGTTTACACACATATAGACCTCGCGACTTTCCGAAAGAAAGACTATCCACATGATAGTAAAACCTATGAGTGGAAGTCTAAATACTTTCTTGGCAAAAGCATAAGGAAAGTCATCTTCATTGGAATAATTCTGTATGTTGAAATTATCCAATTTACGACTTAACCACCAACATTCTCTCATAAAGCCGTAGGAGAGTAAAAGGCTTATGCCGCCCAATCCATATTCCCATTCCTTTTGATAGGGGGTAAAGACATCTCCATTACGAAATATTACAAAGAAAAACATCACAATCAAAAGAAGAAAGGGCAAGATGAAGAGTAGGTTGTAGGGGGGCTTTCTTATTCAAGCCTTGTATATTGCATATATTGTTCATTCGAAAATATCGGAAGAACAAAACAGCAAAGCAGATAGGGTAAAAGATGATTCCGAAACTTCGTGCGAAAAACCAAGCGTCAGGATCTGATGGGCATAGCACATATGGAAACTGTAAGACTACAGCTCCATAAAAGAAGGTTACTTGGCGGCGTGCAGGGTAGAAGTAGTCGCCTTGTTCACTATAAGGATGGCACATGTGGCGCCATCTGATGATGGCACCGAACACACCTGATAAAATATAAGTAAAGCAAGCCAAGGAATAGTAAATCTCCGGGCTTGCAAAACAAGTAGATAGTTCCATATGCTATAATCTCTCCTATTTCTATCTAATGATTTTCTTGTCGTCTCTTTGCATTGGATAAGAGTCCAGCTTTTTCATGCAATATGCCTTAAAATCATTCCAATGATAATAAGGAGCCACATCACTCTTGATAGGCAAGGTAGCCTCATCCTCATTCAGGAGAACCTTCACCAAGACATCATTCGGCTTCTTCTGATTGCGATAGAAGACAAACTGCAGGTTGGTTGCCATCGGAGTAATCTTATAATCAAACCACATTTTGGCAATATTCTCAGGATCCTTGATAAGCGCACCATAACCATTCAGGTTGAGCAGACAGGTAAGCGGAGTCACCATCGTATCATGACCATATCTCAGCGTAGCACCCGGATGCTGGAGAGCGATGCAACTGTCAGCCTTCTCGATGATATTTCTCAAGAGATTGCGCTGAGAATAAGGCTGTTCGGCACCAGTATAAGGAGAATATCCGTATGACATCTGCCACCAGGAATTGCTTACCACCCAATTCTGATAGATTTCCTCCTCATTGAAGAGGTCGTAGAGAGAAACCTTGCCACGCAGTTCAGTACCCTGGATAGCCCCAGCCATCTCAAAGAGTTTCCAGTTGAGGTCGCGCGGATTGATATTCTGCTTCCCCCAGTACGGATCGTTGAAGAGTTCCTTCATCACGCGGTCATAGCAGTCGTGCTTCTTGGTAAATTCCTCCTGCACCGTCTTTCTTCCGATACAATTCTTCAAACTGTCCAGTCGCTTATCCGACAGGTTCATATAATACATATCGTGATAACTGGCATCATGGAAGATATGGAGTTGAGGATTCATGCGAAGCATCTGCTGCAGACCGTTTTCCATTGAGAGAATACATCGGATAACAACGGTACTTCTCGCCTCGATATTGGTTTTACCTGCAAAAATCTCCGGGAATCGCTCCATCATTCTCTTGGTAATTCCCTGATGCTGGATAGCTCCGAGCGGCGTCAGTTCGCCATCCCTACCCTTAGCATCATCACGTATCAGTTTAACTTTTTCCAATGTTTCCTCACCCTTGGCAGTCAGTTTACCCTCCTGCTTCGCCTTGAGCAAAGAGAAGTAAGGCACATCGTAGGCCTTATTTCCTATCATATAGCGTGAGCCATGGCGACCATAGTGACTCAGATAGAATGGTTTGTATCCCTTAGGAGCAGGAGTAAGTTGCTTCTGAGGACCACGATAAGCCACGTAGTTACTTGCAGAGAGCGTAATATCCCTCTTGAAATCCTCCTGTGGAGTCTGCGCCAAGGCACTGTTTCCTGCCAGCAATACCGCAGCAAACAACAGTACTTTTTTCATTTCGTTTTTCATTCTTTATCTGTATATTTTTATTTCAGGCATTTAGCCCAACATCGATTTCTTCAGAGAACATGAGTGCCGAATTCAGCCGCATCGGTTAAAAGACTTACATCTTCTTCTCAGCCTGCAAAAATAGTAAAAATTCAGCAAAAAAGCAAGTAACTTCAAAGTTTTTTATATTTTTCTTCTTTTAATTGAAATATAAGTTGTATCTTTGCAGCCACAAATGCGCTTGTGGCGAAATTGGTAGACGCGCTAGACT
>ULRP01079086.1_pt1 | contig 28191 bp, 20 predicted proteins | sample 1955521 | NCBI WGS metagenome assembly ULRP01 (sample SAMEA4835685, study PRJEB28245) | human gut metagenome | biome: gut microbiome; material: fecal sample | place: Denmark | collected 2008
CCTCGTGGGGAGCGTGGATTGAAATATCGCTTATGTATCATCTCCTGAAGTCGCGCCCATGGTCGCTCCCCCTCGTGGGGAGCGTGGATTGAAATCCCGCGTTGGCGGGGCGAAGGCTGACGGCAATCACGTCGCTCCCCCTCGTGGGGAGCGTGGATTGAAATTCATCGGCCTATCACCTCCGGCAATTTTTGTCGCGTCGCTCCCCCTCGTGGGGAGCGTGGATTGAAATTTGCTTGTGATGCACTATGTATCCCTGCGCCTCGGTCGCTCCCCCTCGTGGGGAGCGTGGATTGAAATAAGATGGCGACAAGGTAACGGTAATAGGAGTGAGACGGTCGCTCCCCCTCGTGGGGAGCGTGGATTGAAATGCCGACCCATGTCAACCCGCCGGGCCAATAGTCCGTCGCTCCCCCTCGTGGGGAGCGTGGATTGAAATGTGCCGCCCATGCTGCGGCTGTCCTCCGCGTTATGTCGCTCCCCCTCGTGGGGAGCGTGGATTGAAATGCCTTTGGTCTGCAAATTCATTGCAGGCTGGCCAGTCGCTCCCCCTCGTGGGGAGCGTGGATTGAAATCATTTTTGGCCATATCCATTTTGCTATGTGTGTGTCGCTCCCCCTCGTGGGGAGCGTGGATTGAAATGCTCCATACAAAAAGGCTCCCTCCGCGGAAGCCCTCGTCGCTCCCCCTCGTGGGGAGCGTGGATTGAAATGCGCAGGTTATGCCCGCGCCGTACAGCACGTTAAGCGTCGCTCCCCCTCGTGGGGAGCGTGGATTGAAATCTGTGCCATTCCATCCTCCTTCTTTTAGCAGGAGGGTCGCTCCCCCTCGTGGGGAGCGTGGATTGAAATTTGTCGCGGGCTATGGCATCATACGCGCCATTTGCGTCGCTCCCCCTCGTGGGGAGCGTGGATTGAAATAGCTCGCGGGTCAGGTCGGCAAGGCCGCCCGCTATGTCGCTCCCCCTCGTGGGGAGCGTGGATTGAAATCCCGCCTGTGCCCGTAAGCCGCCCGTCGGCCAGCATCGTCGCTCCCCCTCGTGGGGAGCGTGGATTGAAATAAACGGTGCGGTTTTAAGCCTAATATCGTCCATGCGGTCGCTCCCCCTCGTGGGGAGCGTGGATTGAAATAGAATAATGCTCCAATTTTTTGGGTTGAAACAAGAAGGTCGCTCCCCCTCGTGGGGAGCGTGGATTGAAATTTAAGTTCTGGCTCGGTTACAACGTTTGTAGCCGTCGCTCCCCCTCGTGGGGAGCGTGGATTGAAATCCGAGCCGGAACTCGTTATCATACGCATCGAAAACGTCGCTCCCCCTCGTGGGGAGCGTGGATTGAAATATTTCTACCTCCTATCCCCGCACAAATTCTGGGCACGTCGCTCCCCCTCGTGGGGAGCGTGGATTGAAATTGGTGGGGGCTGCCCTCCCCTTGCCCCCGGCGCGGGTCGCTCCCCCTCGTGGGGAGCGTGGATTGAAATACTATACCCCTATTGTGGACATCAGAAGCGCATACGGTCGCTCCCCCTCGTGGGGAGCGTGGATTGAAATAGCAAGGCAACGCTTTTTGCGAGGAAAGATGTACGTCGCTCCCCCTCGTGGGGAGCGTGGATTGAAATACCCGCCGCGCCTTACGGGTATGCCGCACGGCAGGTCGCTCCCCCTCGTGGGGAGCGTGGATTGAAATAGGAATCTAACCCTTACCACGGCAAAGACCGCCACGTCGCTCCCCCTCGTGGGGAGCGTGGATTGAAATTGACGGCGGCAAGGATTCAACGCATTGCGAAATAGTCGCTCCCCCTCGTGGGGAGCGTGGATTGAAATCCGATGGCACAAAGATTTGAAAGGAGGCGAGCGAGTGTCGCTCCCCCTCGTGGGGAGCGTGGATTGAAATTGGTGGGGGCTGCCCTCCCCTTGCCCCCGGCGCGTCGCTCCCCCTCGTGGGGAGCGTGGATTGAAATATTGATACGGTGCGGTGTGGTCGGAAGCACAGAGGTCGCTCCCCCTCGTGGGGAGCGTGGATTGAAATAGCGCGTATCAGGAGGGACAGGCGCGGGCGTACACCGTCGCTCCCCCTCGTGGGGAGCGTGGATTGAAATGCCGATATCCCCGCCGCCGATGTTGCCCCGGTGCGGCCGCTCCCCCTCGTGGGGAGCGTGGATTGAAATGAAAATCGATTAAAACCCCTGACATAGAATTTGCGTCGCTCCCCCTCGTGGGGAGCGTGGATTGAAATCCACGAGATTATGAGCGGATTATCACATGGTATCCGTCGCTCCCCCTCGTGGGGAGCGTGGATTGAAACATCGACGCTTGGGACTATCGCCGCCCCGGAGGTCGTCGCTCCCCCTCGTGGGGAGCGTGGATTGAAATCCATGTGATGATAGTGTTTAGCGGCTTTATCTTGTCGCTCCCCCTTGCGGGAGCGTGGATTGAAATGCCAGTGCAAATTTAGCCGTTACCGTGTACGGGTGTCGCTCCCCCTTGCGGGGAGCGTGGATTGAAATGCCATCAGTTCTCCTGCGCTATTACAATGGCCGCTGGTCGCTCCCCCTTGCGGGGAGCGTGGATTGAAATGGTATATAAAGTCCCATTTGATGATGTTGCTTGGGTCGCTCCCCCTTGCGGGGAGCGTGGATTGAAATATCATTTTTATCACCTGCTTGACCAATTCCATCGTCGCTCCCCCTTGCGGGGAGCGTGGATTGAAATAATCGCCATTTACTTGTATCACCGCCATCATGAACGTCGCTCCCCCTTGCGGGGAGCGTGGATTGAAATTGCCCCGATTGCTGGGGTAGGATGTGCGCAAGCGTCGCTCCCCCTTGCGGGGAGCGTGGATTGAAATTGCCCCGATTGCTGGGGTAGGATGTGCGCAAGCGTCGCTCCCCCTTGCGGGGAGCGTGGATTGAAATTGCCCCGATTGCTGGGGTAGGATGTGCGCAAGCGTCGCTCCCCCTTGCGGGGAGCGTGGATTGAAATTTCTGGTGTGGGCTCGGGAGTGGGCTGTTCTGCCGCGTCGCTCCCCCTTGCGGGGAGCGTGGATTGAAATCGTTATCCTCCAAAATTCGCACGCGGTCGCCCGCAGTCGCTCCCCCTTGCGGGGAGCGTGGATTGAAATCGTTTGCGTCGGGATGTATTGGCGTGTAATTTATCGTCGCTCCCCCTTGCGGGGAGCGTGGATTGAAATATTTATGCCAAGCACGTCATGCTCGAATTGGTATAGTCGCTCCCCCTTGCGGGGAGCGTGGATTGAAATAAATGTCGTGCGCTGCTGTGCGCCCTTGCTTTCAGTCGCTCCCCCTTGCGGGGAGCGTGGATTGAAATAAAGGCGGCAGTACGCATTATCGCACTGCCGCTGTGTCGCTCCCCCTTGCGGGGAGCGTGGATTGAAATGTTTATGATAAACGACAGATTATATATCATGCCGTCGCTCCCCCTTGCGGGGAGCGTGGATTGAAATGTCTTTTTTCGCCCTGCCTATCTCTTTATATGCTGGTCGCTCCCCCTTGCGGGGAGCGTGGATTGAAATCCCTGTCTTGCCGGCCGCCTGCTGCTCTATGTGAAGTCGCTCCCCCTTGCGGGGAGCGTGGATTGAAATCTATCGGGCAGGAAAGCCTTTGAGCGCATTACCGGGTCGCTCCCCCTTGCGGGGAGCGTGGATTGAAATTTCCCTCCTTTCGGTGCGGCAAGGAGCGATAAATGCGTCGCTCCCCCTTGCGGGGAGCGTGGATTGAAATGCTGCCATCGTCAAACGCCAGCGTCACCCCGTCGTGTCGCTCCCCCTTGCGGGGAGCGTGGATTGAAATGTCTTTCATCCGGCTCAATTTCGTGATTACTTCGTGTCGCTCCCCCTTGCGGGGAGCGTGGATTGAAATTTTCCTCCTTATTTCATTGTTGCCTTGTAGGCATTGAGTCGCTCCCCCTTGCGGGGAGCGTGGATTGAAATGACTGACAAAATTAAAAATATTTTTTGCCGCCAAGTCGCTCCCCCTTGCGGGGAGCGTGGATTGAAATAGCTTGGTGCGCGTGCCCGTGCCGACCTGATACCACAGTCGCTCCCCCTTGCGGGGAGCGTGGATTGAAATTCGCCAAAGACCTCTATCTCGCTGGCTAACGCAAGTCGCTCCCCCTTGCGGGGAGCGTGGATTGAAATTGATGTGCTTTTTGGCACGGCGGAGGATGGCGTGCCGTCGCTCCCCCTTGCGGGGAGCGTGGATTGAAATCCTCTCCGATAGCTCCCATATTTTTGCCCCTGCTTGTCGCTCCCCCTTGCGGGGAGCGTGGATTGAAATAATGCGGTCTGCATAGCCTTGACATTTTCGCCGCGGTCGCTCCCCCTTGCGGGGAGCGTGGATTGAAATAATTATGTGCTGTAAAAGCTCCGCACGGGCGTTTGTCGCTCCCCCTTGCGGGGAGCGTGGATTGAAATGCCATTGACTTGGGCAATCTCGGTGCGCTGCTGGGTCGCTCCCCCTTGCGGGGAGCGTGGATTGAAATTTTGATTTTGGGCGCGAGCGATTACAGCAAAATCAGTCGCTCCCCCTTGTGGGGAGCGTGGATTGAAATTTTGATGTATGCAAGGGCGCGGTCGGCTTCGCGGCGTCGCTCCCCCTTGCGGGGAGCGTGGATTGAAATTCGCCAAAGGTGTTGTTGAAGGCAAATCAACTTAGTCGCTCCCCCTTGCGGGGAGCGTGGATTGAAATTGGTCGTAGATATTACGAAGCAAAGCACAGTCAGTCGCTCCCCCTTGCGGGGAGCGTGGATTGAAATATCGAGCGCATTGCAAGGAATTGTTACAAGTGGTGTCGCTCCCCCTTGCGGGGAGCGTGGATTGAAATTGGAGACCGTCAGAGAGATTATAAAGCCAAAGGAGGTCGCTCCCCCTTGCGGGGAGCGTGGATTGAAATACATATTTCCCACGTATTAAAAATGGCGTAATTGTGTCGCTCCCCCTTGCGGGGAGCGTGGATTGAAATGATAGCCACAAAATTGGTTATATCAGTTCCAACCAGTCGCTCCCCCTTGCGGGGAGCGTGGATTGAAATACAGATACATTTGAACAGTCTTAATTATAAGTCTCGTCGCTCCCCCTTGCGGGGAGCGTGGATTGAAATACGCTGTACCCTTGCAGATTCTATAAGCTGAGCATGTCGCTCCCCCTTGCGGGGAGCGTGGATTGAAATGTCTGCGGTGAATTGTGAGGTATGTGTTGTTAGTGTCGCTCCCCCTTGCGGGGAGCGTGGATTGAAATCACCAACTCCCGATTTGTATCAAAAGTTAATGAGTCGCTCCCCCTTGCGGGGAGCGTGGATTGAAATCATGAAATTATTGTTGATGGTGATGAAGCCGTGCAAGTCGCTCCCCCTCGTGGGGAGCGTGGATTGAAATGGTGAGTGTGAATTGCCTTTGATGTTTGACGGCGGTGTCGCTCCCCCTCGTGGGGAGCGTGGATTGAAATTATAGTTACAAAGTATCAAGGAAAAGCCGCACAAATGTCGCTCCCCCTCGTGGGGAGCGTGGATTGAAATGCTTGTATTGGCGGTTGTAACGGCCTCGCGATTGGCGCTCCCCCTCGTGGGGAGCGTGGATTGAAATCTCCGCACCCATTTCTCAAGGTCGGCGCGGTTGTCGCTCCCCCTCGTGGGGAGCGTGGATTGAAATCGTTTCTATGCAGCTGCGGTTTGACAGCTCATAATCGCTCCCCCTCGTGGGGAGCGTGGATTGAAATCGCAAGGTCGGATTTGGGTATGCCGTCAGCGGGTCGCTCCCCCTCGTGGGGAGCGTGGATTGAAATATCGTCCCTATCGCGTCCTCCGCGCCTCTGCAAACCGTCGCTCCCCCTCGTGGGGAGCGTGGATTGAAATCTCTATGTCGATGAGCCGTATTCCATCTTCATAAGGGTCGCTCCCCCTCGTGGGGAGCGTGGATTGAAATATCTCGCTTTGTTTCCCGTATAAGTAATTCATATCGTCGCTCCCCCTCGTGGGGAGCGTGGATTGAAATGGATGTGCCGGATCCAGATATTATCAAGTCCGCGTCGCTCCCCCTCGTGGGGAGCGTGGATTGAAATGTAATCTGGAAAGATGGATACAAGAAAGATATAGTCGCTCCCCCTCGTGGGGAGCGTGGATTGAAATGTTTTTGCGTCTGGGACGCATGTCGCCCGCTTGCGGTCGCTCCCCCTCGTGGGGAGCGTGGATTGAAATCTCGCTGCGCAAAATCTTTTCCATCGCCCTGCGCCCGTCGCTCCCCCTCGTGGGGAGCGTGGATTGAAATACGATGTCATTCTTGGCTTTATCCTGCAAAGGCATGTCGCTCCCCCTCGTGGGGAGCGTGGATTGAAATGTCATGCGCATGTGCCCTCCCCCGCAAGGTCAGCTAGTCGCTCCCCCTCGTGGGGAGCGTGGATTGAAATATGTGTCCTCCTTATCCGTTGGTCAGCTTGGTGCGTCGCTCCCCCTCGTGGGGAGCGTGGATTGAAATCAATGCCGGCAAACGGATCAAGCACGATATCACCAGGTCGCTCCCCCTCGTGGGGAGCGTGGATTGAAATACTTTCAGCATTCAAATCACACCACACAAGCCATGTCGCTCCCCCTCGTGGGGAGCGTGGATTGAAATATGTCGGCGCGTATCAGGCCCTTGATATATCCTTGTCGCTCCCCCTCGTGGGGAGCGTGGATTGAAATATATGCTGTCAAGATCCTCGCCATGCGGTATGGCGTGTCGCTCCCCCTCGTGGGGAGCGTGGATTGAAATCGGTACGCGGGTTTGCGTGTATGCAGTATACTGCGGTCGCTCCCCCTCGTGGGGAGCGTGGATTGAAATTGCGCGCTGCCTAAGCCATCCCACGGCGGGGTTAAGTCGCTCCCCCTCGTGGGGAGCGTGGATTGAAATACAAGCTGAGTAGCATCAAATTCAATCTTTACGTCGTCGCTCCCCCTCGTGGGGAGCGTGGATTGAAATATATACTCTTTCTTTTAATATCTTATCGGTTCTGGGTCGCTCCCCCTCGTGGGGAGCGTGGATTGAAATTAATAATCATGTAGCTAACGTTTGTGTTTCCGCATTGCTCACGTTCATGCGAGGTGCAGAAAAATGGCGGATACTATATAATTATGTAGTGCATTCATCCACTTGAAGATATATAATAAAGTGACACGTTTGAAGGCTGGAGGTTGACACAAATGACGAAAGTATTCTCCCCATACGAAAAGAATCAGTGGACGGCTCCGCTCAGGGCGATAGTTCCCCAGTGCGGAAGATGCAAGAGAGCAATGGGCGCGAACAAGCAAAGAAGGCCGGTGTGCGAGGCGTTTCCGAACGGAATACCCAAAGCAATATTCATGGACGAAGTGGATCACTTCAGGGAGAACTACCCCGGAGACAACGGGATGCTGGGAATACTGAAAGAAGAATAGAGAAACAGGCTGCGGCAACCAACCCGCAGGACGCTCTTGCAACGACCATTGCTGAGAATCTGATTAAGAACGGGATGACGTTTTATCTATGTCACTCTTCTTGCTGGAAGCGGGGAATGAAATACTGATTGGCTCAAGAAATTTCTAATCTATGGTATGTCATCCCAATCATATGGGATGTGGATTGAAATCAGACCCTCGTCATCGCTCTTGGTGCAGGCCTCGTGTCGCTCCCTTCGCAGGGGAGCGTGGATTGAAACCACATTTGATCGTGTACTACCGGCATCCCAAATTTGCTGCTCGCGACTATGCGGCGCGCTATTTACAAGTCCATCTAAAATAAAACGCTCAAAATCAAATTATATATTTTACAAATTCGGTCTGGTGTGATATTATAAACATGAATTTTCGCTATATAAACCGTCGTGATATCGTTTAGTTGCTTTTTGTTAAGTTGAGTGGGTGATCGCGGGCGCATATGCATCCGCAAAAATGAAAAGGCGTTAGCCTAAGGCAAAGTGAATATTATTATCCGGAAGGAGGATAGTATATGAAGGGTCTAAACCTATACCTGAGCATGATGCGCAGAAGATGGCTGGGCAATTCGTTGATAGCGCTGCTTATCGCCGTTACGTCGGTATTCATGCTGCTCTACCCCGGACTTATTGCGGATTCAGAGGAGGAGCTGGAGGCCGCGTATAAATCCATAGAGGTGTCCGGCTGGCTTGTTAATGCCAGCGGATATGATGATCCTCAGATCCCGCTGGATATTTATGATGCGATAGTCGATTCGGGCTTTCTTAAAGAATATTATGCGTATTCGTATTGCCCGGTTATGCCTGTGGATGTGGCTATAAGGGAGCAATGCAATGCTGATCCCACATTTGTTGATTACTCATACGAAAAACAATGCGAGCAGATAACCGGCCCGCTGCTGAAAAAGCTTGAATGGGGAAGCTACAGCACCATAAACATGTATGGCGTGAACGACCTTTATGCCGATTCGCTGCTTTCGCGTTTGAGCGAGTCGATAACATGGCTGGATGGGTACGATGCGGACGCACTGCGCGGGGAAGAAATGGTCTGCATAGTGCCGGAGGACAGCGGAGCTGTTCCCGGGGACGAGGTGCAGATGATACTGCGCCGCCTTTGGCCGGAAGGGACATATAAATCGGGCGACAAGGCCCGTGTCGTGGCAGCATTTAAGGTAATAGGCACGCATACGCTTACATCGGGTATACAGTACGGCAGTATATATGGCTCAAATTATTATGCGTATTGCCCGCTTGCGGCCATGCGCAGGGCGCTTGAAGGGGACAAAACATTCAATTTCACCGTGCGTAACCTTTCATTTACAATAGGCCAGTGCGACAGAATAGATGAATTCAAGCAGCTGCTTGTTGACCTTCAGCTTAATGTGAACACAACCGGCGTGCGCGCCGCCGTGGACGACAGGATAATGATAGGCACGGTGTCGCCGATACAGAAGAACATTGCGCTGCTTAAAGGATTGCATGTGTTCCTGTATGCGCTGGTGGTGCTGATGGGCTTCCTGCTTTGCTTCCTTACGGCGCGCGGCAGAAAGCAAGAGTACGCCGTTATGCGCTTGCTTGGTGAAAGCCGTGCCGCAGTCACAATGAAGGCGATAGTGGAGCAGATAATACTGTGCGCAATAGGCATCGGCCTTGGCATAGTGGCAATGCTCATAATCCCGTATAAGCGGGCGGATTGGTTCAGCGCGGATGCTGTTATACTGGTTGCGGCGTGCTATCTTGTGGGCGCAGCATCGGCCGCGCTGATGAGCGTTCGCGTGGACGTTATGAGCATACTGCGGGACAAAGAATAACAATAATTGGAGGAGGAAACGACAAATGGCAATACTTAGTGCAAACGAAGTGCATTATTCCTATAAGAGCAAATACCAAACCGTCCATGCCGTGCGCGGCGTGACATATAGTTTCGAAAGCGGCAAGTTTTACGCAATAGTAGGCAAAAGTGGCTGCGGCAAAACCACGTTCCTGTCAATGCTTGCCGGGCTTGATCTGCCAAGCGACGGCACGGTTGAGTTCGGCGGAAAGACTACGGCGGAGCTGAACCGCGATAAATACCGCATGGACGACGTGGCGCTGATATGCCAAAGCTTCAATCTTTTCCCGCTGCTGACCGTGCTTGAAAACGTTATGTACCCCATGACGCTTCGCGGAATATCCGCGCATAAGGCCAAGGAGACCGCCAAGGAAAAGCTTGCCGCGGTTGGGCTGGACGAAACGTATTACAAGCGCCTTCCGGATATGCTTTCCGGCGGAGAGCAGCAGCGCGTGGCCATAGCGCGCGCCCTTGCAAGCGACGCTAAGGTGCTGCTTGCAGACGAACCCACGGGCAACCTTGATACCGAAAACGGGAAAAACATAATAGACATTCTTAAAACGCTTGCCAGAGAGCAGGGATATTGCGTAATAGTAGTTACGCATGACCTTGGCATAGCCGCCGAGGCGGATGAAGTGCTGCACCTGAGCGACGGCATGGTTAAGGCCGAATAAGTCTTTTCATTAGTGGTGGCGGAGGGTTTTGCATTATTTTTACCTCCGCCTGTACCTCCTTTCTGAGCGGGCAGACCGATAAGCGATCTGCCCGCAAGCTTTATATTCAAATCAAAGCTTTATTTTTGCCTGCGCAAGCGCAAATTGACAAAACGCATGGCGTCAAAGTATCATATCATTATAAACACATAAAAGGGGACACAAACCTTGCAGACGCTATTTGAAATATGCTGCGGCAGTGCGGAGGATGCAATGCTTGCGTACCGCGCGGGGGCAAACAGGGTGGAGCTGAACAGCGATCTTTTTCACGGAGGCTTAACTCCAACGCTTGGCAGCCTTATCGCTGTTAAGAAAGCCGCGCCCGCGCTTGAAATAATGGGCATGGTGCGCCCGCGCGAAGGCGGCTTTTGCTATACGGATACGGAGTATGCCGTTATGAAGGAGGATGCGCGGCTTATGCTTGAGCATGGCACGGACGGCATAGTTTTCGGCTTTCTGCATGAAAACGGTACGGTTGATGCGGAGCGCACAAGCGAATTTGCCGCAATGGCAAAAAGCTACGGTAAGCAAAGCGTGTTCAGCCGGGCGATAGACGTTACGCCGGACTGGCGTGCGGCGCTGGATACGCTTATACAGTCGGGCGTTACGCGCGTGCTAACAAGCGGGCAGCGGCCAACGGTCATGGAGGGGGCGGGAGTGATAGCTGCAATGGTTCGCTATGCAGCGGGAAGAATAGAGATTCTGCCGGGTTCAGGCATACGCGCGAACAACTTGCGCCTGATTCTGGAGCGCACAGGCTGTACGCAGCTCCATATGAGCGCACATATGATAGCACATGATATGTCCGCCGCAAACGGCAACGGAATATGCTTCACTGCCAGCGAAATACCGAAAGAGGGCTGCTACAAGCTGATAGATCCAAATAAGGTTGAAGAGATAGCGCGAATGCTGAAAGGAGACACAAATGTACAGCTTTGATCGCAATGAATACGAATGCCGCATGAAATGGTTCCTTGATGCGCGCTTCGGCATGTTTATCCATTGGGGGCTTTATGCCATACCGGCGCGCGGCGAATGGGTGCGCAGTACGGAGCAAATGGAAGAAGCCGACTATATGCGCTATTTTTACGAATTTGATCCGAAGTTCTATGATCCTGTCTGCTGGGCGCGCGCAGCAAAACGCGCCGGCATGAAATATATAATACTCACGGCGAAGCATCACGACGGCTTTTGCCTTTTTGATACCGCAACGACCGGTTTTAAGTCCACCGATACAAAGCTTGGGCGGGACATAGTGAAGGACTTTACCGACGCCGCCCGCGCTGAGGGGCTGCACGTTGGGCTATACTATTCGCTGATAGATTGGCACCACAAGGACTTTCCGCATTATGGGGACAGGCAGCATCCCATGCGCAACAGGCCGGAATGCACGAATGAAGGCCGCGATTTTAACCGCTACCTTGACTATATGCATGCTCAGGTGCGCGAGCTTTGCACCAACTACGGCAAGATAGACATAATGTGGTTCGATTTTTCGTATGACGATATGCGTGGGGAAAAGTGGCGTGCGAGCAAGCTTGTGGACATGGTGCGCACGCTCCAGCCGGACATAATACTTAACAACCGCCTTGAGTGCAGCGGCGAGGGCTTCGGCTCGCTTGCCGAGGGGCAGCCAACGCCGTATCACGGCGATTTTGTAAGTCCGGAAAAGATAATCCCGCCGTGCGGCATATTCGACCCCGCGGGCAATCTGGTATATTGGGAGGTATGCGCCACTATGAACCAGAACTGGGGCTACTGCGGCACGGATAATTATTATAAAAGCGCGGATATGCTTATAAAAAAGCTGGTTGAATGCGTAAGCAAGGGCGGAAATTTCCTGCTGAACATAGGGCCGGATGCAAACGGAGCAATACCGCCGCGCGCCGCGGAAACGCTGGAGGAGATAGGCCGCTTTATGCGCCTTAATTCGCAAAGCATATACGGCTGCACCAAAAGCGCTGTACCTAAACCCGAATGGGGCCGCATAACGCAAAAGGGGAACGAACTTTATCTTCATGTGTATGAAAATACACTTGGGCCGCTGCCTCTTTTCGGCATAAATGCGCAGGACATAGATTCAATACGCCAGCTTTCGGACGGGCGGGAGATTCCGCTTTCGCATAGCTGGGTGCACAGCGATTATCCGGACATGGCCTTTGCCGATCTTGGGCCGGACCAAACGCTTGTTGACGGCACGGATACGGTACTGAAACTTACGCTGAAGGAGTAAACGGCATGTTTTCGGATAAATTCAGGCAGTATTCTTCGCGCAAGTACGCCGCGCGAAGGGAGTGCATTGCCAAAAGCACAGCCGATAAAATTTCCGCATATTCGGGCGATATGCGTACCGCGCTTGAATATCTTTACGGCACGCTGCCGCTTGACGATGTTCGCTTCACGCCGTTTGAATGGATGGAAGAAGTCTGCGCCGCCGCGCTTGCGACCCGTGCGGCAAATCAATACGGGGCTGATATACCGGAGGATATATTCGCGCAATATGTGCTTTGTCCCCGCGTTAATAACGAGCGCGCGCAAAGGCACAGGCGCTTTTTTGCGGAAAAGCTTAAAGCGCGCGTACAGGGCAAAAGCATAGCGGATGCGGCGCTGAGTGTGAACCTATGGTGCTGCGAACAAGTAACATACCATTCTTCGGACGATCGCACGGAAGGGCCTGTTACCGCATATCTTTCGGGCTTAGGCCGTTGCGGCGAAGAATCGGCATTCGCGGTATGCGCGTTACGCAGCGTAGGCATACCGGCGCGGCAGGTATACTCCCCATGGTGGAGCCATTGCGACGATAACCATGCATGGGTTGAAGTGTACACGGGCGACGGCTGGCATTACATGGGCGCATGCGAGCCGGAATATGAGCTTGACCGTGGGTGGTTCATGGCGGCGTCGCGCAGGGCGATGCTTGTGCATTCGCGTGCGTTCAGCGGCTATACCGCGGAAGGTATTGCAGGAGAAGAATTGATAGAAAAGCGCGGCGAGGCATACCTTTTTAACCAAACCGCGCGCTATGCGGACACGGTAGAACTGAATATAAGCGTAGTTTGCGGTAATGCGCCGGTTTGCGGCGCCAGGGTGCATATACAGCTATTAAACATGGCCGCGTATCGCGATATTGCCGTGCTGACGACAGACGGCGAAGGCCGCGCGCAGCTGCGCTGCGGTAAGGGCAGCATACATATATCTATCGAGCATAACGGTGCGTATTTTGAGCGCGACATAGACACATCAATTTGCACGGAAGTAATGTGCGAACCGGGCGAATTTGTGCAGGGATATACTTCGGGCATATTCCGTGCGCCGCAAAGCGCGCCATCCAACCGTACTGTGGCGGATAAGGCAAAGCAGACCGAAATGAAAGCCGCCGTGGCTAACGCGGCAAGCACACGCGAAAGGCGTATAAACGCATATTATGATGAGTTTACGGCATCTCATAAATGCAGCGAAGTATGGCTACCGTATATACGCGCCGCGCGCGGCAACGCGGATGAAATAGGTGCATTTTTGCTTTTACAGGGTGAAGCGGATATGCCGTATGCACTGAAGATGCTCCAAACCATAAGCGAAAAGGATATGCGCGATACCGATGCAGCAACGCTTATGTATCATATGAAGCGCGTGCTGCCGAATAAGCATGGTATGGATGATAGCTTGTTTATAAATTATGTGCTGTGTCCGCACATAGGGATGGAACCTATATGCAAATGGGATGAAGAAGGGCTTAGTATGCTGGACGCAAACTCCGCCGCCGTTGCAAAACTAAGGCTGAGCGGTATGCCCGCAAGGCTTTCGCCCGTGACGGGCGCTGCGGAATACATGCAAAACGGAAGATGGACGCCGCTTAACGCCGTTCCGATGGGCAGACTTGAACTGGCCGGCGATGGGCTGAAACAGGGCGAAAGCTGGGCGCTGACGCGGCTTAAAGACGGCGAATATTTGCCGCTGAACATGGGAGAGTTACCGCTTTGCATGGATATTCCGGTGGGCAAATATGCGCTTATGGTAACGAATAGGCTGCCGAGCGGGGATCAGCAATATGTGGCCAACAGATTTGAATTGGCCGAGGGTGAACGGCTGGGCTTTACGCTTGTGCGGCCTAAGGCAGAACTTAGCGAACTGCTTGGGCATACGGCGCTGTGCGATGCGATTGTATATGATAAGCATGGACAGGCGTTCCCGCTTGCGTCTTTATGCGCGGGGAAGGCGGCGCTGATAGCGCTTTTGCAGCCGGGAGGGGAGCCTACGGAGCATTTTTTGAACGAGCTTTATGATGCGTATGAGAGGCTGAGCGCTGTTTGCCGAGTTGTTATAGTGCTGCCGAGCAGTGGTTCATCAAGTCCGGCATATGTCCGTTTTGCGGACAAATACGGCAGGATAGATACATATATAGATGCCGATGAGGTGCAGGAGCCGCTCGCCCGCGCGGCTTTCAAGGAACCGGGCGACTATCCGCTGCTGTTCCTTATGGGCGGTTATCCTGACTGCCGCTTTGCTTCGGCAGGGTATTCGGTAGGGTCGGTTGAACTGATAATAAAACTCGCCGCGCTCATATAGCAGGGCGCTATTCAGTGCCGTTAAATCGGAATATCTGTTGTAAAGGGCGGTTAATTTCATCTCGGTATCGGCCTGTAGCTGCTGCGCTTCACTTACATAACTCATTTTGTTCCTCCTGAAATATTATACAGCCATATGCTGACATATATAATATTTGCAGCCCATCCGGATTAAGACAAAAAAGACGCGGCTACAAGCAAACGCCAGAACGCTGCTCACAGAAATGCCACGTTTGAATATAATATGCCACAAAGCCCTGAGAATGTCAGGCTTTCTGCGAAAGATGGCAATGCAGATATCCGAGAAGTTGACCCGATGCGGCGTAAGGCAACGGACGGACGAGGCGAAAGGCTTCAGATATATTGTGCTGCTGTTCAAAACGCGTTGCTTTTCGGGGGAATGGAGGTCTAAAAATCTGTAGCAGGTGGCCTTGTATTCCTGATTGTGGTATAATCTTACTTTCAAATAGATGAGTAACGGAGGGCAGAGTGAAGAAGCTTTGGAAATACATGCGGGACTACCGCAGGGAAGGCATACTGGCGCCGCTGTTTAAGCTGCTGGAAGCTTCGCTTGAGCTTTTTGTGCCGCTTGTTATGGCGCAGATAATAGATACAGGCATAGCCAACGGGGACCGCGGCTTTATACTTTCGCGCTGCGGAATACTTGCTGCGCTGGCGGCGGTAGGTCTGGTGTGCTCCATAACGGCGCAGTATTTTGCGGCTAAGGCATCGGTAGGCTTTGCGGCAAAGCTGAGGAGCACGCTTTTTAAGCATATACAATCGCTCAGCTATTCAAAGCTCGATACCCAGGGCACCGGCACGCTTATCGCCCGCATAACGGGGGATATAAATCAGGTGCAGTCAGGCATGAACCTTGCGCTTAGGCTTCTTTTGCGCTCGCCGTTCGTTGTGTTCGGCGCAATGATAATGGCCTTCACGATAGACGTTAAGGCGGCGCTTGTGTTCGTGGTAACTATACCGCTTTTGTCCATAGTGGTGTTCGGCATAATGCTTTGGAGCATCCCGATGTATAAAAAGGTGCAGGCGCGGCTGGACAAGGTGCTTGGCATAACGAGGGAGAATCTTTCCGGCGTTCGCGTCATAAGGGCGTTTTGCAAGGAGGATGAGGAACGGCGGGAGTTTGGCGAGCGCAATGCAGCGCTCACAAAGCTGCAGCTTATAGTGGGCCGCGTCAGCGCGGCTATGAATCCGGCCACATATATAATGATAAACCTTGGCATAGCGGTGCTTATATACGTTGGCGCGCTGAGGGTGGACAGCGGAATTTTGACTCAGGGACAGGTAGTGGCGCTGTATAACTACATGTCCCAAATACTGGTGGAGCTTGTTAAGCTTGCTTCGCTTATTATAACCATAACGAAGGCGCTTGCCTGCGCGGGCAGAGTAAGCGCGGTGCTTGACGTGGAAAGCGACATGCATGGCGCGGATACAGAGCCCCGAGAGATTGATACGGACGAGGAAGTACGTTTTGAAAACGTTGAATTCGGCTATGCCACGGGCGGCGAACCTGCGCTGAGCGGCATAAGCTTCAGCGTGAAAAAGGGCGAAACTATGGGCATTATAGGCGGCACGGGCAGCGGCAAGTCGAGCCTTGTAAGCCTTATACCCCGCTTTTATGACGCAACCGGCGGCCATGTTTACATAAAGGAAAATGATGTGAAAGATTATCCGCTCGGTGCGCTGAGAGAGATGGTAGGCATGGTGCCGCAGAAGGCAGTGCTGTTCAAGGGAACCATACGCGAAAACCTGCGCTGGGGCAACGCCGATGCCACCGAGGAAGAAATGGAGCGGGCGTTGAGCGATGCGCAGGCGCTGGAAATAGTTAAGGCCAAACCCGAAGGGCTTGATTCACCCGTGGCGCAGAACGGAAAAAACCTTTCCGGCGGGCAGCGGCAGCGGTTAACCATAGCGCGGGCGCTTATAAAGAAGCCTGAAATACTGATATTGGACGACAGCGCAAGCGCGCTTGACTACGCAACGGATCTTGCGCTGCGGCGCTCGCTTGCTGCGCTTAGCTATAAGCCGACGGTGTTCATAGTGTCCCAGCGGGCAAGCTCGATACTGCATGCGGATAAGATAGCCGTGCTTGACGAAGGCAAAATGGTGGGGCTTGGCACGCACGAGGAGCTTATGCAGACATGCCACGTTTACAGGGAAATATACTATTCCCAGTATGAGCAGGAGGTGAAGCGCGATGCCTAAGCTGAAAGCAAACAGCTCAACGCTTAAAAAGGTGCTTGGGCGCATAGCGCGCTACCGGCTGAACGCCGTGCTCAGCATATTGCTAAGCGCTGTGTACGTTGGATTTTCGCTGTATGTACCCGTATTGGCCGGGCGGGCGATAGACAGTATAATTGCCCCGGGCAGCGTGGATTACGCCCAAATTATGCTTGAGCTGACCAAAATAGCCGTTGTTGCAGCCATAGCCGCGCTTGCGCAATGGCTGATGAACATAATAAACAACTCCATGACCTATAACGTTGTTAAGGACATGCGCACGGAAGCGTTCGACAGGCTGATGAAGCTGCCGCTCAGCTATATAGACGCGCATCCTTACGGCGAGACGGTGAGCCGTATAATTGCGGACGTGGACCAGTTTGCGGACGGACTGCTGCTGGGCTTCAGCCAGCTTTTTACCGGAATACTTACCATAATAGGCACACTCATATTCATGCTCAGCGTTAATGCGCCGATAACGCTTGCCGTAGTGATACTCACGCCGCTTTCGCTTTTTGTTGCGCGCTTCATTGCCAGACGCACGCATTCCATGTTTGCGCGCCAGGGCGAGGACAGGGCGGAACAGACGGCGTTCGTTGAGGAAATGATAGGCAACCAGAAGGTTGTGCAGGCTTTTGCGCATGAGCAGGCGAACGAGGAACGCTTTGACGAAATAAATAAACGCCTCAGCGAAAGCTCCTTGCAGGCCATATTCTATTCTTCCATAACCAATCCCGCCACAAGGTTCATAAACAGCCTTGTTTACGCGGCGGTGGGCCTTACGGGCGCGTTCGCGGCGGTTGCGGGCAGCATAACGGTTGGCGGGCTTTCGGCTTTTTTAAGCTACGCTAACCAGTATACGAAGCCGTTTAACGAAATATCCGGCGTTATTACGGAATTCCAGAACGCATTGGTGTGCGCGGAGCGTATATTCGCGCTGATAGAAGAACCCACGGAAGAACCTGATGCGCCGGATTCGCGCGTGCTTGACCATGCGGAAGGCATAGTGCAGGCGAACGCGGCGGCATTTTCATACGTTGCGGACAGGCCGCTTATAAAGTGCCTTGATCTGGACGTGAAGAGCGGCGAGCGCGTGGCGATAGTGGGGCCCACGGGCTGCGGCAAAACAACGCTTATAAATCTGCTTATGCGCTTCTATGACGTGAACGCGGGCAGCATAAGCGTTGACGGGACGGATATACGCAACATTACGCGGCACAGCCTGCGGCGCAACTACGGCATGGTATTGCAGGAAACGTGGCTGAAGGAAGGCACTATACGCGACAATATAGTTATGGGCAAGCCGGACGCGACGGAGAAAGAGATAATTGACGCGGCAAAGGCGGCACATTCACACGGCTTTATAACGCGGCTGCCCAAAGGATACGATACCGTTATAGGCGAGGATGGCGGCAGCCTGTCGCAAGGGCAAAAACAGCTGTTGTGCATCACGCGCGTTATGCTTTGCCTGCCGCCAATGCTTATATTGGACGAGGCCACAAGCAGCATAGATACCCGCACGGAGCAGCATATCCAGCATGCGTTTGCTCAGCTTATGCAGGGCCGCACGAGCTTCATAGTGGCGCACAGACTGTCCACCATAAAGAACGCGGACATGATACTGGTCATGAAGGATGGCGACATAATAGAAAAGGGCAAGCATGACGAATTGGTGGCGCGCGGCGGATTCTATGCGGCGCTGTACAACAGCCAGTTTGCCCGGTAAGTAAAAAGTTAAAAGAGGGAGCTTAATACCCCCCTTATCAACTGATGGTAATATGATATAATTAGGAAAAACAAGAGGAGAGATGCTAATGGATACACTAACCGCAATTTTTACCCGCAGGAGCACGCGGCATTTTGATGACAGGCCGATAGAAGATGATAAGCTGCGCACGATACTTGAAGCGGCGATGAGCGGGCCAAGCTGCGTAAATTCAAAGGATTGGACATTTATAGTGGTGACGGAGCGCGAAACGCTGGATAAAATGGCGGAAGCGAACGGCAGACCGGCGCAGCCGCTGAAGGAGGCCGCAGCGGGCATACTGGTATGCGGCGATATGGAGCGCGCGTTTGAGCGGGCGAAGGATTATTGGATAATAGACGGGGCCATAGCGGCGGAGAACATAAGCATATGCGCGCAGGCGCTGGGTATAGGCGCGGTGTGGCTTGGAACATGGCCGCAGATGGACCGCGTTGAAAAGCAAAGAGAGCTTTTTGGTCTGCCGGCGAGCATAGTGCCGCATTCAATAATCGCATTGGGATATCCTAAAGATGATATAACCGCGCCGCGTGAGAGCCGCTACGATGAAGGCCGGGTACATTGGAACAAATGGCAATAAAAAGAACGAAAACCATGTAAGCAAAAGTATTCTTTTCAAAAGACATAATGCCGGAATATGAAGAAAAGGCGGGGGGAACCCGCCTTTATACTATTTCCGGCTTTGCGCCCTTCGGAATGGGGCAAACATAGCCTGCGCTTGAAGCGCGCTCAAATTCGGCGCGGATGGGAGGCAGCAGCGCCGGGTCGTCTATAATGTCTATTGCGGCGGCGGCAAGCACCTTTGCGGCGGTGAGCATACCTTTATGCGCAATGCCTGTTGTTCCGGAGGAAACCATCTGCCATGAGTGGCCGGGGACCATGCTGGGCGCTGTGACGCAGTTTATCTGCCCGGTTGGGGTTTGCCAGCTTACGTCGCCCACGTCGGTAGAGCCCGGCAGCGTGACGGAGGAATGATACAGCGGCATAAGAAAATCGTTCAGCGCACGTTTGCCGCCATCAGTAGCCTTGTCAACGGTTTTGGCTATATTCTCATCGAACTTGGCGGCATAACCTGGCAAGCCTGCGGATTCATATGTATTCTTCAGCGCGGCAGCATAGGCCCATTCCTCTTCGGTATATTCGGGCAGGGCTACCTGAACAAAGTTTTTATACAATAGCTGCTCCATTGTTTTCAGCGGCAGGGGATTAGCCGTGCCGTCTATGAAGCGGGTGGAAAGCTGAGTTTCGGTCATAAGCGCTGCGCCCTGGGCTATCTTGTCAACGCGCGCTTCAAGCTTGACAGCATCCTGCACGGTGGCTTCGCGTATCATATAAAGCACCTTGGCCTTGGACTGCACAACGTTTGGCGATACTCCGCCCGCATCGGTAAAGGCATAATGTACGCTGGCATTCTTGCCCATATGCTCACGCAGGAACTGCACGCCTATGTTCATCAGTTCTGCTGCATCCAGCGCGCTGCGCCCCTGCTCCGGTGCGCCCGCCGCATGGGACGCTACACCGGAAAAGATGTATTCCTTTTGTATGCATGCCATGCTGCTACCGGTGACCACCTGATTTACGTCGTCGGGGTGCCATGTGAGCGCGGCGTCAAGCTTGGCCCATTCGTTTTCGCGGGCGAAAAACGCCTTCGCTGCGCCGCCCTCTTCACCTGGGCAGCCATAGAATATTACCGTGCCGCTCTTGCCTGTGGCTTTAAGATACTCCTTTATGGCTATTGCCGCGCCGAGCGCACCTGCGCCCAGCAGATTGTGCCCGCAGCCGTGCCCGTTCGGGTTGCCGGGGACGGGCTTTTCCACCGTTGCGCCGCCCTGCTGACTAAGGCCGGAGAGCGCATCGTATTCGGCAAGTATACCTATTACGGGATGGCCGCTGCCATATGTGCCGGTGACGGCAGTTTCTATTGAGCAAAGGCCATGCCGCACGCTGAAGCCTTCTTTTATAAGAAGCTGTTCATATAGCTTCTCCGAACCGTATTCCTGCAGCGAAAGCTCCGCCAAGCCCCATATTTCATCTGAAGCGGCGCAGAGCATGCCCGCCTTGGCATCGATAATATTCAAAGCATCGTTCTTATTCATATCCAACGACCCCCTTCATAAATAAAAATACACCGCATAACGTGGCTGATAATGCGATTATAGTCCCGATTAAGGCAAATGTAAATATATAAATTGAAATAATATGCATAAAATGCGTATAATTATTTGCGCGGCTTTTGAAGGACACACCATTTTCGTGCGGTGGAGGCGAAATACGGGACAAAATGGGGATAAATCAAAACGCATATATGCATGCAGTATACATTTTTTCAGGGGGCTTAAACAAGACATATATAATGGCCGTGAGCGACAACGCCGCAGTAACGATAGAGAGCGGCTGCACATGGACGCTTACCTGCAACTGCACACTGTCAAGCCTTACAAACAGAGGCACAATCAATTTCAACGGCTATACCATAACACTTATAGACGGGACGGTGCTGAGCTGAGCGAAAAAGGCCGCAGGGGTTGACTTTTATGCGCGCATAGCGTATAATTAAAACCGCTGGGAAACCGGCATAAAGTGAATAAATATCAGATGGGCTTTGCCGGAGCATTTCCGGCGGCGGAATGGGGTGAGATGCCCCGCGAGTCGGTCACTGTGATACCGTAAAAGGTTAAGTCAGATACGCTTTAAGCCCAAGGGTTCCTGCCGTCACCGGGAAGCTGCTTCTTTACGCAATACATTGTCTGTGCAGCTTCGGCATGCACAGACTTTTTATTTTACTTAGTGCGGCATGGAACCGATGAAAAGCAAGATGCCGAAAAACTTGAATTGAGTGTGAAAGAGTGAGTACGGTATACATAATGATGCGGTTTGAATAGACAGCAAGCCTATCTCCTTGGCGGCTGGCCGCATAGTTAGTTACAACCGCCCTTCGTATTGTACCGGCGAAGGGCGGCCTCCTGGCAAGATGGCGAATATGCCTTTACATAAGCACAGTACAACCTCACAAAAAGCATGGCCGGCAGAGCAGCCGGCTTTTGCTTTTTATCCGCCCATAAAAAGTAAAAGTAAAGATAAAATGAGAAAATGTGATTTTTCTCATAAAAAAGTCCTTGAAATTTACTGGATACCGGCTTACAATTGGAGTGTACTCTATGAATGAAAGGAAGGGGAGAATAATATGGCAAGAAGATATGATAGAGAGGATGCCAAGAGAAGAATACTATCTGTATGCGTAAAGCTGTTTATTGAGAGGGGCTACGAAAAGACGACTACCGCCGAAATACTGGAAAAGGCGGACGTTACGAACGGCACGTTTTATAATATATTCAGCACGAAGAACGGCGTGCTGATAGAGCTGACAAACTTTGTATTCGGACATCAGTTTGAAATGGCGCGGAACGTGGTAGGTAAGGATGCGGATCCGGTGCTGCTTTACGCGGTTGAAACCGCGATACAGCTTACCATGACGGAGCTGAGCAACAACATGAGGGAGCTTTACGTTGAATCATATTCGTTCGCGGAAACTTCGGAATATATATATCAGCATACATCCACTGAATTGGCCAAGATGTTCGCCAAATATCTGCCGGACTATGAGGAGAGCGACTTTTACGAGCTGGAAATAGGTACGGCGGGCATAATGCGCGCATATATGGCGCGCCCGTGCGACAAATATTTCAAGCTGGAAATGAAGCTTGAAAGATTCCTGAACATGGCGCTTTGCGCATACAAGGTGCCTGAAGAAGAGCGCAAGGCGGCGATAAAGTACGTTGAATCGCTGGATATACGCGGCATTGCCAACGACGTTATGCAGCGGCTTTTCAAGATGCTCGCAGAGAAATATAACTTTACACTTGATTAGGTGTAATCCCGAAATATGGCGCGGCGGCGTTCGCTTTACGGCGGATACCGCCGCTTTTGTTTGCATAAAAGCAAAAAATGCAGCTCAGAATTGTAAAATTGCGGTTTGAAGGCAGGGATTTCATATTTTATGTTGAAAAACAGCTAAAAGAGGTTATGCAGGAGGTGCGGCATGAAGGAAGAAATACTATCCGGTGCGCTCAGAATAAGGGCTGAAGAACTGGAAAAGCAGTTGCTGAGCCCATACGCAACGCTGTCCGTAAATACGCGCGGCAGGCAGTATCCGATGGAAAAATGCCCTATAAGAACGGAGTTTGTGCGCGACAGGGACAGGATAATACATTGCAAATCATTCCGCAGGCTGAAGCATAAAACACAGGTGTTCCTTTCGCCTGTTGGCGACCATTACCGCACGCGGCTGACGCATACGCTGGAGGTAAGCCAGATAGCGCGCACGATAGCGCGCGGACTTAGGCTGAACGAGGACCTGACAGAGGCAATAGCCATGGGGCATGACCTTGGGCATACTCCGTTCGGCCATGCGGGGGAGAAAGTGCTCAATTCGCTGGTAACCGGAGGATTCAGGCATAATGAACAAAGCCTTAGGGTAGTCGAAAAGCTTGAAAACGGGAAGGGGCTTAATCTTACGTTTGAGGTGCGCGATGGAATACTGAACCACCCGAGCGATTGCCGCACGGCAACGCCGGAAGGGCGGATAGTAAGCCTGAGCGATAGAATAGCATATATAAACCACGACATTGACGATGCGGTACGCGCGGGTATATTGAACGAAAGCGATTTGCCCAAAAGCTGCGTGGAGCTGCTGGGCGCATCGCACGGAGAAAGGATAAATACACTTATACTGGACACCATCGCAAACAGCTTCGACAGCGCGGAAATACGCATGAGCAGCGAAGTCTGGGATGAATTCAAAAGGCTGCGCGACTTTATGTTTGAAAGAGTGTATTTGAATAAAAACGCAAAGCATGAGGAAACGAAGGGTATGCACGTTATTGCGGAGCTGTTCAAATACTATAATGAGCATATAGACGAACTGCCGGAGGACTTTAAGAAAAACGTTGAGGAAGACGGCAAGGAGCGCGTTGCGGCGGACTGGATAGCCTGCATGAGCGACCGCTATGCCATATCCGATTACGAGAAAAAGTTCGTTCCGAAGGAATGGATGTGAAAATAAAAACAGGAGCAGGAAAAATGCCTTTTGCAGCGAAATATTATTTCGCAAAGAAAATGGGCGAATAAACAAGAAAGGGGCGATATTATGGCAGCATTTCCTGAGGAATGGCTGAATGAGCTTCTTTCAAAAACGGATATTGTGCGCGTTGTTGGCGACTATGTTTCCCTTACGCCCAAAGGCGGAAGATTCTGGGGCTGTTGCCCGTTTCATAATGAAAAAACGCCAAGCTTCAGCGTAACGCCTGAGAAGCAGATGTATTACTGCTTTGGCTGTCATGCGGGCGGCGGGGTTATACATTTTGTTATGGAGGCGGAGCGTGTAAGCTATGTTGAGGCAGTAAAGCTGCTGGCGCAGCGAGCGGGCATGGAACTGCCGGACGAGGTGAACGATGCACGGTTGCGGGCAGAACGGGCATATAAGGAGAGGCTGTACAACGCATGCAAGGAAGCGGCAATTTTTTATAACAAAAAGCTGCTGAGCGCGGAAGGCAAAGCGGCGCAGGAATACCTGAAGCGGCGCGGCATAGGCGGAAAGATGGCAGTGCGCTTCGGCCTTGGCTATGCACCAGAGGGCTGGCACAACCTGATGGACTATCTTGAACAAAAGGGATACAGCCGGAAGGAAATGGTTGACGCCGGCCTTGCGATAGCATCAAAAAAAGACGGCGGGGCATACGACGCATACCGCGGAAGGCTTATTTATCCTATAATATCGGCCACAGGCAGGGTGATGGCATTCGGTGCGCGGACGATGAAGAAGGACGATGAGCCAAAGTATATAAACACAGGCGATACGCCCATATACAACAAACGTTATAACCTATATGCATTGAATATGCAGCGGGGTAAGCGCGTGGGCGAGCTGATAATGGTTGAAGGGTACATGGACGTGATAAGTCTGTTCGCTGCGGGGATAGAGAATGCAGTGGCATCGCTCGGCACAGCAATGACGCAGCAGCAGGCGCGGCTGATAAAGCGCTATGCTGACAAAATGTATTTGTGCTACGATGGTGACAGCGCCGGACAAGCCGCAACGCTGAGAGGACTCGACATACTGTCTGCCGAGGGGATAGACCCGAAGGTGATAGTTATTCCGGGCAACATGGACCCGGACGATTATGTCAGAAAGTTCGGCAAAAACGGGTTCCTTGAACTGCGGGACAGCGCGCTGGACGCGAACACATTCCGCCTGACAAATATGGCGGGAAAATACGACCTGAAAACACCGGACGGGCGGGAAGAATTTGCTAAGAAGGCATGTGCGTTCGTTGGATCGCTCCAGCCGGTGGAACGCGAGCGGCACATAGCCTTTATATCCAAACGGACGGGGCTTAGCGAAGCGGTGGTGAAAGCGCAATGCGGCCTGTTCGCAGCGGGAATTGAGAATATGCCTGCCAAAAGCAGGAATACTATGGGCAAAGCGCGAAAAGAGGCGGAGAACGAATGGGACAGCGCAGAACTGACCATATTGAGCCTGATACTGATGGACGCGGATACGGCGACATATACCGCAGCGGCAATGATGGAAAGCGGAGTTGAACTGCAAAACGAAGCGATAAGATCTTCGGCAGAGGAGTTGCTGATAAAGTATGCGGGCGGCGAAAATACGAGCACAGCCGTGATGATAAGCGAGCTGGAACCGATGCAGGCGGAAGCAGTAAGCGCGGCGGAAGCGCAGGCGGAGAAGATAAAGGGAGACGTCAGGCAGATTGCCGACGACTGCGTGAAGCGAATGCTTAAAGCGAAGTTGAGCGCAGAGTTGGAGGACGAATTCGCCAAGGCGAGCGGGCTTGAGGGCGAAGAGAGAAAACAGAGCCTTAACAAGGCGAACGAAATAGCAAAAAAGCTGAAGCTTTTAAGATAGTTTGAACACAAATTTTGCAAAGGGGTGGCTGGTTTTGGAAGCAAAGGAACCAAAGAAGAACAAAATCGATGAACTGATCGAGCATGGTAAAGCGAAGGGCGTACTGACCTATAAGGAGGTTATGGACGCGCTGAACGAAACGGACATGGACAGCGACCAGATAGAGAAGCTGTATGATAAGTTCGAATCCATGAACATTGACGTGGTCGATGAAGAATTGGAAGTGCCTGAAAACATAAACGAGGAAATAGCTGAGATTGAAAACGATGCTTCTCTTGGCGAAGGCATATCCATTGACGATCCGGTAAGAATGTATCTGAAGGAGATAGGCAAGGTTCCGCTGCTGAGCGCAACGGAAGAAATAGAACTGGCCAAGCGCATGGCAGATGGCGACCAAGAAGCGAAGAAAAAGCTTGCCGAGGCTAACCTGAGGCTTGTTGTCAGCGTTGCGAAGCGCTACGTAGGGCGCGGTATGCTGTTCCTTGACCTTATTCAGGAAGGCAATTTGGGCCTTATAAAGGCAGTTGAAAAATTTGACTACAGAAAGGGCTACAAATTTTCAACCTACGCAACATGGTGGATACGCCAGGCCATAACCAGAGCCATAGCCGATCAGGCGCGCACGATAAGGATACCCGTACATATGGTGGAAACCATAAACAAGCTTATCCGCGTGAACCGCCAGCTTTTGCAGGAATACGGCCGCGAACCGAGGCCGGACGAAATAGCCGCGGAAATGGGCATATCCGAAGAAAAGGTTCGCGAGATAATAAAGGTTGCGCAGGAGCCGGTTTCCCTTGAAACCCCTATCGGTGAGGAAGAGGACAGCCACCTTGGCGATTTTATAGCGGACGACGTTACCCCTGCGCCCGCGGACGTTGCGGCTTTTACGCTGCTTAAAGAACAGCTTATGGAAGTGCTGGATTCCCTTACCCCGAGGGAGAAGAAGGTGCTTAGGTTGCGCTTTGGCTTGGACGACGGCAAGGCAAGAACGCTTGAAGAAGTGGGCAAGGAATTTAACGTTACGCGTGAGCGCATACGCCAGATAGAGGCGAAGGCGCTGAGAAAGCTGAGGCATCCTTCCCGCAGCAAGAAACTGAAGGATTTCCTTGATTAAGTGAATAAGGGACTGCGCCGGTAAATACTGCCGGCGCGGTTTTTATAGGGAGAAGAAATGGAAAAGATATACTTTGCAAAGGTTAAACCTGGCGGACGCATACCGTCAAAACGTGATGAGGATGCGGGGTATGACATATACGGGCTGATAGACGAAGCATATATTGTGCTTGCCCCGCATGAAACGCGCGCCATACCGACGGGCATAGCATCGGCATGCTCGGAAGAATATTATTTTCAGCTGCATGAGCGTGGCTCGACGGGCACAAGAGGAATATCCCAACGCTGCGGAGTGATAGACAGCGGGTATCGCGGGGAGTGGTTCTTACCAATAACAAATTTGAATGCAAAACCGCTATGCCTGAAAGCACCGGGGACGGAACTGCCGAAGAGTATTATTGACGGCGAGTATATTATTTACGACCTCACGAAAGCGCTGGCGCAGGCAGTGCTGCTTCCTGTGCCGAGGGCGCAAGTGCATGAACTGAGCTACGAAGAACTGTGCAACATGAAGTCCGAACGGATGGACGGCAAAATGGGCAGCAGTGAAAAGTAGGCACGGTGAAGTGCTGATGAGAATAGTATATATTATTTGTTGACAGGGGGAGGCGATGATGTTATAATAACCAAGTCGCCAATAGGGGCATGATGTAATGGTAACATAGCGGTCTCCAAAACCGTTCTTGAGAGTTCGAGTCTTTCTGCCCCTGCCACTAATGGGAGAGTTAATACTCTCCTGTTTTTGTATCTGAAGAAAAGGAGGGGAGAGAATGAGTAATGGGACAGAATCTTTATTCTGGAATGAATCATGGAGGGGCGCGGATAAGCAGCGAATCGAAAAATATATAAGAGATTTTGATTTTAAGCCTGATGCTATTATCGAGGAGATGAGTTTGTCGAAAGCGAAAAAAATATGCGATGCCGGATGCGGGTGCGGAGTATATGCACTAAAACTGGCTATGAATGGGTTTAATGTAAGCGGATTTGATATTTCGGGTGATGCGATAGATATAGCAAGAAAACTGGCTGCGGATGCGAAGGTGGCAGCGGAGTTTACGACAGCAAGCGTAACGGCAACGGAATATGAAGATGGTTATTTTGATGCAGTTGTTTGCAGAGATGTTATAGACCACATGAAAAAAGCAGAAGGCAAAGCGGCGGTTAAGGAGTTGCTGCGCATAACCAAACAAGGAGGAATAGTCTATATAACACTGGATGGAACAGATGAGGAATATGAAAATGAACCGCACATAATAAATGAGGACGGAGATTATATGTTTACAGACGGGAAATGGAAAGGCATGGTGTTCCATCCGTATAACGAACACGAAGTTAAGGAACTCGACTCACAAGGAGCGACGTTTATGACAGAAAAGATAGGGGATGGCATGAGAGTAAAGATAATCAAGAGGAAAGATTAGCGTGTCGGCAGCACGCTGCGGGGATATATACCGAAAAATAAAACTCTAAAAAAGCCAGTAAATCGGACGATTCTGAGCGTATTGCAGAGCGGTTCAAAAAAATTGTCAAACTTTTTTGCAAAAAGGCGTTGACAAAAGAAGGAGTGTTTGGTATTATAGTCAAGCG
>ULRP01071715.1_pt1 | contig 28075 bp, 27 predicted proteins | sample 1955521 | NCBI WGS metagenome assembly ULRP01 (sample SAMEA4835685, study PRJEB28245) | human gut metagenome | biome: gut microbiome; material: fecal sample | place: Denmark | collected 2008
AGGTGCCCGAAAGGGGCGGATAGGGTGACTATGGCATGAAAAACAGCTGGGATAAGGTTTCCCGGTCACTCCTATGAGAGATGCAAGTCCCCCGCGGCAGATTAAACGCGAAAATGAAATGATCGTTATTTCACATCGCCTTTGTGCAAAGACTATCATGCTCTAACCTGTCAGCGAACTGAAAACAAAGCAATCCGCCTGCGACAGGAATTAGAATCCTTTTTCTGCATTACTTATAATAGTAATTTCCCCCATGCGCGGTCTTCGCATCTTCGTATATTTTTTTTGCACCCTCATAGGTGCTGGAGGTACCGATCACAGTCGCTGGCGGCTTGCCAAGCTCTGCCGGTGCCTGCGCTAAAGCATTATGATTGAACTTCCAATCACGACCAATCTGCTTTACCCAAGCACGATTTTCTATCACGGAGTACTGACCCGTCGATGGATCATAGCGATAGGAAAGAACGTTTTCCTGGCTATAATAGTTATTCCCATCCCGTGTCAGTTTAGCGGAAGACAGGTCATCTGTCGTCCAGTACAGGACGCCGCTTTCCAGTTCCGGTTTTCCTTTATTTTCGCCATTATAAAATGTCCACATGGTCGCGCCCAGTTCGGAAGCCAGCTTCCCGATCGTGCTGTCCTTCTTGTCATCCTCCGTGAGCCAACCAGACTGAATTATCCCACGCTTATAACTCATTCCCTCTGTCGTATTTCCTGAGTTATATTCCTTATTGTTTTTCAAGTCACGGAGACGCTTCAAGATCTCATCCCAATTCGGGTTCACTCCCTGTTTCTTTGCCGTCTCCATAAGGCTCGATGCATTTCCGAACACATTCTTGATCGAGTCTGCGACTCCTGTCTGGGAGTAGATCCCCCATCCGATACCGATGATGATCGCGAGCATCAGCGCATACTCGACAAGATCCTGCCCCTTCTGCGAATTTTTGTAAAATGTGAACACTTTTTTCATCCTCCTTCATTGTTTATTGTCTATTGTCTATATTTTAACAAAAAAAGGATAGGAAAATCAATGCGCCTCCTAGTTGCTCTCACGATCAAAAACCGCCCTGCTTTGGCAGGACGGTTTTTCAAGCGCATGTATTTCTCTTATTCGATAAGCATGAGGAGGTCACCGGATTCGATGCGCTGACCAGCCTTGACATGGATCTCACTCACGATACCATCCATCGGCGCGGTGATGGTGGTTTCCATCTTCATCGCTTCGGTGACGATGACGGGGTCGCCCTTCTTGACAGAGGAGCCTTTTTCGACGAGGAGTTTTACCACGGAGCCGGAGAGTGTCGCACCGACTTCGCCCGGTACGTCCTTGTCCGCTTTTCTGGAGGTATTCGCAGACTCTGCCACATGAGCGTCGTGGATCTTGATCTCGCGCGGCATGCCGTTCAGCTCGAACTGAAGCTCTCTGTTGCCTTCCAGGTCCGGTTTTGTGACATTGTCAAGGCGAACGAGGAGCATCTTGCCTTCATTGATGTTGATACGAATTTCTTCACCGACTTTCATGCCGAAGAAATAGGTTGGCGTATCGAGGAGCGAGAGGTCGCCATACTTGTGATAGCGATCCATGTAGTCGGAGAAGACTTTCGGATAGATGCAGTAGGAAGAGACATCTTCTTCGCGGGTCGGGATGTGCTTCTCTTTCATTTCCATCTTGACTTCTTCAAAGTCAACATTCTCCGGCTGGCTTTCGAGGTGCGGCTTCTGTCCGCGCAGGATGATCTGCTGGAGTTTTTCCGGGAAGCCGCCATACGGGATGCCGAGCTTGCCGTCGAAGAAGTCGACAACGGACTGCGGGAAGTCGAGGGTATCGCCCTTTTCATAGATATCTTTCTCGGTCAGATGATTCTGTACCATGAAGAGGGTCATATCGCCGACGACCTTGGAGGACGGGGTGACCTTGATGATATCGCCGAACATCATATTGACCTTCGCATACATGCGGCAGACTTCCGGCCACTGGGCTCCGAGACCGACAGCCGTTGCCTGCTGGCGCAGGTTCGAGTACTGTCCGCCAGGCATTTCATGCTGGTAAAGGGTCGTATTCGGATTCGTCATCTTGGAGTCGACACCTGCATAGTACGGACGGACACCCTGCCAGTAGCGGTCGATGGTCTCAAGCGCATCGATATCCAGCTGCGGCTGGCGCGGGTTATTCTGCAGTGCGTAGTACATGGAGGTCATGGACGGCTGGCTGGTACCGCCAGAGAGTGCGCCGGTCGCAACGTCTAAAATATCGACGCCTGCATCGACGGCTTTGGCATAGGAGTACAGGGTGCATCCGCCGCCTTCATGGCTATGGAGATGGATCGGGAGATCGACAGCATCTTTCAGCGCAGAGATCAGGGCATAGGCAGCTTCCGGCTTGAGGAGACCTGCCATATCTTTGATAGCGATGATATTCGCACCGGCATCCTGCATCTGTTTTGCAAGGTCGGTGTAGTATTTCAGGGAGTACTTCTGGCGATTCGGATCCATGATATCGCCGGTGTAGCAGAAGCAGGCTTCAGCGAGCTTTTCTTTCTTGCGGACTTCATCGATGGTGACGGTCATATGGCTGAGCTGGTTCAGGCAGTCGAAGATACGGAATACATCGACACCATTGTCAGCCGCCTGATCGATGAAGTGACGGACAACATTTTCCGGATAGTTGGTATAGCCGACGGTATTCGCACCGCGGGTCAGCATCTGGAAGAGGATGTTCGGTGCGGCTTTTCTCATCTGGCGAAGGCGTTCCCACGGGCTTTCATCAAGGAAACGATAAGCCACGTCGAAGGTCGCGCCGCCCCAGTTCTCGAAGGAGAAAAGCTGCGGGACATGGACCGCCGTATAATGGATGGCATTCATGATGTCATGGGTCCTGACGCGGGTCGCGAGCAGAGACTGGTGCGCATCACGGTACGTGGTATCCATGAACATGACTTCCTTCTGGTCCATGACCCACTTGGAGAATTTCTCCGGTCCCATTTCATCGAGCAGCTGCCGGGTACCCTTCGGTGCTTCGATCTTGTCTGCATCGAGCAGCGGAAGCGGATTAAAATCCGGCTTTTCCTGATGGCCGGCGCCGGCATAGCCATTGACGGTGATGTCGCCGATGTAGGAGAGCAGCTTCGTGCCGCGGTCGGAAATCATATCCGGTTCCTGCAGGAGCCACGGGTTTCTGTCGATGTAGTTGACATCGCAGAGGCCTTCCTGGAAATCACGGGTACGAAGCATGTTCTGCAGGAAATAGATATTCGTCTTCACACCGGAAATGCGGAATTCTTCCATGCAGCGGAGCATCTTGTGGATGGTGTCCTTCGGATGAAGGGCATGCGCGGTGACTTTGACGAGGAGAGAATCATAGTACGGGGTGATGACGGCGCCGGTGTAAGCCGTGCCGGCATCGAGACGGATGCCAGGTCCGCCGCCGGAACGATAGGCAATGATCTTACCGGTATCCGGCATGAAATTGTTCTGCGGATCTTCCGTGGTGATACGGCACTGGATCGCAACGCCTTTGTACCAGATCTCATCCTGCTGGCCAATGGCGATCTCCGGCCCGTCAAGCGCATAGCCCTCAGCGATGAGGATCTGGCTCTTGACGATATCCACATTGGTGATCATTTCCGTGACGGTGTGTTCGACCTGGACACGCGGATTGACTTCAATGAAATAGAAGTGCTTTTCATCCTGATCGACCAGGAATTCGACCGTGCCGGCATTCACATAGTGGACATTCTTCATCAGTTTGACAGCTGCATCGCAGATGTTCTTTCTGAGTGCCTTCGGAAGAGACCACGCCGGCGCCATTTCGATGACCTTCTGGTGACGGCGCTGGATGGAGCAGTCACGTTCGAAGAGATGCACCACATTGCCGTGCTCATCACCCATGACCTGTACTTCGATGTGCTTCGGGTTCATGATGCAGCGTTCGACATAGACTTCATCATCACCGAAAGCCATCTTCGCTTCGGAACGCGCACGGTTGTACGCTTCTTCCAGATCTTCCATGCGGTCGACATTTCTCATGCCGCGTCCGCCGCCGCCATTAACAGCCTTGATCATGACCGGGAGTCCGTAGGTTTCTGCGAAAGCCTTTACTTCATCAAAGCTGTGAACCGCGCCCTTGGTCCCCGGGATCATCGGGATCTGCGCTTTTTCTGCCTGAATGCGGGCATTCACCTTGTCACCGAACATGATGAGATGTTCGACCTTCGGCCCGATGAAAATGATGCCTTCTTCTTCGCAGCGCTGGGCGAGCTTCGCATTTTCAGCAAGGAAGCCGTAGCCCGGATGAATGGCATCGACGTCATGCTCCTTGCAGATACGGATGATATCTTCGATGTCAAGGTATGCGTCGATTGGCTTATCCCCTTCACCGACCAGGTATGCTTCATCTGCACGGTTTCTGTGCAGGGACAGGATATCTTCTTTTGAATAGATAGCCACGGTGCGGATGCCCATTTCACTGCAGGCTCGGAATACGCGGATCGCGATCTCGCCGCGGTTGGCTACCAGTACTTTATGGATTCGTCTCATGAGATTCTCCCTCTCAATAAAATAGAATGAGCACGATGATCGCGTCATTCTGATGCGCTTTTAGCGTTTGATAGTACTATTTTAACCAGTGAAAGCCGCAAAATCAATAGTCCGTATGAATTGGTATCAATCATGGTTTTAATAAATGATATGAATAGATGGGCATTGATATAATATTTATTATGCATCGTGTTTATCATAATCACAAATTTATTATTTAGGGTTCAAGGTTCAAGGTTCGGGGTTCAGGGTTCAGGGTTCAGGTTGATGGGTTCAGGGTTGTGGTGGCAGCTTCGCTGCAAAATATATATTTGCGGCGAAGCCGCCACCACCATTTCTCATTTCTCATTTCTCATTTCTCATTCAAACGAGGCTTTCAAATGGAATCAAAGGGCGACCCGCCCCCACGGCTACCCCCGAACCCTGAACCCATTATCTTCCACAATATTTTCTGAAATCACAGAACCGGCACGCCGTCGGAAGCTCGTTCTTTTTCATTTCACAGCGACGCGCAAAATCACGCGCCAGGATCCGCCTCGACGTCTCATCGAATTCCTCCATCCTTTTCTCCACGCGTTCTTTGCTCATAGGAAAAACAACGCATGGATCCTCGGCATCACTGGTGAAGTACAGGACGAGCCTTTCCACGGAGCGGCCGAGTTTCGTTTCGACAAGGTAGGCATATACCTCGAGCTGGCTTCGGTATTTCTCCATAAGGAGACTGTCCATCGGCGGTTTCTTCCCAGTCTTGAAGTCTATGACCCGCACCTGATCCCCATCCCCCGAGAGAAGATCGATGGTGCCGTTCAGAATGTAGTCATCTTTGACCAGCTCAAGAGGGCATTCGGCAGCAAGCGCATCATCCCAATTTCCTTTCCGGAAATCCACATATCCACGAATCTCTGAAAAGGCCTGCTTCAGTTTTGCCTCAGGGAGCCAGCTATTTTCTTTATCAGACAGGGAAATGTAATTCGCCATCATCCAGCCGTAGATCACAGAGGGCGTCACGCGATCGGCCTCTCCGCGAAGGACCGCGCGGTGGATGTCCTCGATCGTCTCATGGACAAGCTCGCCGTACATGGCATGACTCCCCTGCGTGCCTGCGAAACGGTAGACGCGATGCCAGAGATACTTCATCGGGCATTCTTCATAAAGGGCGATCTGCGACGTGAAGGCGAAACGCGGCTTGAACACATTCCGCCCCACCGGACGGCAGATGAGGTGGTGGTAGTCTGCTTCTTTCGCATGATATGCAGGAAGAGCGGGCATGATCCATTGAAATGCTTCCGAAGTATCCCCCTTCTTTTGAGAAGATGCGAGGACGAGGAGCGTTTCCGCGCGGGAGAACGCCGTATAGTACTTGCGCCATAAATCAAAATTTTTCATTTCCTTCGGTGGCTCAGCAGGCTTTCGTCCGCTCACCTTTTCCACCACCTGGGAAATCAGGTCACTTTCTGCATCCCAGCGTGCCCGCTCGTCGAGCGATGGCACGATGACAACGGGGTACTCGAGCCCCTTTGCCTGGTGGATATTCAGGAAGGATACGGAGCCCGAGGGCGCATAGCGCTCTTCATCTTCATACTCATTCACGCCGTTTTCAAACCACAGCCGCAGATAGCGGGAAAAGAAGAGATGCACGTCCTCCACAGTCTCCTCACCATGCCCGTGATTCTCCGGCAGGAAAAAGCCAAAACGGGCAATCAGGCGCGTGATGGCGGACAGATTTCTGGCTGCATTCGATTCACCCCGGACTGCGCTGTCCAAAATATCAGAAAATGGTGCAAAGGAGAGCATCTGGTAGACGAGGTGCAAAAAAGAGGCGGGGAGTTTCTTCTCATAGGAAATAACACTCCGCGTGCGGTCCAGCCAGTCTTTCAGCGCTCGGTGCCCGGGTTTTGCGAGCATCATCCGCGCGACGCCCATGCACTCGAAGTATGTCTCGAGAATCCCTCTCGTTTCCTGCATGTCGTCCCGATTTTCCATGGAATCCGAAAAACTGGGAAAGAGCAATAGGAGCGTCCCGATCAGCCACTCGACTTCCTGTCGCTTAAAGAACCAGCCCGCCCGCGGCGCGTAGGAAGCGATCCCCTTCCGTCGAAGCTGCAGCTGCAAAGCGCGCGATGCATTGCTTTTCACGGACGAACAGAGTACCGCTACTTGGTTATAGTCCGTGATCTGCCCCCGTTCTTTCAGCCCTTCGATGAAATCAGCGATCCGCGCGTGACACTCGGAAAGATCCTTCCCCGTGATGCGAAGGACGGACGTCCCCGTTTCCTCTGACGCGGCATGAATGTCCCCCTTCACATAGCGGAACATCCGCCCATCCGCTCCGCGCCAGCTTTTGAGTCCGCGCATCCAGTCCATGCAGAAGCGGACAATGCCCGGATGCGAACGATAATTCGTATCCAGCTTGAACGTATGGCATGTCTCATAGGTCTTCGAAAATCCCAGAATATTTCCGATGGACGCCCCGCGGAAGCGATAAATGCTCTGGTCATCATCCCCCACCACGAAGATCTGCTGAGAACAGCCCCCAAGAAGACGGATGAGCTGCTCTTGGATGAAATTCGTATCCTGATACTCATCGATCATGATGTACCGGATCCGTTTCTGCAGCTGGTCAAGGATCTCCGGATAGGAAGAAAGAAGCGCATATGTCTCCTTCTGCAGGCGGGAGAAATCGATGAAATGCCTTTCCTCTTCGAGGCGCGTGTACTTCATCATCATCCGTGCGAGCACTTCTATGCGCCCGCCCAGTTGATTTCCGCATGTCCGCCGCATTTCTTCCGGCAAGAGCAGCTCCTCGGAGAGGCCATTCACATAGCGGCAGATCGTCTGGCACTGACGCCATGGAGAGATCCCCACCAGCTCCCCCTGCTTCAGATAGGAGTCCTGTACCACACGGCGAAAATTCGGGATCGCCGCAAATTCCTGCAGATGCTCGTACACCAGGTACTGCTGCTCAAACTGATCCACTGCCAGATAATTCTTCGGAAGATGCGTATACTCCTGAAATTCTTTCAGGATCTTTCGGCAAATGTGATGAAAGGTACCGATGTACATCTCATGCAGATTCACCTCGATACCCGCCTTCGACAGCACATCCGTGAGACGCGTCGTCAGCTCCTTCGATGCTTTCTGTGTGTACGTGACCAGCATGATCTCTTCCGGCTTCACCCTCTTCTCGCGGATGAGGTAAAGCACGCGCTGAATGATGGTATAGGTCTTTCCCGTCCCCGGTCCCGCGATCAAAAGCGTGGGACCTTCGGAGAGGATGGCAGCTTTTTGTGAATCATTCATAGAGAGGACTCCTTCGGGAAATAGTGACTAGAGACTAGGAGCAGCAGGTATAATGGGTTTTAATGGTTCTAAGGGGATAGTGCGGCACATTTCGTCATCCTGAGCGGAGAAAAACGCCGTGTGTTAAAAAATGGCTTATCTGAAATATGAGAACTGAGTCGAAGGATCTAAGCGCCGCGGAGTATACTTAGCCTTCCCCTCTAGGGGAAGGTGCCCCGAAGGGGCGGATAGGGTGACTATGGTATGAAAGATCAATGATCGGATATCTAATAGTTCCTAATCCCTAGCTACCAGTCACTAGTCACTCATTCTTACTTTCAAACTTCAAGGTTAGCCCAAGGGGCGTGCTGTACCTTGATCGGGGATGAAAGAGGGTGGCGGGTTCTAAGGGTTCTAAGGGGATAGTGCGGCGCATTGAACCTCTTGAACCCATCTCCCTTGTCACCCTTCACTTTCACTACGTCCCACCACCGTAAGGATCCCCAGCACGGGCAGGCAGAGGACATAGGCGAAAGAATAGCGGAAAACGGAGGAGGCCGGCGTGGAGAGGAGGAGAGTGGCTGTATTCACTAGAAGCGGCAAAAGCGCCCAGAGATATTCCTTTTTCCCCTGTCTGATCCAGACGAGCCCCAGAAAGAGCGCGATCCAGAGCGAAAGCCCCGTCCCGATAAAATGGCTTCCCTCATAGGAGACATTCGCCAGCCCGGCCTTGAGCCAAAGCGGCAAAGGGAAATCCCCTGTCGCCATGCGGTCGTTATCCGCCGGTTTCATATCCTTTGTATTCTCATCCGAAAGCGCCCAGCCGAAGCGCGACTGCACGCCATACTCGAAGGGATCCAGATTCCACAGGGCATACGTCTCCGTCAGCCAGCCCTCCACATATATTCTGGGATTTCTAAGACCGGTATCCAGCCATGCCGACAGGAATTCTTTTTTCTGCCCATTCAGCCAGTTTCTATGGAAATGATCATGCCACTTCACGAAATCCACCGTGAAAGGAGAGTACTCTTTCTTCCACTCCTCTTCCGGCAGCAGCTCATCCATCAGCGCCCGCGTCTCCTCACTCCGATCTCCTTCGAGCTTCATCGTCCGCCCCAGCTGCTGGAGCGGGATCGCCATAGACTCCTGAAAGAGCGGCTCCCAGTGATGGGTGCGCTGGATGACCTGGGCGGGGACGATGGAGATCAACGCAAAAATCACAAAAAAGAGGAGGATCGCCTTCCGCTTCTCCAGAAAAAAGAGAGCAAGGGATACCGACAGCGCGACAAGGAGGCCATTGCTGCGAAGCAGCATCGCAAGAAGCGCCGCAGCAAGGATCCAAAGAGACACCCTCCCCCACGGCTCCCCTTCCGCGCGCCGAAGAAAGAGCCATACGAAAAAGAGCAGCCCCAGAGAGAAAAGACCATCCCTCACTGCCGCGATACTATAATTTCCCACCATTGGAAAAAAGAGAAAGTACCCGTACAGCCCCCATCCGGCAAGATCATGCACACGTCCCTTCACCCAGAAGGCAAAGGCGGTAAGCCCATAGGAGATCAAAAGAAGCTGCAGCAGAGAAAAGAAGAAGATGACCGGCTCCCGGCTCCCCAGCACCTCCTTCCCCCAGCTCGCCCCATAGCCGTATATCACCGAATACAGCCAGGGAAACTGCACGCTTGCATAGAGCGGATTCTCCATCATGAAGACCGTGTCATTCATTCCCGGCGCCGGATAAAACGAGAGAAGGAAGGGCAGCTGCCAAAGCACCATCAGAAGGAATGCAGGAAGAAACCATGTCCGATCTGCTGCCGTTCTCCTCGAACAAGAAAAGCCGGAAAGCCGATCGACCAGTTTGGGCAGTAAAAGAGAAAAAAACGCCGTCCCCAGAAGAAGGATCGGCACGTCCCAAAAATTCAGGAGCGCGCGCCCTGCCTCTTTGAGCTCTCCTGCCCGATCCAGACAGTCTATCTTCACCGTGTACCAGAGCGCAGCCGCCAAGAAGAAAGAAAAGCACATATATAGGTAAGAAAAACGTGTCCGAAACAGTTTCATAAAAAGCTCCTAGATCTTAAAGGTCGTCGGGTGCAGGGTTAGCCCATGGGACGTGCTGCCCTTTGATTGTTGGTGAAAGCCTCGCTTGAATGAGAAATTAGAAATGAGAAATGCGAAATGGTGGTGCGGCGCATAAAAATATGGAAGCGCCGCAGAATTTTGATAGCGCTTCGCGCCGTCGTCATCTCGAGCGTAGCCCTCGATCTTTATTGCAGAACGTTCATCGCCTGATGTGAGGCAGCACCAGGACATCATTTTCCCTCGACGCATACACGCTGATTCCCGCAGTGCAGTAAAGATCCCTCGACTGCGCTCGGGATGACGATGCCGGAGAATCCCAGTCACTAGTCACTAGTCACCAGTCACTCGAGACTCCTAATTCCTAGCCAGTCATCCCTGCTTTCAAACTTGTAGCGGCAGCTTCGCTGCAAAGTATATATTGCTCATTATACCATGTTCCCCCTTCTCTCCTATGCTATAATATGGCGAATCTCATGATTTCTTATACAGAAAGGAGACCCTGTATGTATAGAGAAGAACGAGTCAGAGCAGCCCTTGCCGGCAAAGGAGTCGACCGCGTACCGGTCGCTGCCTGGATGCACCTCTCCGCATTCGACCAGGCCCCGATCTCCCTTGCCGAGGCAGAAGTCGATCTCACAGAAAAATATGACTTCGACTATCCCCACTGTACCCTGACTCCTGAACCCTGAGCCTTGAACCCTGAACCCTGAACCTCACCTAAAAACCGCTGTCCGAAACCATTCGGACAGCGGTTTTTTTCTATTCGTGATTCAATTTCCCTTTCAGATCATGGTCGGTCATCGCGCAGACGCAGGAATCAGACCAGACATTCTCTGCTGTCTCGATCATATCGATAATCGTATAGATCGGAAGGATGAGGCCCATGATGCCGATCGGCGCGCCGATACCGCTCATGAGGGAGAGCGTCAGGAAGTAGCATCCCATCGGTACGCCTGCATTGCCGACAGCTGCGAGTACTGCGACGATGAGCCATGTGAGCATGGTCGTCATCGAAAGCTCGATCCCCGCATTCTGCATGACGAAGAGCGAAGTGATCAGTATGAAGGCTGCACATCCGTTCATGTTGATGGTCGTGCAAATCGGAAGTACAAAGCGGGAAACAGCTGGATCCGCCTTTAGATTCTTCTCCGCCGAGGCCAGCGTCACCGGCAGTGTGCCCGCAGAGCTCTTGGTGAAGAGAGCGACTGCAATGGCAGGAGACATTTTCTTGAAAACATCGATCGGATTCAGTCCTCGAGCCAGAAGGAAGAGCGGCAGGACAAGGAAGAACTGGATACCGTTACTTGCCATGATGACGAGCGTGTATTTCCCGAGCGCCCCTACGATGACCCCTGCTTCGATCTGGGCGGAGAGCTGCCCTGCAAAAGCCAGAATGCCGACAGGAAGAATGGCGAGAAGCGCTTTGATCAGCGTAAAGAGAAGCTCCTGAAAACCAAGGATGCCCTTCAGGAGGACTTCGCGATTCTCCGTCTTCGGCATGAAGGCAAGCCCGAGGCCGAAGGAGGCTGCGATCAGCATGACAGCAAGTACATTGCCGGACAGGAATGGCTGCAGAATGTTATTCGGGATGACATTCAAGATGTGGTCATAGTATGTGACCGTTCCCAGCTTCTGCGGCACGCTCGAAGCCCCTGCACTCGCCAGATCCGTCGGCAGATTTCCCGGTGTCACCCAGAGATACATCGCAAGCCCGATACCTGCCGCAAAGACGGTAGTGAGAAGCGTGTAGACGACCGCGTGTGCAAAAATGCGACCGGTTTCCTTCTTGCCGCCGAGTGCAGCCAGTGTCGTGATGACAGCGAGCGCGATCGTCGGTACCGCAATGAACTGGAACAAACGGGTGAATACCGTCGCGATAAAATTAAAGAGCTCATTCAAAGGCTTGATCCCGAGCCAGCCCAGAGCGGCGCCAACGACCAATGCCAGGATCCAGAGAATAAACTGCCGTCCCTGCTTTTTTGTCTGGTGCTCTTTCAGCACGCTCTGTGCTAAGTTTTTGACATCCTCATTTTTATTCATATCATTTCCTCCTATCATTTCCTACTATTCCTACTATGGCGATCAATGAAAAAGAGTTCAGCAGCAGATTCTATGGATGCAGCAAGGCTCGCGAAACATTGCCGCATCGGGCAAGATCTTCATTTCAAACAATAAAAAAAGCCCTTCCTCCCCCATGGGACGAAAGACTCGTGATTCTCACCCAATTTCACCGTTGCGTCACCGCATCGGCCTCTTTAAGTCCAAACAGACTCTGATCCTGTAACGGGAATCCCCGGGAGAGCCTACTTCTTTTCGGTCTCCTGGCTCTGAAACGCACTTCAGCAAAGTTTCTCTGCCCGCTTGCACTGTCCGGACTCGCTAAGAGAAGAAATCCCTGCGTACTCTTTTTCTTCATCGCTTATTGGACATACTATAGCATAGATAAAGGAATGTGTCAAACCTCTGTAAGAAAAATAAGAGAATACAGTGCCCCGGTCTCTATGTCCCCTCGTCAGATGCTCTCTTTTTTCGATCTGCCATTTTTATACTCTACTCTTCCCAACTTTCCTCTACTTGTAGTAAGATATGAAAAATAATTTCTTTATTTTTTAGAAAGGAGACGTTCCCTCATGGGTATGCTCAAAGAATTCAAAGACTTTGCCCTCCGCGGCAATGTAGTAGACATGGCAGTCGGTGTAGTCATCGGCGCTGCATTCGGAAAGATCGTTTCTTCTCTGGTCAGCCATGTCATCATGCCTCCTCTGGGCTACCTTCTGGGTGGTATCGATTTCTCCAACCTTTTCATCTCTCTGAGCGATACCCCGGTCTCCACGCTCGCCGAAGCAAAAGAGCTCGGCGTCCCGGTCATCGCATACGGAGAATTCCTGAATGCAGTCATTGATTTCCTGATCATTGCTTTCGTCATTTTTATCGCCATCAAGCAGATCAACCACTTCTTCCCGAAAGCTCCGCCAAAGGAAATCAGAAAGTGCCCCTACTGCAAAGAAGCTATCGCAGATGATGCGACTCGCTGCCCGCACTGCACGGCGCAGCTCTGAGACGCCTCTTTCGCCAGCAAAGGCGGTGTGACAAAAACCTGTATGTTTTGTCACACCGCCTTTTTACATTCGTTTTCCCCATGAGACGCCTAAAAAGCCTCCCCGAAGGGAGGCTTTTTAGAGGTGTTTGGAGTTGTTGAGAAAGATTTGTAACAATGAGTGGAATCATCACGGCCAATGGTGATTTCCTTTTGTTTACGATTCTATATTACCTCACATCGTCTTCATTGTCAAGTATTGTTTATTATTTTCATGAACAATAATTAACAATCATCCTTCGTAAACTTCAAATTCATCCTTGCCGGCGCCGCAGACCGGGCATACATAGTCTGCCGGCAGATCTTCAAACTTGGTCCCCGGGGCGATGCCATTATCCGGATCACCTTTGGCTTCATCGTAAATCCATCCGCATACAGTGCATACATACTTTTTCATAGTCGTTCCCTCCTTTGGGAAAACTCACAGGGGGCCGCATGTCGGCTTCCCTGCAGGAAGGAAATGTCGGTTCGACCGCAGCTTGTGATTTTACAAGAGTGAGATCCTAGGGAAACGCTGATTCAATCGCAGAGTCAGATTCTACAAGAATTTTTATACATAGCTTCGTCATAGCCTTCCTTACATAGCTCGCTATTCGCGTCAGGTGATTCCTCGCCATGCTTAAAAATTCAAGAGTAAAATCTGACAACGATTGAATCAGTGTTTCCCTCGAGCGATCGGATCCGTATTTCCCTTCTTCCTATATTTACATCTCTCTATGTAGTATTATATCACAATATTCAAATAGTTCAATATCGAATGATACGTTTTTCCCCTCGCCCAAAATCATCTGCTCACCACCCATTGACCAAAAGGTCCCGACCTTATATAATAGGTATCGCAAGCCATGCGAGCGTGGCGGAATTGGTAGACGCACAGGATTTAGGATCCTGCGCCTTGTGCATGGGGGTTCGAGTCCCTTCGCTCGCACCAAAAAAAGCACTGTGGATCTCACAGTGCTTTTTTATTGGCAGTCACCTTTTTCGCTAAAGCCGATCTCTCAGAAATTTACAGTCTTCCCATAGTAAGCACATTCGAGGATCTTTGCCATAGCTTCCGCATCTGCCTCACGCGGGTTCTCCGGAGTGCAGGCATCGAGGACGGCATTCTTAGCGATAGCATCCTTCTTAGCAAGGTACAGCTCCTCTGGCACCCCATAGTCTTTGAGTGTCAGCGGGATGTCCATCTTCTGATTCAGTTTCTGGATAGCTTCCTCATAGGAAATGACAAGCTGTGCATCTGTGCGTCCCGGAAGGCCGGCCACGCGAGCGAGATCGGCATAGCGCGAAAGACAGGCCTTCTTGTTGAACTGGATGACATACGGCATCAAGATGGCATTCGCACAACCATGCGGGACATGGAAGACGGCACCGATCTTATGCGCCAGAGAATGTGTAATCCCCAGAAGTCCGTTTGAGAAGGCCATGCCGGCAAGGCACTGCGCGATATGCATTTTGCCTCTGGCTTCCTTGTCTCCATGATACGACTCTACGATGTTGTCAAAAATATCGGAGACAGCTTGCTTGGAGAGCGGTTCCGTGAAGCCATTCGCAAACTTTGACACATAGGCCTCGGTCGCATGTGTCAGCGCGTCCATCCCTGTATGCGCGGTGAGCTTCTTCGGCATGGTGAACGGGATGTCGAGGTCAAGGATGGCAAGATCCGGCGTCAGATTGAAATCAGCGAGCGGATACTTGATGCCTGTCGAGTAGTCGGTGATGACAGAGAAAGCCGTGACTTCTGTCGCAGTCCCCGATGTGGATGGGATAGCGACGAAGATCGCTTTCTGACGAAGCGGCGGCAAAGAGAATGGCTTTTTGATCTCATCGAATGTCAGATTCGGATATTCATAGAAGACCCACATGGCCTTGGCTGCATCGATCGGTGAACCGCCGCCGATCGCCACGATCACGTCCGGCTGGAATTCTTCCATCAGCTTCGCACCCTTCTGCACTTCTTCGATGGATGGATCCGGTGTGATGCCTTCGAGCGTATAGGTGGCAAGTCCTGCGTCCTTCAGCACCTTTTCAGTCTTCTGAAGGAAACCGCCTGCCCGCATGGAATGACCACCGGTGCAAATGAAAGCTTTCTTGTGACCCTTCAGCAAAGACAGCTCATCAATGGCTCCATGACCACAATAAATATCTCTAGGTAAAGTGAAACGGAACATAGTGAATCCTCCTTTTGGCATAGAATCATACGGAAGGATGGACGATCAGGAGTTCTTGATCGAAGAAATTCTGATCTGTCCTTCTTCTTATAGTATACACTTTTTTATGCAGACTGGAACATGTATGCTTATTCTATATGAAAAAGTCATTGGAAATGAGTTAAAAGCATAAATATAGGAGGCCTATCGCCCTCTGCCTGTTAATGCTATTAAGTTAAGGAAATCGTTAACTACGTAACGTCTTGCTTCCCCCTTCGGGGGAAGTGCCGAAGGCAATGGGGGCATGCTAGCGGTACAGCGTGCTATGTTGAATAGTCCGATGCTATTGATATTTCAACACTTTCATGCAATACCGCTACGTAGCCCCCTCTCCCCTTCGGGGAGCTCCCCCGATGGGGAGCCAAGAACGTTCTGCCGCTTAACTTAATAGCATGACTCTGACTGTGGAGTGCCGCTTCCCTATGAACCCGCCGATGCCCGGCTCCCTAGCCACAGCCTTTTTTATCGGGTATAATATAAGGGAAACGCCGATTCGATCGCTCATCAGATAGGATCCGTGTTTCCTACGAAAAGTGAAAGGAATCAAAACCTCTTATGGAAGATACAAAGAATAAAGTTTTTGTCCACGATCATGGCGATGGACATGTCCACACCCATGTGATTGGGCACATCCATGACGGACATCCTCCCAATCACAGCCATACGCATGACCCGCAAAAGATCAAAGCGATCATGAATCGGATATCTAGATCCATCGGCCATATGGAGTCGATCAAGAAGATGCTCGAGAACCAACGGGACTGCGCCGATGTCCTGATCCAGCTCGCCGCAGTGCGTGCGGAGATCAATAATACCGGCAAGCTCCTCCTGAAGGAGCATATGGAGCACTGCATCGTGGAAGCGGTGCAGGAGAATGACCAAGAGGCCATCACGCGCATGAATCAGGCGATCGATATGTTCATGAAGTAATATATGGAGCGCAAAAAGCACAGATGCCATCGTAATGAGTGTGGCATCTGTGCTTTTTGCTTTTATCCTATGCCAGCGGCTTCGAGCAGACGGCGGGTATAGAGTTCCTTCGGATGGCGCAGGATCTCCTCCATGGCTCCCTGCTCGACGCATATCCCCTGATGCATCATGAGGAGTGCGTCACAAAACCGCTCCGCGAGCGATAGGAAATGGCATCTCCGCCTGCCAGATACATCAGGGTAAATGTGACAAATATCACGCCGAGAAGAATGAGAAGGCAGGAGATCCCTTTCTTGACTATCCACACCATAGGCACCCATCACTTTTTTGCTTCAATGCAAAAATACGGCGTCGCCGCAAAATTCAGCTGCTCCTCCGGAAGAAGGATCTCTTCGGAAATATTCTCATACAGTGTGACCTGCATCCCCATCTCTTCAAGTACCTGCCGATCCCATGCAGGACGTTTCTTGGGCGAAAGGGGCATCTGTCGCGCGATGCGTTCGCAGGCCATAACATCGGTCGAAATATAGCGGTCAAAGACACCCGCTTCTGCGACCTGCTCGCGGTCCCTGTCATAAAGAGCACGGTCTTCTTCGCTATACAGGTAGTTGTACCAGTTCGCATCGAAATTGAGAAGGATCCCGCCCTTTTTCAGGACGCGCTGCCAGCTCGCATACGCCTTTTTCGGATGCGGCAGCGTCCATGTGAGATTTCTCGTCACGATGAGATCGTAGCTGCCCATGGGAAGCGGCACATCTTCCGCATCCCCCTCGACATAATGGATCCCCTCTGCGAGCGGTCCTGCATTCTTCTTCGCCTCTGCCATCATGGCAGGATTCCGATCCAGTGCCGTCACCTCGCAGCCCACCATCCCCAGAATGATAGAGAAGAAGCCGGGCCCTGCCCCGATATCAAGCGCTTTGATCCCTTCTCTCTCCGGCATGACATCCTGTACACGTCGCATGATATAGGACGTCCAAAGCTCCTTTTGCCGTCCGCAGAGCTCTTTCTGATTGATTTCCGAATAGCTCGGCGCCCGCTTTGTCCAATAGTCTATGATCTCTTTTTCTAACATCAATGGCTCTCCTTACGATAAAGGAAACGCTGACCCCATCGCTGGATCAGTGTCTCTCCACTCTCTTATTCATAATGAGTCTACCAATAAAAAAAATCCCCCACAAGCCGGGTGGGGGGTTCTATACGAGAGCATACGCCTAAGGAAACGCTGATCAGATCGCAGGATCAGATCTCATATGGATTTTTATACATAGCGTCGTCGACATTCTCCTTAAATACATAAAAAAACCACCCTCTCGGGTGGCTTTTTTATTATTCCGCATCTTCCGGCAGTTCTGCGTTGGTGTACACTTCCTGTACATCATCGAGTTCTTCCAGTTCATCGGTGAGGTGCTGCATGGTCTGAGCAGCATCGCCTTCGAGCTTGACATAGTTGTCTGGAACCATAGCCAGTTCGGAAGCTTCCGCTTCGATGCCTTCTTTTTCGAGGGCTTCGGAGACGGTGAGGAAGTTTTCCGGAGAGGTCGTGATTTCATAGCTGTCTTCGCCGGTAGTGACATCGTCAGCGCCTGCATCGAGAGCGATCATCATGACGGTGTCTTCATCGGCTGCGTCTTTGGCTACAATGATAGAGCCTTTCTTCTTGAACATCCAGCCTACGCATCCTGGTGTGCCTACAGAGCCGCCGTGATGGGTGAATGCATGACGGATATCTGCGGCTGCACGGTTTCTGTTATCGGTATTGCATTCGACGATGACAGCTGCGCCTCCCGGGCCGTAGCCTTCGTAGGTGACTTCATCGAAGCCTGCACCGCTGGCAGCGCCGACGCCTTTAGCGATGGCACGCTGGATATTTTCCTTCGGTACATTGTTCTGTTTAGCCTTGGTGAGGGCCAGCTTCAGACGCATGTTGCCGACGGGATCACCGCCGCCCATGCGGGCTGCGATGGTAATTTCCTTGGAGATTTTAGTGGTGATCCTTGCGCGAATGGCATCAGTCTTGCCTTTCTTGCGCTTAATATTTTCCCACTTAGAATGTCCGGACATAGTACGTTATTCCTCCTTTTGATTCCACCAGGGTTCGCCCAGAAGGCGGTCGAGGATGATGGCTACGGCGCTGCGCACGCACAGATGGTTGTACGTACCCGCTCCGTAGATGGGTTCCACAATGTAGTCGAACTGTTTCATCACTTCCTTGGTCATGCCAAAGCCTGTACCAAAGAGGATGAAGATCGGCGTATCTTCTTCGTGGATCTTCCTGCGCATTTCTGTGTAGGAAACAGTATTTGGATAGACCCGGGCATCCGTGGTCACGATGGCCGGTTTTTGGCCTGTCTCTTTTTCGATCCAGGCGATGGCATCCTCCAAGGTCGGGACCAGTTCCGTTTCCTCGAAGGCTTCCTTCCGGTTGATATTGTAATGCACGCCGCCGCCGGTTTTCCAGTGGTTCATGATGCGGCTTGCCATTTCACGCTGTGCTTCGACAGGATGCACGATGAAGTAGCGCTTCACATCATAGGTTTTTGCCGTTCTGGCTATGTCATGGAGGTCATAGTTGGTCAGAGCTGTAGTGACGACTTCCATGTGCTTATTATAAATGGGATAGTGGATGAGCCCGATATACACAGGTGCCATTACTTCTCCTCCTCTTCTATTTCTCGCATGAGCTTCTGATCGGTCTTTGTCAGTGTGAGCTTCTCTAAGAGATCCGGGCGGCACTTCAAGGTGCGCCTCAGTGCTTCCTTCCTGCGCCATTTCGCGATGTTTGCATGATGGCCGGAGAGCAGCACATCCGGCACTTTCCAGCCGTTGTAATCAGCCGGCTTGGTGTACTGCGGATACTCGAGGATCGGCTCATAGAAAGAGTCGCTCTGTGCGCTTCCCGCATCGCCTAAGACGCCGGGCACCATGCGGGCCACGGCATCTGCGATGACCATCGCGCCGAGCTCGCCGCCCGTCAGGACATAGTCGCCGATGGAGATAAGCTCATCCGCAAGATGCTCTTCGACGCGGTGATCGACGCCTTCGTAGTGCCCGCAGATGAGCACCAGATGGTCATAGTCGCGATACAGCTGTTTTGCTTTGTCCTGCGTGAAGGGCATGCCGGCCGGCGACAGGAAGATCACACGGTCACGCGGCCCTTTTTCCGGCAGTACATGATGGGCGGCATCAAAAAGAGGCTGGCACATCATCAGCATCCCAGCCCCACCTCCACAGATCGTGTCATCGACTTGTCCATGCCGGCTCTTGGTGAAATCTCTGGGATTCGTCACTGCCATCTCCATGAGGCCGCCTTCCAGAGCACGTTTGATCATGCTCTGATGGAAGAAGGCTTCTATGAATTCTGGAAACAGCGATAAGATATCGATTTTCATGGACTTACTCCCATTCCAAAAGCTTGACTGTCATGGTGCCGCCTTGAGGGTCTACATGAAGGATACAGGGCGGGATCGCAGGGATCAGTGTCTCCTTTCCCTCTTCGGAAATAACGCTGTACACGTTATTTGCCTTGGTCTCGATGATCTCCTTCAGGATACCGACAGGCTCACCCTCTTCAGTCACGACTTTAAGTCCTAAAAGCTCGTGGTAGTAGTAGGTGCCGTCTGTCCGCTTTGGCAGCGCCGAGGCAGGCACTTCGACTTCCATACCACGCATGAGCTCGGTCTGGTTTCTGTCTTCTACGCCTTCCACATGGAGAATATAAATATTCTTGTGCGGACGGCAGGACATGAGCCGATATTTTTTCCCCCCGATCCAGAGATACTCCAGCGAACGGATCACTTCCGGCCGATCGATATCGGGGAACATACGCAAATCACCCCGCACACCATGCGGGGCTACGATTCGGCCGATGAGTACCTTGACATCGGATTTCATATCATTCACGGAAAGCAATAATCTTACCGTCTTCAACCAGGATTTCCCCGCCTACGATGTTATTCATATCGTCACCGACATGAATGGTCACGAGACGGTTGATCGGTGCGCGGTTGAGTTCTGCACCGATAGCCAGCTTTTCCAGGTGTTCTTTATCGTTCGTCAGCTTTTCCTTCACCTGCTGCATCTGCGCCTTCTGGGCTTCAAAGGAAGCACGGAGCTGGGAAGCTGCTTGGATATTGACTTTAGCCTGTTCAGCAATGCGGCCGTTTGCCTGAAATTCAAGCTGAGCCATATCATGTTCGACACGCGACAGGTTCGTATTGATTTCATTCAGCAAAGTGGTCTTCAGTGCCTCTGTCAGCTTGGACTTCACAGCGACAGGGACAAGGATCTGCATTTCATCCATAGGGCACCCCTTAGATAATATCGACAGCGACCTTGCGATTTTCACGCAGGGCCCCTGCTTTGACTACGGTGCGGATGGCATTCGCAATCCGGCCTTTTCTACCGATCACTTTGCCCATGTCTTCAGGAGCGACGTGGACCTGGTAGATCTCCAGGCTGCCTTTCTGAAGAATGGTGACGGTGACGGCATCAGGATTTTTGACAAGAGCCTTAACCAGTGTTTCCACCAATTCCTTCATCTTGCGTCCTCCTTATTTCTTTGCTTCTGCAAACTTAGCGAGGATGCCGTTCTTTCTCAGAATGGAACGAACAGTGTCGGTCGGCTGTGCGCCTTTTCCAAGCCAGGACAGAACCTTTTCTTCATCGATCTTTACCGGAGCGTCCAGTTTAGCCGGGTCGTACCAGCCGATGGTATCGGTCGGTGCGCCGTTTCTAGCTGCTTTGGAGTCGATAACGATAATGCGGTAGAATGGATTCTTCTTAGCGCCCATACGGGTCAGACGAATTTTTAACATTGATATTTCACCTCCTTGAAATGATCTCGATTATTTACGGAACATCCCTGAGAGACCGCCAAGGCCGCCCAGTTTGGATGGATTTAACTTTTTCGGGTTCATTCCCTTCATTTTCTTCATGGTCTTCTGCATATCAGCGAACTGCTTCATCATGCGGTTCACATCCTGGATCTTGACGCCGGCGCCTTGCGCGATACGCTTGCGGCGACTGCCATTCAGGATCTTCACATTCGCACGCTCTTGCGGAGTCATGGAGAGGATGATGGCTTCGATGTGTTTCACTTCTTTGCCATCAAGGTCGATGTCCTTCAGCTGGTCTTTGAATTTGCTCATGCCCGGAAGCATCCCGAGGATACTCTGGAAGGATCCCAGCTTTCTCACCTGTTTCAGCTGGTTCAGGAAATCATCAAGGGTGAATTCCCCTTTACGCACCTTCGCCGCTGCGTCTTTCATGGATTCTTCATCCATATTTCTCTGGGCTGTCTCAATCAGCGTAGCGAGGTCGCCCAGGTCAAGGATACGGCCGGCCATACGGTCCGGATAGAAATCCTCAAGGCCGCCGTCGAGTTTTTCGGATACACCGATCATCTTGATCGGCTTGCCGGTGACGGTCTTGATAGAGAGCGCTGCACCGCCTCTGGCGTCGCCATCCATCTTCGTCAGGATGGTGCCGTCGATGCCCAGATTTTCATCGAAGGCTTTGGCAGTATTCACGGCGTCCTGACCGGTCATGGAGTCAAGGACGAGAAGAATCTCATGCGGATGGACCTCTGCCTTGATGTTGCGAAGCTCGGCCATCAGCTTTTCATCGATCGTCAGTCGGCCTGCGGTATCGAGGATGACGACATCACGGTTGTATGCCTTGGCTGTATCGATCGCATACTGCGCGATGTGGACCGGATCCACATTCGGCGGCATGCGGTAGACCGGGACATCCGTCTGCTCGCCCAGGACTTCGAGCTGCTTGATCGCTGCCGGACGATAGACGTCGCAGGCTGCCATCATCGGACGGTGACCTTTTTTCTTGAACATCAGAGCCAGCTTACCGGCAGTCGTCGTCTTGCCGGCGCCCTGCAGGCCGACCAGCATGATGATCGTCATGCCGGAGGAAGACAGAGTGATCTTGCTCTGTGTCCCGCCCAAAAGCTCTGTCAGCTCGTCTTTGACGATCTTGATGACCGTCTGGTCAGGCTTCAGGCTGCCGAAGACCTCTTCCCCCATCGCCTTTTCACGGACGTGAGCGATGAAATCTTTCGCCACCTTGAAATTGACATCGGCTTCCAACAGTGCGCGGCGGACCTCACGAAGCGCCCCATCAATGTCACTTTCGGAAAGCTTGCCCTTTCCGCGGAGATCCTTGAACGCAGACTGCAGTTTGTCTCCTAAATTTTCAAATGGCATCCGGTCACCTTCATTCTGTCATCACTTTCAAAAGACTCTCTGCCTCTCCCCGCTCTGCCAGGGGAATGAAATGCAGCAGCCGTAAGGCAGCCTTCTCTCTCTTCTTGCGAAGGGAGCAGGTGTGAAGCGCCGCCTCATAGGAAAGCAACTGCTCTTCTCCATGACGCATCGCATCATGGACCGCCTGACGGGAAATATGGAAATAGTCAGCAATCTCAGCGAGCGTGAGATTTTCATTATAGTATAAGTCGAGGCAATCCTTCTGCCTCTTCGTCAGGAGCTCTCCGTAACAATCAAGGAGCTCTCCCTTCTCTACGATGTTTTCAATAGACATAGTTCATCACCACAACGGATGTTATTATACAGGAGAAAAACGCTCTTGTCAAGGGGTTTTGCTTGACAAGGTTTTTTAAGGTTCGGGGTTCAGGGTTCAGGGTTGTGGTGGCGGCTTCGCCGCAAATATATATGGGGCGATGCCCGAAGGTTTGCGGGTGGCAGGTTTCCCTCGTATCGTCAGCCTTCCCCGCGTGGGGAAGGCAAAGAGGTGGCGGCTTCGCCGCAAAAAAAGGAAGCCAACCCCGCCTCGCTGCGCTCGGCAGCCCCTTCCAAGGGAAGGGGCTAGCGTGGACACTCCCTCCTTCCTATGGAAGGAGGTGCCCCGAAGGGGCGGAGGTTGGATGGGGAAAGCGTGAATCCCTTGGCAAAGATTTCTCACTTCGCCCGAAATGACGATACAGGGATCTGATGTCTCCTAGTCTAATCCCTAATACCTAGCTACTAATCCCTAGTCACTCATCTCTGCTTTCAAACTTCGGGGTTCGCCCATTCCACGAGAAAAGCGGCACTGCATGACTTGCAGTGCCGCTTACATTTGTGGAAGCGCTGATTAAATCCGTGTTTCCTTATTTCTCCATTTTCACGCCGGCCTTCTTCAATGCTTTGAAGGTATAGTCGAGAATGTTGTACAGTATCTCGCCGTCTTCTGCGGTGAGCTTCTTCGGATCGATCCGTTTCATATCCTTGTAGTAGAAGGCGAGCTTCTCACCAATGGCTTCAATGGCTTCGGCTTGGTTCTCCTTTGCTGTATCCTTCTCTTCGACGGCACCCGCCTGGACTTTGAAGAGTTCCTCCTGAAGGCGCGCATTCTCGTCTTCCAACGACTCGATGGTGAGCTTCAGTCCTTCATTGTCATCGCGTTCCTGCGACAGGTTCATCTGTAGACTTTCCACAGTGCCCTTCAGCACCAGGATCAGCTGCCGTGCCACTTCCATGGCTTCCAAAGTATTTGCGTTCTGCATGCGTATCGCCTCCCGAGAAAAAGGGTCCATCCGGTGCAGCAGGGTCGGAAGAGCCGACGTCTGAAAATAGATCGTTTCAGAAAGACGGGAAAGCCCGACAAACCTCTTACACCGCTGTCCATGATGGCTCAGACTTTATTTCCTTTATTCTACCACAACTCTGTCTGTCTACTGTAAACTTTTCACAAATTTCTGGACATGCTCACGATACGCAGGGCCGTTGGTGGCCATTTCCATCGTGTGACCGGCGCCTTGGAAAAGATAAAGCTCCTTTCTGGGACTGCCGGCTTCGGAGAAGAGGTCTTCTGCTGCGCCGTAGGGGATGAGCGTGTCGGATTTCCCGTGAAGGATAAGAAGCGGTGAACGCGCTTTGGCAGACTGCACTAGAGGATCGAGATCGCGCAGCAGCTTCCTGTCATGTACAAAGAGCGCCGCCTGAAAGAATGGATTCAATACATCCATACCGAGCACCAGACGATCATCGCCTGTGTAGCGCATGATCTTTTCACGGCCGAGCTCCATCAGGCTCGCGTACGAGCTGTCTGCGACATAGAACTTCATTGCCGAGCCATCCTTGCTGCCGCTGTAGAGGAGCGCCATCGCTGCACCAAGGGAGATCCCATGGATGCCGATCTGCATCGAGGGGTCTTTCGCTTTCAGGAAATCGACCCATGCATTCAGGTCTTCGATATCATGCACGCCCCAGTCAGGATACTCGCCTCCGCTCTCGCCATGCCCGCGCAGATCGACCATCAGGACGGAGTAGCCCATCTCACGGTAGATATCCGCATATGGCACGCACATGGAACGGTTCTGGTACAGACCATGCAGCAGGATGACGGCGCGGTGGTTTCGATTTCCACTTTCGATGTACGAGCCTTTGAGCCGTGTACCGTCCTCTGATGGCACCGTCACCGACTGCCAGCCGTAACGATTCTCCATCGCATGAATCTGCGAAAGATCCCGCCGGTGATTCTCGATCCCGAGGATCTGATCCCACGGCGCGTGAAAAAGCTCTTCATACGCCATATTTCCAGCAAATCCTCCCGCCAAAAGCAGCGCGAGCAGTGCCATATAGATAAGGCCCTTAAACAGGCTCCATAGACAACCCATGTAATATACCTCGAGCGAATGAACGTCAATCATTTCCGAAATGAGGAAGCGTAGTACAATACATCAATACATAAGAAATATAATAAAGTGCCGCGTTTCCTTAGTTTAAGAAAACGCTCTCCAATGATGGTAAGTTTGAAAGCAGGGATGAGGGATTAGCAACTGGGGATTAGGCGCCTCGAGTGACTTGTGACTGAAATGCCACTTTCAGGCATCGCCATTATTATACTTACTCCGCGACGCTTCTGATTTTTATGCGCCGCACCACCATTTCGCATTTCTTATTTCTAATTTCTCATTCAAACGAGACTTTCAAACGTAATCCAATGGCAGCACGACCCATGGGCTAACCCTTTGGCTACTATAAGTATACCACATAGCCTTCCTAAAATAGCTTGACTCCCTCTACTCCCCCTTGATCCTTCCCTTAGCCACATTCGGCGCAAGGATCCTCTCCTTCGCATAGCGCCAAAGGACGCGGGAGCCCTTCGGCGTCAACTCATTTCTTTTATAAATCTTGGGAAGCGATACACCGAACTGCTGCCATGCTTTCCCATCCGTGTAGTCATTCAGCATCATCGGCTGGATATTATCCATCGTGTGAGCAAAGCGCGCCTCTGCCGTCTCACCGGCCTCAAACTCCTGCCAAAGATCATAGAGCTTCCTGCCCTTCTCCTTCGGCAGCATCCCAAAAATACGCGCCGCCCCTTTCTCTTCCTTTGCGTGCTGCTCTTCTTTCGACACGCCGCTGTACGCATACGTATCCCCCGCATCGATCTCCACGAGGTCATGAATGAGCAGCATCGTCACCGTCTTCAAGACGTCGATGGGCTCATTGCTATACTCAGAAAGAAGCACCGTCATCAACGCCATGTGCCAGGCATGCTCCGCATCGTTCTCCCAGCGCACCGCCCCCGTCACATACGTCTTCCTCTCGATCAGCTTCTCCTTGTCGATCTCACGGAAGAAATCGAAAAGCGCATCCAGTTCTTTCAATTTTTCATCCATAGCTCGTCCTCTTTGGTATAATGGAATGTATTAAATGATGGTTTAATGTTTTTTTGGGGGTAGCCCTAGAAATCAGGGGTGAGTGACTGGTGACTAAAAATTAGTAGCTAGGGATTAGTGGCTAGGGATTAGGTTTTTGATACGAGAAAACCGCTAATTTCAAATCTCCGCGACGCTTAGGGAAACACTGATTAAATCGTTGTCTGACTTGGCTCTTGTACTTTCATACAAGGCGAGGAATAAGCCGCCGCGAATAGCGAGCTATTTAAGGCGGGTTATGACGAAGCATTGTATGAAAATACATGCCAAGTCGGACTCTGCGATTTGATCAGCGTTTCCTTAGATCCTTCGACTCAGTTCTCATATTTCAGATAAGCCATTTCCTAACACACGACGTTTTTCTCCGCTCAGGATGACGAAATGCGCCGCACCGCCCTCGCACTACCTATAGAACCTGCTAAACCTTTTTCGCACGTAATCAAGGGGCACCACGCCCCAAGGGCTAACCCTGAACCCTCCCCCATTATACCAAAAGGAGTCTCCCTTGCGTCCCAGTCTACATACCTTTCTCCGCTTTGCGGCCACCGGGCTTGCTCTCTTCACCCTCATCTACGGGCTGCACCTTGCCGTGACAGGCGAAGTCTTCCCACCATGGAACGACGTGTCCATCTTCTTCACCTGCGTGACACTCTCCCTCCTCTTCACCTTCTACCGCCCCGCATTCCGGCAGTTGCCGCTTCTTTTCTTTGCCCTTTCCGCGATCTCCGTCCGCTTTCTGACAGGTCTCCTCACCCCTTCATGGGATCTCTACGGTTGCCTCTCCTTCTCAGTCGCCACATGGGGCATCCTCGCACTTTTTTCGCCGCCTGCACGCTTTGCGAGAGAGAGAGCCTGCTATGTCTTCCTCGCTGGCTTTCTCATGACGCTCCCTGCCCTCGTGACATGGAGCTGCTACTTCCTGACAGGCAGCTTTCCGCAGCCAGAAACACTTCTCGCACTTCTGCAGACCAATGTCAGTGAAGCCGCCGGATACCTCTCCGGACACCTCTCCCTTCCCCTTTTGCTATGCCTTCCGCTCTACTTTGGCGCGCTCTTCCTGATCTCCGGAAAAAGCAGCACAGGTAAGCTCTTCTCCCGCCCTTCTCTCCTTCCGCGGCTTGCCCTCCTCCTCGTCGCCCCCATCAGCCTTACCCTTTCCTACAGCAATCCCATCACCACGCCATGGATCGGCATCAAGGACTACATGAAAGCCTACGCCGACTTTGAGCAGAAATCAAAAGAACGCACAAGCCGTCTCACGAACCTCACCATTTCCTCAGCTCCCGGCCTCTACGTCCTTGCCATCGGCGAATCCGAGAACAGTGAGCACATGAATGTCTATGGCTACCCGCGCCCGACCACCCCCTGGCTTTCCTCTCGCAGAAACGACCCGCACTTTCTTTTCTTTGATGACGCCTACAGCTGCTACGTGCAGACCGTCCCTGCACTCTCCTATGCTCTGACCGCGAAGAACCAGTACAACGACATGTCCCTCGCAGACGCCCCCTCCCTCATCGAAGCCGCCAAAGCCGCCGGATTCCACACCGTATGGATCAGCAACCAAGTCCGCTTCAGCGCCTGGGATACCCCGACCACCATCATTGCCTCCGAAGCCGATGAGCAATACTGGAAGAACAGCCATCTCGGCACCACCGCCGACCTTGACGTCTACGACGATGTCCTCGCCGAAGAGCTCACAAGCCTGAAGAGCAGCGAGAAGACCCTCGTCATCCTTCATTATATGGGAAGCCACATGCCCTACGCCTACCACCATCCCAAAAGCTGCGAGAAGATCCACAGCGACGACCCCTATCGCGACCAATATGACGATACCATCCTCTTCCACGACTACGTGATGGAAAAGCTGTATGAGACACTCTCTGCCCGCCCCGACTTCCAGGCCCTCCTCTACTTTTCCGACCACGGCGAAGGCATCGACCTGCACCTCGACCACAATCCCGCCACCTACGTCCCCGCCATGACCTACATCCCCTTCTACATGGCCTTCTCCGACACCTACATCTCCTCTCACCCAAAGCTCATGGGAAATCTTGCCGCCCGCCAAAAGAGCCGCTGGACCAATGACCTCGTCTTCAACACCCAGCTCGCCCTGATGGGCATCCGTCTTCCCGATCTCTACGAGCCGGAGAATGACATCACATCCGATCACTATGACGATACACCGGATCGGTTTAAGACCCTCTTTGGGACAAGAGCGATCACGACTAAATAAAAGAAGGCGATGTGAAATAACGATCATCTCATTTTCGCGTTCCA
>ULRP01005071.1_pt1 | contig 28039 bp, 18 predicted proteins | sample 1955521 | NCBI WGS metagenome assembly ULRP01 (sample SAMEA4835685, study PRJEB28245) | human gut metagenome | biome: gut microbiome; material: fecal sample | place: Denmark | collected 2008
GACAGTCAAATGAATTACCGAGGAAAACTTGACACTTACAACCCTGCATCTTGAACCCTTTCCCCTATTGCAAAACACAGATGAACTCGCTATAATACTAATAACGCAGGGAAAGAGAAAATCTTTTTCAGATGTCTTTCAGAGACAGGGCGGCTGGTGAGAGCCCTGGCAGATGAGAAAGTTTCCACTCAGGAGCGGCCGGTGAAGAATCGGACGGCAGGCAGCCGATATCAGCCATGAGCTGGCTTATGCAAATTGGGTGGCACCGCGATGACTTCGTCCCATGGAGGGAAGAGGTCTTTTTATTTGCTTTTCGCAGGACGGCATAGCCTGTGAGCGGTTTCTTCCCATCCGATCCGTTTCAAGCGTCAGCGAGCGGTCAGCCGATCACTATTTCCGTCAGATGAGGAAAGCCGATTTCCTATCTTATATTTCCTAAAGGGAGCGATACTATGTTAGACATGAAATTCATCAGAGAACACGCAGACGAAGTGAAGCAGAACCTCGTCAACCGGCACAATCCATTCGATCTGGACGAAGTCCTCGCACTCGATGGCAAGAGAAGAGAACTCCTGCGCGACACCGAAGCGCTGAAGAGCGAAAAGAATGCAGAATCCAAGAAGATCGCGATGGCGAAGAAGAATGGCGAAGATGCGGCAGACGCTATCGCGGCTATGAGAGAAGTCGGACAGAAGATCTCTGCCATCGATAAGGAACTCGGTGAAGTCGAATCCAAGCTGAATGAACTGCTTCTCCATATCCCGAATATGTGCGACAAGTCTGTCCCGGTCGGCAAGGATGACAGCGAAAATCCGGAAGTCCGCAAATGGGGCGAGATCCCGACCTTTGATTTCCCGATCAAGGCTCACTATGAGCTCGGCGATACCCTCGGCATCCTGGATGCTGAAAGAGCGGGGAAGGTCTCCGGTGCGCGTTTCTATTTCTACCTCTCGCAGGCAGCCCGTCTCGAAAGAGCGGTATATAATTTCATGCTCGACGTACACACACAGCAGAATGACTACACCGAAGTCATCCCGCCCTATATCATCAATGGCAAGTCCATGCAGGGCACCGGCCAGCTGCCAAAATTCGCAGATGACATGTACAAAGTCGAAGGTGAAAGCATGTATATGACGCCTACTGCGGAAGTGCCGCTGACGAATTATTTCTCCGGCGAGATCATCGATGGTGCGCTGCTGCCAGTCCATCTGACTGCGCTCACTCCGTGCTTCCGTAAAGAAGCAGGCTCCGCAGGTAAGGATACCCGCGGCCTTATCCGTCAGCACCAGTTCCATAAAGTAGAAATGGTGAAGTACTGCAAGCCGGAAGACAGCTGGGATGAGCTGGAATCTCTGACGGCAGAAGCGGAAAAGATCCTCCAGCTGCTCGAGATCCCGTACCATGTCGTCTGCCTCTGCTCCGGTGATATCGGCTTCTCCTCTGCGAAGACCTATGATATCGAAGTCTGGATGCCGGCACAGAATAAGTACAGAGAGATCTCTTCCTGCTCGAACTGCCTCGATTTCCAGGCACGCCGCGCGAATATCCGCTTCCGCAGAACGCCTGGTGCGAAACCGGAATTCGTCCATACGCTGAATGGCTCCGGCCTCGCTGTCGGCCGTACTGTCGCTGCTATCATGGAAAACTATCAGCAGGCTGACGGCACTATCCGCGTCCCGGATGTCCTCGTACCGTACATGAATGGCGTGACCGTCATCGGCAAAAGAGAAGCCTTCAAGAGCTCCAAAGGAGAATAAGTGAAACATGGGGATGGGGGGCAGGCGGTGATCCGTCACCGATCGCTCCGGATCCCTGCTATTTCTCATAAATTTCTTGTAAATCTCATGCAAATTTGCTATACTACATGTAACAACCCTGCTGTGCACGTGCGGCTTCATATTTTGAACCGATACCTTTATTAAGGGAGTTCAGAACTGCGAATGGAATCTATGCCCTTCACGGGGACAGATGAAATTCACATGAGAGCACCCACCTGCAAATACGCAGACTCAAAATCCGGCTTTAACGACATGGTGGGGATAGAGATCAGATACCGTCAAGGAAACTTGGCGGTATTTTTTTATTGAAGTGACCGAAGGGGCGGAGGTTGTCTCCCGCAGCGGGATGGAAATGAATGTGAGATCGCCCGTGCTCTTGTATCGTCATCCCGAGCGTAGTCGAGGAATCTTTACGTCCTGGCGGTGTACTGCACGTATGAGGGAAAGAGAAAAACGCCTAGGTGCTGCTCCTCATCTCACACTCTCCGTTTCACCGGTGTGCAAGGAAGATTTCTCGCTGCGCTCGAAATGACGATATGGGGGAAAGTGGTATTCTCGTATCCTAAGTCTTCTTCATGGGGAAGTGGCATTCTCCCTCCTTCCCATGGAAGGAGGTGCCCCGAAGGGGCGGAGGTTGGAATCGCCGAGGTATGAAAGGGAATATGAGGAAAGCGTTCTCTCATATCGTCATCCCGAGCGGAGCCGAGGGATCTTTTACGTCGCAGCGGTACTCTGTACTTATGAGGTAATGATAAAATTTCCTAGGTGCTGCTCCTCATCTGACGCTCTCCGCTTGACCGTTGTGCAAGGAAGATTTCTCATTTCGTTGACTTTCCCATCGGGAAGTGAGTGGTGCTTGGGTGTTGCGCTTTTACATGCCAGCGGAGTAGCCCCTTGAAGAAGGGGCGCGCCGAAGGCGGAGGATAGACTGCCTCGCAGGGGCAGCCTTCTACGTGAAGGAATGAAAGGGAATGTGAGATCGCCCGTTCTCTCGTATCGTCATCCCGAGCGTAGCCGAGGGATCTTTTACGTCGTAGCGGTACTCTGTACTTATGAGGTAATGATAAAATCGCCTAGGTGCTTCGGCTGCTCCTCATCTGACGCTCTCCATTTGACCGTTGCAAGCAAGATTTCTCGCTTCGCTCGAAATGACGATACGGGAGAAAGGCTTATATACGGCGAATACGCCACCACAACCCTGCCCCCACTTTTTCTGCAAAACGCTCCCATTTCCTTGAAAAAGAACGCCTTAGGAATCCCCATTTCCCACCGATACTGTCTGCTTTTTCACACCGCGAAGCACCGCGCGGCAGCTCCATGTATTTCTTTAAAAATAAAAGGGTTTCCCCTCATTTTTTACAAATTTGAAGAAAAATGGTAAAATACAGGAAGTTTATGGAGGTGATAATTCATGCGTGCTATCTACAAATGGAGCTCGATCCTGGCGCTTTGGATACTTGCCATGGTTCCGGCTTCTGCAGAAACATTGCACGCAGGGATGAGTGGGGATGCTGTGACAGCCCTGCAGAATTCCCTGGTAGCGGCCGGTTATCTGGCCCGCACCGTGGATGGAGACTATGGCTCCACCACAAAGGAAGCAGTCTATTTATTTCAGAAGGATAAAGGCCTGAGCGCGACCGGCGAAGCCGATGATGCGACCAGAGATGCCATTCGACGTGCCGAAGGCGCAGGCTATCGGAATGGTGGGGGCGTTGTGTATGCAGAAGGAAATCGCGGAGATGTGATCTCCGATATGCAGCAGCGCTTGCAAGAGGCCGGCTCTCTCCCAGGCGACATCGATGGTGTCTACGGGGGAGATACCGTGAAGGCGGTGAAGGACTTCCAGAGATCCCGTGGATTTCCTGTATCCGGTGCGATCGATGAAGTGACCTACCGTGCGCTTTCGGATATCAGTGCAGGGACGCCGGCGCCTGCGGTCTCCTCCGGCGGGGAGTCGTATGGCGTCGGTGACCGCGGCAGTGATGTGAAGACCATCCAGCGGAAGCTGAAACGCCTCGGCTATCTTGACGGGGAGGCAGACGGCATCTATGGCGGGCAGACCGAGGATGCGGTCACGGCTTTCCAGAAGGAGCAGGGGCTCTCCGTCACGGGCGGCGTGAACAGCGCGACCCGCACGAAGCTGAATGAAGTCTATGTGGCGCAGACTGGAGACTATATCCTCTCGGAGGGGGCCAGGGGAAAGAGAGTCATCCATCTGCAGAATCAGCTTCTTCTGCACGGCTACGATCCCGGTGTCGTTGACGGTGTCTTCGGCGCCGGTACGGCAGATGCCATCCGCAGGCTGCAGGATGAAACAGGCCTTGAGACCACTGGTGTGGCAGATGAAGATGTCTGGGATGCTTTGGACAATGCGCCCTATTTCCGCGGCAAGTATACGAAGACCTATCACATGAGATCGACGGCGTACACGCCCTATGACGGGGGCGGTGAAGGGCATACCGCTCTGGGCGGATTCGCTGGCAAGGGGCATGCTGCCGTCGATCCGAATGTCATCCCGCTCGGCAGTATCGTCTTCATCGAAGGCTATGGCTACGCCATCTGCGATGATATCGGAGGTGCGATCCATGGAAATGTCATCGATGTCGGTGTCGATACCCTCGCGCAGGCTTACCAGTGGGGGACGAAGAGCCGCGTCAAAGTGTATCTTGTGAGATGAGTGATCCGGTCTGGCTTTTTCGAAGCCATCCGAATGAAACGCCGTGATTCCGGAAATGTATGGGATCACGGCGTTTTCTATTTGATGGATTTGTTTTCATACCGCCCTCTGGCTGGAAGCGAGGGCGGCTTGAAGAGTGATTCTCTATCACGGCGCATTCATGGAGGCGGAACGTGTATTTCCTTGACTGATAGATCTTTTGGCGGGATATCTTGACGAAAAAGGAGTACGAATAGCATAAACTTGACCCGTGGTCAATTTCATGCTATAATACCCACATCTTCAAAACAGGATGACTGCTGCGGAAAGGATGATAGATGATGAAAAAATGGAAATATGCACTGATGGCCGCTGCGACGGCTTTGTTGATCCCTGCTTTTGCGAGCCGTGCGGAGATGCCGCCAATCGGGATGCCGAGTCCTCTGGTGGAATACAAGACGTACCATGCGCTCGCAGAAGCCACGGACAGCCGGCCTCTCTTCCTCCCGAAGGGAACGCTGCTTGCCGGTCAGTGCCATCTGACGGACTATATCGCCATCGGCGGCAAGCTCTCGGATATCCGTTATCGGATGGACGATGGCAGCACGCTCTCTGTCCGCACGGCGAGGATGGAGGGAGAAGGGGCAGAAGGAAATATCAGCGGAGTCTATACCGGTCGCTGGGAATCGCGCATGATCGGTGCGACGGAGGTCATGACAGCGAAGACGATGGATGGCTCACTCGCTGCTTTCTGGACGGAAGGGGAGTATGCGTTCTCTGTTGTCGGAAGCAAGATGAGCGATGACGTCTTCGACGCGCTCCTTTCCGATGTTTTTGTGGATATGTCAGAGCATTTCTATGGGGAAGCGGCAAATCCGCTCGCAAGAAAAACATTCTAGGGAAACACTGATTAAATCTGACTCTGCGATTTAATCAGCGTTTCCCTAAGGGAAGGAAGATCCCTTATCGAAGGGAGCTTCTCGAAGGTCAGGACGAAAGTTCTGGCCTTTTTGCGTGGGGAAAGCATAAGACAGGGAGGTGACGCGGAAGACGGGATGCATGAGAGTACCTCGAGCAGGTAATGCTATTAAGTTAAGAAAATCGTTAACTACGTAACGTCTTGCTTCCCCCTTCGGGGGAAGTGCCGAAGGCAATATGTGCAAGCGAACTGGATTTTTAGGAGCGTAGCGACGCTAAAATCCAGTGAGACGCCATTTCGAGCGAAGCGAGATGGGGCATGCCAGCGGTATAGCGTGCTATGTTGAATAGTCCGATGCTATCGATATTCCAACACTTTCATGCAATACCGCTACGTAGCCCCCTCACCCCTTCGGGCAGCTCCCCCGATGGGGAGTCAAGAATGTTCTGCCGCTTAACTTAATAGCATTGCTCATGCAGGGGAACGGGGCCTGTAAGTGATTTTCGGGATACGGCGTTTCACAGCGTATTTTCTCTTCCCCTTTTGGGCGGTTTATCATATAATGCAATATATGATAAAAATTATGCAAAATAGGGGAAACTACATGCAGAATCATGAGAAGAATACATACAGTCTCTGTCACATCGTGATCGCGGTGTTGGCAGTGGTCCTGATGGGGTTGATCGTCTGGATGATGGTCATCGTGTCGCACATGCAGGGGACGGCGCGCGTGGTGAACTATGCCGGGCTGGTGCGCGGGACGACGCAGCGGATGGTGAAGCTGGAAATGGCGGGTGAGCCGCAGGATGAGATGCGCCGCGAGATCGAGGCATATATTCAGGGGCTTCGAGAGGGGGATGCATCGCTGTCTTTGGTGCGCCTGTCGGATCCGGATTTCCAGGCTAAGATGAAGGAGCTAAGCGGCTACTATCTGCAGGTCAAGCAGGAGATCATCCAACTTCGCCGCACGGGGAAGGCGGACTCCTACCTGATCACTGCGACTGAGCAGTTCTTCGCGATCTGCGATGAGGCGACTGCGCTTGCCGAAGTGTACTCTGAGAAGCAGGCGAAGGATCTGGCTGTGCTGGAGAAGGGCATCACGCTGGTGATTTTCGCGTTGATGATCCTGATCGGTCTTGAGTTTTTCAAGGCGCTGAAGAGGCTGATGCAGAACCGTATGCTGCAGAAGAAGGCATATCTGGATACGGCGACGGGGCTTCCGAATAAGAACCGGTGTGAAGAGATTCTGAATGCGCCTGTTTCTTTGGATATGGGTGTGGTGAGCTTCGATCTGAATGATCTTCGCCGTATCAATGATAGCAGAGGACATGAGGCGGGGGATGTATACATCCGTCGTTTTGCGACCGCTCTTCGGGCGGCGGTACCGGAGGAGCACTTCGTCGGCCGTCTTGGCGGGGATGAATTCTTGATGGTGACGCATGGCCTCTCCGAGGCGGGCATGGAGGAGCTTCTGGGAGATCTGCGTGCAAAGCTGGCAGAGGAGGCAAAAGAGCATACCGATATGCCGCTTTCTTATGCGGCGGGATATGTGCTGGCAAAGGATGCCCCTGAGGCGTCCATGCGAGAGCTTTTCACGAAGGCCGATAAGCATATGTATATCCAGAAGAACCAAGCGAAGCGCAAGGAAGCAGAGGCGGAGAGGCGTCTTTCGCTGCGTCTGCTGAAAATGCTAAGCCGTTATCGGAAGAATTTCGCAGATTGTCTGTATTGTGATCTGAAGATGGACGCCTATCGCACGATCCGTGCGAGGAGCGATTTTCCTCTTGCGTCTGAGGGCAGCTATTCCGGCGCCGTGCTGCAGCTCGCGGAGGAGATCGAAGAGGCAGACCGGGAGCGCATACAGAGCGCACTCTCGAAGGAGTCGCTGGAGAAGTCGATCCTTCACAGTGAGGATGCGCTGGACCTTTCCTTTACGCCGAAGGAGGGGGCGGAATTACGCCGTCTTGTCGTTATTCCCGTGGACTTTGATCGCGAGGGGCAGCTTCATCATGTCCTTCTTGCGTTTCAGCACGTCCGCCGGGCGGAGGATGCGCCTTTGGGGGCGAAGGAAGCGCTCTCCATCTATTATGAGCAGCTGAAGCAGTCCATTCTGGAAAATGACAGCTATGTGGATGCCATGCTGGATATGGCGGACTGTATCTATATGGTCGATCTGACCCATGACAGGCTGGAAAGGGATATCGTGCTTCCTGGGAAGGAGGAAGCACATGCGCGCCTCTTTGCGGCATCTTCGCTGCCATGCTCGTATCAGGCCTACTGCGAAGCCCATATGATGGAGATCACACGACAGACACAGGGGTGCTACCGCATCGCCATGAGTGTGAACGATCTTTTGAAGCGCTTCGAAGCGGGTGACCGGCAATTCTCTGCAGAGTACGGGGTGCGGGAAAAGGATGGTACGATCCGCTGGGTCCGTAAGCTGATCCTTATGACGCGCATCACCGTCTATGATACGGATGCCGGACAAGATATGCCCGTCGTGCAGGCCATCGTCCTTTTGAAAGATACCACAGAAATGCATGAAATGGAGGAACAGCGGCAGGCAAAGCTGCAGGCCGCTCTGGATGAAATGAGCTCTGCGAATCGCGTGAAGACGGAATTCCTCTCCCGCATGAGCCATGATATCCGTACGCCGCTGAACGGCATCATCGGTCTTTTGCAGATCAATGAAGATCATTTCGATAACAGGGAGCTGGTCCTTGAAAACCAGAAAAAGATGCAAGCGGCAGCGAAGCATCTGCTCTCCCTCATCAATGACATCCTGCAGATGAGCAAGCTGGAAGCCGGCGGCGTCACCCTCTCCCGCGAGCGTATCTCTCTCTCAGAGCAGAGAGATGACATCCGCAGCATCCTCTCTGACCGTGTGGTGGAAGCAGGACTCGAGTGGATCGATGAAGTGAAGGATTACTCGTTCCCTGTACCCTTCGTGTACGGCAGTCCCCTGCATCTTAGGCAGATCATTCTTAATATTTTAGGAAACTGCATCAAGTACAATAAGAAGGGCGGTCGCATCCTGACAAAGGTGGAGTTTCTGGGGACGAGCGGGAATCGCTGCACCTATCGATGGACCGCTTCGGATACCGGTATTGGCATGAGCCCGGAGTTTTTGGCTCATATTTTCGATCCCTTCACCCAGGAAAGACAGGATGCCCGCAGTGTATATCAGGGGACAGGTCTCGGTATGGCCATCGTGAAGAGACTCATCGATGCGATGGGGGGAACCATCTCTATCACCAGTGAAGAGGGGAAGGGCTCGACCTTCGTCATCACGATCCCCTGCGAGATCGCGCCCGCTGAGGAAGAGAAGCCGGAGAAAAAGGGACATGTGGATATCGCAGGTCTGCACCTGATGCTGGTCGAGGATAATGAGCTGAATGCAGAGATCGCGCAGATGCTCCTCACCGATAAGGGGGCGCGCGTCACCGTCGTGGGCGATGGCAAACAGGCTGTCGATCTTTTCAAAAATAAGATCCCGGGTACCTTCGATGCCATCCTCATGGATATCATGATGCCTGTCATGGACGGCATGACCGCGACAAGGGCCATTCGCAGCTTTGCGAGAGCGGATGCGAAAACCATCCCCATCATCGCCATGACGGCGAATGCCTTCGATGAAGATGCGAAAAAATGCATGGAAGCTGGTATGAATGCGCACCTGACGAAACCGATAGAGATCGATCGTGTCATCGAGGTTCTGGGACAATACTGCCGATGAAAAAGGGGCTGTGAAGAAATGAATCCTCATTTCTTCACAGCCCCTTTTTACTTTGCTTTCATTTGGTTCAGGGTTCAAGGTTCAGGGTTGAGATGGCGGCTTCGCCGCCTTTTTTTTAGAAGATAGTATTCTCGTATCGCAGCCTTCCCCCTCTAGGGGAAGGTGCCCCGCAGGGGCGGATAGGATGACTATGGTATGAAAGACAGCTGGGATAAGGTTTCCCGGTCACTCCTATGAGAGCTGCAAGCCCCCCGAGGCAGATTGAACGCGAAAATGAGATGATCGTTATTTCACATCGCCTTTGAGGGAAGCTGTTTTCTCGTATCGTCATCCCGAGCGCAGCCGAGGAATCTTTTTCGTTTGCCGTGTTCCTTTTCCTGTGTGGAACGGTCTGCATGAAACACCGTTTTTGGGGGGCGCAGGGAGTACGGTGTTTCCCGCTTGCCGTTCCTCTCACATCCTTTGCCTTCCCACGAACGAAAAAGATTTCTCGCTTTCGCTCGAAATGACGGGGGGAGCGGTATTCTCGTGTCGAAAGCCTTCTGCATGAGGAGTCTCTGAGGCGGCATTCTCCCTCCTTCCGATGGAAGGAGGCGGCCTGAAGGGGCGGAGGTTGGCTCTCGCCGAGGGAGGTATGAAAGGGAATATGAGGAAAGCGGTCTCTCGTATCGTCATCCCGAGCGGAGCCGAGGGATCTTTTTCGTTTGCCATTTTCTGTTTCATGCGTGAATCAGTTTGCATGAAACACCGTTCTTCCGGGGCGCAGGGAGCAGGGTGCTTCCCGCTTGCCGTTCCTCTCATATCCTTTGCCTTGCCGCGAACGAAAAAGATTTCTCGCTTTCGCTCGAAATGACGAATGCGGGGGAACGGTATTCTCGTATTGTAAGCCATCTGTATGGGGAGTCTGTGAGGCGGCATTCTCCCTCCTTCCCTTGGAAGGAGGTGCCCCGAAGGGGCGGAGGTTGGCATTGAGCGGGATGAAAGTCATGGGAGAGGAGCGTTTTCCCTAGTCACCCCTTCCCATCTATGCTATAATACATAGATAAATATCGATAAAAGAAAATGGAGGCGAGGGTATGGATCATTCGCGGATCAAAAGAGAATATACAGAGCCGGCGGTGCCTTTCACGCTGAAAGCGCCGTTCCACCCGATGGGGGATCAGCCGAAGGCGGTGAAGTCTTTGGTGAGCGGACTCAGGAATGGCGAATGGGCGCAGGTGCTGCTCGGCGCGACGGGGACGGGGAAGACCTTCACGATGGCGAAGGTCATCGAAGAGGTGCAGCGCCCGACGCTTATCATTTCTCCGAATAAGACGCTGGCCGCACAGACGGCGAGTGAATTCAAGGATTTCTTCCCTGACAATGCGGTGTACTACTTCGTTTCCTACTACGACTACTACCAGCCGGAGTCCTATGTGCCGCAGACGGATACCTATATCGAGAAGGATTCGTCACGCAATGAGGAGATCGACCGCCTGCGCCACTCTGCGACGATGGCGCTTTTCGAGCGGCGGGATGTCATCATCGTGGCATCGGTGTCCTGTATCTACGGTTTGGGTGATCCGGAGGACTACAGCTCTATGGGGCTCTCGCTCCGGCCGGGCGAGGAGATCGAGCGTGACAAGATCCTGGAAAAGCTCGTCAGTATGCAGTATATGCGCAATGACATGAATTTCACGCGAGATACCTTCCGTGTGCGGGGAGATACGATCGATGTATTTCCTGCATCGGAAAACAATGTCGCCGTCAGAATCGAAATGTTCGGTGATGAGATCGACTCACTGACGGAGTTCGATGTCCTGACGGGGGAGACGGTCGCTGAGAGAAATCACATCGGCATCTTCCCTGCATCGCACTATGTCACCAGTTCGGATAAGCTCCGTCGTGCCGTCACATCCATCGAGAAGGAGCTGGATGAGCGGCTCAAAGAGCTCCGGGATCAGGATAAGCTCTTGGAGGCGCAGCGTCTCGAGCAGCGGACGAATTATGATCTGGAAATGATGCAGGAGGTCGGATACTGCTCCGGCATCGAGAATTATTCCCGCCACATGTCGGACAGGAAGCCCGGCGAGCCGCCATTTACGCTTTTGGACTACTTTCCTGAAGATTTCCTCATCATGATCGATGAATCGCATGTGACGGTACCGCAGCTGCGCGCGATGTACAATGGCGACCAGTCGAGAAAAAGTACGCTCGTTGACTATGGCTTCCGCCTGCCGTCCGCGCTGGATAACCGTCCGCTGACTTTTGACGAATTCACCGAACGGATCAATCAGATCATCTATGTGTCGGCGACGCCGGGACCGTATGAAATGGGCGTCCAGACGAATCTGGCTGAGCAGATCATCCGACCGACGGGGCTCTTGGATCCTTCCATCGAGGTGCGTCCCATCGAAGGACAGATGGATGACCTGCTCGGGGAGATCCATAAGCGTGAGGAGGTTCACGAGCGCGTCCTCATCACGACACTCACGAAGAAGATGGCGGAGGATCTCACCGATTTCCTGACGGAAGCGGGCGTGAAGGTACGTTATCTGCACTCTGACGTCGCGACCATCGAGCGCGCGGAGATCATCCGTGACCTGCGTGCGGGCGTTTTCGATGTGCTTGTCGGCATCAATCTTTTGCGTGAGGGTCTCGATATGCCGGAGGTATCGCTCGTGGCCATCCTCGATGCGGATAAGGAGGGCTTCCTGCGCTCGGAAACTTCGATGATCCAGGTCATCGGCCGTGCAGCTAGAAATGAGCACGGGCATGTCATCATGTATGCGGACCGCATCACGAAGTCGATGAAGTATGCCATCGATGAGACGAATCGCCGCCGCACCATCCAGCAGGCATATAATGAGGAGCATCACATCATCCCCCACACTGTCCAAAAGCGGGTCAAAGACCTCATCGACCTCACGAAGATCGAAGAGAAGCCGGCTGCCTATGGCGGCAAGAAAAAAGAGGGCGAGCTTTCTGATGAGGAGATCTACGCCCGTATGAAAGACTGTGAGAAGCTGATGAAACAGGCGGCCAAGGATTTGGAATTCGAAGCCGCCGCCCGCTTCCGCGACCAGCTCGCCAAGCTGCGCCAGCTCTGGACCGATCGCTACGGCTCTAGGGCGGAAGAAGCGCTGAAGCGTCAGGCTGCGGCGAAGAAACGCATCTATAAGCCGATCAAGAAACGGGTATGAGCGACGAATGCGGGGGAGCGGCACTCTCCCTCCTTCCCTTGGAAGGAGGTGCCCCGAAGGGGCGGAGGTTGGCATCGCAGAGGGATGAAAGTCGTGCGGGAGAGCGGTATTCTCGTATCGTCATCCCGAGCGCAGCCGAGGGATCTTTTTCGTTTGCCGTGTTCCTTTTCCTGCATGGAGCGGTCTGCATGAAACACCGTTTTTCGGGGCGCAGGGAGCAGGGTGTTTCCCATTGCCCGCTCCTCTCACAGCCTTTGCCTTGCCGCGAACGAAAAAGATTTCTCGCTTTCGCTCGAAATGACGAATGTGTGGAAGCGGTATTCTCGTATCGAAAGCCTTCTTCATGGGTAGTCTGTGAGGCGGCATTCTCCCTCCTTCCCTTGGAAGGGGCGGAGGGAGAGTGTACACGATACCCCGCATCGTCATTTTACATTTCCCTATCAACCAATTTCGAAAGGACATCCATGGAAAAAGGAATCATCATAAAAGGCGCGCGTCAGAACAATCTGAAGAATATCGATCTGACGCTGCCGCGAAATAAACTCATCGTTTTCACCGGGCTGTCCGGCTCGGGGAAATCGTCGCTGGCTTTTGATACCATCTATGCGGAAGGGCAGCGAAAATATGTCGAGTCCCTGTCTGCCTATGCGCGGCAGTTCTTAGGGCAGATGAATAAGCCGGACGTGGATAAGATCGCAGGGCTTTCGCCGGCGATTTCCATCGATCAGAAATCCACCAGCCATAACCCGCGATCGACGGTCGGCACAGTGACGGAGATCCACGACTACCTTCGTATGCTGTATGCACATGCGAGCCGTGCCTTCTGCCCGCACTGTGGCAAGCCGATCCAGCGGCAGACGGTGGACCAGATCGTCGATGCGCTCCTTTCGCTCCCCGAGCGGACGAAGCTCATGCTCCTAGGGCCGGTCGCTGTCGCGAAGAAGGGGACGCACAAAAAGCTCTTGGAAGAGCTCCGCAAGGAGGGTTATGTCCGTGTCCGCGTGGATGGGGACGTCCTCTCCCTATCCGATGACATCGAGCTCGCGAAAAATAAGAAGCACACCATCGAGGTGGTGGTGGACCGCATCATCGTGAAGGAGGGCATCGTGCGCCGCCTGACAGACTCGGTGGAGGCCGCGCTGAAGCTGGGGGACGGGATGATGGTGGGAAGCATCATCGGCGGGAAGGATATGGTCTTTTCCACGCACTTCTCCTGCCCGGACTGCGGGATTTCCCTGCCAAAGCCGGAGCCGCGCATTTTCTCCTTCAATAATCCCTTCGGCGCCTGCCCCGCCTGCATGGGCCTCGGCGCTTCACTGGAGGCGGATTTCCATCGCATCCTGCCGGATCACACGATGCCCTTCCGTCTGGGCGCGATCCAGCCATTTCCTTATAATAAGGAAACATGGCTCTACAAGCTGCTCGATGCCTTCCTGAGATCCTATGGCCTCACCATGGATGCATGCTATGATGACCTGCCGGATCAGGCGAAGGCAGAGTTTGAAAACGGTGGCACGGCGCTTCTCTCCTTCCAGTACACCAGCCCCGAAGGCATCACAAAGACCTATGAGCGTCCCTTCGAAGGCATCGTCCCGATGACGAAGCGACGCTATGAAGAGGCGTGGACAGAGAAGATGAAGGAAACGCTCTCGAATTACCTCATCGAAAAGCCTTGCCCCGTCTGCCATGGGGCGCGCCTGAAGCCTGAAAGCCTCGCTTTCCGCGTGGGCGGAAAGAATATCGCAGAGATCTCCTCCATGGCTGTCATCGACCTTTTGGACTTCATGAACCATGTTACGCTTTCCGAAAAGGAAAAGATCATCGCAGACCAGATCCTGCGCGAGGTGAAGAGCCGTCTCTCCTTCCTCGTGAATGTCGGGCTCGACTACCTGACGCTCTCCCGCGGCGCTTCGACGCTCTCCGGCGGCGAAGCCCAGCGCATTCGTCTGGCGACGCAGATCGGCTCCGGGCTGGTCGGTGTCCTCTACATCCTGGATGAACCGTCCATCGGTCTGCATCAGCGCGACAATGACAAGCTCCTTGCAACACTGAAGGGCATGCGGGATCTGGGAAATACGCTCATCGTCGTCGAGCATGATGAGGATACCATCCGCACCGCAGACTGGGTCGTGGATATCGGCCCCGGCGCAGGGGAAAATGGCGGCTCCGTCGTCGCGGAGGGTACGCCTGAGGATGTGATGAAGGTGAAGGACTCCATCACGGGGCAGTACCTGCGCGGTGAGAAATACATCCCGCTGCCGGAAAAGAGGAGAAAAGGAAACGGACTCTCGCTCACCATCCATGGCGCTCACGAACACAATCTGAAGCACATCGACGTGACCATCCCGCTAGGTGCCTTCACCGTCGTCACCGGTGAGTCCGGCTCGGGCAAGAGTACGCTCGTGAATGAGATCCTCTATCAGGGACTGTCGAATATCAAGAACCATACAACCTACCGTGCCGGGGCTTTTGACTCCATGGACGGCGCAGAGTATGTGGATAAGATCATCGATATCGACCAGCAGCCGATCGGGCGCACGCCGCGCTCGAATCCGGCCACCTATACCGGCGTTTTCAATGACATCCGCGAGCTTTTCAGCCAGACCTCCGAAGCCAAGATGCGCGGCTACAAACCGGGGCGTTTCAGCTTCAATATGAAAGGCGGACGCTGTGAAGCCTGCCACGGTGACGGCATCATCAAGATCGAGATGCAGTTCCTCTCAGACGTTTACGTCCCCTGTGAAGTCTGCCACGGTGCCAGGTACAACCGAGAGACGCTCGAAGTCCGCTACAAGGGCAAGAACATCTCCGATGTGCTGAGTATGACCATCGATGAAGCCGTGCCTTTCTTTGAAAACCACGACAAGATCCTGCGGAAATTGAAGACCCTGCAGGAGGTCGGCCTCGGCTACATCCATCTGGGACAGCCGGCCACCACCATGTCCGGCGGCGAAGCCCAGCGAGTGAAACTGGCGACCGAGCTCATGCGCCGCGGCACCGGAGATACCCTATACATCCTCGATGAACCGACAACCGGCCTTCACAGCGAAGACATCCGAAAGCTTTTGATCGTCCTCGAGAAGCTGGTGGATCAGGGAAATACTGTCGTCGTCATCGAGCACAATCTTGATGTCGTCAAGACCGCCGATTACATCATCGACCTTGGCCCCGAAGGCGGCGACAAGGGCGGCGAGATCGTAGCCACCGGCACGCCGGAAGAAGTCGCGAAAGTGGAAGCGTCCTACACCGGGCAGTACCTCGGCCCGGTCATCGAACGGACAAAGAAATTTATGGGATTGAAGTGACTAGGGGCTAGTGGCTGGGGATCAGGGATTCGTTTTCCATGCCAGCTGAGCAGCCCCTTGAAGAAGGGGCGCGCCGAAGGCGGAGGATAGAGTGTCTCGATGGGTAATGCTGTTAAGTTAAGCGGAAGAACGTTCTCGGCTCCCCATCGGGGGAGCTGCCCGAAGGGCTGAGGGGGCTATGTAGCGGTATTGCATGAAAGTGTTGGAATATCGATAGCATCGTACTATTCAACATAGCACGCTATACCGCTGGCATGCCCCTATTGTCTTCGGCACTTCCCCCGAAGGGGGAAGCAAGACGTTACGTAGCTAACGATTTCCTTAACTTAATAGTATTGCCCCGCAGGGGCAGCCTTCTACGCAGCGGGATGAAATGAAATGTGAGGCGAGCTTCGCTCCGTATCGTCATCCCGAGCGAAGCCTACGGATCTTTTTTGTTCGCCTTATTCTTTTTCTCAGGAGTCTTTTATGATCGATGTCAATGAAAAAATCAAAGCCAAGGTAGAAGCCCTTCCTGACTCGCCCGGGGTGTACCGCTGGAAAGACAAAGACGGGCGGATCATCTACGTCGGCAAGGCGAAGAACCTGAAGAACCGTGTCCGCTCCTATGTACGAGAGGACAAGAACCGTTCCCCGAAAGTCGCTGCGATGATCCGTCACGCGGATGATCTCGATATCACGATGACAGGAACGGAGATGGAGGCGCTGATCCTGGAGTGCAATCTCATCAAAGAACTGCACCCGAAGTACAATATCTCCCTGCGTGATGACAAGTCCTACCCCTATGTGAAGATCACGGTGAATGACGAGTGGCCGCGCATCTTCGTCACGAGGAACATCCGCCGCGATGATGGTGCGAAGTATTTCGGCCCCTTCACCGACGTGGGAAGCCTTCGTCAGACGCTGTCCCTTCTTCGCCACTACTATCCCATCCGCACCTGCCGCTCCATGAAGGTATCCCGTCCCTGTCTGCAGTACCACATGCACCTCTGCAGTGCGCCCTGCGGCGGCCACGTCGATCACATCGACTATGACCGTGATGTGAAGACCATCTGCGACCTGCTCGAAGGGAAGAGCACCTCGCTGGAAAAGGAGCTCACACGGCAGATGATGGAGGCGTCGGAAGCGATGGATTTCGAAAAAGCCGCCAAGCTGCGCGACCACATCCGCGCGATCCAGAGCGTGCAGCAGCGCCAGCACATCGTATCTGCGGAAGGGGACTTCGACGTGCTCGGCATGGCACGCGACGGCAGTCACACCGGACTGGAGATCTTCTATATCCGCTATGGCCGCATGGTGGGGAAGGAGAATTTCAGTATCCCTGAAAGTGCATCCGAGACGGATGAGGAGATCATCACTACCTTCCTTCGCGATTTCTACGGAGGAAATCCGACATCCGTCCCGAAAGAAATCATCCTGCCGCTCCTGCCGGAAGAGTCCGGTCTTCTCTCCGAGTGGCTGACGAAGCTTCGCGGAAGCGAAGTGAAGCTCATCCGCCCCGAGCGCGGCTTCAAGCGCCGTCTGAAAGACATGGCGATGGCAAATGCAGCGAAGTATCTCTCCGACAAGAAGCTGCAGTGGGAGTATCAGGACGCCCGCGAGCAGGGCGCCGTGCAGAAGCTGAAAGAACTGCTCTCTCTGCCGCGCCTTCCCGAGCGCATGGAATGCTTCGATATTTCTCACAACCAGGGCGCAGAGACCACCGGCTCCATGGCCGTCTTTGAGCATGGCCGTCCGGCAAAGAGCGAATACCGGAAATTCAAACTGCAGACCACGCAGGGGCATGCGGACGACTTCAAGTCCATGGCAGAAGTCATGAGCCGCCGCTATGGGAAGGAAAAGGACTGGCCCGAGCCCGACCTCATCGTCCTTGATGGCGGTCTTGGGCAGATGCATGCGGCCATTCCCGTGATACGCGAGGCCGGCTGCAACGCACCCGTCATCGGGCTCGCCAAGCGTATCGAAGAGATCTACGTAGAAGGCAGCGACATCCCGATCGTCCTCGATCACCATGAACCCGCTCTCCAGCTTCTCCAGTTCATACGCGACGAAGCCCACCGCTTCGTCATCACCTATCACCGGAAATGGACGAACAAAAGAAATACGGAGTCCGTCCTTGACCACATCGAAGGCATCGGCCCAAACCGCCGGAACGCCCTCTGGCATGCCTTCCGCTCGCTCGATGAAATGAAAAAAGCGAGCGAAGAGGAGCTCGCCAAGGTAGCGGGCATGAATAAGCGCGCCGCGCACAATGTCTATCGGTTCTTCCATATGAGAAAAGACGAGAAACAGCTCGTCCTGCAGGGGATGGATGTGGAAAAGGAAGGCTGATGATACGGGGTAATGCGACATTCTACCTCCTTCCTCTGGAAGGAGGTGCCCCAAAGGGGCGGAGGTTGGTTTCCAAATCTGGATGAAAACTCATGCTGGACGAGCGCCGTCCCGTATCGTCATCCCGAGCGAAGCCGAGGGATCTTCCTTGCACAGCGGAAAAACAGTTTCTCTGGAAACCGCAGTGCCAAGGCATTGTTACTCTATCATCGCATAAATAAGTGCGGATGACGGAAGAAAGACTGTTTTATCCCAAATACGACAATAAAAAAAGGCGAACCGAAATGGTTCGCCTTTTTTTGTTTGTCCGACTAGCCTGCGTCAGCGAGGTCGCTGGTCGCTACCGTGCGAAGGCCCGAAAGCGGGCGGGACTGGAGCGATGCGATCGCGTTTCCTGCGGCATTCAGTTCATCAGCCGTGGCTGATACTTTGATCTTGTTGAAATTCAGATTCTTCACCTTGGAAGTCCCCGAGGACGCATCCTCTACACGGACCTGAAGTTTCATATCGATGGTTTTAGACGTGGTAGCCATAGTGTTCTCCTTTATGGTAATCATAGGTAGTAAATAGAAGGGCTGAAGGATGGGACGTCAGACATCAGACATCGGACAGTCCCATTCCTCGTTATTCCAGTACGGTCGCACTGGTTTCGACGATCTTCGCCTGCTTGAAAGCCGTGACCGCATGGCCGGAAGAGGATTCCAGCACCGGAAGGATGAGCGCTGCCTTCTCCTTCACCGTCTCGAGCGTCAGGTCATCCTTCGGGCAGGGGATCGAGAGCGTCATGCTGCGGCTGCCTTCTACAGTAAATGTCAGTTCCAACACTTTGTTATTCGTATTCATAGCGTATCTCCTTATGGAAATGCGGGCTTACGGCCCATAAGAAATCGGAAAATCAAGATATGGTGTGAATAAGTTATTCACGCACCGTATATAGGAAAGGGCGGCACAAAAAAACACCCGGAGAAGGCTCTCCGCCTGTACCCGAGGCAGGCGGAGCCCAGAATCGGTGACGGTCGTCCATAGGCACCGAAGTGCGGGAGAACCTGTGCTATCGTCGGGACCCGGCCTCGCATGGGGCAGGGAAGCGGAAGAACCTGATCGGTTTCCGGATATTTGGTTTTCACAGTTGTCAGCCTAAAATGGGCATCGGCAGCAGGCTGTACGCTTCCGGCTGACCCATCCGATGACGCCGGGGCATCCTGCAGATCCGCCCTGCCTAGGAACGATCCTTCCTTGTGATCTCGTAGCGCTTGGAGAATTCTGGAAATCGGAAGGTCTGTCCGGTCAGGGAACATGTTCAGGCATGCCCGGCTTCATGACTATATAGTACAACGTTATTCTAGAAAAAGCAAGAGGGAAAAACTACAAATAACTACAATGATTTGTTGAAATTACGAGTCGTGAAAGAAATGTGCACAAAATGTGCAAGGAAATCTATGCATAAAAGCAATAAAATATGTCAAATATGACATGCCATATTTAGCTGTCAGTCGCCTGACGGACCATGGCGGACCTCAGTGAATACTGATAGTAAGAAGAAATCGGTGGCGGCCTGTATGCGGATGGATCACCTTGCTTGAGGAAATTCTTTTATTTCTTTCTTTTTGCTGATTTCTGTCTGGCATCGACCTTTTCGTCCTTCCCGCCCTTCTCCAGCAATGGAAGGCAGAGGTGAGAGATATGCTTTCCGATGCCAGCGTGGAAAAACAGTGCCAGCTTTGCGCACAGGATGTTTCTGAAAACTACTGTGAAGAACATCTGGAAGAGTTTGTAAAAGAAAGCCGCCAGACGCCTTCGCCCGATGAACTGGATTGGCAAGATGTCGGAGGACGAGGCGCGGATGCAGGTTTACTTGCAGACCGTGAACCTTCTAAGAACCGATCCCTGGCTGGGAATCTACGGGGAGCAGTGTACCATGGAAGACATTAGCCGCTGGGTAAAAAAGAAAGGAAGGGATTGATTCTTCGTATATTTCGGCGGCATGGTGGAGCGCCCTCCACTGGTCAGCCGGCGTACGATACTTTTTTATCTGATTCCTTGATTGATGAGGGGATGATATAATAGGATAAAGTGAATGTACGACTGTTGCTCATAGCTGTCAACGTGGAAGAGGAGATCTTTATGTCGAACGTGAAGGAAAATACGTTAAAGTTGCTTGATTATGTCAAAGCGTTCAACGATTTGAAATTCAAGTCAAAATTAGATATCGCTAATTTGCACAAGATTTACTTCAGTAAGGTTCCGAATTTGAGTGATTATATTAAAGTCGGGGCTAAGTATGCGGATCAACTGATGGAATGCAGCTATGATACGGAAGACAGAGAGGACCTCGTCTTCTCTGTTTGCTATGCAGAAATTACAAAGCCTCCGAAGGTTCCTGCAGAACTAAGTGGATGGATGTCCTATAAAGTGAATGATTTCAATGCTACACCTGCTCATTATCATTCCCTGGTTAATAATGAAATAGCAGATGACATTGAATATTTTGATGATGATCAGGAGCGTGTTTTGCGCTATGACGAATATGTAAAAGTGTGGTCTGACTGGAAAGAGCGGGAGCTCACAAAGGAGACTGCAAGGAATGTCTATATTAAACTTAGAGAGATGCAGTCCGAGGTGGATGCGACAGAAGCTACGCAGGAATTGGTGGTAGGAAATGGTCTGCTTACACAAGTTGGGACGGATCTGTTTTATCCTATTGTTACGCAAAGTGTAAGAATCCACCTGGATACGAAAAAGAATGAGGTCATGGTTCTTTGCGATGCGGATGGAAGCAGAATCGAGTCCCTGGCTATACAGCAGTTATCTGGTATCGATACTATCGATATTAGTAAAATGGGGTTGCAGGATATAAGCCCCATGAATGTGAAAGGCTTATATAGCGCATTGCAAGAAGTGTCTTCCAAAATTTCAATCCGTCAGCTCGCTGGTGTTCGGTTGAAATTTGATGAGAAGCTTCCGAAGAAGACCATCCTGTTCACTATGCAGCCAGTCTTCTTCATTCGTCCTCGTACACGTGCTGTAGGTGGATTGGTGGATGAACTGAAAACGCAGATTGAAGAAGGTGGCGTATCAATCAACGACTTTTTTACTCGGCTCTTTTCAACTGCTGGCAGATCAGGCGCGGAATTGGGGTTACAAGAATACTCATTAGAAGAAAACCTGGCCAGATCTTGTGGAGAAAGTAAAGACATTTTGTTCACAAAACCAGCCAATAAAGAACAGTTGCAAATTGCAGAACGGATAGAAACGGATGGCGTGGTCGTCGTACAGGGGCCGCCAGGAACCGGCAAAACGCATACCATTGCAAACCTGATCGGCAACTTTTTGGCGGAGGGGAAGACCGTTCTTGTTACAAGTGAGAAAGGGAAAGCCCTCAGTGTCTTAAAAAATCAGTTGGAGAAGCCGTTGCAGCCTCTTTGCATGTATTTGAATGGTGAAAACAAAGAGGAAGCCATTTATTCAATTCAGGAAATCCAGAAATATAACCAAACTCATAATTCGTCTGCCATTCAAAGGAATATTGATAAATTGGCAGAAGAACGAGAACAGGAAATCAAAGAAATTGCCCGCATCCGGCGTTTGATTTACCAGAATAGAAATAAACAGATTGAGAGTATAGCTTATGATGGAGAAGCATATTCGCCGCTTGATGCCACGAAATTTGTCGTGAATCATATCGGGGATCTTGATTATATCCCTGGCGAGGTGAAGGAGTTTAATGCATTTCCTTTTTCAGGGGAAGACTTGCAGTTTTTGTATTCATTTAACGAAAATGTAAGCGTGGAGGATGAGAAACATTTGCGGGATGGATACCCGCATCCGGAAGAATTGATGACGCCAGATGATTTTGACCATTTGATCCGGAAGCGAAGTGAAAAGAAGGAGAAAATCAAAGACATCCAGCAGGAGTTGGGAAAGACTTTGCACTGGGACACGGATCATTTGAATGTTCTTGATGAACATGGACAAGTTCTCATTAAGAATGTGAACCGCAATGACTTGGGAAAAGTAGAAACATTGCTTGCACAAAGCACAACTGGTGAAAATTTCGGATCATGGATGGAGCAAATCATACTGGATGGCATTAAAGGGGGAGAATATCAGCGCCTTTGGGAAGTATTGATTGGAAAAATTACAGAGGCAAACCGATATTTTGATTCCAACTGTATTGCATTAGCGAAGATGGGGATAAAAATAGATGACCAATTTTTCTCCATGGGTAGACATAATGAGATTCTTGAAGAAGCTCTGAGCAAAATGGATGAAAGTGGAAAATTTGGCTTCTGTGACAGGCTATTCGGAAGGACGCATAAATATGATGAAATTTTGTCTTTGCTGTCTATTGGAAATCATGCCGCTCAAAGTAAAAATGAATATATGATGATTTTGGAATGGGTAAAATTCATTGAATTGGCAAAAGATGTTGGGGCTTTATGGGATCAAATGATGAGAGGCGATCCATCTGTTCCAAAGTTTGCGGATTTGGTGAAATGCTTTTCTAATCCAATCGAACCCATGATGAAAAAAGTCGCTGCTATTCAGCATGGCCTTGCTTACAAGAAGAGCTATTTTACTCTTATGCAGAGTTTGGAAGAAGCGGGCTTTGCTGTAAAAAATGTAATCGGTTATGCGGAGTGGGAAGATAGAGACTCCTCTATTCAGCATGAAATACATTTTCTGCGGCATAAACTGTCTCAGTATCTGTCATTTGTGCAAGTGTCTTCGGTTATCGTGGAGATGAACGAGAAAATTGAAAGATGTCAGAATTATCTAAAGTCAGTTTCACTAAAGAATCCATCATGGAATCAATTCGCGGATGACTTTTTGACGGAGAATCCCTCTTTGTATAGAAAAGACTATGCAGAGTTATTACAACTTATAAAGAAAGAGAAAGCCTTTTTGAAAAGGAATGAGCTCTTGCAGGAACTTCGTCAAATTGCACCCGGATGGAGTAAAGCAATAGAAGAGAGAACGGGCATTTTAGGTGGCACGAGTGCTCCGGAGTCTATTTATGATGCTTGGAAGTGGAAACAGTTAGAAAAGAAAATCAATGAAATCAATAGTACAACGGTAGAAGATCTTGAGAAAGAACTTTTGGCGGCCACCCATGCGATGCGGCAAACGACCATCCAGCTGTGTGAAAACAGGGCATGGTTTCATATCTGTACTCGGATCAATGGTAATTCTGAGTTATGGCAAGCAATGGAGGCTTGGCAATATGCCATTAAAAAACTGGGAAAAGGGACATCACAAAATGCTCCTATATACAAACAGCGTGTAAAAAATGCCATGGGGGAATGCCAAAGAGCGATTCCTGTTTGGATCATGCCGTTCTATATGACATATGATTTCTTAAGACCTAAAGAAAATCATTTTGATGTTATCATTGTGGATGAAGCCAGCCAGTCGGATTTGACATCAGTGGCAACATTGCAGTTGGCGGACAAGGTGATTATTGTAGGCGATGATAAACAGGTAAGTCCGACGAATATGAGTATTCCTACAGAGCAAATTGACAAATTGCGTGCTCTTTCTTTTGGCAGAGAGTTTCCGAAAAAGATTTCAGATGTGATGGATGCAGATTCTTCCCTGTATAATCTAGCTTTGATGCAGAGCAGCAGCATTATGCTGACGGAACATTTCAGATGTGTTCCATCTATTATTGGTTATAGTAACTGGCTGTCTTATAATAGACTGATTAAGCCGCTAAGAGCTGCGGACAGCACTCCTTTGAAGCCGGCTATGGTATCTTATTTTGTGGATGGACATAGGGAAGGGACGCATAAAGTCAATCAAAAGGAAGCGGAGTACATTGTGGCTTTGCTGCGGGCTTGCTGCGAAAATCCTGCTTATGCAGACCAAACATTTGGTGTGATTTCCCTGCTTGGCCGAGAGCAGGCGGAGCGAATCAACACTCTGATCATGGAGAGAATCTCAGTGCAGGAAAAAGAGAAGCACCAGATCGTTTGTGGAGATGCAGCCCAGTTTCAGGGCGATGAAAAAGATATTATTTTTCTTTCTATGGTTGATAGTGCGGAGAAAGGTCCGCTATCCTATAGAGCGATGGATCAGGTGACTTACCAGCAACGCTATAATGTGGCGGTCAGTCGTGCAAAGAATCAAGTCTGGATTGTGCATTCGCTTCACAAAAATGAAGATTTGAAGGCACATGGGGGGTGTTTTGATATTCGCCGCTCTCTGCTGGAGTATGCCGCTAATCCAAAAGTTTTTAACAAAGATGAAGAAATTTCTAAACAGGCGGAGTCACCTTTTGAAGTGGAAGTGTGCCAGTATTTATCGTCGTATGGGTTCGATTTCATACAACAGTATCCTGCGGGAGCGTATCGCATTGATATTGCTATGAAAGGAAGAAAAGTGGCGGTTGAATGTGATGGAGATCGTTGGCATAGTAGTCCGAAGCAGATTGAAGCGGATATGGAACGGCAGACAATCCTGGAACGCCTGGGCTGGCAGTTTATACGCATTCGTGGTACCAGTTTTTATCGGGATAAGGCTGGGACTATGAAATCTGTGCTCAGGCGATTGGAGGAGCTGGAAGTATTCCCCCAGGAGATTGAGGCGGTATCTACTGTAGATGTAGTGACGGAGAGTATTAAAACTGAGGCGGAGAAATATGTTGTCAAGTGGGAAAATGGCGAAGATGACGATCTCAGTACCGAGAATGAAAAAGGTACTAAGACAGGGAAAACCAATGAAAAAGTAACACAAAAGAAGAAAACGAAGAAATCTGGACCACCAAGAACGGTTAAAACGCAAAATCCGCAAGAGACGCAAAGCGAAGAGGAAACCAATTCGCTGCAAGAAGAGAGAAATCTGTTTGGTAAGCCAGAATTCGGTTCACTTTTTGGTGGTGAAAAGGACAGAAATACTGATTTGCGAAGCACCAAAGCGGCTAACCAGATGGGCAAGTCGACGCGTTCTCAAAAGAAATTGGTCGGCGAACTCGGAGAATCTAAGACACCTGCGCAAGGAAAAAAGGGACCTATCACGCGAACCATTATCTTAGGGAAGAAGCAGACTAAACGGAAGACACAAACGCGTTCTGTTTCCTCAAAAAGCACACCGCCTTCCGGCGGTTCGTCCAAACAGATGGATTTTTCTGATGTTTCTCTAAGTACGATAGTGTATCATAATAAGTTTGGGAAAGGGCAGGTAATCAATTTAGATAAGGAAAAGAATGAGATCCGCGTGAGGTTTGCAGCCGGTGAAAAGCTCTTCGTTTTCCCAGACGCGTTTATCCATGGATTTCTTACGCTGAAGTGAGGAGAGAAAAAGGAAAACGCTGATTCAATCGCAGAGTTCGATTTTACCTGTTTTTTTATCCATTGTTTCGCCATCATCCTTCTTTAATAGCACGCTGTTTTCGCCCCTTTGTACAACAACTTGATCTCTGTTTTTAAAAGAACGCGGCGCCTCATTGCTTTTTATACCGTTCTTCCCCATGGAACCCTCAGAATCTGTTGAACCTATAGAACCTGCGAGTACTTTTATTGATGATGAATTACTGGTCTGGAAAATAAAATCCCCCGAGTGGGGATTTTTTATTTTGCATGCTTTTCGAAAAACGGAAGAAATCATAGCGGGGAGTGGTTTGATTTCGAAAAGGAGGTGCTGAAAACATCGATAAAATCAATGCATGGGCAGCAGGCGGAAAAATGATGAGTTTGAAAAATTTTCGTTGTCACAGGGTGGGGGATTGTGGTAGAATGTGGGTAAATGTGGAGGAGGTGGAAGGATATGTTTATGAATGAATATTCTCATACCATAGACGCCAAGGGGCGCATGATCCTTCCAGCGAAATTCAGGGAAGAGCTGGGAAGTCGTTTTGTGCTGGCTCCAAGTCTGGATACCTGCCTCAATATTTATCCGAAAGAGCGCTGGGATGCCTTGATCGCCCGGCTGCAGAAGCTGCCCTTCACGAACCGTAATGTCCGCAAGATCATGCGTCATCTGATCGGCCGCGGGACGGAGATGGAGTGCGACCGCCAGGGGCGTATTCTGATCCCTGCCCACCTTCGTGAATTTGCAAAGCTGAAGAAGGAAGCCTGCATCGTGGGGACGGGCCCCATCATCGAGATCTGGGATCCGGAGCTCCTGCGTCAGGACGAAGAGGGCGAGGATATCGCAGAGATCGCGGATGCTCTCGACCTTCCGCTGAATTTTGATCTGTGAGGTTTGGGAGTGACTGGTGACTTGAATGCTACTTTAGGGCATCGCCCATTTCGTCATCCTGAGCGGAGTGAAATGTCGTTTGTTGGAAAAGTCGCATTCAGAAAGTTGAGGTCTGAGTCGAAGGATTTCGGCGAAGCCGCCACCACAACCCTGAACCCTGAACCTTTCACCTTTTTTTGAGGACTCATTTATGGAATTTCAACACACCACCGTGCTTCTGCACGAAATGATCGACCGGATCCTGACGGATCCACATGGCGTTTATGTCGACTGCACCTTAGGGGGCGGCGGACATTCTTTGGCCATGGCGGAGAAGCTCGCTCCGGATGCGCTTCTGATCGGCGTCGATCAGGATGAAGAAGCGATCGAGGCGGCTTCTCATCGTCTTTCCGGCTGTGCCTGCCGGCATCTCTTTGTGCGGGATAATTTTTCTCACATCCATGATATCCTGACCTCGCTTACGATCGACAAGGTCGATGGCTTCATCTTCGATCTGGGGGTCTCATCCCATCAGCTCGATGACGGCAGCCGTGGCTTCTCTTATATGAATAATGGGAAGCTCGATATGCGCATGGATCAGAGGAATCCGCGCACGGCGTATGAGATCGTGAATACGTATGAAGAGGAAGAGCTTGCGCGTATCATCTGGGAGTATGGGGAAGAGCGATGGGCGAAGCGGATCGCGCAGTTTATCTGTGAATTCCGTGAGAAGAAGCCCATCGAGACGACGGATGATCTGGTCTCGGTCATCAAGGCGGCCATTCCGGCGCATGCCAGAAGAAATGGCCCACATCCGGCGAAGCGCACGTTTCAGGCGATCCGCATCGAGGTAAATAACGAGCTGGGGATCCTGAAGGACACGATGGAAGCCTGCGTTTCCCACCTGAAAGTGGGGGGACGGGTCGGCGTCATCACGTTCCAGTCACTGGAAGACCGCATTATCAAGAAGGCTTTCAAGGAAATGGAAAGGGACTGCATCTGCCCGCCGGAGCTGCCTGTCTGTGTGTGCCACCACCATCGTCTGGTGAAGTCCATCGGCAAGGCGCAAAAGCCGAGTGCGAAAGAGATCGAGGAGAATCCGCGTGCGAGAAGTGCGGTCCTGCGTGTTGTAGAAAGAGTGTAGGGAGCGACCGGGGATCTGGCCCTGTTTCCTTCAGCCTGAGATATAGAGTCTGAAAAAGATGGGAGAGATATCGTATGGTACAGGAAGTGCAAGTCATGGATTACATGCCGTCGATGCCGGGAAGCGTCGCCGCGCCTCGCCGGATCGAGCGCGAGAGGTCTGACTCTTCCTATTTTTTCCATGACGTCATTCTGGGGACGCTGATGATCCTTTTTCCCGTGATGCTGCTGGTCTTCCTGAGTGGGATCAATATTCAGGAGGAATACAGAATGCAGCGTATCCGCAGCGAGGTCATGACGATGGCGAAGGAGAATGCGGTGGATAAGCTCGAGGTGTCCCGTCTGGAGGCACCGGTACGCATCCAGCAGATCGCGGAACAGAAGCTCAAGATGAGCCTGCCTGTTCGTGCGGTCTATGGCAGTGCGGATCCCGCCAAACCGCACCCGAACAAAGGAAGATAGAGAAATGGGTCCGGAAGGTTCTGAGGGTTCAAAAGGTTCAACGGGTTTCCCATTTTGGGCAATGGAGTTTCCTTAAGGAAACTCTGCGGCGCTTAGATCCTTCGACTCAGTTCTCATCATTTCAGATAAGCCATTTTTAAGGAAACACTGATTCTGCGATTGAATCAGCGTTTCCTAAACATACGACGTTTTTCTCCGCTCAGGATGACGAAATGCGCCGCACCACACTTGTCAAACCTGTCGAACCTTTCTTACAATGAATCAGTGGGGTTAAAAAATAAGCAGATAGAAGTGAACTACACAAGAAAGGCGTAAAATCTCATAGTGACTGCAAGTCTAACTAGACCTT
>ULRP01086621.1_pt1 | contig 27965 bp, 41 predicted proteins | sample 1955521 | NCBI WGS metagenome assembly ULRP01 (sample SAMEA4835685, study PRJEB28245) | human gut metagenome | biome: gut microbiome; material: fecal sample | place: Denmark | collected 2008
ACCCTTGCAAGCAAGTATTTTCGCTTGTCGGGTAATACAAGTTTATCAACAGATTTTACTACAGTATTATGACAGCAGAACGGTACTTTCCAAAACCGTTCTTCTGCTTTTTCGGAAAGGAGCCTGTTATGGATCATGAAAATACAACGGAGACCGTAGATACCGGCGTCAGATTCACGGTATGCGGCGGCGTGCGGTTTGACGCGCCTTTTGCCGGTCTCACGGCGGAATCTATGCGGGCGCGGCGCACCGCGGCGCGCGCTTCTTTTTCGCGTATGCTTTCCGACGCGGAGGACAGCGGTGTGTCGTATATTCTGATTGCCGGCGATCTGTTTGACGCGGATTTTCTGACGGGAGACACGCTTTCCTTTGTCATCGCAAAAGCCGAAGAACATACGTCGCTTCATTTTATTATTGCGCCCGGCAAGGGAGAGGCTTCGCTTTTTCCCGTGTTTTACGCCTCGGCGCGCCTGCCGCAGAATATGTATGTTTTCAGCGAAGCGGCGCCGACGCGGTTCGATTTCCCCGATGTGACGTTTTACGGATTCTGTGACAAAACGGACGCGCCGCCGCTTGATGAACGTTTCGGAGATATGCGCGCCGCAGACGACGGGAAAACGCATGTTCTTCTTTGCGCCGCGCCGTATACCGAAGAAACGGCGGCCGTGATACGCCGCTTCGGCGCGAATATTTGCGTGACGGGAAACAGCGCGTCCGTCGGTATGACGGTGTACGAAAACAAACCGCTGATCTTTACTCCCGGCGCCATGGAGGGGCGCAGTTTCGATATGCCCGGTTTCGGAGGAGCGGTGACCGTTGACGTACCGGCAAACGAAGAACCGTCGCTTGTGTTTCATGCCTATTCCGCGCGGCGTTATCTTGACGAAACGGTAACGCTTACCGATGTCGGGGATTCCGATACGCTGTTTGCCGCCATAAAGTCCTATATTGCCAAAAGCGGTTACGGCGAGGAAACGTTTCTGCGCCTGAAACTGGAGGGGATTTTGCCGCCCGAATTTCTTTTGCCGGACATCGGCGAAACCTTCGGTCTTTACGGACTTTCGATCATGGACGACACTTTGCCGCTGAAAGGCGCGGAATATCTTGCGCGTGATATGAGCGTGCGCGGAGAACTTTATCGTACATTGTCGGGTGCTTTCCACAGCAAGGACCCGGAAGACCGCCGCATTGTTGCGGAGGCATTTCGCCTCGGACTGGCGGCGCTTGATGAACGCGACCGTAAATAACGGCCGGCGGTACACAATACAGAAAAAGTGAGGAAGTCAAATGAAAAAACTCATATTTATTTTACTTCTGTCGGGGATATGCATGTTTTCCGTTGCCTGCGGGAATCGTGCTCTGCAGTCGGTTTCGCTTGCGGAATATCCGTCCGATATCCATTATAACGTCGGGGAATCTTTTCGGACGGAGGGGCTGAAACTGTCCGTCCGTTATACCGACGGTACCGAAGAAACGGTTCCCGTTACGCCGGACATGGTGACATTCACCTCCGCCACTCCCGGTGCCTGCGTGGCACGGATTGCGTATACATATAACGGAAAAACCGAAACGGTGTATGTCAATACGATCGTGGATAATACACTGGGGGATTACCGTGCGTCGGTTGCCCGCCTGATGACGACAAGCGAACTGTATGTCGCGCATAAGGACGACGCGGGCGTGGCCGAATTGTGCAACACCGCTCTTTCACGGCTTTCGCTTTGCACGACCGTGGAAGAAATGCGGGATACGGCAAACGATTTTCAGACGGCGCTCGCTCTTCTGGTTCTGGATAAGACCGAGGCTCTGGAAATGGTGAACAGCGTGGATATTTCCACGCTCACGGACGTGTATTATCTGTTGGCGGAAAGTGAAAGAAGCCGTGTGCTTCTGGAGATCGAATTGGCTTCTTCGCCGGCGGTCGCTGTGAAATATGCAACGCGGTATCGGGAACAGATCGAAGAATACCGCAAGGCGGAGGACTCTCTGGCCGATGATGCAACCAAAACGGCGGCTTACGGAAAAATATGCGAGTATCGGGATAAAGCACAGAAGAATCGCGCGGCTTACAGCGGCGAAAGCTATCTGCAACTGATGTCGGCGCTTGACGGCGCGGCGCTTCGTGCGTTGATGGCAAAAACGAAAGCGGAGACAGAGGTTGTTCTGAATGAAGCCGCCGCCGCTCTGCAGGAGGCACATACGCTTGCCGACGACACTTACGACGCTCTTTGCCTCGTTTACAAAGACGGCGCTGTGCGTTACGGAAACGAAGCGGCGGTACGTCATGCGGAGGAAGTATACGCAAAACAAAATGAGGCCGGTCTTGCCGATATATATTATGTTCGTGCCGATCAGAAGATCGCCGCGCTTACCTATATCGACGGAGAAAAAATCGACCTTGCCGCGGCAGTGACCGCCATGCGGATCCGTTATGACGAATTGCGGAGCGCCGATGAAAACAAAATCGCCGTTACGGCCGCAGTTACCGGAATCGGCGACGTATCGCTGTTGTCCGGGGACGCGTTGACGGCGGCGGAAGAGGCCTATCGCGTGTGGCGTGATACGTACCATATTGATGAGATCAACGACGGAACGGCAATCCTCGGAAACACATATACCGTGATGACCGAAAAGCGGACGGCGTACAACGCCTTGGTGGCGGAAGTGCGTATTGCCGCCGCAGAGGTTGACGCGGCGATTGCCGCCATCGGAAAGGTGAATCTCGGCGTCGGAGACGCCGTTCTTGCCGCCCGGACGGCGTATAACGCGTATGTACAGAAATACGGCGATGCCGGGAAGACATATCTCTCCCGCGTTGAAACGCTGGAGTCGGCGGAGACGGCCTATAATTCGCTGTATGAGGGGGCGACCGCGGCAGGAAACGAACTGAAGACCTTGGCCGAGATACTTCGCGGAGACGCCTATATAGAGGGGATTGCCGGTGAAGACAAGATCCTTGAGGCGGAGGAAAAACTGAACGCGTTCAAAGAAGAATACGGGGAAGAATATCTTGAAACTTATGCGGAAACGGCCGCCACATATATTTCCGCGGCCCGCAATGCATATGATACGAAAGAAGCCGTCTTTAAGGCGGAACAAGAAAAAGCGACAACCGATCTGCAGACAAAGTGCATTGAAATTCAGAAAGGTTGCACACACCTCGAACAAGAAAAGAAGGTTTTCGACCTCTACTTGGAAGGGCGTGGGGCGATACAAAATGTCACCTTTGCCGAATGGATTGAAAACCCGCGCATTTTTGCGGAACTCATCGAGACTGCGGAAACGGATATGCGCGCGGCGGCAAGCGGAACCTGACAGCTCCTGCCGGCTTTGGCGCCGCACCTGATTTACGGTCTCCCGGAGAGGCAGCGGCACTGTTTTCTGCCCATCGGGGCAGGCGTGATATTTTTCATTCATTCATCTGAAATAAAAGGAACCACCCGCGGCGCTTTTCATACAATGATAGTGAAGAGCAAGCGGGTGTTTTCCCTCTGTACATTCCGAGTCCCCCATTCTTACCGACACCCGCCTCTTCTTTCGCAAATATCCGTATTCCCCGACTTCGGGTAGTAAACATGGAGGTTTTCAGAATGAACAACAATTGCAACTGCCTCTGTCATTTGTTCGATGACAATTGTACGTGGATCATCATTCTTGCCATTATCGTTCTTTTCTGCTGCTGCTGCAACGGTTAAGATGAAAGCACTGAGGGGAGAGGGGATTCTCCCTTGCAGTAGAACCCGTTAATAAAGAAGCGCACCGCCGGAACAGCGATGCGCTTCTTTATTCTGATATTGCCTTGAAATGTAAAATTCAATTTACATTTTCACTGCTTTTTTAACTCTGTATAGGCGACGTTGCTTATGCTTTGCAGAGCCAGTTGTCTCCGACAGACACTTCAACGGTCAGCGGAACGGCGAGCGTTGCCGCCGCCTCCATTTCTTCGCGGAGTATGAGGGAGACGCGTTCGGCGCAATTGCGGTGCGCTTCAACGATGAGTTCGTCGTGCACCTGCATTACCAGTCCCGCGTCCAGTTTTTCGGCACGCAGACGTTTGTCTACGCGGAGCATGGCGATCTTCATAATGTCCGCCGCCGTTCCCTGAATCGGACTGTTCATGGCAACGCGTTTGCCGAACGAGCGCGTTTGAAACGCCGAGGCGTGAAGTTCGGGGATGTAGCGCCGCCGACCGTACAGCGTGGTGGTGTAGCCGTCCTTTTCAGCCTGTTCGACGACCCCTTTCAGGTAGGCGTCCACTTTCGGATAACTTGCCAGATAAGCCTTGATATACTGATTGGCTTCCGCAACGCTGATGCCTAGATCTTCCGACAGCGAGAAGCCGCCGATACCGTATACAATACCGAAGTTGATGGCCTTGGCGCGTTTACGCAGATCGTCCGGCACTTCCGCTTCGGGAATACCGAACACCGTGGCGGCGGTATGACGGTGAATATCTTCGCCGTTCTGAAAGGCCCGGATCATGGTTTCGTCGCCGGAAACAGCGGCCAAAAGGCGCAGTTCTATCTGCGAATAATCCGCGTCGCATAACACATAGTTTTCGTTTTCGGCTACGAAGTAACGGCGCATTTCCCGGCCGAGGGGCGTACGGATCGGTATATTCTGGAGGTTGGGTTCCGCGGAGGAAAGACGCCCTGTGGCGGTCAGCGCCTGCTTGAAGTCCGTATGAATACGTCCGTCTTTATCGGTTGCTTTCGTAAGACCTATCACGTAGGTGGAATAAAGTTTGGATAGTTGTCTGTAATCCAGAATCTCACCGATGATGGGGTGATACGGGCGCAGGGCATTGAGAATGTCGGCGCCGGTGGAATAACCGCTTTTTGTCTTTTTCTTGGCCGGTAGTCCCAAACGTACAAACAGGATCTCGCCGAGTTGTTTCGGCGAATTCAGATTGAATGTGCCGCCCGCCATGGCATAAATGCGGTCTTCAGCAAGCGTCATTTCTTCGCGGAGTTTTTCTCCGAAAAGATGCAGTCCTGCGCCGTCTACGCGAAAGCCTTTTCTTTCCATGCGGCAAAGAAGCGGTGAGAGCGGCAGTTCAATCTGATAAAGAAGATCTTCCGCATGAATGGCGGCAATTTTTTCTTTCAGAATGTCGTACATATGGAGATAGTAACCGACGGCGGCCGTTCCGGCCGGCGCTGTTACGGAAAGCAGTGCGGAGGCCAGCGCTTCGGGAGAGTCGGCTCCGTTCTGCGCATTGTCCACGTAGGCGTACAGCATAAGATCCTGCGGTATGAAGTCGGGGGACAAGCCGTTGTTGTAAAGAAAATGAAGCAGCGCTTTTCCGTCGTATGTTACGATGGTTTTGTCGGTTGTGAACAGCGGCGTCAGAGCGGAAATGTTGCCGTTGTAACGGCAAAGGACATCGGTTTTTGTTGCAAACAGGAGCGCGCCGTCCGCTATGGCGACGGCATAGGTATTGCCGAGAAGCGTATGAAGCGCGGCGGGATCGGCGATTTCCGTGACGGCGGGAGATGCGTCTATGGTATCGGCGGCAGGCGCTTCTTCGAGACGCCAGCGTTTGATGAGAGCGGACAATTCATAATGACGCAGAATACGGAGAAGTTCCGCGTTGTCTTTTGCGCCGGTATAGGCCAGTTCGGACAGCGTTTTCCCAAGGGGGGCGTGCACTTCGATCCGGGCAAGAAAACGGGAAAGATAAGCGCTGTCCTTTCCGGCGATGAGTTTTTCCCGAACGCCTTTTGTGATGGTGGGGGAATCGGTATGGGCATATACGGCGTCGAGATCGCCGAATTCGGCAATCAGTTTTTGCGCGCCTTTTTCACCGATGCCGGGAACGCCGGGAATGTTATCCGACGTGTCTCCCATAATGGCTTTCATATCCACAAATTGCGCCGGCTCAATGCCGTATTTTTCGCGGAACGCGTGACGGTCGTACGGCAGGGTATCGGTATTGCCGGCATACAGTACGGTCACTTTGTCGGTGATTAACTGAAACAGGTCGCGGTCGCCGGAAAGGACATAGGCATGAACATCGTCTTCTATATTGGCAAGTTCCGCCACCGTGCCGAGAAGATCGTCGGCTTCATATCCGGGGAGTTCCAGAATGGACAGGCCCAGCGCCGTGAGACATTCTTTTGCATAGGGAAATTGTTCAAGAAGTTCGGGCGGCGTCGGACGTCGGCCGGCTTTATAAGCGTCATAGGCTTTTTTGCGGAAGTTTGGTACTTTCAGATCAAAGGCAACGGCGGCATAATCGGGTTTTACGGCGTCGAGCTGACGGCCGATGATCTGAAGCATGCCGTAAAGGGCATTGGTGTTTCGCCCGTCACGCGTAGTGAGGGGGCGGATACCGTAAAAAGCACGATTGATAATGCTGTTGCCGTCAATAACGAGAATGTTTTTCATGAATTTGGCTCACTTTCTTCCGGAATATCCGAGGCGCAGAATGCGATCAGGCGTGCGGTGCAGTAGGCGGCAAAGGCAAGAAGCGTCAGTGCGGTGATGGGGTTGTGCGCTGTGAAACTGCCGTGCAGAAGCGGGCAGAGAAGCGAGGGAATGGCCACGGAAAGCGCGGAAGAAACCGAAAAAACGGAGATGAAGAAACGCAATCGGGGGCGTTTCTCGGCGGCCTGCATGCGACATTCCGCAAGAAAATATAATGCAAGAAGAATGAACGAAAGTTGGGTATAGAGTTTATACGGCGTATTCATGGCCTCGGATACGTCGAAATAGAGAAGCATGGCATAAAACAGTAAAGTCAGCGCAGTCGCCGCGTCGCGGATATAACCGAGCGTTATCGGTGCGGTCGGGAGGAAGGTTGTGTACAGCATAACGCCGGCGGTGGCCACGGCAGCGATAAAGACCAGAAACGAGAAAAAAAGAGCAAGTCCTGTCCCGCGATAGAAAAGAACGGAAACGCCGAATACGAGAAGAAAGAGAGCGGCAATACAGGCGGTTATGCGAACCGATTTGTTTTTCGGAAAGGTCGGTTCTTCGGAGACGCGGACTCCGCGCGCCATACAGGCCGTCAGAATCGCCGCGCCGATATAGGCCGCCATCATCAGATATTTATCATAGCGCCCCGTGAAATGCGCAACGGGAGCATCGTAACGGAACAGAAGAAAAAAACTGCCGAACAGAACAAGAAAAAAGCCGACGGCGGCGGCTCCGCATATGGCCATACGGTTTGTATTGCGTTTTTCAGAATGTGAAGAGAACATGGATTACCACTTTTCCGCGAGGAAAACCTTCCTTTATATTATATAGACAGCCGGAAATAACGGCCGGCGGGGCGAGAACGATACAAAAGGGAAACTTCGGATTCCCGCAATCGCCTTCTTGTATTATACAACGAAAACGGTTTTGAAATATGAACAAAGTGAAAACAAACGCGTTTATGCGCCGGTTCTTCATGAAAAAAGAGGAAAAAATGGTGAAATCCTACGCAAAAAACGATAAATCAAATGAAAAATCACTTTCCATATCTTCAAAAACAATGAAAATTGTTCAAATTGAACAAAAAATATCAAAAATATTTTAAAAATTTCTACATATGAGGAGTGTCAAAATGTAAAAAATTCCTTGCATTTTGATATAAAGTACGATATAATAAAAAGGCTTGATGTGCGAAGAAGCGAGAGGTTGCCGCAGATATGCGGGGAATTTTCGTGGAGCATGTCCGAAAATGGGCGAAGCGACGGTTTCCTCTTTTGCCGATAAGCAAAAGACACACGCCGAAGTCTGTACCTGAATTCGGTTCCCGCGAGGGACAGGGATTCGGGTTTTTAGATGACACGGAAAGAAACGCGCGACAGCGTGTGAAACCAAAACCGCCCCCTTGAAAGAGCAAAAATATAACAGGAGGCAAAAAACATGGCAAGCGAAAAAATCAGAGTCAGACTCAAGAGCTACGATCACACTCTCGTTGACGCCGCCGCCGCAAAGGTTGTGGAGATCGCTACGAGAAACGGCAGCAAGGTTTCGGGTCCTATTCCGCTCCCGACCGAAAGAGAGATCGTGACAATCCTTCGCGCTGTTCATAAGTATAAAGACAGCCGCGAACAGTTTGAAACGCGTACGCACAAGAGACTGATCGACATCATGAAACCGCAGGCAAAGACCATCAACGATCTCATGAATGTTGAACTTCCCGCAGGCGTTGAAATCGAAGTCAAGGCCTGATCTTACCTTTAATTTATTATCGCACCACACCAGTGGTCAAGTTGGTATCACCGGGGAAGCCCGATAATCTAAAATACCAACCAATAACCGTTTGGAGGAAAATATGAAAAAAGGCATTATCGGAAGAAAACTGGGCATGACCCAGATTTTCGATGAAGTCGGCAATGTGATTCCCGTAACCCTGATTGAAGCAGGCCCTTGCGCGGTATCGCAGAAGAAAACCGTCGAAAACGACGGCTATGATGCAGTTCAGCTCGCTTTCCGCGATGACAAAGAAAAGCATCAGAACAAAGCGCAGCTCGGTCATTTCAAGAAAGCCGGCGTGACTCCCAAGAGATATCTTAAGGAATTCCGTCTTTCGGACTGCTCCGCACTGAATGTCGGTGACATGGTTACCGTCGATACCTTCGCCGCAGGCGAGAAGGTCGACATTACGGGAACCAGCAAAGGTCACGGCTTCACCGGTTCGGTCAAACGTTGGGGTCACCACATTCTTCGTATGACGCACGGCACGGGCCCGATCCATCGTCAGCCCGGTTCCATGGGCGCAAACTCCACACCGTCCCGCATCTATAAGAACAAGAAGATGGCCGGACAGTACGGTAACGAGCAGGTTACGATCCTGAATCTCGCCGTTGCCAAAATCGACGCAGAAAAGAATCTGATCGCGGTCAAGGGCGCCGTTCCCGGTGCCAAAGGCGGAATCGTCTTTATCCGCGATTCTGTGAAAGCATAACGGAAGGAGGAAACAACAATGCCAAGTTTGAAAGTCGTTAACATGGCGGGTAAGGAAGTCGGCACGATCGAACTTTCCGATGTAGTATTCGGCGCAGAAGTCAACGCCGCAGTCCTCCACACCGCTGTAAGAGCATACCTGCTCAATCAAAGACAGGGCACACAGTCCACGCTGACCCGTACCGAAGTATCGGGCGGCGGCAAGAAGCCCTGGAAGCAGAAAGGCACCGGCAGAGCAAGACAGGGTTCGACCCGCGCTCCTCAGTGGACGCACGGCGGTGTAGCCCTCGGCCCCAAGCCGCGTAGCTATCGCGTTTCCCTCAATAAGAAAGTGAAGAGAGCCGCTCTGTTCGGAGCGCTGTCCTCCAAGGTTGCGGAAAACGAAATGGTGGTTGTCGACAAGATCGAAACTGCCGAATATAAGACGAAAAACATGACGGCGATGCTCGCCGCTCTCGGCGCAGGCAAGAAGACCCTGATCGTTCTTCCCGCTTCCGACGAGAAGCTCATCAAGAGCTGCGCGAACATTCCCGGCGTCAAGACGACCGTTTATAACGCCATCAACACCTACGACGTTCTGAACTGCGATAAGTTCGTCGTCGCGGAAGATGCGGTTAAGAAAATCGAGGAGGTTTACGCGAAATGAAGGCAGCAGATATCATTATAAAGCCTATCATCACTGAGAAGTCCATGGATATGCTTCAGTCGAAGCGCTATGTATTCAAAGTGGCGAAGAGCGCAACCAAACCCGATGTCGCCGCAGCGGTTGAAGAAATGTTCGGCGTCAAAGTCGCTTGCGTACGCATTATCAACGTCAGCGAGAAACCCAAGAGACTCGGCGTTCATGCCGGTGTCACCAGCGCGTGGAAGAAAGCCATCGTCGACCTCACGAAGGATTCCAAGACGATTCCGTTCTTCGACAGCTTGAACTAAGCCGGGAGGATAATGTAGAATGCCTACCATGAAATTTAAACCGACGACTCCGAGCCGCAGAGGCATGGTTTCTCCTTCGTTCGACGAAGTAACGAAGAAGACCCCCGAAGCGAGCCTTATCGTCATCAAGAAAAAACATGCCGGCCGTAACAGCTACGGCAAGATCACCGTTCGTCATCAGGGCGGCGGCAACAAAGTCAAATACAGAATTATCGACTGGAAGCGTCAGGATGAAACTCCGGCAACCGTCATCGGCGTTGAATACGACCCGAACAGAACCGCATATATCGCTCTTCTTCAGAACGAAAAGGGTGACAAGAGCTATGTTCTGGCTCCTGCGGGCGTGACCGACGGCGACGTGCTTTATGCCGGTGCCGATGCCGATATCAAACCCGGCAACACGCTTCCGATCGCCAACATTCCCGTTGGTACCATTATTCACAACATTGAACTTTATCCCGGCAAGGGCGCTCAGCTTGTCCGCTCCGCGGGCGCTGCCGCTCAGCTGATGGCCAAAGAAAACGGCCAGGCTCAGGTAAGACTGCCTTCCGGCGAAGTCCGTATCGTCCGTCTGGACTGCAAGGCCACCATCGGTCAGATCGGTAACATCGAGCATGATACCATCAAGATTGGTAAGGCCGGTAAAAAGCGTCACATGGGCATCCGTCCTACTGTTCGCGGTTCGGTTATGAACCCCTGCGACCACCCTCACGGCGGTGGTGAAGGTCGTGCTCCCGTCGGTCACCCCGGACCGGTTACTCCTTGGGGTAAACCTGCTCTCGGTTACAAGACGAGAAACAAGAAAGCACGTACGAACAAGTTCATCGTCAAACGCAGAAATGCGAAGTAATGGCGTGTGAGAAAAGGAGATAGAAATGAGCAGAAGCAGTAAGAAAGCTCCCTACGTTGAGCAGAAACTCTATGACAGAGTGGTTGCCATGAACGAAAAGGGCGAAAAGAAAGTTTTGAAGACCTGGTCTCGTGCGTCCACCATTTATCCTGAATTCGTCGGTCATACCATCGCCGTTCACGACGGCAGAAAACACGTGCCGGTATATATCGTTGAGGACATGGTCGGTCGTAAGCTGGGTGAATTTGCTCCCACGCGTACCTTCAAAGGTCATGCCGGAAGCAAAACTTCCAATAACGGTAACTAAGGAGGAGAGATTCAATGGAAGCCAAAGCACATCTTAAATATATAAGAATTTCTCCGCGCAAAGTCAAAATCGTTCTCGACCTTATCCGCGGCAAAGACACGGATACCGCAATGGCGATTCTGAAGAACACGAACAAGAGTGCCTCCGAGTACCTTGTGAAACTTCTGAAGAGCGCTGTTGCCAATGCGGAGAACAACTTCAGAATGGACGCCTCGAATCTTTACGTTTCCGAGTGCTTTGTATGCCCCGGCCCGACTCTTAAGAGAGTTATGCCGCGCGCACAGGGCAGAGCGTACAGTATTCTGAAAAGAACCAGCCACGTTACGCTGGTGGTAAAAGAAAAAACGAAGGAGGCTGTTAAATAATGGGACAGAAAGTCAATCCCCACGGCCTGCGCGTCGGCGTTATTAAAAACTGGGACTCCAGATGGTTCGAGAGCGACGAAAAATTCGGCGATACTCTCGTTTCCGATTACAACATCAGAAAATATCTGAAGAAGAAACTCCAGGCGGCCGGCGTTCCTAAAATCGAAATCGAACGCGACAGAACGCGCGTTCGCGTATTCGTTCACTGCGCTAAACCGGGCATGGTTATCGGTAAAAAGGGCGAGGACATCGAAAAGCTGAAAGTCGAACTGGAAGCTATGGTCAACAAACCCGTTATCGTGAACGTTGTCGAGATCAAGAATCCCGACCTCAACGCACAGCTCGTTGCCGAGAGCATTGCCTCTCAGCTTGAAAGAAGAATCGGTTTCCGTCGTGCTATGAAGCAGGCGATCGGCAGAACCATGCGTCTCGGCGCAAAGGGTATCAAGATTTCCTGCGGCGGTCGTCTCGGCGGCGCCGAAATCGCACGCACCGAACACTATCATGAAGGTACCATTCCGCTTCAGACTCTCCGTGCCGACATCGACTACGGTTTCTTTGAAGCCAATACCACTTACGGTAAAATCGGTATCAAAGTGTGGATCTACAAGGGCGAAGTTCTTGCGGACAACGGCAACGCCGCTCCCCGCGAAAGAACCGAACGCCGCCCCCGCCGCAACGACAACAATCGTCGCAACGGCGATAACAGAGGTTTCCGCCGTGACGGTGCTGCTCGCAGACCTATGAAAGAGGAGGGCAACCGATAATGTTAATGCCGAAGAGAGTAAAATACCGTCGCGTTCAGCGCGGTAGAATGAAAGGTAAAGCCATGCGCGGCAACAAGGTGTCGAACGGCCTTTACGGTCTCGTCGCCCTCGAACCCGCCTGGATCACCAGCAACCAGATTGAGGCTGCCCGTATCGCTATGACGCGTTATATCAAACGTGGCGGTCAGGTCTGGATCAAAATTTTCCCTGACAAGCCGATCACTGAAAAGCCTGCCGATACGCGAATGGGTTCCGGTAAAGGCTCGCCCGAGTACTGGGTAGCCGTGGTAAAACCCGGCCGTGTGCTCTTTGAAATGGACGGCGTAAGCGAAGATATCGCGAAAGAAGCTATGCGTCTTGCAGGCCACAAACTCCCGATCAAAACGAAGTTTGTTACCCGCGAAGACAAGGAAATTGTGGAGGGTTAAGCCGTGAAAGCAACAGAACTCAGAGAAATGACTGCCGAACAGCTCGAAAAGAAGCTGTCCGAGCTGAAAACCGAGCTTTTTAACCTTCGTTTCCAGCATGCGATCAACCAGCTTGATAATCCGCACAAGATTACGGACGTTAAGCATGACATCGCCCGCGTAATGACGGTTCTCCGCGAGAAGAACGCATAAGGAGGTAAATAGCAATGGAAAACAGAAACCTCAGAAAAGTAAGAGTCGGCAAGGTAGTCAGCAACAAAATGGACAAGACCATTGTTGTCGCTATCGAAGACTATGTTCGTCATCCGAAATACGGAAAAACCATGAAGCATACTCTGAAACTTCATGCACACGACGAAAAGAACGAGTGCGGCATCGGCGACAAGGTTTCCGTCATGGAAACCCGCCCGCTCTCCAAAACCAAGAGATGGCGTCTCGTTGAGATCATCGAGAAAGCAAAATAATCACAAATTCGAGTAGGCAGGTCAAACGCTTGCCGAAATCAGGAGGAAATCAAAGTGATTCAGCAGCAGACTTTAATGAAAGTCGCCGACAATACCGGCGCAAAAGAGCTGATGTGTATCCGCGTTCTCGGTGGCTCCGGCCGTCGATACGCCAACATCGGCGACGTTGTCGTTGCCTGCGTGAAAAAAGCAGCCACCGGCGGCGTAGTTAAGAAAGGTGACGTTGTGAAGGCCGTTATCGTAAGAAGCGTGTTCGGTCTTCGCCGTGCAGACGGCTCCTACATCAAGTTTGATGAAAATGCAGCCGTTATTATCAAAGACGACAACACCCCGAAAGGTACCCGTATCTTTGGGCCTGTGGCTCGTGAGCTCCGCGACAAGGACTTTACCAAGATTCTTTCGCTTGCTCCCGAAGTTCTTTAACGGAGGTAATGAATGATGAAAAAACTTCATATTAAGAAAGACGACGTTGTCGTCGTTATCTCCGGCGAAAGCAAGGGTGTTAAAGGCAAGGTTCTTGCCGTATCCCCCGCCGAAGGCAAAGTAATGGTTGAGGGCGCCAATATCGTCTCCAAACATCAGAAGGCTCGCCGTCAGGGCGAAGTAAGCCAGATCGTGAAGACCGAAGGCGCGCTTTATGCGTCCAAGGTTCAGCTGTTCTGCTCCGCTTGCAACGCCGGCCGCCGTACCAAGGTCAAGGTTGTGACCGATAAGAACGGAAAAACGGTAAAAGTTCGCGTTTGCGCTAAGTGCGGCGCGGAGATTTAAGGAGGAAGAAGCAATGTCGAGATTCAGTGAAATGTATAAAAAAGAGATTGCTCCCGCACTCTTTAAGAAATTCGGTTACAAGAGCACGATGCAGATTCCGAAACTGGATAAGGTCGTTATCAATGTCGGCGCCGGCGATGCGAAAGACAACGCCAAGGTTATCGACACCATCGTGGACGAAATCACGCTCATTTCCGGTCAGAAAGCCGTTCCGACTTATGCAAAGAAGTCGGTGGCTAACTTCAAACTCCGTGAAGGCGTGAAGATCGGCGTTAAAGTTACTCTGCGCGGCGAAAAGATGTATGAATTTGTCGACAGACTGTTCACCTTCGCTCTGCCCCGCGTTCGTGACTTCAAGGGTATCAACCCCAACGCGTTCGACGGCCGCGGCAACTATGCCCTTGGCCTTAAGGAACAGTTGATCTTCCCCGAAATCGAGTATGATAAAGTGGATAAGATCCGCGGTATGGATATCGTTTTCGTAACCACCGCACAAACCGATGAAGAAGCAAAAGAGTTGCTCACGCTGATGGGCGCTCCGTTTGCGAAATAAGGGAGGAAACGTAACATGGCTAAAAAGTCTATGGTCAATAAGCAGAAGGCAGAGCCGAAGTTCTCTACCCGTGCGTACAACAGATGCAAGATCTGCGGCAGACCTCATGCGTACCTCCGCAAATACGGCATCTGCCGTATCTGCTTCCGTGAACTCGCATACAAGGGCGAGATTCCGGGTGTGAAAAAAGCTTCCTGGTAATTTGAATCCGGGAAAAATTCTCTAATCTACCGGCAGGAAGCATATGGCTTTACCACCGGTCAGCCGCCACGCAGAAGTGGCAGCAAGCAAGAACTTGCATTAAGGAGGATAATTAAAATGCAAATGTCAGATGTCATTGCAGACATGCTCACCAGAATCAGAAACGCCAGCAATGCGAAGCATGAAACTGTTGATGTTCCCGCGTCCAATATGAAGAAAGCTATCGCCGACATTCTCGTCGCCGAAGGCTTCATCAAAGGTTACCAGGTCGTTGAAGACGGCAAACAGGGTATCATTCGTATCACCCTGAAATATCTCCCCGGTAAGCAGAAGGTCATTCACGGCCTCCGCAGAGTGTCGAAGCCCGGTCTTCGTATTTACTCGAACTGTGAAGATATGCCCCGTGTTATGAACGGTCTTGGCATCGCCATCATTTCCACTTCTAAAGGCATTATGACCGACAAGGCTGCCCGCAAGGCAAACGTTGGCGGCGAAGTGCTTGCATTCGTTTGGTAAGGGAGGTAAAGAAGAATGTCCAGAATCGGAAGAGCTCCCATTGCGGTTCCCGCAGGCGTTACCGTTACGGTAGGTGCCGATAACCTCGTTACGGTAAAGGGTCCGAAAGGCGAACTTACGCAGAAGCTGAACGAAAACATGAAAATCGAAGTCAAGGACGGAACGGTCATCGTTTCCCGTCCCGATGACGAAAAGGAAAACCGCTCTATTCACGGTCTTACCAGAACGCTGATCCACAACATGGTGGAGGGCGTTACCAAAGGCTATGAAAAGAGACTTGAGATCAACGGCGTCGGCTACCGCGCCGAAAAACAGGGCAAGAAACTTGTTCTGAATCTCGGTTATTCCCACCAGGTCTTCTTTGAAGAAGGTAACGGAATTTCCTATGACCTTCCCGATAACACGACCATTATCGTTAAAGGTATTGATAAGCAGGCTGTCGGCCAGATCGCCGCGCAGATCCGCGAGAAGAGACCGCCCGAACCGTACCTCGGCAAGGGTATCAAGTATGCCGGTGAACACATCCGCCGCAAGGCCGGAAAGACCGGTAAATAATAAAGGAGTGGAATCGAAATGGTAAAGAAGATTGATAGCAACAAACAGCGTCTTAAGAGACATGTTCGCGTCAGAAGCAAGGTTTCCGGCACTGCCGAAAAACCCCGTCTCGCTGTTTATCGCTCTAACGCAAATATCAGCGCGCAGATCATCGACGATGTCGCCGGTGTGACGCTCGTTTCCGCGTCCTCCCTTGAAAAGAATTTTGAGGGAATCGGTTCTAACAAAGAAGCAGCCCGCAAGGTCGGCAAGGCCATTGCGGAGCGCGCTCTTGAAAAAGGTATTTCGGCTGTTGTATTTGACCGTGGCGGTTATATCTACCACGGACGTGTATCGGAGCTGGCTGAAGGCGCCCGTGAGGGTGGCCTGAAGTTCTGATTCTTCGGTTTGTACACAGTTTCAAAAAGATTTTTTGAAAACATTAAGGAGTAAAAACATGGCAAAAAGAATTAATGCAGCAGAGCTTGACCTTCAGGAAAAGCTCGTTGTACTGAACCGTGTTTCCAAAACCGTAAAAGGCGGCCGCATTGCCCGTTTCGCAGCGATCATGATTGTCGGCGACGGTAACGGCCACGTCGGTTTCGGTCTCGGTAAAGCAGCCGAAGTTCCCGATGCGATCCGTAAGGGAACCGAAGACGCAAAGAAGAACATGATTGAGGTTTCCCTCAACGGTTCGACCATCCCCCATGAAATTATCGGTGTATACGGTGCCGGCAAGGTTCTTCTGAAACCTGCCGCTCCCGGTACCGGTATCATCGCCGGCGGCGCAGTTCGTGACGTTCTCGAACTCGCCGGCATCAAAAATATCCGTGCAAAGTGCCTGCGTTCCAACAACCCGACGAACGTCGTTAAAGCGACTTTCGAGGGTCTGAAAGAACTCCGCACCGTGGAAGAAGTGGCGGCTACCCGCGGCATTTCCACCGAGCAGGTCAAGGGTTAAGGAGGGGTCACAATGGAACAGATCAAGATCACCCTCGTAAAGAGCCTTATCGGCACGAACCCCGCACAGAAAGCTACCGCGCAGTCTCTCGGTCTTCGCAAAATCGGCGACACGTTCGTCGGTGCGAAGAACGATGCCGTTCTCGGCAAGGTGAACGTTCTTCGTCACCTCGTCAAGACGGAAACCGTTTAATCGGAATTTGAAAGGAGGATATATTATGAAGCTCCATGAACTTTCTCCCGCAGAAGGCTCCGTTAAGGAAAACTTCCGCAAGGGCAGAGGCACAGGTTCCGGCAATGGCAAAACGGCCGGCAAAGGCCACAAGGGTCAGAACGCCCGCTCCGGCGGCGGTGTAAAACCCGGATTTGAAGGCGGTCAGCTCCCGCTTTACAGAAGACTTCCGAAGAGAGGCTTCCACAATAAGTTTGCAAAGCAGTATGTTGTTGTTAATGTTGAGTCTCTCAATCGTTTCGACGACGGCGCAGTCGTTGACGCAGACGCACTCCTCGCAGCCGGCGTTGTCAGCAAGGTATGTGACGGCGTAAAAATTCTCGGCAAAGGTGAACTGCAGAAAAATCTTACCGTGAAAGCGAAAGTCTTTTCGGAAACAGCGAAAGGAAAGATTGAAGCAGCAGGTGGAAAGACTGAGGTAATCTAAATGCTTCAGACTTTAAAAAACGCATGGAAAACGCCCGATATCAGAAAAAAGATTCTGTTTGTGCTTTTTATCCTGCTCCTGTACCGTATCGGTACGGTCATTCCCGTTCCTTTTATCGACCATAATAAACTGGTTGGCACCGGAGGGGAATCCTTCGTTACGTCGATAACGGGTATCTTCTCCTATCTCGACCTGCTTTCCGGCGGCGCTTTGGCACAGGGTACCCTGTTCGCCCTCGGCGTGTCGCCTTATATCAACGCGTCCATTATCGTTCAGCTTCTTTGCGTGGCGATTAAACCGCTGGAACGCAAATCGAAAGAGGGCGAAGAGGGCAAGAAATTCCTGAATGCTCTCACGCGTTTTATCACCGTTATCATCGCTGTCGTTACAGCTCTCGGTTATTATTTTATCCTGAGAAACTACGGTTGTCTCAAGAGTGAAGCAAGCAGCGGCAATCTTGCATGGTTCTATGCGATTGTCATTATTCTTTGCTTCTGTGCCGGTGCCGCGCTGGTGATGTGGCTTGCCGAAAAGATCAATGAAAACGGCCTCGGAAACGGCATTTCTTTGATCCTTTTCGCCAACATCATTTCCACACTTCCTACGGTCGTATATAAACTGGTTCTGCTTTTCCAGACCGGCGCGTCGAAGACCACGGGAAAGGTATCGGCGATCGTCTGGGCGTCTGTACTGACGGCCGTGATTGTCATCGGTCTTATTGCACTGACCGTCTTCATCATCTTTGTGACCGGCTCCGAACGCCGTATTCCGATTCAGTACGCCAAACGTACCGTCGGACGCAAGATGTATGGCGGACAGAACTCCAATCTGCCGATCAAGCTGAACATGAGCGGCGTTATGCCGATTATCTTCGCAAGTTCCATTTGCACGCTTCCCGCAACGATCATGATGTTCTTCAACGTCAAGAGTGCTTCCGCAGTGAAGAACCCTTCGTTCTGGAACCGTCTCTATGATTTTTGCGATACCAACAACTGGTTCTACGCGGTGTCGCTCTTTGTTCTGATTATTGCATTTTCGTATTTCTATATTCAGATCTCGTTCAATCCGATTGAGATTTCCAATAACCTTAAAAAGAACGGCGGTATGATCCCCGGTATCCGTCAGGGCAGACCTACAGCGGAATTCATTTCGCGCATTGTCTCCCGTATTACGCTTGCCGGCGCAATCTTCCTCGGTATCGTGGCGCTGCTTCCGATCATCGTTAAGGCGGCTTTGTTTGTTCCCGGTGTGTCGGTCATTGTGTCCGGCACGGGCTATGCGGCGTATCTTTCCTATTTCACTTCCGCGTTCACTTTCGGCGGTACGTCGATTCTGATTGTTGTCGGTGTTATTGAGGAAACCGCGCGGGAACTGGAATCTCAGCTGTCCATGCGTAGTTACAAAGGCTTCCTGGATTAAAATCGGAGGAAAAGTATGAGAATTATCTTTTTAGGAGCCCCCGGCGCGGGCAAAGGCACGCAGGCGGAACTTCTGTCGGAACGTCTTTCGATCCCGACAATCTCCACCGGCGCCATTATCCGCGAGGCTATAAAAACGGGAACCGCTATGGGTCTCGCCGCCAAGCAGTATACGGAAAACGGCAAGCTCGTTCCCGATGAAGTCGTTATCGGCATCATCAAAGAACGTCTTGAAAACCCCGACTGTAAAAACGGTTTTATCCTTGACGGATTCCCCCGTACGGTGCCTCAGGCTGAGGCACTGGACAAAATGGGCGTCGGCATTGACGTCGTTCTTGAACTTTATGTTGCCGATGAAGACATCGTAAAGCGCATGAGCGGCCGCCGCGTATGCGGATGCGGCGCTACCTATCACACACAGTACAATCCCTCGGCAGACAATGTTCATTGCGATAAGTGCGGTGCAGAACTCACGATTCGCAAAGACGACGCTCCCGAAGTTGTACTGGAACGTCTGAAAGTGTACCACGATGTGACCGAACCTTTGAAAGATTTCTATCAGAAGAAGGGAATTCTCAAAGTGGTCAAAGGCGCAGAACTTCTTGAAGAAACAACGGCACGCACTTTTGCGGCACTCGGAGTATAAACATTTATGATTCCGATCAAAACAGCAGAACAGTTGCGTTTGATGAAAGACGCGGGTCGTATTACGGCGGAGGCGTTGCTCTATGCGGAGCAATGCCTGCGTCCCGGTATGACGACAAAGGAACTGGACGATAAGATCCACGATTTCATTGTGAAATCCGGCGCCCGCCCCTCTTTCCTCGGCTACGGGGGATTCCCCGGAAGCGCTTGTATCAGTCTTAACGAGCAGGTCATTCACGGCATTCCCAGTCACCATGTGGTGATCCGGGACGGCGACATTGTCAAGGTCGACGTCGGCGCTTGCTATCGCGGCTATCACGGTGACTCCGCAAGAACCTATGCGGTCGGTCACGTGAGCGAAGAGGCTCTGAAACTTATCCGCGTCACTCGGGAAAGTTTCGAACACGGAGTCGTTTTCGCCAAAGCAGGCAACCGAATCGGCGACATCGGCAGTGCTATCGAAAAATATGTAGTGGAAAACGGCTTCTCCGTTGTGCGTAAGTACATCGGGCACGGGGTCGGACATGAACTGCATGAAGATCCCGAAGTACCGAATTTCGGCACGGCGGGACGCGGCGCAAGACTGTATTCCGGCATGACGATCGCCATTGAACCCATGGTGAACGTCGGCACTGCAAACGTGTGCGAACTTCGGGACGGTTGGACCGTTGTCACCGCAGACCGTAAACTCTCCGCGCATTATGAAAATACCGTGGCGATTACGGAAGACGGACCGGTCATTCTGACCGTTGCGAACTAAGTTTCTAAGGAGGATTTATCGTGCCAAAGGACGATGTGATGGAATTTGAAGACGGCGTTGTTCTGGAAGCCCTTCCGAACGCTGTATTCAAAGTCAAGCTACCGAACGGTCATGTTGTGACCGCTCATATATCCGGTAAGCTTCGCATGAACTATATCAAGATTCTTCCGGGCGATACCGTGACCGTTGAGGTATCGGTTTACGACCTGACAAAAGGTCGCATCACCTGGAGAAAAAAGTAAAATAATCTCTGAAAGGAAAGGTATAAAACCGTGAAAGTTAAACCTTCCGTTAAAAAGATTTGCGATAAATGCAAAATCATTAAAAGAAAAGGTAAGGTCATGGTGATCTGCGAAAACCCGAAGCATAAGCAGAAGCAGGGCTGAGATCGCCGGACTTTAAGAATTGAAGAAGGAGTGAAATATCGAAAATGGCTCGTATAGCTGGTGTTGATATTCCTAACGAAAAGCGCGTTGAATATGCGCTCACTTATATCTACGGTATCGGCGTCAAGAGCGCCCGCGATATTCTTGCCAAGACCGGTGTCAATCCCGACACCCGTGCCAAGGATCTTACGGAAGCCGAAATCGCCAAACTCCGTGACGAAATCGAAACCTCGTACCATGTGGAAGGCGATCTCCGCCGTGAAGTTTCCATGAACATCAAGAGCATGGTCGAAATCAACTGCTATCGCGGCATCCGTCACAGAAAGGGTCTCCCGGTTCGCGGTCAGAGAACAAAGACCAATGCCAGAACCAGAAAAGGCCCGGTCAAGACCATTGCCAACAAGAAGAAATAAGGAGTGAGAACAGATGGCTACTACCGCTGCAACTAAAAAAGTTGTTAAAAAGCGTCGTGAGCGCAAGAATATCGAAAAAGGTACTGCGCATATCCGTTCCACTTTTAACAACACGATCGTTACCATTACCGATGTACAGGGAAATGTTATTTCCTGGGCATCCGCCGGTGAACTCGGTTTCAAAGGTTCAAAGAAATCAACTCCTTTCGCCGCTCAGACCGCCGCTGAACAGGCTGCAAAGCTTGCTATGGATCACGGTATGAAGACGGTTGAAGTTTATGTCAGAGGCCCCGGATCGGGTCGCGAATCCGCAATTCGCGCACTGCAGACCGCAGGACTGGACATTACGCTCATTCGTGACGTAACGCCTATTCCTCACAACGGCTGCCGTCCCCCGAAACGTCGTCGCGTTTGATAACAGGAGGTATAGAAGAATGGCAAGATATACAGGTCCGAGCTGCAAAATGTGCCGCAGAGAGGGTACCAAACTCTTTCTGAAAGGCGACCGTTGCACCTCCGGCAAATGCGCGCTGGAGCACAGAACTTCCGCGCCGGGTCAGCACGGTGCTGCCCGCAAAAAAATGGGTGAATACGGCATGCAGCTTCGTGAGAAGCAGAAAGCCCGCCGCTATTACGGCGTACTGGAAGCCCAGTTCCTTAACTACTACAAGAAAGCCGAAAGCATGGAAGGCATGACGGGTGAAAACCTCCTTATCCTTCTTGAACGCCGCTTTGATAACGTTGTATACAGAATGGGTATGGCCGAAAGCCGCAAGGAAGCGCGTCAGCTCGTTCTGCACGGTCACTTTACCATCAACGGTAAAAAGGCCAACATTCCCTCGATCCTTGTGAAGGCCGGCGACGTGATCGCCGTTGCCGAAAACAGCAAGGATTCCGCCAAGATCAAAGGACTTGCCGAAGCTGTTGAAGGCCGTATCAAGCCGAAATGGCTGGAGGTCAATGCTGCTGAAATGCAGGCAAAAGTAGTTGCTCTTCCCGCAAGAGAAGACATCGACTTTGACTTTGACGAACAGCTTATCGTCGAACTTTATTCCAAATAACAGCCTCCGAGTACGGCGCCGCGGGATTTTTTCCCGTAGCTCCGTTATACGGATTATTGTTGTACGACTGTTTCCGCAACGGCGGAAACGATTGCCACTAAATCAAAGATTTTGGAGGAATTGAACATGATTGGAATAGAGAAGCCCGATGTCAGCACGCAGGATCTGAACGAATCCGGCAGCGAGGGTCTTTTCGTTGTCGAACCGCTTGAACGCGGTTACGGCCAGACGCTCGGCAACTCTCTGCGCCGTATTCTTCTCAGCTCTTTGCAGGGCTATGCGGCAACGAGTATCAAAATCGGCGGTGTCCTTCATGAGATTTCCGCTGTGCAGGGTGTCAAGGAAGACGTTCCCGAAATCGTTCTGAACGTGAAAGGCATCATTGCCAAGCTGCACACGAACAGCCCGAAAACCGTAACGATTGACGTTACGGGTCCCTGCGTTGTGACGGCTGCCGATATTATCCCCGATTCCGACATCGAAATTTTTAACCCCGACCAGCATATCGCCACGGTAAGTGCCGACGCACGGTTTTACATGGAGATCACGTTTGACGCGGGTCGCGGTTATGTTTCGCAGGATAAGAACAAACAATATTATCTCATGTCTTCGGGCGGCGTTGGCGCCCCGATCGGTACGATTTTCACCGATTCCATCTTTACCCCCGTTCTTCGTGTGGAATACAAAGTGGAGAATACCCGTGTAGGCAATATCACCGATTACGATAAACTCACGATGCGCGTTCTGACGAATGGCACGATTTCCGCCAAGGAAGCCATCGCTCACGCCGCAAAAATTCTGAACGAACATCTGAACCTCTTTGTCGGTATGTCCGACGACGCGCGTCATGCAGAGGTAATGATCGAACGTGAGGAAACCAAGAAGGAAAAGGTTCTGGAGATGACGATTGAGGAACTCGACCTCTCCGTCCGTAGCTTTAACTGCCTGAAACGTGCCGGTATCGACACGGTGGAGGATCTGATCAACCGTACCGAAGAGGATATGATCAAGGTCAGAAACCTCGGCAGAAAGTCTCTCGAAGAAGTGATTCAGAAACTGCATTCTTTGGGACTCAACCTGAAAACGGTTGAAGACTAATCTTATAAGGAGAAAGAAAAATGCCCGGAACAAGAAAACTCGGCAGAGTTACCGCGCACAGATTGGCTATGCTGAACGGCATGGCGACGAATCTTCTCGATAAGGGTCAGATCAAGACCACTTACACGAGAGCAAAGGAACTCAGCGCCGTTACCGATAACCTGATTACGCTCGGCAAAAAGGGCAATCTCGCCGCTTATCGTACCGCTCTCGGTATTCTGACCCGCGAGAATGTTGCGAAGAAATTGTTCGACACCATCGCGCCCTCTTATGCCGATGTAGCCGGCGGTTATACGCAGATCTATAAACTCGGTCCGCGCCGCGGCGACTGTGCCGAAATGGCTCTTATCAAGCTGAAGGACGTCAAGGAAGAAGCCCCCGTGGAGGAAGTAAAACCCGCGAAGAAATCTTCTCCCAGAAAGAAAGCTGCCGTAAAGGAAGCTGCTGCAAAGGAAGCCGACGCCGCTCCTGCTAAAAAGAAGACGACTACCCGTAAAAAGAAAGTCGCCGAGACCGCTCCCGCTGCGGAAGCTGAAAAGGCTCCCGCTACCGAAACCGCTGAATAATCGGCGGTTTCCGGGGACAACATACCCCGATAAACACCGTTCGGTATCCGTATCCGTGATACCGCGCGGTGCTTTTCTTTTTTGATTCGTATCTTCTGTAAAAAGTCCGCAGCTTTCTATTGACAAAGGCTTGCCGGCGTGCTATAATACATATATAACATATGTTATATAAAGGAGAAAGCCGTGCCGCCAAAGGTCAAAGTACGCAAAGAAGATATTTTCCGTAAAGCATTTGCATTGGTACAGCGCGAAGGCGAGGGCGTTTTGAATGCCCGCCGTCTTGCCGCGGAGATCGGTTGTTCGACACAGCCTATTTATTCCCACTACCGCAGTATGAACGAATTGCGGCAGGAAATTATTGCGGAGGCCAAAAAGATTTACGCAGAACGGATATTTACGGCGGTGCGCACATCGGATACGCCGTATAAAGCCAGCGGTCTTGCGTATATTGCTTTTGCAAGTGAAGAACCGCAACTTTTCCGCCTGCTTTTTATGCGCGACAGAGGGACGGATACCGAAGACGGCGACGCCGGCGAGATCGAACCGCTTCTCGATATGTTGCAGGAGAAGCTGGGCGTCTCCCGTGAAGAGGCGCTATTGTTTCATGTCGAACTGTGGACGGTGTGTCACGGTATTGCCACTATGATCGTCACCCGGTACTATCCGTGGAAAAAAGAAGAAATTGATCGCGTATTGAACGACAGTTATCGCGGCATTGCCGCTTATTATAAGGAGCATAGAGAGAGTAATGGAAGCAATCCGAACCGAGAACCTGACAAAGAAGTATAAAGAACTGACCGCGGTGGATTCGCTTACGCTGTCGGTGCAGGAGGGAGAACTCTTTTCTCTTCTCGGCGTTAACGGCGCGGGAAAAACCACGACCATAAAAATGCTTTCCTGTCTTACACGGCCGACGAGCGGCGACGCATTTATTTTCGGAAACAGCGTGAAGAATACGGAAAACGAGGTCAAAAAGATCATTGCGGTGTCCCCGCAGGAAAGCGCCTATGCACCGAACCTGACCGTTCGTGAAAATTTGCAGATGATTGCCGAAATTTTCGGTTTTTCACGCCGTGATGCCGTACAAAAAGCCGTATCGCTGATGGAGGCCTTTGCTCTTACAAACAAAGCAAATACCGCCGCCAAGAAGTTATCCGGCGGCTATCAACGCCGTCTCAGTATCGCTATGGCTCTGATATCCGAACCGCGCGTTTTGTTTCTTGACGAGCCGACGCTCGGCCTTGACGTGATCGCGCGACAGGAACTATGGGACGTGATACAGGAACTGAAAAGCAGAATGACGATCATACTGACCACGCATTATATGGAAGAGGCGGAGGCGCTTTCGGATCGTATAGGCGTGATGAAGGACGGGAAACTTCTGTATATCGGTACAACGGCGGATATATGCCGGCGCACGGGAACGGATTCGCTGGAGAAAGCATTCGTTGCATTGGTAAAGGAGACAAAGTGATGAGAACATACGCTTTTTCGATGAGAACGGCAAAAGAAGTCCTGCGTGATCCGATGACGCCGGCGTTCGGCCTTGGCTTTCCGCTCATTCTTTTGATTCTGATGTCTGTCATGCAACGCAATCTTCCCGTTGCGATCTTTGAAATTAAAAGTCTTGCTCCCGGTATGACGGTGTTCGGATTGTCTTTCATGACGATATTCTCGGGCATGTTGGTTTCAAAAGACCGCTCCGGCGCCTTTCTCATGCGCCTTTATACGACGCCGATGAGGGATATAGACTATATTCTCGGTTATACGTTGCCGCTCCTGCCGATTGCGCTTCTGCAATGCGCTGTGACATATGCCGTCGCGCTTTGCCTCGGCTTGCCTGTAACTGTGAATCTGTTGGCCGCTGTTCCGGGGATTCTGCCGATGTCGGTATTCTATATCGCGCTTGGACTGTTCTTTGGTTCGTTTATGAATGAAAAACAGGTCGGTGGCGTATGCGGTGCATTGATGACGAATCTGACGGCGTGGCTTTCCGGCATATGGATCGACATGTCTCTTCTCGGCGATGTTTTTACCAGGATTGCCGATTGTCTGCCGTTTGTACATGCGGTAAACCTTGAACGCGCACTGTACGCCGGTACATATGACGGTGTCGGCAAGGATGTTTTGATTGTTTCGGCGTATGCCGTTGCGATACTGATTGCCGCTGTTATGGTCTTCATGCATAAAAGAAAAAGAATGTGACAGCAAAGACGGTCGTCCGAAAGGACGGCCGTTTTTTTACGGGAAATATGTCACTATTTCCTGCCGCGACATATACTGCTATCGCAGCGGCTGCTGTAAAAGGAGTACCCGATGAATCAATATCATTATTATCACAGCTTGCGCGGCAGACAACGGAACGAGGGAACGGCAGAGGACATGAGTCCGGAAAGAATTACGGATAATGCCGATAATAACCGTGTTGCTGCGCGTACGGAAATGCCGGAGGTACCGGAAGTACCGCAAGCGCCGATGATGCCCGAAACGCCGCGTCGTGAACGCGCGGAACAGTATATAGAAAAAACACCCTGCGATCCCGACAATGTGGATCCTATGGCGGATTTCCCGCTTGCAATGGCTTATGTGCCGCGGCAGTATTTCCGCAAAATGTACAGCCCCGAAGAGGGTCTTTCACGCGGTACGCTCTTCAAAGAGCTGGATTTGCCGTTTATGGCGGCAGGAGGTGAGTGCCATGAGTGAAAGAGAAAAACTGATGAAAAAGATTTCGGAACTGTCGTTTGCGGCGGTGGAAACCAATCTGTACCTTGACGCTTACCCCGATAACCGTGAGGCATTGGCATATTTCCGTAAAATCAATGACGAACTGGAACGTGCCACCGAAGCATATGAAGAAGAATACGGCCCCCTGACGGCAGGCGGCGACGGTTATGACGAGGATTTCCGCTGGGCAAAAATGCCGTGGCCCTGGCAGACGGAGGAGAACTGACACATGTGGATTTACGAAAGAAAACTGCAATACCCCATTAAAATCAAAAACCCCGACGCACGCGCCGCTTCGCTCATCATCAGCCAGATGGGCGGTCCGGACGGCGAACTCGCCGCTTCGACGCGTTATCTTTCCCAGCGTTTCTCTATGCCTTATAATGAGGTAGTCGGTATACTGACGGATGTCGGTACGGAAGAACTGGCACATGTGGAGATGATCTCTTCCATCATTTATCAGCTTACGCGTCATCTGACGCCCGAGGAGATCACAGCCGGCGGCTTTGACAAATATTTTGTGGATCATACGGTGGGCGTTTATCCATGCGCCGCGGCGGGAACGCCGTTTACCGCGTCGGCAATCGGCGTGAAGGGCGATGTTCTTGCAGATCTGAACGAAGATCTTGCCGCCGAACAAAAGGCGCGCGTTACTTATGACAATCTGCTGCGCTTGATTGACGATCCCGATGTGCGCGATGTACTTCGGTTTCTTCGTGAGCGTGAGATCGTACATTACCAGCGTTTCGGCGATGCCCTGCGCATTGCCACCGATCGTCTGGATAAAAAGAATTTCTACGCTTTCAATCCGAGCTTTGACAGCAAAATGTAATGTTTACAGTACATTTTTACTGATAAATACAAAAGAAAGAACCGTCATGCGTGCATGCGGTTCTTTCTTTTAAGTAAAAAACAATTCGATGAACTTGACACCGCGCGGGTTTCGTGGTAAGATGTAAAAAAAGACGGAATGGGGTGGCAATGTGGACGAAAAAAGTATGGACGGACGGCGGATTGTTTACAGCGGCCGTATTGCGGGCACGAGCATGCTTCCTCTTTTGCGGGAGAAGCAGGACGCCGTTACGGTGACCGCGCCGACACGTCCGCCGCGAAAATACGATGTCGTCTTTTACTACGACGCGGCGCAGGAGAAGTTCCTGCTTCATCGCGTTATTCGTATTACCGCCGCAGGCTACGTTATGCGCGGGGATAATTGCTATTACACCGAATCCCCGATTCCGGACGACAGGATCCTCGGCGTAATGACCTCTTATACGAGAAACGGACGTGTGAAAAAACTTTCGTCATGGCGATACCGTTTGTATGCCCGTATTCGCGTATGGGATTATCCTGTGCGGCACTTTTTTCATCGCGTGAAACGACGTATATCCGGGCATAATAAATAAAAAGAAGAAAGCGGGCGGAGAATATGTGGGATATGGTGATTATCGGCGGCGGCGCGGCGGGACTGACAGCGGCGCTCTACGCCGCGCGCGCGGGAAAGCGCGTTTTGGTGCTCGATAAAGCCGGCGGGGGCGGTCAGATCCTTGACGCACCGACGATTGAGAATTATCCGGCCGCGCCGGGGATAAGCGGCGCCGAATTTATCCGTTTTCTGGTGAAGCAGGCCAAGGACAGCGGTGCCGAAATAAAGGCGGAAAATGTTACGTCGGTGACCCCAGGGGCGC
>ULRP01033470.1_pt1 | contig 27893 bp, 45 predicted proteins | sample 1955521 | NCBI WGS metagenome assembly ULRP01 (sample SAMEA4835685, study PRJEB28245) | human gut metagenome | biome: gut microbiome; material: fecal sample | place: Denmark | collected 2008
CGCCTCCTAAGCGTCAGACCTTTTATTTGTATCTTAGTAATATCAATAGATTTGAGTGTTAATAAGATAATATCTAAAAAATTATCTAAAAAATAGTTTATAATTAAGTTGAAAATGATTCAGTAGCTCAGATGGATAGAGTGCTTCCCTCCTAAGGAAGAAGTCGTGGGTTCGAATCCCACCTGGATCACCATTGCATAATTTACAATCATCTAATTATGGTGGTTAAAAGTATATATGGGTAAAATTTCCATATATACTTTTTTTATTATGCGCTAACACTTTTGGGTTTTCTTATTATGACATATCTTTTAGATATATTTTTGTTTTTATCTTTATCTTGTTCTTGTGCATTATGTATAAGATCCGAATACTTTTTAGCAACATCTCTTTTAATCCTTTCATCAGGATGAGCATATCTTCTAGTTGTAGATAAATTACAATGACCTAGAAATTCAGCAATAGCTTTGATATCAACACCATTTGCATTTAATTCAGTTGCAATAGTATGTCTTAAATCGTGATATCTAATTTCTCTTAATTTGTTTTTCCTAATTATTTTTTTGAATTTGTGTGTAATATAATCTGGATCAATAATATCACCGTTATCCCAAACACAAACATAATTTTCATAGGTATAATTGTAACAATTTTTGAAAATTTGTTTATTTAGTTCAATTCTTTCTTTCTTTTCAAGTAGTATATTTTTGATTTCGGGATATAAAGGCAATGTTCTATTACTTAATGGTGTCTTAGTTCTGTTCTTGGCAACAATTTTGCTATCAATGTTTGCACTAACACGACCTGAAGTTTTTACAACAGTATGATTTATAGTTATTGTATCATCTTCAAAGTTTATAGCACTCCATCTCAAACCAATAACTTCACTACGCCTTAATCCGTAATATGCTGCAAGTAAAACAGGAATTTCTATAGTTTTACCTTTAACAATTTCTAATAAATGATTTAACTCTTTCATAGAATATGTTTGTGAAATATAAATTTCATCCTTTAGATGTTCAATTCCAATAGTTGGCTTCCTTTTTATGTCTTTTTTATCTAATATTTCAAAAGCTGTACTTATTTGATTTCTTAAATGCTTAATTGAAGTATTTTTTAAATTACATTCAATAGATAAATAAGTAAAGAAACTATCTATGACATCTGAAGTGATATCTTCTACTATATATATTTTCCCTTCGGGATTTTTAGGTTTTAAATCTTTTCTTTTAGAAGATCCAAAATAATTTGTCATATGAAGAGCTATATTTGTTTTATAAGCAGAATAAGTTGAATATTCATATTTTCTTTTTACATTAACTTCTTCTAATCGTAAATACATAAAATCAACAAATTCCATATCTAATTGATTTTCAATACCTTTTCGTATAGGTTTTCTTTCCTTAAAAATTTTTTCTATGAAGGTAGATTTTATTTCTTCAGCTCTTGTTTTTGCTAATTTTTTATTTCCAGGTTTAACTCTGATTCCAGTGCTCCTCCAACTTGTTTTCCATTTATCATTCTCATCTTTATAACTAAGAACTGCTTGATAAATTCCTCCTTTCTCTTGAAGGCTTACTGTTACATTGACCTCCATTTTATTTCGTTCATAATCCGTCATTCTTTCTCCTTTCCTATAAAAAATGACTGACCTGCCTACTAATCATGTTATTTATAATAGCATAGATAAGTAGAAAAGTCAGCGCTCAAATATTATTTTTTTAGAATGTACTCAATGACGCTATATTTAGGGATATAATAGTTGTTTCCTATTCTTTTGTTATAAATTTGCGAAGTTTTTAATAACTTATATGCTTTATTCCTTCCAATTCCAAGCATTTCTTGTAATTCAGAAGGATTAACTATATCGGCATATTCTTTAAACATATCTTCATAATAAAACTTATTTTGTTCATTCACTAGTATCACTTCCAATTTTAGCATTTAGTAAGTTTTTTCTAGCAAAAGATTGTGATTCAGCAATATTTAAAACAATATTTCTAGGGTATAACTTAAATGCTTGTCTCATTTCAATACCAAGAGTATCTGGGGTTATTTTTCCTGTGTATTTTGAACTCTGCATAAAATCAAGGGTAATTTGTGCATAAGCAACAGCTTCCTTCTTATTCATTTACAACACCTCCGACAAAAGTTTCAAAAAGTGTTATAACATTATCCCATTCAATCATAGAAAAAGCATTTAATTGTACTTCACATTTTTCTATATATGAAAAATCCTTTTTTGACCTTATTGAAATAACTAGTTTTTTGCTATCATTTGCAACATATTCTATTTCTGCATATACCTTATCTTGTTTTTCGTTTAATTCATCTGCTAATTTTATTATTTTTAATAATTTGTCTTTCAATGAAAATTACCTCCTATCATTTATATACTTTGGCACATCTGCGGAACGACCAAGATTTTTGTCAAACTCAAATCGCCTTTTTGAAGGGTTATAAGTATATGCACTACTATTCCATTTTCTATAATTTTCATTTGATAAATGTTTTGATTTTGATAATTCTCTGGATGCTTGAGCATGTTGTGCTTGCAAGGCAGAATAATTATCTTCTATTCTTTGTTTTTCTCTTTTATTTTTTATAAATTTATTTTGCTCTATTTTTCTTTTACTTTTAGAGCGTTCTTTTCTATATTGTTTTTCATTAGAATATCTGGTATCCTGTTTTATAATTTTAGTTATATATGCACTTGATACACCTAATTCTTCAGATATTTCCTTTACTTTTTGGTGTTTAATATAATAGTTAGAAATTATATTTTCTTTTATCATGTTGTAACCTCACTTTTAGATTTGGTTAATTTTTTGTCGACGCTTTTTAGGTATGACAGAACTATTAGAAATTTATTTAATCTCTAATTCTTTCATCTTTTTTATAAATGATTCTTGTCTTTTTTTTCTTTCCTTATGTTCTTTGTGTAATCTATATTTTAATCTTAGCTTGGGTAAAAGGATGTCAACAGTAAATAAAATTACAACAAATGATATTCCTAACATTACAAATCTTAAAAACATACTTCAATCTCCTTTCTAAAATTTAGGAAAAGACAGGTAAGAGCATAAACTTGTCCTACCTGTCTTTATAATATAGTGCTTCCTTTAAAATTTGCCCTTCAATATATTTACATTAAGTATCTTGGGAAAATTCTCTCATAATTTTAAAAAAATTTTTAAAACTTGTAATTTTTTATTCCTTCAATAAGTTTAAGTATTATGTATTGGTATCTATCTTCATCACAAAAACTGTATTTTTTCAGCATTTTCTTTTTCCTTTCAATAATTTCTAACATAGCCATTTCATCACCTTTTTGTGCCAATATACCTAATTCATATATAGTTTTATTTTTCATTTTCACAATCTCCTTTCATGTATTTTCTCATTTTTTCAATAGCTCTAATCTTTACCTTGCTAACTGTTTTTGAATATATTTCTAATATTTCAGCAGCTTCAGCTTGTGATAATTCTTTTTTAAATAGTAAAAAAATAACTGCCTGTTCAATATCTGACAGACAGTTTAACGCATTATTTAATTCAATACCAAGCTCAATATCATTAATATCAACAAGAGAACTATCAAGCTCAATAAAGCCCTGTAGAAAACGAGAAAAATCCTCATTATCTACAATAGTATTTTCTTTATTTGCAATATTCATATTTTTTTTGAAATAGTACTTTGATGACAAAATTATAGTTTTGTTCAGGAAACTATCAAACCTTTCTTCCTTATAGACATTTTTATTTTCCATAAGTGTTCCTCCCAAATTAAAAATTTGGGCTCAATGTTCCGTATTTAAGTGGAACACTAAAAAGAAAATAAAATCCTCCTTCCTTTAAAATTAGTTCCTAAAATTTTATATATGAAAAAAAGGTCTAAATAGCCGATTAATAAGAAAACTTGTCTTAAGTAAATCTTGCAATCTTTTGCTAGAGTGTTCTACTTAACAATCGGTCTATTAAGCCCTGCGAATATTATATAATGTTTAGGATGCAAAAAATGTCAAATTATGGTTGTGTTTTGTCGAAATACTAACAGTCTTAAAATGACAGATTTTCCAAAGGCAACAGACAACTTATTCGACAAAAATAGATATACTTTGACAAAGAACAAATTATTACATATCAAAAGTCTATGATATTTTTATGAAAGTATATAAAATATACATATACAAACTACATTCTAGGAGGGAGGTTGATTAAAAATGGCCTTAGATAAGGTATTAATTGGTGAAAGAATAAGAAAAATAAGAGAAGATATCTTCGAGGAATCAAGAAAAGCATTTGCTAAAAGATGTGATCTTGATTATAGACATTTATCGCAACTTGAACGTGGTGAATTTATATTTAGTCTACCTACCTTAGATAAAATTGCAACAGCTACAGGAACTGATACAGATTATTTATTGTATGGGAAAAAGGATAATGGGAAATTAAAAGTTGTAGAAAATTTATATACTCTTATAGACAGAGCAAATGTTGATGAATTACAAATGTATTTTAAATGTTTAACGAGCATAAAATATTACACCGATAAAAAGACAAAAAATTAAAAGGTATCAAATTGAATATTGATACCTTTTGTGTTATAGTATAGTTAAATTTATTATGAAATGGAGCAAATAAAATGAACTTTAAAATGGACTTACCACCTAAACACCAAAATTTACTAACAGAAATAAATTACCCTGTATTAGATAAAGAATATTCAAAGGAAGATATAAAAAATTGTGTTAATTATATAGCGGATCATTGCATGAGTTTAAGCAGTAAAAACAATAGTTTAGTGAATGAAATGCAAAAGTTTGATGAATTAATGAGAGTTTTGATCAAAAATGAAAAATAGATTAGAGCAATAACTAGTAATTTATATTGGAGGTATATTATGAGAAAAGAAGTAAAAATAGCTTTAGTTGTGTTAGGAATTATATTATTAGTTGGAATTATTGTGGGAATATTCTTAAATTCAAACAAAAGAAATTATGAATTGAATTTGCCACAACAAGAAAAATTATCAAGTATAGTTATTAAAAGCAATACAAATAGTGCAGAAGTTACAGATAATGAAGAAATAAAGGATATTATCTATGTTTTAAGTGAAAGTGGAAATGGAAGAACTACAAAAGAGGAAAGCATACAAGACTATCCTGTTAATTCCGATAATATAGTGCAAGTTAATTTTGTATTTAATGAAAGTGGAGAATCTACAGTGTTTGTTTATATGAAAAATGGAAATTATTATTTAGAGCAACCATACAATGGTATTTATAGAATAAATGGAGATGCGTATAATTCAATAGAAAAATTTATTAGATAAATTACAATTTTGTAATTAGACAGATTTATAGTAATTTGTATTGCTAAAAAGGAGTAAGTGAGTATGAGAAAAAATGAACTTAGTATGGAACAAATAAAAGCAGATAAAGACTTAAATATTATTATATTTGCTACCTTAATACCACTAATTGTTTATTTGATTTTTGGGAATGACATAATGAATTTTTCTAAAACAAGTGAGATGAATATATGGTTAAGATTCATACCTGTTATGTTGCTTCAATTTGGTTTAGCTGGGCTAGGAAGTTTTATTGTTATTTGTTATAGAAAAGAAAAATTAAAAGAATATGGATTAACAAAAAATAACTTTTTTAAAACAATAATATTATCATTAGTTGTTTGTATTCCATCTATGATTTTTCTACTAATGAATAATGAGATAACTTCATATTTACCATTTAAAAGTTGTTACTTTACAAAATTATTTTTAAATTCAACTTTTCCAACCAATATAATAGGGTATATCTTAACAGCAGTTGTTTGGGGCTTTATGGAAGGATTTAATTATGTTGTAATATCTAAAAAAATAAATGATAGATATGTATGTAAAAATAAATGGTTAAATTATGGTGCTATTGTTTGTGGTTTAGTGTGCGTACTAATTCACGGTATGGTAGGCTTGGATTTATATACATTCTTTGCAGCATTAACTACTTTTATAATAATTTATGGTATGTTGATAGTTAAAGAAAAAACAAATAATGCTTGGGGTTGTATATTTATATTTTTGTTCTTTTGGAATGCCTTATAATGAATTTTTAATAGTGAATTACAATTTATTTAAGTGATTAAAATACCTAAATAACAAGGATTAAAAGAAATGTTAAAACGCATTGCTTGTAGCAACGGATTATTTGTAATAAACTAAGATCAAATAAAGGAGGGTATTTTATATGTTAAAAAATAATTTAAAAACTTTAAGAAAAAGCAAAGGTCTTTCTCAAGAAGAACTTGCGATAAAATTAAATGTAGTTAGACAAACAATATCTAAATGGGAGCAAGGTTTATCAGTACCTGATGCAGAAATGCTTGTTTCAATATCAGAAGTTTTTGAAACTCCTGTAAGTACAATAATTGGTGGAAACATTAATGAGGAAAAAGCTGATGATTTAAAAGCTATTTCTGAAAAATTAGAGGTAATAAACTTACAATTATCACACAGTATTGAACATAGAAGAAAAGTATTACATTATAGTTTAATTTTAATTCTTACAGTTATAATAGTAGTTTTTGCTTTTTTGCTATTTGGTTTTAATACTCCGTATTTGGAGTGGGACTATAGTCATACTGAATATGCAGTTTTAGGTGTTATATGCCACGCTTTTGTATGGATGTTCGTTAGATTTTTTCCTTTTGTATTAATTGCATTAGTTGTTGGAATAGTTTTAACAAGAAAGAAAAAATAAATTACAATTTTTGAATTACTTTATACGAAAGTATGGAATAATTTTTATTTTTATGGTATTATAAAAACAGATAGTAAGTTGTAAAGGAGATGTGTTTTGTGAAAAAGAAAATCATATTATCTATTGCATTTGTTTTAAGTTTATTGCCAATGTTATTAAATCAATATGGAGGAGCTAGAGGCGTTCAAGAAATATCAGGTTTAGGTAATTTATTTAATCCAATAGGACTTGTATCTGTGTTGTTATTTATAATAGGTGTATGGGTATCTTTTAAAAATGTTAAAGTAAATAAGATATTAAGTATTTTAGGTGTAGTAGGTATTGTTATTTCTGAAATTTATCAATTCTTAACTTGGCATATACTAACTATTACAGGAGAAATGAGCATACAAAATAGCATTAATTTTGCTTTTCCTGAATTTTATATAGGATTAGCAATATCTTTAATTATGATTGTTGTTTATTTTGTAATTGATAAATTTGTAAAAGAATAACAAATTACAATTTATATAGATCTTTATAAAAAATAACAGGTAACTAAAACCTGTTATTTTATATCCATTGCAGATTGTAAATACTTTTGAATTTTGCTAATAGAATTCTTATGAATCTTTTTCATTTGCTCCACATTAACCTGATGGTAATTCATAATATTTTCAATCATTCTTTTAATTACATCATTATCTAACCCAAAAAAATCTAAAAAAGCAATCTTGAAAACTACTTCAATATAGTCATCGCTATTAGCAGTTAAAAGCTGTTTTTCTTGTAATATCCTTTTATTTATCTTTTCAAAATCTTCCTTTCCATGCTTTTCTAAAAAAAGTGTACTAAATTTCATATTTAAAAAATCCATGAACTCACTCTCCTATTTTATATATAATATACCATAAAACGATAATTATTATAATTTATTTGCTAAAGAAATTAAATCCTCTTGTTCTGTAACTAAATATTGTTTAGTAGTGTTAAGGCTGCTATGTCCTGCCTGGTTTGCAACTTGTTCTATGCTATACCCAGCATTGTGCAAAGCATTAGAACAAAAAAATGCTCTTAATAAATGTGGATGCAGTTTTGCTATTTTGCATAAATCCTTATATTTGTCTAATAATCTATTACAAAAGTTTCTATTAAGTGGCTTTTTTGTATTTTTATTCTTTTGACCCAAAAATAAATAAGGATTATCTGTTTTTATTGCTGATCTTTCTTCAAGATATTCTACTATTGCATCATACATATAATTATTGATGATTACTTGTCGAAACTTGTTTCCTTTTCCTATAATATTTATAAATTTATCTTCTAATTTTATATCTGCTATTCTTATTGATACTACTTCGCTTTCTCTAAGCCCACCATAAACAAATATTGAAATAAAACAATAATCTCTTTTTGAGTTTTTATCATCTCTACTGGTAAAATGTTTTAGTTTATTTATTTCTTGTATTGATGGAATTGTTTTTTGTACCATTGTTCTCTGTATTTTTATATAATCTTTGTCTAATATTGCAATTCTATCTTGTACTCCTTCAGCAATTAAAAATAAATTATATTCTTTTAATGCTGCTATTTTCCTATTTATAGTTGTTGGAGCTATATTATTTTGTCTTAAAAAACTTACATACATTAATATATCTGCATGAATAAGATTTTTCAATTCTTCACCATAAGAATCTTGGTAATACTTTTTAAATATTTTTATATCACTACAATAACTACTATATGTATTTTCTTGTTTACCCCTATCTTTCATAAACTCAATAAATTTTTCTTCCATCAAAATCACCCCTTTCATTTATGTTACATTTTTAACCAACCATTTTGATCATTTATGTTACATTTTTTAATCATATTTTTGCTAAATCAATATGAAAATGTATCATAAGTGTAGTTATGTTACATTTTCTTTGCTTTAAATTTTTGCTCTATACATTACATATAGAGCATTTACTATTTACCATATAAAGATGCAATTAGAAATTTTGTACCATCTTCTACACCATATCTATAGTATAATTGATTTTCTCTTGCTGTACTTATAAATACTGCATTACTATAATTAACAAATAGAGTCCTTAATAACTTTCTACTTTTAGGATGTACTCTCTGTTCAATAAATTTATTAATTTCTTTATCTGCTGTTGTTATTTTCTTTTGTAGTTCATCAAACTCTTTGTCTTTTAATGTAAATAACATATCTTCTACCTTCTTGTCGTATAAGTAATCAATTAAATTTGGGTTCTCCATAAAAATCACTCTCCTACTTTATTTGATAAATCTTTTTCAATGTATTTTACTATGTCTGGAATTATATCTTTTTGAACCTCTAATACTTCAGCTGGTGGAAATAGTTTGCTTGTTCCTGTTGATAAACATAGTTCAAGCATAAACGATATTTGTTTTAAATTTAATCCGAAATGTTTTAATGAAATAATACAATAAACTACCCAAAAGTAGTGGAATAGGTATTCATCTTTATCAACTTTACCTTTTAATTCTTTTGGTATTGTAGCATTTCCTGCCACTTTATTTATAAGTTCTGTAAATTCCTTCTTTCCATATTTTGCAATCCAGAATGTAAAATAATAATTTTCCATTTTAATATATTCCTCCTTCCATTTGCTTTATTGTATATAAAATGTCGAAAAATTAGAATGTTGAAATAAAATTTTTTTGTGTCTCGCATTTCCTTGATACTGTAAACACGCAAAAGAATTCAAAAAAATAATTTTAAATTCCCTACTAAAAATGTCAAAAAAGCTCCGTATATCAATGAAAAAATTTTTTGAGGCATGCTTATTGAAATTTATTAAAAAACTCTATACAATATAATTGTGTATAAAGATTATGTTATAGACAGGTTCTATAACTATCTTCAGAATTTAATTCTGAAGCATAACTACTAAATTATAGTTAGTAGTAAGTAGTTCTACATATCTTTTATGTAGCAAAAGATGGGATTTAGCATTCAATAAATATATAGAATATTTGTTATGCTCTAAAATAAAAGAAAGTAATTTTAAGTTATTCCCCCATAACTTAAGTACTTTCTCTTTTTTTGTCCCAAATTTAAGGAAAGGAGGATTTAATCAAAAAATCTTTTACACAAAAATAATGGAAGGAGATTTTAGTTATGGAAAGTGGTTTTAATTTTGAACTATACGAAATGGTATTTGAAAATTGTTTTATCCATAGTTCATATTACAAAAATGGAAATTTACAACTAAGTCTATTTGGAATTGATCCAAAAACAAATGAAACAGCACATTTTGCAGATATTACACTAGACCCCCAAAAGCAAGTATTAAAAGAAAATGAAATCGTTGTAGATTGCAAATTTAAACCTACAATGATACCTCAATTAATAGATTTAGGAATCTTAAAAGAGCAAACCGGTATATGTGTAGTAAATTCAAGCATCTATCCTATTTATACAATAGATTTAACCAGGATAAGTGCTAATCAATATTGTATGCAAGAATTAGTTGCTGCATAAGAAAGGAAGGTATTAAAAATGCAACAAACAAAATTAGTAAATTTACCAATTATCCGGTAGAATTCAACACGGAGAAAAAATCAAAAATAAAGTAATCGAGTATGGCTATTTTATAGCGAAATCTGATGACGAGTATATGAAATCATATTTAGATAAATTTAATAAACTATTCAAAGGTAAACAAAGTATTGAAATAGAATTCTTTGATGAAGAGCCATTATCTAAAAAATATGTTAGATATAATCAAAGTGGCGAAGTGTGTCGCAGTCCAGAAGGTTCTAATCAAGCGACTCAAAGAGTTAAAAATGGATGGCAACAGATAAATTGTGATACATATAATTGTCAACACAGACAAAAAAATGAATATGGAAAATGTGCTTGTAATAGAATAGGTTGGCTTAAGTTCTTAATACCGGATGTTAGTACTGATCGTATATTTTTAATGAAAATAACAGGCCAAACATCAATAAATAAGCTAGATGACTATATAAAATTACAAAAAGCACAAGGAAAGACAATTAAAGGTCGTCATATTATATTCTTAAAACAAATTGAACAATCTAATAGTTTAGGTCAAACTTTCAATAATTATGTCTTAGATATTTTGAAAAAAGAAAATGTTGAATCTATAAAACAAATTCCAGAAACAATAGAAAAGCCAAAGGAACTATCCACATATAATGAACAAAATGTGAATAATGAAGTAGTAACATCTACAAAAGAAGTAGAAAAAGATACAAAAACTACTACTATAGAAGAAACAAAGAAAAATACTACGAAAACTGTAAAATCAAAAAAGAATGCAGAAAAAAAGGAGACTAAAAAACAAGAAAATAGCAATGTAGAAGATCCTTTTAAAGATTGCTATCAATTACTTGAAACATACAGCAAAGAAATTGCAGGTAGAAGTTATTTAATTGCAAAATTTGTTGATATGCAAGACAAAATTTATGATGTAGCTGTTCGCCCAGAAGATGCAATAGAACTTGAACAATGTGATTTAGGAACGGTTGTAAGACTTGAGTTATCAGATGTCAAAGGACAGTTATTTGCAATTAAATTCGAACTTGTCGAAAAAATGTTAAAAAAAGTAGCAGCATAAGGTCTTTGGGAAAATTGCTTATACTACTACATTAATTCATATTTAGAAATGTCATTTCTAAATAATTTTCTATATTATACATATAAAGAAAATAAAAAGTCAAGATTGAAAACATAAAAATTTAATAAGGAGAGTATTCAAAATGCACAATGAATTTAAAAATGGACAAAAGGTTATGGTGTATGGTCCTGGTGAAAACGATAATAAATTTTATCGTAACATATCAGCTATTGTTATCGAGCGTGATCCTTTCTATAAAGATTATCATGTAAGATTTAAAGATGGCACAACTGACTGGGTTTTACCAGAACATATACGAAAGCTATATTTAAGAAAAAAGAAAAGGAGCAGATAATTATGAAGGTTAATTATGTGAAAACCAAAGGATTTAGAAAATTTAAAGAAATCTTTGAAACGGATTTATATGATACAACAAGTATTACAGGGAAAAATAGGTCAGGCAAAAGTAATATACTTTATTCCATTGTAAATACAATTCTTGGCACAAATTTATCTGGAGATGAAAAATCCTGTTTGATTAATAAATATTGCGATAGCTCATATTCGGAATTACATTTTACCGATAATAATGGACAAAATCATATTTTAATTCGTGGTAAAAATAAATATTCTACTAAAGGTAATTTTATTGCATTAGATGGTAAAAGTGTTAATCAAGCAGATCTTATAAGTTTTTATAGAGATAAAAAATTATTTTTATCAATTATAAATCCTTTATATTTTCTGAATAAAAGGCCAGCGGAGCAAAAGGAAATGGTAGATAAATATTTGTCTAGTATTAAACCAAAAGAAATTTTTGATAGATTAGATGCAAATACTAAGGATATATTAATAAAAAAATATTATACAAATAAACAAAAAAAATTTGAAAATTTAACAGAAGAAGAACAAATTGAATTTATAAACTTAAATATGTTTAATATTTGTATGGATATTGCATTTAACAATTTATCTAAAAAGGAACAATTACTTTTAGAAGGTATGCCTACGGACATACCTTTCTATATTACAGAATTAAACTCTGATATAAAACGAGTTAATACTCAGATTTCTACCTTAAATGGGAAAATTGAATATGCACAAGATATTGCAAAAGAGAAACTTCATGAATATAAAATATTTGAAAAAGATGAGGAACTATCTTTGGAACAACAAGAATTAGCTTTTTTAAATACTAATGATAAGTTAGTAGATAAAGAAAATCAAAAGAAAGTTGTAGAAAGTTTAGAAAAGGAAATTTTAACTAAAGAAACAGAATATAATGAGCTTGAACAGGAAATGAAAACAGGTAAGAAAACATATTTGAATATTAAAAATGGAACTGATTGTACTTGTCCAACTTGTAAACAGAAAATTCAAGATGAAAGTAAACTTGCTACAATTCAAAACATGTACAATGACTTAGTTTCAAAATTTGATAAAAGAAATATGTTAGAAACTCAAATTAAGGATTTGAAATCAAAGCACACCATTGAGAGATGTAAATATCATGCAATAGAAGGAAATCCTACTATAGAAAAACAAAAACGAATTAGAATCGTAGAAGAGCATATAAAGTTACTAGAAGAGGAGAAGCAAGAAATTCAAAGATTTAATAATGAAATTGCTATTAAAGAAAAGAATATAAATTCAGCAATGAAGGATATTGAGAGATTTAATAGTGAGATTGAAGAAAAAGAGAAGCTCATTAACAATCTAAACGATACAAAAAAAGTAGCTCAAAAACTATATATTGGTTATATTGAAGAGAAAATGAAATTAGCAAAGGAATATCTAACAGATGTTAATATAAAATTCTATTCGGTATTAAAAACTACTGGAGAAATCAAAGAGGATTTTATAATTACCTATAAAGACACTCCGATTTATGATTTATCTCGTTCTGAAACTATTGCTACAGCTTTGGAATTGGCTAATATGTTTAACAAAATTACAGGAGCTAATTTTCCTATTTTTATTGATGACTATGAGAGTTGTGCAGATTATGATTTTATAAAAGAATATTCAAAGGATACACAAGTTATTATAGCAAAAGTAGAAAAAGGTAATTTGCTTAAAATTGCTGATGCAAATAGTGATATGGTAACAATTATAAAACCAATAATAAAAGGATTTAAAACAATTAATACATTACGCAAAAATAACACAAAAATTGTAGCTGAATTACCACAAGCTGCATAATGGAAAAAGGCAGATATATTCTGTCTTTTTCTCTATTTAAAATTAAAAAAAGGAAGGAAAATACATATGAAAATTAAAAGTTTATTAGTTATGCCAGGAAAGGAAGTACAAACTGTCAGAATTCCTGCAAGTATAAAATATATAAAAGCTTTTATAGGAGAAGAACTATACAAAGTAAAATTAAATGAAAACACATTACTTATAGCAAATAAAAATGCTCCAATAGATGAATTTAACAGATTATTAGGAGGAAATATTTTACTTGGAACATTCTTAATTATTTCTATAAAAAATAATCGCAGAGTTTCAATGAAGAAAAAAGACATTAGAAAATTTACTTGTATGTTTAAGCTAAGAAAACATCACAAAAAGATAGAACATTACAAAGAAGAATACTTGGAGGAATACTATTCAAATCAAAGAATTATGAAACAAAGAAATGCTGAAAGAAATAAAAGAGAAATATTTAATATAGCAGCATAAATAGAAAGGATGATTTTAAATGAATAAATTTTTAGTAATGGTTATTTTGAAACCAGACATAAAAGAAAATAGAATTAATACTGTACAGAGCTCTATTTTGAATCTATTTGAACAAAACACTAAGGTCAAAAAAGTGTGGTATCTTGGAAGAAAAAAACTTGATTTTAAAAACAAAAGATATGCTGAAGGAATATATTTAAAACTTGATATTTCTGCACATTCAAAAAGAATTGAACAGATAAGAAATGAGTTAAGAAAAAATCAAGATATTTTATCTTCTGTCATTATGAATAATGAGAGTGAAAAATTACCATCAATTAAAATTAGAAAGCTACCTTTTTACAAAAATATATCAATTAACAATATATCAGTAAATAGTTATGGCAAAAAAGTATATATGCTTATAAGCAAAAATGTTAAATTACCATTTGCAGAATCAGATATTATTGCAATTAGCGAAGACGAAAACAAAGTTTTATCAATGGCCAATAAAAAATTACAAGAATATATTTATGTAAAAGGCTTTCGCACTTTGAAACATTTTAAAGTTATAAAAGAAGTTGAAAATGAGCTTAGAAAAACTAGAAAAGTTCAATTTTCACTAGATACAAACCCTAATATAGGACAAGAACTAATAATTCAAGAAAGATATTTAATTTAAGAAAGGATGGAAATTATTATGAACAAATATGAAACAATTTTTTTAATATCAAATCAAATTACAGAGGAACAAAGAAAAAGTATAATTACTAAAATTGCAGAACTTATCTCTAAAAATGGAACTATTACTAATAAGGAAGAATTGGGAGAAAAAAAGCTTGCATACGAAATTAGAAAACATACACAAGCATTTTACTATATTATAAATTTCGAATCTGAGGCAGCTTTTGTATATGAGTTAGAACGTAATTATAGGATTATCGATGAAATACTAAAATTTATTGTTGTGAGACAAGATGATTAGAAAGGAAGGTAAAAATTATGAATAAAGTAATATTATTGGGAAGGCTTACAAAAGCTCCAGAAATACGATTTTCACAAAAAAATCAAAATAAAATCGCAAATTATACACTTGCAGTAAATAGAAAATATGTAGCACAAGGAGAAGAAAGACAAACTGATTTTATAAATATAGTTGCATATTCAAAGCTAGCTGAATTTTCAGAAAAATACTTAAAACAGGGCTTACAGATATGCGTTTGTGGAAGAATACAAACTCGTACATATGAGGACAATAATGGAATAAAGCGTTATGTTACAGAAATTATTGCTGAAGAAATAGATTTTGCAGATGGTTTCAAAAAGCAAGGACCAGATGAAAGTATTTTGAATAGTAGCACTCCAGCGAATACTAATAATATACAAACAGAAAATAGTGAGAACTCTGATGATTTTGTTTTAGCTTCAGATGATCTCCCATTTTAGAAAAAGAAAGGAATAAAAAATGGATAATATAAAATATAAAAAATATACAAAAAATGAATTATTAAAAATTTTAAAAAATGATGGAATTTTATTTGTAAAAACCAGTTTAGATGATCGCTACATAATAAAAAAGAATGATTTAGCAGATTTTATTATTCTTGAAGCTCAAAGAACGGGACATGCTGCTGAAATGTATTTTTTTATGCCGGGTATTTCCGGTGCTGTTATAACTACTTATGGATGGTTTTTAAATAAAGCAAATCCTATTTTAAGGGAAGAAATCATTAATAGGTTAGTACTATTACAAACAACAAATAAAAAGCCTAAAAATGTCAAAGTTTTTGATACAGATATATTCTACAAGATGATTGATAACAATGAGGTTGATAACGATATTGAAAACTACAATGAACTTTATAAAAAATATGAAAAAGCACAAAGTGTCTATAATTAAGGATTGGAGGAATATAAAAATGGAAACAAATATTATAAGTGTTAAATACGAAGATAACTTTGAGCCTAAAACATTTGGTGGAAAGGCTTATAGTTATTATACAGCTACAAAGGTAGAAATTGGCGACTTAGTTGTTGCACCCACAGCATATGGAGATAAAATTGCAAGAGTATCTGAAATCAATATACCGGAAGAAAAAATACAATCAATAAAACCATATTTAAAAACAATCACACTAAAAATAGACAAAGAAAAATACTTACAATCAGAACAAGTATTGGAAGAAGCTGCATAATTTATGACAGGTAATGAAGTTACTAATATCCTAGTATCTAAATTATTAGATATGGGATTTATCGTACATCGTTATAATTCACATTCTACTAGTTCAATATATTTAAAACTTGACTATGGGCTTTCTTGTGGGATTCGCATCGCAGATCATCCAGGAAAGAAAAAATATAGTTACAGATTTAATGTGATAAAAGATTATGTTGGAAATAAGGTCATTTTAAAAGATGGCCTTATTTGTCGTTTTTATGATTTTAATGAGCTAGATAGTGTGTTAAATGCAGTACAACAAGAAAAGCAACAGAAACTTAATAAATATGGATTAAAAAACTATCAAAGGTATATGGAAAAAGAAAAAAATGAAAATGAACTTTTTAAAAGGTTCAAAAAAGCTTCATAAAATTGAAAGGAGAATCAAAAAATGGAAGGATTAGAAAGATTAGAAAATGAAGTATTAGAAATGAATAATTGTAATATTTCAGCTATTTTCGATTATTTAAAAACAAGAACAGATCTATACGAGAAATTTAATAATAAGGAGAAATCCATACATCAAATGTATGAGTTCATATATGAAAAAGCAAGAAAACAAAAAGTAGATAATGTTGCAATGATAAGTGATAGAGTTGTTTATTTATGGGCTGTTACCTATTTCCTTAAAAGTAATGATGAACTAGAATTAAAAGAAAAACGCGTAATGCCACCTACTTCTGCTGAAGTAATAAAAGAAAATGAAAAAAAGACTAAAAAAGAAGAAACAAAATCTGAAGAAAAAAAACTAGAAGATAATCAAATTACTCTATTTCAGGAGGTGTCAAAATAATGGGTTATATTAAAATTGCACACAGAGAAATTTTAAGACAGATAGATAAATATTCAAATCTTCCAAATGGTTGGGATAAATTCGTAGATAAACAAGCTGAATATCATAATTTGATTATAAAATCAAAAAAAAATCAGTGTTATTGTACTAATTGCAAAAATACTTTTATTAGCAAAAATAAAGTTAATCAAGAGATTAAATGTCCTAATTGCCATAACAAATACTTAATTAAAAGAAGTAATTTACGACATTATCAATTTAAGGATTATTTATCTATTTTAGATAAAGCAAATGATACTTTTATAGTTAGATATTTTGAATTAAAAACAACAATAGATGCACTACATGAACATCATTCATCAGTTGTAGAGTTTGCAAGAGAAATACCTAATAATAATTGGCATAGAGATGTTTTTGTAAACGAAAGAGTCTCAAAGTGTCAAGGCTGTATTTATATATATCATGGAGATAGTAACTATTTTTATCCAGTAAAATGGAGAGAATATACTAGAAATTACTCTTTAATAGATTATTCAATAGTATTTCCTAGTAATATAAAAAAATTACTTAAAAATACTATATATCAATATTCTTGTATATGGGATATAGCAAAACATTGCACATATATTGATTTGCCTAAGTTTATATCAAATAAATATGATATAGGTAAAACAGAATTATTAGCAAAGATGAAGTTATATAATTTAGCATTAAGGGCCGATGAGTTTAGAAATAAAGGAAGTTTTCGAGAAATCTTTGGGGTTTCAAAAGATTATTACCCATTTATGAAAAAAAATAATATTACATATTTACAATTAAAGCTATTGAGATTGTTAGGAGAAAAAGACATTCAAAAAATTAGATATTTACAACATTTTGTAAGCTATGGCGATAGTATAAGTGATTTAGAAGAAATTTCAAATTATATTAGTTTGAATCGTTTTATAAAATATGCCAAAATGCACCATAGAAAAGTGAAGACATATTTATACAAAGATTATTTAAGATTTGCAAAAATGCTTGGGTTAGACCTGAAAAATAATAAATATGCTTTTCCTACAAACTTAAAAGAAGAACATGATAAATTAGAAAAACAATTTGAAATACAAAGTAAAACTATTATTAAAAAAGCAATTATTAAACGAAATAAAGAACTATCGGTAAATAAATATAAGAATAACAAATTTATTATATTGCCTGCTCCTTCATTAAAATCATTAGAAGATGAAAGTAAACAACAAAGTAACTGTGTCAGAACATATGCTGAAAAATATGCTAATGGAAGTTGTGATATTTATTTTATGAGAGATGTTAAAAAGCCTAAAGAATCACTTGTTACAGTTGAAGTTAAAAAAAATAGGATTGTGCAAAGTAGAATAAAACACAATGACGATCCTAATGAAAACCAACTGATCTTTTTAAGAGAATGGGAAAAAAATATATTAAGAAAGGTGGCATAATTTATGAAAAAACACAGAAAAAATAATTCTCAAAACAAAACAAAGGAAATATTTGATAGAGTTGTTGAAAATTTACAAACTATTATCAATAATGGAGATTATGAGAAGTTTTTAAAATTTCAAAAAAATTTTAAGGACTATAGTTTTAATAACCTCATTCTAATTTTTAGTCAATTTCCAGATGCTACAAAAGTTGCTCGGTAAAGCTACATGGTTAAAACTAAAAAGAGAACTTACAGAAGATGCTAAAAAAATATGGATAGTAGCACCTATTCCTAGAAAGTATAATAAAAAAGTAAAAGCTATTGAAGATGGCGAAGAAATAGAGAAAATCGAAACAGTAAAATATAATGATTATAGATATGTGTATGTTTATGATATATCTCATACTACTGGGAAAGCTGTACCATTACAATCTGAAAAAATAAATTGTGATGATAAGGCTTATTTTTATGATAAATTAAAAAAATTTAGCAAGTTCCCAGTTATAGAGAAAGAGTTATTTGGAGGCACATTAGGCTATTATAGTGAAAAAGAAAATTTAATTGCTATAAAAAATACCTTATCTATAAATGATAAAGCATCAGTTTTATTACATGAAATAGCACATAGCCTATATGATGATTTTGACTATTCAAAAGATAGAGCTTTATCTGAAGTATTTGTTGAATCAGTTGCCTATATTGTAGCTGATTATTTTGGATTAGATACTTCGCATTGTAGTTTTAATTATATTATTAAATGGGCTAAGGGTGAAACTAAAACAGTTATTGAATTAGGTGGAAAGATACAAAAATGCTCAAATGAATTTATAGAAAAATTAGAGAACTTTGAAATACAAAAGTTACAGCTTGCAGCATAGAAAGGAGTTTTAAAAGTGAAAAAGGTTACAAAACAAAATATGTTAAGGTATTTAGATATGCGAGAAGAATACAAACAAACTCATAATAAAGAGCTACTAAAAAAAATAAACAAATTTATAGAAGAAGTTATAAATAAAGATAAACATTATTATAGCAAACTTAAAAGTTATAATTTTAGTAGTGAGCAAATAAAAAAATGTATTTGATGAAAGAAAGCAATATAAAACTAAAAATATAGAAAAGAGGTAAATATTTATGCAAAATAAAAAATAATATGAAGGGAAAGTTAAATATGGATATATTAGATTACAAAGAAGTAAAAAAACATATAGACATTTTAAATGTAGCATACCAGCTATGCTTAGAAATAGTTGAGGAAAAAGGATTTGAAACGAGAGCAATTTGTCCATTTTGTCGGATACAATAAATTAAGCAAAGTGCCTACAATGAGTTTAAATACAAGAGATAATAAATATTGTTGTACTCGCTGTGGTGCAGGTCGGATATTCTATTGGTTTATATGCTAGAGTTCGAGGAATAGATACTAAAAAAGCATATAAGGAGTTACTTGAAAGAGAATGTTATTCACAAAATAGATCCCCTATTGAAATTAGCCCTATAAATCTTCTTGCTGATATTGAATTAAGAGATGCAGTTTATAGAGACTTTCTAAATATGTTAAAATTAGAAGGACAACATAAGCAGTATTTAAAAAGACTGGGTTTGTTAAACAGCTCGATAGATGCAGGTTTATATAGGACAATTCCTAAAAATTATATCAAAAGAAGACTTGTAGGTTCAGAATTATCAAAGAAATATAATCTCGCAGGAATACCTGGATTTTTTCAAGAAGAAGATTTTAAATGGTGTTTTAATAGATATAATGGTTTTTTTGTACCAGTATTTGACCAAAATGGATATATTCAGGGGTTATCAGTTCATTTAGATAAGCCTTTTAATAATAATCAAGACATATGGTTTTCAAGTAATAATAGAATTAATGGAACAAATGCCAAAAGTTGGATTATGAAAAATAATATATACTATGATTCTACTAGTGTAATAATTACTGACAATTTTCTTTTAGGAAACTTAATTAAAGAAACTCTAAATGCTCCAATGTTAGCATTTCAAAATATTTCTAATTCATATATGATTTTAAAAGAAATTGAAAAAACAAACATTAGAAATATTGTTTTTGTAATTAGATTAACACAAGCAGATGAAAATTTAGATTATATTATTAATCGTATATTTAGAGATTTGATACCACTAGGTTATAATTTAGATATTAAGTATATAAAGAATTATAAAGATTTTTTTGATGAAGATTTTAATGTGGCATACACATTAAAAAAAGTGGCATAAAAATAAAAAAGATTACTGTTAAAAAAATAACGGTAATCTTTTTTATTTTAGTTCATTTTTTATAAGTGTAACATAGTTTTCTAACAAATCATTTGTAGTAATACCCAAAATTTCTGCTATAGCACATAGTTCATAATCAGTAATTGTTCTTTTTCCTGATTCTATAGAAAAAATTGCTTGCCTATGTATATCTAAACCAAGCATTATTAGTTTATCAGATAACTGTTGAGCTGATAATCCCTTTTTTAATCTATAATAATTAATATTAGTTCCAGTTACATTTAATTTCCCATCTAAAATAGAATATTTATTTCTACTATTCATAATTAAACTCCTTCTATAATGTATTGATTTTACCATTTTTTTATGTTATTATTGAAAGGTCAATCGTTCAAAACTATTAAATGAATAAATTAATATAAAGAGAAGGAGGTATATATGAAAAGTTTAGCTGAATTGAAAAGAGTTATTACTGAAAAACGAGACATATTACATTTATCAATAAAAAATAATGAACCTAAAGATATATTGTATGAAAAAAATATTGCTGTTGATGAAGCTATTAATGAATACTTTAGAGCTATAGAATATTTTAAATCGGAAAAAGAAAAATTGATGAATGTTTATGGCGAGATGTTAAATACAGTGTTTAAAGATGAAGTGATTAACAGAATTAAAAGTGATGTGAAAAAAGATTTTCCTGAAATTTTAGATGAAGAATTAGATCATTTTTCTAACAATGTTTATGTTTATGCTGTATTACAGGCTCATAATGTAGATAAAAATAAAATATTCGGCATTTTAAATAATCTAAATAATTTATATGTTGATTCTATGCAAGAAGATGGAATTGTAAAAAATAAGGTTATAACAGAACAAGATATAGATTACTACAAATCAATTAATAAAAAGTATTTAGAAATTGTAAAAGAAAGAATAAATTAGTAATTTATAACGATTTTTTCAATCGTGTTTTTATTTATCTCTATTATTCCTATTAGGAATAATATTTCGTAACCAACAGACAATAATAAAAAAGCGACATTTATGGAATAATACTGATAGGAGTTTTTAAAATTCCTGTTAGTGTTGGAGGAATATATTATGAATGGAAAAGAATATAATGATTGGAAAAATTTTGGTGCAAGAGTAAAAAAAGCAAGAAATAGTTTAGGGATGACGGTAGAAAAATTGGCTGAAAAATCTGATAGAACAGAAAATTTTATAAATAGGATAGAAAGTGGTAAGAAGAGCTGTAGTATTCATACATTATATCAATTTAGTAAAGCTATGAATGTTTCTTCTGACATTTTGCTATTTGGTGAATATATGGAAAAGGAAAATAAAGAATATTCGGATAGAGAGATAATTAATAACCTTCTTGATAGGTGTGATGAGAAACAGTTAAGGATTGTAAAAGAAATATTAGTAGCAATATGTCCTAATTTTGCGGATTTCGAAAAATAATAAAAATTTATATGATAATTCTATTTTTCTTATATTTTCATTATTTTATTAATTATCTATATATGAGATTTTACTATTTGAATGTATGATAATTTATAATTTAGGAGGTATATATGAAAGAATATAAGAAAATACTAGAAGATTTATATAATGGAAGAATTAAACCATCACAAGATGAGATTAAATCAGAGGAATATGCAAGAATTAGGAAAGAAAGTATAGAATTATCAAATAAAATATTGAGCAGTTTAAATAATCAAGACAAAGAGATATATAATAAATATATGGAATTACAAACGCAATTACAAAGTATTGATTCAGAAATTCAATTTATAAAAGGTTTTTCACTTGGAGTTAAGTTAATTTTGGGTTCATTAGAAGTGTAAAACTAAAAATATAAAAGCGAAGAATAAAACTTGTTTTTATTCCTCGCTTTTTTTGCTTTCATAACTTGAATTCATTTGCTCAATCATTTTAATAATTAAATCTCTATCTCTTTTATTTAAAGAATAATATCCTATTAATTCAGAATCTATTTTTAAATCTTTATCTATGTTTAAGTAGTCTTGCAGTATATAAGTTGGAGTAATTTCATATATATTACATAAATTTATTAATGTTTTTATACTACCTATTGTTTTATCTCTTTCAAGATCAGAAAGGTATCGTGGACCTAGATCTAATTTTTCGGCAACATATTCTTGAGTAAAACCTTTAGCTTTTCTTGCAGCTTGCCACATTTTACCTAAAAGAATTTCTCTATCATTATCATTCTCATAAATCATAATACAGCCTCCTATATAAGCATATCAAATTTTCAAAAAAATCTTAATGTGTTAATATACGACCTAATGTGGACTAAAACTTGAAAAAAATTCTTTTTTGTGTTAGACTTTACATGAAATATATTATCTAGGAGTATTTATGGAACACGAGTTTGCAAAATTATTAGATGAATTTCTAATTAACGAAGAAAGTTATATAAAAAGAATTCAAAAAGACGCATTTACTAAAAAGAATTTTAAGTTTTTTATGTCAGCACTCATACATTCAGTATATCAAAATGATGAAGATAATTTTTTGAAACTATGGTGTTTTTTAATTGTCAATGATTTGGCAGATATACAGTATTTATTTTTTGCATCTAATATAAATTTTATACAAAGGATAAAAAAACAATTTGATGAATTTTTTAGAAATATAAAAATAGACAATATTTCGACAAAAAATTTAAAGATTATGTGATATTATCAAAAAAAACGGGAGGAAATATAATGATATTTGATTTATCAATTCCACAAAAAAGTATATGGATTACAGAGCAATTTTATAAAGATACAAATATAAATAATATAACTGGCTATTTTAATATAGCAGGTCAAATAAATGAACAACTACTAGTTAAGTCAATAAATATTTTTATTGAAAATAATGAAATTTTACGTGCCAGATTCTTTTTAAATGAAGAGGGTAAAATACAACAAAAGTTTTTAAATTATGAAGAAGAAAAAATAGAGATTATAGATTTAAAAACCGAAGTAGAATTAGAAAACTTAAAAGTAGCAATCTCTAAACGTAATTTTGAAGTATTACAAAATAAACTATATTCTTTTTATATATACAACTTGAATAATAAAAGTGGAGGAATAATTTTTTCGGCACATCATTTAATATGGGATGCTTGGTCAATGTCATTATTAATAAATGATATTGCAAACATATACTATAGTTTGATTAATAATGAGCAAGTTAATAATTCAATAATTAGACCTTCATATAAAGAATATATATATAAAGAAAAAAAATATTTAGAAGATGCTAAAAGAGCAAAAGATGAAGAATATTGGACGAAAATCTTTTCAGAGGAAATATTTATAGAAAATAAGGAGGTTTCTGAAGAGAATATTGAAGCTAGAAGAAAAGAATTTATTTTAGATTCAAAAATGGTAAATAAGTTTAAAAATATAGATAAATCATTCTTGAATATATTTATATCAGCTTTATCAATATATTTTTCTAAAATATATAACATACAAAATATGTTATTTGGACTACCATTATTAAATCGATCTAATTATTTTGAAAAGCAAATTGTAGGTATGTTTGTAAATACAGTACCTTTTAGAATTGATATAAATAAAGAAACTACTTTTAAAGATTTTTTAGATATAAATAAAAAAAATGAGATTAATTTATTTAGACATCAAAGGCTATCTTATGAAAAGATATTTAAAATAGCAAAAGAAAAAAATTCTAATATTAAAAGTTTATTTGACATCGTTGTATCATATCAAAATGCAAGAGATAATAGACAATCATCTAATTTAGATTACAATACAGGTTGGATTTTTAACAAATGTTTATCAAATTCATTGGATATACATTTAACTGATTTAGATGATACTGGAGAACTGAAGATTTTTTATGACTATCAAACGTGTAAATATTCTGAAAAAGATATATCAAATATGCATGATAGAATTATGCATATTTTAGAACAAGTTTTGAAAAATAAAGACATTCTAATTAGAGATATAGAAATTGTAACTTTAAAAGAAAAAGAAGAATTGATGGAAATAAATAACCTTAAAATTCCTTATGATAAAAAGAAAAGCATTATAGATTTATTTAAAATACAAGTAAAAGAACGACCAAATGAAACTGCAATAATATTTGAAGATGAACAAATTACATATAAAGAATTAGATATAGAATCTGATAAATATGCTCAAGTTTTAATAGATAACAATGTAAATATTGGAGATATTGTTGGAGTATATCTCCCAAAATCGTTACAATTATTTATAGCAATTATAGGAATATTAAAAGCTGGTGCAATATATTTACCGATAGACATTAGCTTTCCAAATACAAGAGTGAACTATATGCTAAAAGATTCAAAGTCTAAAATTTGTATAACAACTGAAGATATTTTCAAAAATATTTCAACTGATATAAAGATACTTAACATAGAAAAACTTGAAAAAAATACAGATTTAAAAGGATATGCTAGCAGGGACATAAATGGAACAAATCGGATGTTATATTATATATACTTCTGGGTCAACAGGTGAACCAAAAGGTGTCTTGACAAACCATAGTAACGTTATTAATTATGTTTATGCATTTCAAAATGAATTTAAACTTGGTAAAGAGGATGTTGTTTTACAGCAATTTTCTCCTTCATTTGATGCATTTGTTGAAGAATTTTATCCAGCTTTATTAAATGGAATAAAGATTGTTTCCGTATCTAAGGACACAATTTATAATTTGTCAAAATTAGAAAAAATCATAAATGAAAACAGAGTGACTTTAATAAGTTGTGCTCCGTTATTATTGAATGAGTTAAATCAGTTGTCAACACTAAAAAACGTTAGAACATTTATTAGTGGAGGAGACATACTAAAAAGAGAATATTTTGCAAATTTAATAAAATTTGCAAATGTATATAACACTTATCGGGCCAACTGAAACGACAGTATGCTCAACATATCATAAATGCAATAAATGTGAAAGTGTAAATATACCAATAGGTAAGACCATTGCTAACTATAAAAATTATATAATGTCGGAAGATAATCAGCTTCTTCCTAAAGGATGTATCGGAGAACTTTGCATTGGAGGAGCTGGATTATCAAGTGGATATATAAATAATAAAAAACTAACAGAAGAAAAATTTGTGTTTAATAAATCCATAAATGAAATGGTATATAAAACAGGAGATTTATGTAGGCTAAATAATAATAATGAAATAGAATTCTGTGGTAGAAAGGATAAACAATTAAAGATACGAGGTTATAGAGTTAGTCTAATAGAAATAGAGAAAATGATTAATCAGTATCCAGGAATAAATAATTCTGTTGTAATTGATTTTGAAGATGATACAGGAAAGAAGTTGCTTTGTGCATATTATACTTCTATGATTAATTTAACAATAAAAGAAATAAAAGAATATCTAAAAAAAGTATTACCTTCCTATATGATACCAACACTTTATATAAAAATAGATAATATTCCTGTAAATACAAGTGGAAAAATAGATAAGAATAAATTACCAAATCCAAAGGAATATATATCAAGGCAAAAGGCAGAAACTTATATAAAACCAAATACCAAAACAGAGAAAGAGTTAGAAAAATATTGGAAAGATATCCTTGGATTAAAAAGGATAAGTATAGATTCAGATATATTTGAATTGGGGGCAGACTCATTATCTATAATAGAATTTCAAACAATAACATTTGAAAAAAAATGGAATATCAGCTCGCAAGATATTTATAATAATCCTACAATAAAAGAGCTTGCTATAAGAATTGATGAACAGAAAGAAAATAGAACTGTAGAGGGTGCAAATTATAAGGAAATAGATATAAGAAATATTACATTACCAAAAGCAAAAAACAAAGTAAATAACATATTATTAACTGGAGCTACAGGATACTTAGGAATACATATTTTAAATGAGATATTAAAAAATACTTCTATAAAAGTATATTGCTTAGTGAGAGGAAATGAAGACAAATTTATTCAAAAGAGATTAGATGATTTATATAAATTTTATTTTAATGAAAGTATCACTAGTAATAAGAAAGTGCAAATAATAAATGGCGATATAACAAAACAACACTTGGGCTGGGATGAATCTATATATAATGAAATGGCTAAAAAAGTTGATGTGGTAATCCATACAGCTGCAACAGTAAAACATTATGGAAATAAAGAAATTTTTAAAAATATAAATGTTGTAGGTACTCAAAATATTATAGACTTTTGTTTGCTATCAAATAGTAAATTACATTATATGTCTACTATAAGTATATCTGGTCAAAGCACAGAAAATAAAAATGAAGAGTATTTTACAGAAAAAGATTTCTGGATAGGACAAAATTATAATGAAAATGTATATGTAGAAAGTAAATTTGAAGCAGAATATTTAGTTTTGAAAAACATTTTAAAGAATAATCTATATGCTAAAATATATCGAATTGGAAATTTGACAGGAAGATTTAAAGATGGTTTATTTCAAAAAAATATAGAAAGTAACGCTTTTTATACTAAATTAAAAACAATCATAGAATTTAAAAAAATTCCTGAAGATATTGTTGATATAAATGTGGATTTCACTCCTGTTGATTTAGCAAGTGAAGCTATAGTAAAGCTTATCTTTAATGATAGTAGCGAACAAATAATTTATCATTTATATAATGAAAACATGATAAGCATTGGAAATTTAGTATTAATACTAAATAAATTAGGACATAATATTCAGACTGTAGCTGAAAAAGATTTTGAAGAAATAAACGATAAAAAAGCAAAGACTTTTATTTATGATATTTACTCCATAAGAATCAAGAGAAATATTGAAATACTCAATAATATTACTCAAAAATCATTAAGCAAAGTAAATTTTAAGTGGAATATTATAAATAAAGAGTATATAGAAAAGATTATAAATTATATGAAAAAAATAAAATTTATATAAGAAAGAGAAATAAATATGAAAATAAAACCATCAAACAAAATAATAATTATATTTACAATAACAGTAATAATTATTGGAATAATATTTTTTCCTATTCTTCCAAGATTATTAAATTATCCACCAGATTCCATAAATAATGAATTTCAAAGAAATATAGATTTAGGAATACTATATACCTTTAAGTTTCGGTTTTTTGCAAAAAAATTTATTAAATAA